>Ga0075011_10002328_pt1 | contig 10282 bp, 12 predicted proteins | sample TARM_MetaG_T_14_FD_72354 | JGI IMG/M metagenome (GOLD analysis project Ga0075011, IMG submission 72354) | Freshwater microbial communities from Pennsylvania, USA, analyzing microbe dynamics in response to fracking - TARM_MetaG_T_14 | ecosystem: Environmental > Aquatic > Freshwater > River...
AAGAACTGGCGCGTAGTTTACCCGTGCCAACCCGCTTGTAGGAGCCCGCTTGCGGGCGATTGGCAACGGATCGCCCGCAAGCGGGCTCCTACCCAAGAAGCGGCGTACTGCATGGCCCGAATGTAATCCAGGCTACGCCGCGGCCAGCAGCGCCCGTACCTTGGCAGCCGACAGATTCTGCAACTGGCAGAGAAAGGCATGATCGGCCTGGTGCCGGCCATGGCGCTCGCGCAACAGGCCGAACAGGTGCAGTGTCAGGTTCGCGGCCATCTCGGCATCGGCCAGCGCACGGTGGGCACGACCGGTATCCGGCAGGCCGGCCCAGGCATTGAGGTTGCCCAGCTTGTGGCTTGGCGCCTCGGGCAGCAGACGGCGCGACAGCAGCAGCGAACAGGCGAAGGGCTGCGCACGACGCCGGCGTACCCGCGCCAGCTCGGCGTCCCAGAATTTCTGGTCGAAGGAAGCGTTATGCGCCAGCAACGGCCTTTCGCCGATGAAGTCGGCCACCTCGTTCATCACCTGCTCCGACGGCGGCGCCTTGCGCAGCATGGCGTTGCTGATACCGGTGAGCTGCTCGATGAATGGCGGCACCCAGGCGCCGCTATTCATCAGGCTCTGGTAGCGGTCGACGATGCGCCCGTCCTCGATGATCGCCACGCCGATTTCGGTGGCGCGCGCCTGAGCCGGCGACACGCCAGTGGTTTCGAAGTCGATGACGGCAATGGATTCCACGTAAAACCTCAGAACATGTGAAGAAGTCGTCGCGAGCGATGGCAGGTCGCGTTTCGCCTGCGCGCAGCAAGCGGAGTGTATTGAAATACATGAGCATGGCGAGCACAGCGGTGAACCTGCTGACAGCGTCTCAGTGATTGCGCAGCAACAATTCACCCTCGATGGGCACGTACAAACTGGCCGCGCGAATCAGCGACTGCGCCGTCAGCCCGGGCGCGCCATAGGCGATGGCCTCGACGCCACGACTGCGCACGCGCTCGAGCAGCAGGTCGAAGTCGCCGTCACCGGAGGCCAGGACGATCTCGTCGACGCGCTCGACGGCATCGAGCACGTCAATGGTGATGCCGACATCCCAGTCGCCCTTGGCCGAGCCGTCGCTGCGCTGGATGTAGGGTTTGAGCTTCACGGTGAAGCCCAGCTTGCGCAGGGTCTGCTGGAACTGCTGCTGTTTGGCGTCACCACGGTCAATGGCATAGGCGTACGCCTCGACGATTACGCCACGGCGGCTGACCTCGGCCCACAGCACGCTGTAGTCGAAGTGGCAGCCATAGACCTGGCGCACCGTGTAGTAGAGGTTCTGCACATCGGCGAATACGGCGATCTTCTTCACCGGGAGTCCTCGGGGGCGACGAAGGCACCAGTATGCCAGAGCTGGGCCGCGGATGCGGCCGGGGCTGGCCCGAGCGCGGCGCAGCCCCTATCCTTGGCGCCATGACGTTTCTACAACAGCTGTGCCAGCGTAACCTCGACCTGCTCCAGAGCCAGGGAATCAGCCACCGCCTGGTCGAGCATGAGCCGGTGCTGGATTACCCCACCGCCCATGCCGTGCGCCAACGTTTCGGCCTGCGCGGCGTGGAGAGCAAGAGTTTGTTCCTGCGCACCGGTGCTCAACGCTACGCCATGCTGATCAGCCTCGAAGGCGCCCGCGCCGACTGGGCCAGGCTCAAGACGCTGCTCGGCAGTCGCCCGCGCATCGCCAGCGACGAGGAACTGATCGAGCAAACCGGCTGCGTGCCGATGTGTGCCTGTCCGTTCGGCCATGACGCCGGCATCACCCTGCTGATCGACCGCGCGGTGCTGGCCTGCGACTTCCTGCTGTATTCACCCGGCCCACCCGAACTGACCCTGGAAGTGCCCGGCAGCGAACTGCCGCGTCTGCTCAAGGCGCAGCCCAACGCGCAGCTGGAGTACTCTTGAACCCATTCGACTGCCCCGGCGAACGGCCACAGCGCCCACGCCCTCACACTTGGTAACCTGCCGATGAAGCCTCTGTCCGTGCTGCGCGACGCCTGGTTTTTCTCCAGCCACAACCTGCTGGCCATTGCCCGCCTGACCCTGCCGCTGTTGCTGCTCGAAGCCATCGCCCAGACGATCCTCGCCGCCCAGCTCGGCGAAGGCGCCAACCCGGCCTATGGCGTGCTGCTCGGCATACTCTTCTACCCGCTGTATGCCGCACCGCTGATTCTCTTCCTGCATGCGCGCAGCATCGGCCAGACGCCCGGCAACGCGCAGCTGTTCGCGGCCGGGCTGCAACTGTGGCCGACCTTCGCCCTGATGACCGGATTGAGCACTCTGGCAATCATGCTCGGCCTGTCGCTGTTCATCGTGCCGGGCATCTGGATCATGATGCGCCTGGCCTTTTCCGAACTGATTCTGGTACTGCGCCAGGAGCCGCCGCTACGCGCGTTGCAGGCCAGCTTCACGTTGACCGAGGGGCGCTTCTGGCCGGTGTTCACCTGCCTGGCCAACGTGCTGGTGCCGTTGTGGCTGCTCGACTGGTGGACGCAGCCGAGCCAGAGCGACACCCTGCTATGGGTGCTGCATCAGACCGGCAACGGCTTCCTGCAGTTGTTCGCCATCGTGGTGCTGTTCCGCCTGTTCATGCTGCTCGAACCGCAGCAGGCGGCAAATGGTGAGAACAGTGACTAGGCTTGCTGTTTTCCCCGGCCCGGAGCGCGCCATGAGCGAAACGAACCCCAGCATCCTGTCCCACGTATCCATCGGCACCAATGACTTCGAGGCTACCAGCACCCTCTACGCCAAGGTGCTTGCCACCCTCGGTTGTCGGGAAATCATGCGCCATCCTGGGGCGGTGGCCTTCGGCCGCGATTACCCGGAGTTCTGGATGCAGACGCCAATCAATGGTCAGCCGGCGACCCTCGGCAACGGCAGTCACTTCGGCTTCGTCGCCCCGGACAAGGCCTCGGTGCATGCCTTTCACGAGGCAGCTTTGGCAGCCGGCGGCCAGGACGAAGGCCAGCAGATCGATATCCAGCCCCTGCAACTGACCGTTCTCGTCCTCCATGCGAAAGGGCGGCCAGAGGTCGGTCATCACCCGTAGGGATTCGCCTTCGCCAGCCCGGCACAGAGGCGTCAGAATCAACAGTGCGAGTAGCCAAAGACGCATCAATTGCGCCCCGAACGCTGTGGCCGCAACCCGGAAAGCCGCGGTAGCAACACCCGCTCGAACAACCTCGGGAAGAAGCGCGCCAGCACCCGGGCGCGCCAATCGACGTTGGACAACACCAGTAGCCGCCGACGCTTGAGTGCCCCATGATAGATGGCCTCGGCGACATCCTGCGGCGAGGCCACCTTGCCCATCGCCAAGGGCGGTTGGGCTGCCACCGAGCCGTCACCGACCAGAGCGTTCTTGCGCAGGTCGGTCGCGGTAAAACCTGGGCACACCAGCATCACGTTCACACCCGAGCCCTTGAGCTCAAAGCGCAGCGTCTCGAACAAGCCATGCAGCGCGTGCTTGCTGGCGTTGTAAGCGCTGCGATAGAGCAACGGCGCGATGCCCGATAGTGAGCTGAGCACGATGATCTGCCCGCCGCGGGCAATGAGGCTGGGCAGCGCTGCCTGGGTGCAGTAGAGCGCGCCGAAATAGTTGACCGCCATGACCCGCTGGAACACTTCCAGACTGGTCTCGGCGAAGGTGCTGCGATGAGTGATGCCGGCATTGTTGACCAACACATCAATACCGCCGAAACGTTCCACCACCAGCGCCACCGCGCGCTGCACCGCCTCGGCGTCAGCCACGTCGCAGAGCAGCCCCAGCGCCTCGGCGTTGTGATGATCGGCCAGGTGCTGCACCAGGCTGTCCAGCGCTGCCTGCTGCAGATCGAGAATCACCAGGCGCGCACCAGCCTGGGCCAGGCGCATCGCCAAGGCGCGACCGATGCCGGCACAACCACCCGTGATGAGTACGACCTTGCGGTCGAACACCTTGTTGGCGAATACCTTGCGATACATGCGCTGCTCCCGCTGCCCTGGACTCGGCGACACTACAACCTGTTATGGCTGCCATCGCAACAGGGCGGCGTGGCTGTGTGCTTGCAGCCACAGAAAAATACCTGTTCGGCGCGCTCGGCATGGTACTTCAGTGGCGTCAGCCCGCTGCCCTTGTGGCTGCCATCGCAGAATGGCTGGCTGGCGCTGCGCCCACAACGGCACCAGAAATAATCCCGCCCGGCCTCCACATCCACCGCGTAGGGGCCACGCTGAGCGATCAGCGGCTGGTTCATCGCAACCTCCCGGCAGGATCGCGCATGCCTGGGCCGACAGGCCGCAGTCAGGTATCCTCGCCTCCTTCCAGCATAGTCGCCCGTTTCGCCATGTCCCTGCCTCGCCCGCTTCGCCTGCTCCTGCTCATTGTGTTGCCATTGCTCGCTGTGCTGATTGCGCTGGTGTACAGCCTGACCTGGCGCCCGCGGCCCCATGAAGAAGCTGCCGTGTCATGCAGCGGGCAGGTGGCGCAGCTGCAGCCCGGCCAGGCACTCAAGGTGATGACCTGGAACGTGCAGTACCTGGCCGGCAAGCGCTACGTGTTCTGGTACGACCTGCCCGGCGGCGATGGACCGGACGAGCGCCCGAGCAGCGCCGACCTGGCCGTCACCCTGGATGAAGTGGTGCGCGTGCTGCGCGACGAACAACCGGATGTCGTACTGCTGCAGGAGCTGCACGACAACGCCAAGGCCAGCGACTACCAGGATCAGCTGGCCCTGCTGCAAGCGCGCCTGAGCGACCTTTACCCCTGCAGCACCGAGGCCTTCTACTGGAAGGCCGGTTTCGTTCCGCACCCGCGCATCCTCGGCAGCGTCGGCATGAAACTCGGCACCCTCAGTCGCTTCCAGATCGCCCGCGCCGAACGCCTGCAATTGCCCATGCTCGATAGCGACCTGCTGAGCCGTCAGTTCCAGCTCAAGCGCGCCTTGCTGGTCAGCTACCTGCCGATTCGTGGCGGCGACGAACTGGTGGCGATCAACACCCATTTCGATGCCTTCGCCCAGGGCGCGGACACCATGCAGCGCCAGGTGGAGATGACCGACGGCCTGCTCCAGCAGCTGCAAACCAGCGACAAAACCTGGGTGCTGGGCGGCGACCTCAACCTGCTGCCACCCGGTCAGTTCCAGCATCTGCCGGAGGATCAACGTAGCTGGTACGCCGCCGACAGCGAACTGCAGGACCTGGCCCGGCGCTACCCGATGATCCCCAGCCTACAACAGGCCAGCGGCGCACAGCAGGCGCAGTGGTGCACCCACTATCCCAACGACCCGGCCGCCAGTGGCCCGGATCGCACCCTCGACTACCTGTTCTACAGCCCGCGCCTAACACCACTGGCCAGCCGGGTGCGGCAGCACGACACCCTGAGCATTTCCGACCACCTGCCGGTGATCGGGCGTTTCTTCCTGCCCAGCCAGGAATGAACCGGGCTGGACAAGCCAACCCGGTTTTGTCCATGCTAGCCGGGTATTACAAAAAAAAGACAAGACGGCCAATCGCCGCGGTCCAAATGCCTATACGCTTCTGCCTGCTACTCATCGCTCTGCTCTGGCTGCCGGCTCTCTGCACTGCCGAGGCTAGGCCACGCATTCATGTGGGGTACTACGAGTTTCCGCCCTTTTCCTATACCGACGCCCAGGGTCAACCCAGCGGCTCGGGGCTTGATCTGACTGCGCGCCTGCTCGAGGCGGCAGGCTATGAAGCCGACTTTCGCTCCTACCCCGGCGCACGACTCTACAGCGGCCTGCTCGATGGCAGCATCCCGCTCTGGGCTGGCGCATCCGGCAAACCGCAGTTGGCCGGGCACACCCTCGAGAGTTGGCACCTGCTGGGCGAAATCACCCTCAACCTGTACTTCCGACAGGACACACCCGCGCCCACCATTCCAGACGATCTGACAGGTCGCGGGGTAATTCTGATCACGGGCTACAGCTACTGGCAGGACGTCAACCAGTGGCTGGAGGATCCGGCACGCAATATCTCCCTTCACCGCACCCGCAGCCACATCTCGGCACTGGAGATGCTCCAGCGCCGACGTAGCGACTACCTGCTGGACTACCAGGCGCCCGTTGAACAGGCCATGCGCACGCTGGGCATGGCTGAGCTGCCCTTCGTCGAAGTGCAACGTCTGCCACTGCGGCTGATCTATTCGCGCCACGCCCCGAATGCCGAGCGCCTGCGCGATGATCTGGATCGGGCCTATCAGCGCTTGCAGGATGCCGGCGAGGATCTGCAGCTGTACTGACCCTTCAATCGCCGCGCAGCCTGGCCAGCGCACGCTCCAGGCTGGCGTGCGACAGCTCGCCGAGATGGCTGCCGACCTGCCGCCCTTCGCCATCGTAGAACAGCGTCGTCGGTAAGGCGCGTGAGCCGACCAGTTGCCCCAGCTTGACCTGCTCGTCGAGCAGCAGATGATCCAGGCTCAGGTGCTGCGCGGCGAGAAAATCAGCCACCACCGCGGCACTTTCGCCCTGATTGACGAAGAGAATGGTAATGGCCGACTCACGCTGCTGCGCCTGCATCAGCACCGGCATCTCACGCCGACACGGCGGACACCAGGTCGCCCACAGATTGACCACCAGCGGCTGGCCGGCGTAATCACGCAGGTTCACCGGGCGGCCCTGCATGTCGCGCACCTGCAGATCAGGCAAGCGCGTGCCCTGCTCCAGCGCGTGCAGCATCAGGTTGCCAGCGAGCCACAGCGTCAGGCCAACGGCCATCGCCACGCCCAGCGGACGGCGCATCCAGGCCTGACGCCAGCAATACCAGACACCCATTGCCAGCCCGGCAAGCACACCCGGCCAGGCGATGAAACCACCGTCGCGGATATCCAGGGCACGCCAGGGCGCATCGCGGTAGAACTCGGCATACACCAGGACGAAGGCCAGGCGTGCCACCAGCAGCCCGACCAGCAGTGCGCGGAACAGCTGGCGTTCGGGGTTGCAACCGTGCCGACGACCTATCAACCAGCCGACCAGGGTTGCCAGCAGCAAGCTGGCGAACAGCAGCACATGGGTGACACCCAGGGCCAGCGGCCCGACGTTCAGAGTCAACATTCACCCCTCACTTTCTTGGTTTGGCGCGCGCCGTGGGTTCGGCAATCAAGGGATCCTCCGGCCAGTAATGCTTCGGATAGCGGCCTTTCAAATCCTTCTTCACCTCAGCGTAGGTATTGGCCCAGAAACTGGCCAGATCCTGGGTCACCTGCACCGGGCGGCGGGCCGGTGACAGCAAATGCAGCTTGAGGCCGAGGCGTCCGCCGGCGATGCGCGGCGTCGCGGCCAGGCCGAACAGCTCCTGCAGGCGCACGGCGAGCACCGGCGGGTTTTCCGTGTAGTCGATGGCGATGCGCGAGCCGGACGGCACGCTCAGTGCGCGCGGCGCCAGCTCATCGAGGCGTTGCGGCAGCGGCCAGGGCAGCAACGTCTGCAGGATTGCCGGCAAGTCGAGATTGGCGAAATGACTGAGCCGGTTGACCTTGCTCAGGAAGGGCGTCAGCCAGTGTTCAAGGCTGGCCAGCAGCGCAGCATCGGACAAGTCCGGCCAGTCGCTGTGTCCCTGCTGTTGCAAATCCAGCTCGCGCAGCAGCGCCACGCGCGCCTGCCACTGACGCAGTTCGGGCGTCCAGGGCAGCAATTGCAACCCCTTGCGCCGCACCAGACCGACCAGCGCCCGACAGCGGCTGTCTTCATCCAGGGTTGCCAGCGCCTGGCGCTCGAGTAGCAACTCACCAACCTTGCGCTGACGCTCGGCACGCAGCACGCCTTCGCGCTCGTCCCAGTCGAGCACCTCCACGGCCCGTACCTGCTCGGCCAGTTCGTGCTCGAACAGTGCCGGGTCAAGATCGGCGGCGAGATAGATGCGTTCCTCGCGCTGGCCCTGACGGCTGCCCAGGTCGGCCACCACCAGCCATTCGTGCTTCATCAGCGCATCACTTTCAGCAAACTGCGCGGCGCGGCCATTGGCCAGGCGGTAGTCGGCACCACCAGCGCGGCGCTGCTGGGCGATGCGATCCGGGTAGGCGAAGGCCAGCAGGCAGCCGAGCCAACGCGGATGTTCGCGGTCGCTCACCGCCTGAGTGACCGGCCGATGCCTGATCAGCCCGTGAAACTGTTTCGCCAGTTGCCGCGCACGCTGCACGCCGCCTTGGGCCGAGCGAGTGGCGCGGCTTTCGCCACTGAGCAGGGCCAGGCGACCCTGCAGATCAGCGCCACCGCCGCGCAGAATATCGCGTTCCGACAGCAGCGCCGCCAGGTCGCAGGCCAGCGTACCGAGGCCCAGCGCCTGGCCGCGCAGCAGCAAATGGGCGATGCGCGGATGGCTGGGCAGTTCGGCCATGGCCTGGCCGTGGGCATTGAGTGCGCCACGCTCGTCCAGCGCGCCGAGGCGGTCGAGCAGATCCAACGCCTGGGCATAAGCGGCCGGCGGTGGCACATCGAGCCAGCTCAGCTCCTGCGGCGTCACGCCCCAGCGCAGCAGTTGCAGGGCCAGGCCGGCCAGATCGGCCTGCAGGATTTCCGCACTGGAATAGGCGCTGAGCTGTTCGTGCTGCGCCTGCGACCACAAGCGGTAGCAGACGCCCGGCTCCAGGCGTCCGGCACGACCAGCACGTTGAGTGGCCGAAGCGCGGGAGATACGTTGGGTGTCGAGGCGGGTCATGCCGCTGGCCGGGTCGAAGCGCGGCACCCGCGCCAGGCCGGCATCGATGACCACGCGCACACCGTCGATGGTCAGGCTGGTCTCGGCGATATTGGTCGCCAGCACCACCTTGCGTTTGCCTGCCGGAGCCGGCTCGATGGCCGCACGCTGGGCAGCCAGGTCCAGTTCGCCGTGCAGCGGGCAGACCAGCACATCCGGCCGATTGCCGAGCGCCTCCTGCAACTGCTCGGCCACGCGGCGAATCTCGGCCTGGCCGGGCAGGAACACCAGCAGGCTGCCGGATTCATCAGCCAACGCCTGCTGCAGCGTCTGCAGCACGCGCGGTTCGATCCACTCGCCTGCCTGGAACGGCGCCCCCCAGCGGATATCCACCGGGAACATGCGCCCTTCGCTGCGCAGCACCGGCGCCTCATCCAGCAGCGCGGCCAGGCGCTCGCCTTCCAGCGTGGCCGACATCAACAGCACCTTGAGCGGCGCCTCGCCACTGTCTGCGCCGCGGAACATGGCGCGGCCATTGAGCGTCAGCGCCAGGGCCAGATCGGCATCGAGGCTGCGCTCGTGAAATTCATCGAAGATCACCAGACCGACGCCTTCCAGCGCCGGATCCTCCTGCAGGCGACGGGCAAGAATGCCCTCGGTGACCACCTCGATGCGCGTGTTCGGCCCGACCTTGCTGTCCAGGCGAATGCGGTAGCCGACCGTCTCGCCAACCCGTTCACCCAGCTCGCTGGCCAGGCGCTCGGCGGCGGCACGAGCGGCCAGCCGGCGTGGTTCGAGCATGAGGATCTTCTGCCCGGCCAGCCAAGGCGCATTCAGCAGTGCCAGCGGTACGCGGGTGGTCTTGCCGGCGCCGGGCGGCGCCTCCAGCACGGCTTCGTGACGGGCGGACAAGGCATCGCGCAGGGCGGGCAGCAGCGAATCGATCGGCAGGGTATTCATCATTTCTCCACAGCAGGCCGGCGATTATAACGGCGAACCGCCTGCCAACTTGCGGGTCTGAAACAGCGCGCTGCAGTTTTGCAATCATCGCCTTGCTATAGTTGCGCCAGGTTTTTATGGAGGTGCTCATGCGCACGAAATCCCGCGTTATCGCCGGCGTTGTCGCCGCAACCCTGCTCACTCAACTGACGGCCTGCGGCTCGATTTTCTACCCGGATCGTCGTGGCCAGATCGAAGGCAAGATCGACCCGGTAATCGCCGGCGCCAACGCCATCGGCATCCTGTTCTACGTGATTCCGGGCCTGATCGCCTTTGCCGTGGACTTCGCCACCGGTGCCATCTACCTGCCGCAGGGCCAGACCGCTCAGGTCGATCCGCAACAGCTCAGGCAACTGATCGGCGCCGACGGCAAGGTCGACCAGTACGCCCTGAAAACACTGATCGAGACCAGCACCGGCCATCAACTGCCGCTCGACGATCCGCGCCTGATCCAGCACAGCGGCAGCACCGAGCAACTGGCCGCCTACGGCCTGCGCCCGGCAGCCTGACAACATGCACACACCCCAGCACGCCAGGCTGATGCGCCTGGCCACCCGGGCAGCGCTGACCGTAGCGCTGACCCTGGTACTGGCCAAGGCCATTGCCTGGTGGCTGAGCGGTTCGGTCAGCC
>Ga0075011_10002329_pt1 | contig 10282 bp, 9 predicted proteins | sample TARM_MetaG_T_14_FD_72354 | JGI IMG/M metagenome (GOLD analysis project Ga0075011, IMG submission 72354) | Freshwater microbial communities from Pennsylvania, USA, analyzing microbe dynamics in response to fracking - TARM_MetaG_T_14 | ecosystem: Environmental > Aquatic > Freshwater > River...
GGCACGGTCTAAGCGTTATTGTTATGTGTAAGCGGCTTAAAAAATCAAAGCGGCACAACGTTATTTGCGCATGGTCCTTTCTGACCCTGACCAACTTCAAATTCTACTTTCTGACCTTCAGCGAGCGTTGCATAACCACCCGTTTTAATTTCTGAGTGATGTACAAACAGGTCTTTCCCACCATCCTCTGGCGTGATGAAACCGAACCCTTTATCTGCATTGAACCACTTTACTGTACCCTTACTCATACCCTACTCCCAACTTTAGATTAATATTAACGTTACTGCAGTTTTCTGTAATAACTTAAAAAATAACAAATACGAGTCATTCGCCGTTATCTATTTGCTATCAACTAGATTGTAGTTCACTCCAAAAAAAAATTGAATTAAGCAGTCAAATAAAAGCGACATTGCAACCAGCAAAGCAAATTCATTACTCATTACTCATTACTCATTACTCATTACTCAGTCTAAAGGCAATTCCGTCTTTTTGACTACCTCGCGCAATACAAAACTCGAATGCACACCAGTGACACCCTCTAACTTGGTTAATTGCCCGAGTAAAAATTTTTCATAATGCTGCATATCACGCACCACTACCTTTAACAAAAAATCAGCAGATTGCCCAGTCACAATCAAACATTCCAGTACCTCGGGTAATGCGCTAATCGCACGCTCAAAGTTATTAAAACGATCCGGTGTATGGCGATCCATAGAGATACCAATCATGGCTGTCAAATTTAAACCCAGTACTGTGGGATTTAATAACGTCACATGTTTAGCAATTATTCCCGACTCCTCCAGCCGTTTCACGCGCCGCGAACAGGGTGTCGGTGATAAGCCAACACTATCAGCTAATTCTAAATTACTGATGCGCGCATTGCCCTGCATCAGCCTGAGAATGTGCTTATCAATACGGTCTAACTTAATGAGTTCCTGCATACTTTTTAACCTGTGTAGATATTTACCCCAATAATAGCACGTTAATTAGTGAATCATTGCACAAAGAGCCCAAATATAACGTTACTTTGCAACCACTCACTACCCCCTTTGCTCTATAGTTACTCCATGAATAGCGAGCGAAGTTTCTAACCGGAAACGGGCGGTAATACCCTTACCAAGGTGCACCAACTCGCTAATTCATCTCTTCGCTGCCAATTATGTAAAAGGAAATCACTCGTGTCGAACATAACTAACATTCACTCTAGTTTTAACCATAGAAAATATCGCCCCTATGCGCCAATCCAAAAAACGGATAGACGCTGGCCAGAGCAAATTATCAAAGCGGCACCGGCTTGGTGTAGCGTTGATTTGCGCGATGGTAATCAAGCTCTGATTGAACCTATGACTCCAGGCCAGAAGCTTGATATGTTTAAACTGTTAGTTGATGTTGGCTTTAAAGAAATTGAAGTGGGCTTTCCCGCCGCATCGGCACCTGATTTTGATTTTGTTCGTCAGTTAATTGAGCAGGATTTAATTCCGGACGATGTCACTATTCAGGTATTAACACAGGCACGCGAGCCTTTAATCGCACGCAGCTTTGCCGCATTAAAAGGTGCTAAAAAAGCGATTGTGCATCTATATAATTCCACCTCAAGGGTGCAGCGTGAGCAGGTATTTAAAAAATCGCGCGATGAAATCAAAACCATTGCCGTGCAGGGCGCGCAGTGGGTGCGCGAGTTTGCAGCAGCGCAGCCCGAGACAAAGTGGTCATTCCAGTATTCGCCAGAGAGCTTTACCGGCACTGAAATGGATTATGCCGTAGAAGTTTGCGATGCTGTTATTAACGTCTGGCAGCCGACACCTGAAAACAAGGTGATTATCAATTTACCTGCGACGGTTGAGTCATCAACCCCTAACGTCTACGCCGATCAGATTGAATGGATCTGTGACAATATCAGCCATCGTCAGGCAGTGACCATCAGTTTACATACCCATAATGACCGCGGCTGCGGCGTGGCGGCGGCTGAGCTAGGGGTGCTGGCCGGTGCGGATCGTGTCGAAGGCACTCTGCTTGGCAACGGTGAGCGCACCGGTAATATGGATATCGTTACGATGGCGATGAATATTTATAGTCAGGGCATTGATCCGCAACTCAATCTGGCTGATATGGATCGTATTATTGCCACCGTTGAACGCTGCACACAATTAGCCGTGCACCCTCGTCATGCCTATGCAGGTGAACTGGTTTTTGCCGCTTTCTCCGGTAGCCATCAGGATGCGATTAACAAGTGTATGGCGATTGATGCAGCGCAGCGTATTAAAGATCCGGATGCACACTGGCAAGTGGCTTATCTGCCCATCGACCCGCGTGATTTAGGGCGGACCTATCAGCAGGTTATTCGCATCAACAGCCAGTCTGGAAAAGGCGGAGTGGCCTATGTGCTGGAGCAGGACTACGGTGTGCAAATGCCGCGCTGGATGCAGGTTGACTTCAGCCCGTATATACAAGAGCAGGCTGAACGCTGCGAAAGTGAAGTGTCATCAACTGTTATTCACGATATTTTTTGCCATACCTATTTAGCCGTGCAGAAAAGCGCAACGGTGGATAAATATCAGCTTAACCGTCAGGCTAATATCGATAGTTTAAAGGCACAGATACGCACTGTTAACGGCTTAGTGACCATTGATGGTCAGGGCAAAGGCGTACTGGATGCCTTTGTTAAAGGGTTAAGCGCATCAATGCAAACTGATATTGTCTTAATAGACTATAACGAACATGCCCTACCGAGCAGAAAAGGGGCTGAAAATGAACAGGCCGAAGCGATGGCATATGTTCAACTGAGTATTCAAGGCGCGCGTTATTGCGCTGCAGCCAAGTGCGAGGATATAGTCACAGCCTCTTTGCAGGCAGTGCTTAATGCAGTTAGTCGCAGTGGGGCTAAGATCACTCAACGCAGCAATTTAAAATTAGCCGCAGTGTAATATCGCAACGCGCTTATGTGTTAAAACAGAAAATTGTTACTCGTTGTTATGGCTGAAATAGCCATGCCGCACACCCTTTAATAAAGTGCGAAATGCTTCACCATCAAGATGCACCAGATGCTCATGATCTCCGGCTTCAAAATAGAGGTTGGCCAGCGTCAAGAGCCTTTCATCCATGAAGGTTGGCAGTTCGTAGGCAGGCCCCAGAGGTGGAATGGCACCCGCCTGGCAGTCGCTAAATAGCTGATTTATTTCAGCTTCTTGCGCCAGTTCAAATTGCCGGCCTGTCTCTTCGTTGATGGTATTTAGTTTCAGCCAATAGTGCCCTGGTATCACCACCATGGCATAGCCCTGCGGATCTTTGACAATAACCGCCTTGGCAATATGATCTTCGGCAATATGCACCGCCTCAGCACCTTCACGACAGGTATAGGTTTTGGGATGCGCCACCAGCTGATATTCAATATGATGTTTCAACATATAAGATTTTATCGTTGCTGCCATAGACATGATTTTGCTCCTTATAGTGATCGGCTCGTAGCGTTTTACCTGCATGCAGTTGCCCTTTTTCAGCCCACTACGCTTCCCTTATGTAATTCAAAGTGTAGTAGATCTCTCAATGCACAGATAAAATAAGCAAAAAAAATGGCAAACCCGCAAAGGCTTACCATTCTATTAAAGATTAATTTCGCTCTTATAAGAGCGAAAATATCAGAGCAAGTTAAATTGCTACGATATTCTCTGCGTTCGGGCCTTTTTGACCTTGAGTTACAGTGAACTCTACTTTTTGGCCTTCAGCCAATGTTTTGAAACCTTCGCTAGCGATAGCGCTAAAGTGAGCGAATACATCTGGACCAGATGCTTGCTCAATAAAACCAAAACCTTTAGATTCGTTGAACCACTTAACCGTACCTTGAACTTTAGACATAATTGATAATACCTTGTAATTTTAATGTTAGATCGCCTTTAATAGGCTTGAATAGCGTAAAAACAGACTGGAACTTAAAAACTACAGATCGCGGTATTATTAATAAAACGACGGAATGGAGAATGTAAAAAAAAGGCTTTCTTTTTGCTGAAGAGCACTTTATAGGATCTAAAACGAAAGTCAATAGCTGTGTGCTCCTCTTGTCACTTTAGCAAGTCCACTGACAAAGACTGCCGGTACGCCATTTAAGGCACCACCAGCAAACTAAGTTTGTAAATTGTGCGCGGCAGCGAGGGCAAAATAAATCCGAGCAGGTTAACGATTTACTCGCCATGACGCGACAACAAGCTGCTGAATTCATTTTCCGGTAGCGGTTTAGAAAATAGGTAACCCTGCCCATAATCACAGACTGCAACACTCAGTAAAGCCCGCTGCTCCTCGGTTTCAATTCCTTCGGCTATCACCTGCATACCCAGTTTATGCGCCATAATAATGATCGCTTCACACAATACCATATCATCTGAATTCACTTTAAGATTACGTACGAAGGATTGATCTATTTTAAGATTGTCGATGTGAAACTTTTTGAGGTAGGAAAGAGATGAATAGCCAGTACCAAAATCATCTAATGAGACCTCAATATCGGAATCACGGAACGCCAGCAACTTGTCCGTCACTGTTGTGCCGGCATCAAGTAGCAGACCTTCAGTTATCTCAATAACCACAGCTTGCCCGGGCAGTCCCAGTGCCTGCAAGTGGTCCAGCCAGCTGGCAATATCGCTGCCCCCTTCGCGAAACTGTACAGGGGATTTGTTAATGCTTATCTGAAAGTTAGGGTAATAGTCACGACGCCATTGGGCAACCTGATTCGCGGCCTGGCGAAATACCCAGTCACCGATCTCAACAATCATGCCGGTATCTTCGGCAATAGGGATAAATTCAGCAGGGCTAACCAGACCGAGTTCAGGGTGCTGCCAGCGGATCAACGCCTCAGCTTTTCTGATCCTGCCTGTGGACAGTTCAACGATTGGCTGATAGTGAAGCTGCAGTTGATTATTTTTAAGTGCATGACGTAAATCGTTTACCAGTTGCCAGCGACGTTGTGCATTTTCCTGCATCGAGATGGCGAAATAGTGATAGCCATTGCGCCCCTTCGCCTTGGCCGAATACATGGCTTGATCGGCATTTTTGAGCAGCGTTTCGGTTTCTTTGCCATCTTCAGGATAGAGAGTGATGCCAATGCTCGGGGTAATATAGACGCTTTGCCCGCCCAGCAAGAAGGGCTCGGAGAATTCACGCAGGATTTTTTGTACAACACGCTCAACACTCTGTGTGCTTTTCAATTCACCGATGATCACGGTAAATTCATCACCGCCAAAGCGTGATACTAAATCGTTCTTCCGCACACTAAGTGCCAGGCGCTGGCCAACATCTTTAAGAAGCCGATCGCCCATATGATGACCCAGGGTATCGTTGACGTCCTTAAAGTGATCCAGATCGAGAAACAGTAAGGCGACGCGCAAACCTCTACGCTGCGCTCTATTTTTTTCCTGATCCAGTCGTTCATAGAACATCTGGCGGTTGGACAAGCCAGTCAAATTGTCGAAATTCGCCTGTCTCCAGATGATTTTTTCAGATTTTTTCTTCTCGGTAACGTCATAGAGCTGTGCAACCCGGCGGTGGGTAGATCCATCCTTATTGTAAATGGAATTAATACCCAACGAGGCGATGTAGGTTTGACCATTTTTATGGCAATATTTAATCTCCCCCTGCCAGTAGCCGATACCATTTAAGGCGTGCTCCATGCTTTGCATACGCTTTTTATCCTGCTGCCGGGAAATAATAAAGTTATGGCTCTTACCTTTGACCTCACTGGGAGAATATCCCGTTATGCCCGTAAATGCAGGGTTGGTGGTAATGATATTGCCATCGCGGTCAGTTACTATCATCGCCTCGCTACTGTTTTCATAAACCAGAGAGGCCAGCTGCAGCGACTCCTCCGCTAGCTTGCGCTCTGTGATATCTGTATGGGTACCACTCATACGCAAGGGCCGCAGATCCTGCCCGTAGTTAACGATTTTGCCGCAATCTAAAATCCACTTGTACTCGCCCTGCTTAGTGCGCATACGATATTCAATCTTGTGTTGTGCTGTCTGCCCCTGCAAGTGTTCAGTCAGTGATTGCCAGACAGCATCACGATCATCAGGATGAATAGCATCAAGCTTGATCATAGTGTCATCCTGGATCTCTTCAAAGTTGTAGCCCAGCATTTCTGCCCAGCGCGCATTTCTCTGCACAGTATTGGCTTCAATATCCCAGTCCCAGAAACCCAGGCCACTGCCTGACAATACGGAAATAAGCTGCTCCTTTTTCGCCCGTATTTTATCTTCTGCATATTTTCTCTCCGAGGTATCTAATATAGCGGCAATCACAAACTGGATGACGCCATCAACCCGGTAGCAGGAAATAGTCATGTGTCCGTAAACACTATCTCCATCCCTGCGCATGAAGCGCCTGTCCAGCGCATAAGTATCTCTTTCTCCTCTTAACATACTGTCATATTGGAGCGCATCAAGCTGCATATCGTCAGGGTGAGTGAGATCAGTCCAATTCAGGTTTAGCAGTTCTTCTTTGCTATAGCCGAGCATTTTACAAAGCCGGGCGTTCACCCTTAACCAGCCTTTCTCCGGGTGAGTAATGGCAATGCCAATGTTGCCCAAATCAAATTGGGAGCGAAACAGGAATTCACTCTCCTTGAGTGCATCTGCGCTTTGCTGACGTCGCAGTCGCTGGACAAATAACATCCCCAGCAGCGCAGTTACTAAAGGATAAAGAAGCAGGACAGGCAGGCTGATATTGGCAAGCACCGCGAGCGCCACCTGCCAGGGCAAAATAAACATCAGCGCCAGCATGACAGCATGGATGACTACCCCAAACAGGTAGATATCGCGAAATGACAGCTTTGACAATGAATTCGAACGATAATAGCGCCAGACGATACCCAATGCTGCTGAAGCCATAATCACTAAAACCCCCACCAGCGCAGCTTCTCCCCCCTGAAAGAGACGTAAGGTTACGGCCATCGCCATGGCAATGAGAGTAGGTATAGGGCCGAAAAACAATCCGGAGATGCCGAGCAGCACCGAGCGGGTATCAAAAATAATACCCGGTGCGTACTCCCAGGGGGTGAGCATGATGATGATGCAGATCAATCCCAGTGCAATGCCTGTGAAAAGCCCCCTGAGAGAATCGAATACGCTACGACTGCGAGTGGCAACTATGTCGTAGATGAAAAACATGGCCAATAATAAGGCGGCATTATGGGTCAAAGTGAGGAGGCCAAAGTGGTTCATGTAGGTTTTAGTCCATTATTTATTGTTTATTTTTACCAGGCAGAACGCAACAATAACAATTAAACTGAAGGATAGTCTATGAAAACTTAATCTTTGCATGCAAAGCAATTGTTATGCGTATGTAACTAGAATATAAGAGATTTACATAAAAAACATCTTGTTTATTAAGATAATAACACAGGTTAAAAGCGCTTCTGCGCCATTGCAGGTATAACGCTTAAAACTTAATGCATTTTATCCAATTCCGGCGCAAAAAAATGAATCTGATTTTTGCCCGAAGATTTCGACGCATACATAGCTTTATCTGCTCTGGTAATTAAATCTATCGGTTTTACCCCATCATCAGGGAATATTGAAATCCCTATTGATGAGCCGACATTAAGGAGGTTACCAGCCACTTCAATGGGCTTATTAAGCAAGTTTATTATGCGCTCTGCGACCTGCAAAATTTCATTTCTTGCCTTGGGATCATGGACGACAAAAATAAATTCATCCCCCCCTAAACGGGCGACGATATCTGACTGACGCACTAATTCCAACAGCCGTTTAGAAATAACTTTAAGCAACTCATCGCCGACATTGTGGCCGAATCTATCATTAATCGATTTAAACCCGTCAAGGTCAAGAAACATCACTGCTAAGTTGCACTGCTGACGTTCACAACTGATTATTTTCTGGCCCAGGCGTTCCATCAGCAAGGTGCGGTTTGGCAAATCGGTCAGTGCATCATAAAAGGCCAGATGCTTGAGATACTCATCTTTGTGCCAAAGATCCGTAATATCGTTAAATACTGAGATATAGCGTATCGGTCTGCCTTTATCATCACCTACCATACTAATGGTCAGCCGCTCTAAAAAGAGATCGCCGTTTTTGCGGCGATTCCATATTTCGCCATGCCACTGCCCCTGTGTAATTATTTTTTCCCACATTAAGGCATAGAACGCCTGATCGTGGCGGTAGGATTTAAGAATACGGGGGGTCAGGCCGATAGCTTCTTGTGCGCTATACCCTGTTATATTAGTAAAGGCGGGATTAACTGATAAAATTATGCCGTTAACATCAGTTATCACAATACCATCCAGGGTGCAATCAAAAACACAGGCGGCTAATTTCAGCTGCGCTTCCGTTTCTTTTAAATCCGTGATCTCACTTGATTGAATGACAAAACCTTTGACTGAGCCATCAAGATCAAAATCGGGGACATAGTGGGCGATAATATTACTGGTCCTGCCATCTGCTTTTTTCAGTGTCCGCTCAAAGCGCTGCATTTGACCTGCTAACACTTTGTCAAGATACGGCTCATTTAAACGGTATAGTTTCTCCCCGGCTAACTCCTTAAATGAGATGCCAACGAGTTCTTTGCCAGACAAGGTAAACCACTCACTAAACGCATTATTAGCAAATTGACAGCGTAATTCTTTATCCCAGTAACCTATCATATTAGGCATAGAGTCAATGATATTTCTGACAAACTGCTGCTCCTGAGCGGCACTGTGATGTGCTGATTGGGCTTTTTTTAGCTGCGCTTGAGTGCGTTTTATGGCCGCGTTAAGATAGAAGAAATAACTACATGCCATAACAAAAACAAAGAGTTCGAACAGAGCAAAAAAGTCATTTACGAACGGATGCGCAGCAAATAACTGCCACAGAAAAAGCACTGTTAGCAGCACCAGTACGCTTGCTATTATCCCCGCATAAATCCCACCATAAAGGGTTGCGACAATGACAGCGGGATAAAAAGTAAGCCAGGCAATATCTTCCTTGCTAGCTTGCAATGTCCACACGTTCAGGACAATCGCAAAACTGACCAGTAAAAGTGCAACACTGAAATGCTTAAAGTGTTTCAGGAAGAACCTTCTGTTACTTACCCCATTTATCATTTCATTCATGTCACTTCCTTGCTCTATCCACTGGAATTCAGATAGTTGACCGTTAAATATAGTATGTGGCTGTAACTGCAACCGATATCATATAGTTATACTCAAATCACTTCAATATACAAAAATTAGACCAAGCCAATAGCGCGCTATATTAACCGCTGCGAGCAAATATATACGGGATCGGGAGAACAGATAAAATGCAGGAATATTAATTTAATATCAGCAGCATAAGTTGCTATTGACGAGCAAAAAAGAGCAAGTTTGTTTCAGTTTGGCAGATAATCTTTTATGAGTTCAGCGGCTCTTCGGGCCGATTCAGCAAATAACTCAGACCATTCCTGTCCCTTTATATGCTCAATAACATGTTCGAGACTGGGAGCTTCCTTCTTATTTTCTAAATCAACGGCCTCTTGCAGCACCTCTTTTATAAGCTCTTTAGCCACGTTTAATATGTTTTGATCATGATCGATTGCTTCTATGATGCTATTTAGGGTTGCATTATCTATTTTTTGTCCAGGTTCAATACCCGTTGCTTTAGTCATATTATGATCCTTATCTTCAGGCAGTTGCTGCATTTTGTAGCGAGAAACATTGCCTTTTTAGAAATCTGACGAATAGCTTTTTATAAGCAACTTTAGTGTAGCCCTGCTGAAGCTATTTTTCCTCCCAACTGCAATCTCTGGGCAGATTAAGACTGTGAATTGATTATTGATAACATGGAGGGAAAAATACAGAGAAGATCAAGCGTCCTATGATGATACCAGGGCATCAACATAGGCTTGCTGATATTTTTACGAAGGAGTGCTAAAAAGGCATTTTGAAGCCAGGGGGCAGATCCATCCCGCCGGTTAAACCACTCATTTTACTTTTATTCACCTCTTCCACACGGCGAACTGCATCATTCATTGCCGCTGCGATAAGATCTTCAAGCATCTCCTTGTCATCTTCCATCAAGCTATCATCAATTTCCACTTTGCGTACATTGTGATTGCCCAACATAGTGATTTTAACAAGACCGGCACCCGATTCGCCCAGCACTTCTGTGTTGGCAATCTCAGCTTGCGCCTTTTGCATATTTGCCTGCATCTCTTGGGCTTTTTTCATTAAATCGCCCATTCCCGCTTTATTAAACATAATATCTCTCTTTTTAATTGTGCTGTTTTAAAATTTTGCCTGATTATTATAACGGTATGATGC
>Ga0075011_10002330_pt1 | contig 10281 bp, 11 predicted proteins | sample TARM_MetaG_T_14_FD_72354 | JGI IMG/M metagenome (GOLD analysis project Ga0075011, IMG submission 72354) | Freshwater microbial communities from Pennsylvania, USA, analyzing microbe dynamics in response to fracking - TARM_MetaG_T_14 | ecosystem: Environmental > Aquatic > Freshwater > River...
ATGTAATATTTATAGCGTATTTTTTTATTTCGTCGTCATTAGATTGTATCAAATTATTGTAAACAAGCAGTAAAAAATACAATGGAGTGTCTGAAGTTACTTTGATACATATTTTACCATTTTTGACACCAATAACAAAAGAAAAGTTTGCTTCTTTCTCCTTGGAACAAAATGCAAATAATACAATAAGAAATTGGTCTATGTGCGCCAAGGATGTATATCCTTCTTCTTTGATTGACGAACACACTATTTTTATACCAGCTCTCTTTGCTCTTTCTTGAATAATTTCCTCAATCTTCGCGCACGGGACAAAGTCTGAAGAGTAAACTTGCTCTTTCTTGAAAAGGTTTTTTAGTGCGCCAAAAAGAGCTTTTGCGTCCGACACCAGCGGAATCGTTTTTTGAACAAAAGAGGGCGCGTGAGTCGTACTAAGCTGGGGATATATTACAAAGAGAGGCTCTAGGAGTCTTATTCCTTCGTAGGCCAAAACAATTTTTGGGTAAACTCCATAGGGGAGATCGCTTGGGGTGTCTTTCATGTGGGGAAAGACCTTTTTCATAAAGCTTTCATATGCACCATAAAGCCCAATAGGAAAGGAGACCATTGTATGGCGACGGTGAGATTCTTTGGCGTTTGTTAATATTTTAAATAAGAATTTTTCCAATTCTTGCGATTGAGAGAGGGCTTGCTTTAGATGCATCCTCAGCGCAAGTAATTTCTTTTTTAAGTCTTCTTCGTTTTGGCAAAAAAAAGCTGCCATCTTTTGCCATTCTCTTGCAAAAATGGCGGCTTTTGAAAAGGCTTTTTCTGCAGCGGCCACTTTAGAATACATTACTGTGGCTAGTTTTTTATCGTCGCTTGCGCTTGCCTCATGTGGGCGCAAAGAGTGTTGGGCGTGAGAAATTAATGAAAAATGGGTTAATAGTTCTGCGTCGTGAAAAAGCTGCTGAATAAAAGCAGGATTTTCACGGTGCTTAAAAACAAACAGAATGTTTTGCGTGTAGTATAAAATTTCCTCACCCATAATAGAGAAGTGCCCATCAAGCATAGTGCATAGTGCAATTTCCTTGCGCTTGCCGGCACTGTCGAGGCTGACGCGTGAAAAGGCGTTGGCCTCGACGTGGTGTGTTTGCTCGTAGTATTGCAATAGTTGTGTTAAATTTTTATTTTCCACTTTTTTTGGCTTTTCTGCGCTTCTTTTTGTTCGCAAGAGACAAATATGACTTTGGTTGCTGTGTTTGCTCTGCCAACATTCTTGCCACGGTGTACATACTATCTTCTTCAAAGTCAATTTTTTTCTTGTTTTCGGCGACGCTTAACATTTCGTCTTCAAGCATTTGTTTTTCTGCTCGTCTTTTTTTTGGCTCAACAAAAATTTTTTTCCATTCCTCGTAGTCATATTTATCAGAAACAGGGGTCGCCAACATTCTTTCTTTTTTTGTCGTCTCGACATTTTTCCCAGCGCCCCCACCTGTAAGCTGAGATACTCCTATCTGAATTCCTTTGCTTGCAAGGTTTTTTTTAGCAGCAGCCAAAGCGATGCTAATGGCGGTCTCAACCATCTTTGAACTCCTTTGGGGAATAGTTGCATTTAATATAATAAACATATACTTACAATAAAATAAAATTTTTAAATTGTAAAAAAAATGTAAAATTAGCCGATCTTGCAACTTTAGTAAATAAATTAGCAATGTTAAAGGTGTATTTAAGAATATATTTATTACCATACTTTTGCCAACACATGAAGACAAAAGCTCCAAGGAAAATGCATGAGTAAAAACAACGAAACAAATGACTACGTTTTGGATTCAGCCCGATGCCTGAAAGCAAACATAGCGATTTGTGAAAAAAAAATAATGAGCCCTGAAACCTCTTTCATTGGAAAGGGGCAGGCAAAGCATCTCCTTAAGGTTTTTTTGGCTGTGCTGCAAAAGCTTGAGGAACATGATGTTCCTGAAAAGAACAAAGTTCTCTTAATTGACAACCTAAACGTGACATACCTTTTACTTCCAGAGATAAACTGATGCCAGATTTTGAATTTGAGAGCGATTTCGCAGACGCTGAAAATTTCGAGGAAATTCCCTTTGGGGGCAGCGATGATGGTTTCGCAGACATTCCGCTGGAGGCTGCGCTTGGAGAAATAGGAGAGTCTCCTGCGAAACAATCCTCGGTAAAAGAATCTAAAAAACAAGAATCTCCGCCACCCCCTCGCCTGGAGAGTACTATCGAAAAAAAAGTAGCGCATGACATTAAGCCTCCTGCAAAAAACGACATGGAGGTTATGGTTCGTACCTTTCAAGATGTTGCAACAGGCATGGTTGAACTGGCACAAGTTGGGCATGTCGTTTGTAGCGAAATGAAAAAAGCGCAAGAAGAGGCAAGTAAATATACTAGCGATGCGGCGGAAATGGCTGAATATTATAATAAAGCCAGAAGTGATTTACAAAAAACCATCACCGAAACGTACCAATTTTTCGAGCTTGGCAAAACTATTATTTCAGATTTTGCGAATCAGAAAAAAAATATCGCGGCGATGTTTACAGAAGCCACTGCGAAATTTGATGCCACGCAAAACGCACACGAACTAGAAGTTAAAAAATATCTCATTCAGCTTGAGACGAAGCTAAAGCACATCAGCGATAGTGTTGAAGTTAAGCAAGTATCGCAAGAAATTAGAGAAAGCATTCAAGAGACCATTAAGATGCATGGGCTCGCTGATTTTAATGCATTGGTTCAAAAAATTGAGGGAGCGATTGGATTGCTAAACCATAAGGCGACCCATTTACTGGGAGACCCCAACGCCAATAAGCTGGGCGTCGTTGATAGGTTTAGCCGACATGCAGACAAGCTCAGCAAGGCAATTGAGCAAACAAGTTCACATATCAAATACCGTTTTTTACTATTTGGGGGCGTGATGGGAATCATCGCCGGGCTTGGCATTGGCTATGCAGCGGCAATTGATTTGCATAAAAAAAACCTGAGTGCGGAGATCGGTTCGCACGTTCACCGCATTGATGAAGAGTACCGCTCAAGATTTAATGAGCTAAATGAAAAGCTCTTGGCATACCGAGAGATAGAGCGAAGAGGCATGCTGAGGGATGGGGTTGTTGGTTTTGGTTTTTATGCTGACACAAAAACGCCCTACTTCTATTTCCCTAAAACTTTTCCCGCCACAGTTGTTAATGGCGATAAAGTTATTGTAGAAATTCAATAGTTCGCCCCAAGCCTTTACTTATTTAAAGCAAAAATTAAGTATATATTTATTATATTACCTTACTTTGAATAAATAAAGGCAAGGTGATTATGCGATATTTATTATCCCTCTTTTTTTTCTTGTTTTTTCTTGGAGCGTCTTGGACTAGCGCCTCTACTATTCCGCAAGAAAAAATTAATGAAAACATTGATTTTCTCGAAATGTACAGTCGCTATAAAGAAATTTACGATGTTCATCAAATGCAAAGCGGCGCTCAAAGAGCGATTGACGGGCTTGAGAACATAAATTTTTCCATGGTTCCTTATGTTGCCCCCATCAAGGGCTTTGACTCCATTAAGACACACTACGCCTATCCCCTAAAAGTATTTTTGCCAGCTACCGCAACAGTAACAGCGGCGCGGTTGAGCAACAGCGAAGTTCAGCCTGAGTTTTCTCAAAACATTATTACAGTTACCACGGCGAGAGAATTTGAGTCTGGAGTTTTAGATGTTGTTTTTATTTTGGGACAAGAACTAAACAAAGGACAATTTTTAAGTGTTAAGCTTGACCGATACTTGCCTGCGCTTGATGTGTTGGACTCTGAGCCACTTTACACGCAGGCGCGCTATTATCTCCCCCAGGTGCTGCAAAATCATGAGGTTATCGCCAAGCTGAATGCGAGCGAAAGGGAGCGTGAGTTAAACAGGATTCAATATCAAGGTGTTTTTTATGAGGTCTGGCTGGTCAGTAAGACCAAAAATGGAAAAATATTGGAACGAAACAAAGATGACCAATACATTAATGCCTCCGTGGTACATAATGGAGTGCAGTATAACTATCAAATTCAAACAGGGAGCGAGCGATGAGTACAATGAGCTTTTCAGGTAATGAAGCACAAGCGGGCGCCACAAGTGGTTTTTCTCAAATGCACAGCGTGGAGCCAAAAGAGCAACACTCTGATTTTAGCGGAGGGGCCGAGAGTGGCGACACGCCTACTGTAATGACGCAAGACAATAGTGAAAAAGGCGGGGTAGCTGACTTGTCTGATTTTCCCTCGATTGAGGGCATTGATAAAAAATTTTTTGATGAAATTGCGCGAGCCATTCCGCCCACACAGGAGAGCACAGGAAATAGGCTAGAGGTCGATTTGGACCATGAAGACCCCGTGCGTGCAGCGGCTTTGTTGCGCGAAAAACTTGATGCCATTACTGCGCGCTCAGACGTAGCGCAATATTTGCAAAGCACCGAGTTTGGGGCTGTTGAGTTTATGGAGGTGCCACTTGACGCTAGGGACCTAGAGGACAAGCGCATTGCGCTGGATGGCATTATAGCGGCATTAGAAAAAAACAAAAAACTACAACAAGACCCAGAATTTTTAAAAAAGCTATATAAGCTGAAAGATATACGCAATTTGGTCGAAGAGGCGATTGAGCGCAAGCTTTCTGATGAAAGGCTCGCAAGAACCCAAGAAAAAGCGCTACGTGTATTCCTTGAGTATCGCAAACAAGTACTGGGATATGTCAAAGAAAAAATGGATGAGCTCCGTGGTGACGAAGATATCAAAGATGAGTTTAAGAAACTCATTGACGCACAAAGCTATACCAAAGCTGATTTAAGCAAAGCACAAAGCGTGTTAAGTGCATTGCAAAAAAGCCTTGAAGAGTACTTTGCTGAAGTCAAAAATACTGACGTTTTAAGCGCGGATTTTGTTGACAGTATTGTTGTTGGTGTTGAAAAAATTGTGAGTGCCCAAGCAACTAGCGCAACAGAAAATGAAGTTCTTAATGAAAAAATTAAGACATTAAACAAAGAGCTTGCGAGCCTAAAAGAAGACGAGCAAGAGAAAGCGCGCAAAGAGGCTGCGGCGCTATTAGCCTTGCTCGAAAATGAAAAGAGCGAGGTCGAGGAGGAGCGCAGCCAGCTTAAAAGCGAACTAACGGAGAGGGAAAAGATTATTAAAGAGCTAAAAGAAGCGCTACTGCTCTCTGATGACCGCATTCAAGAGCTTGAGAAAGATAATAATTTTCTCCTTGAGCAAGTCAACAAAATGAAAAGTCAAAATGGTGGGTTGGCGTCCAAGGCAGAAGAGCCATGTGCAGAAGAAGAGCCAAAGGCAAATCAAGAGAAGAGCAGAGGCAAAAAGTTTTTCATGTTGCTTGCAGGTGCGCTTGGCGTACTCGCTATCTTGGGGCTAGGGGTTGGATATATGACGCTAGAAGATGTGCCTGCCCCCGCCCCACAACGAACATTTGAGCCAGCGCCCGCTGCTGTGACTCCTTCGCCAGCTATAGTGCCAGCACCTTCTGTCTCACCAGAAAGCGCTGGTCCGGTTGTCGAAAATAAAGTTGCAGCAGTAGAAGATACATATGATTTTTCAAAAGAGTTGTCAACTGCCGAACTGTCCCAACAAGACTTTATTATCTTGGGGGCGGGGAATATTGAGGTAAATGGTAAAAAATTTGGTGCCAACGACATTATCAATGGACACAAGTTTATCAAAGCAACCAGCGAGGGAAGAATACTCTTCATTTCTCCACGCAATACACCTGAATGGATTGGGGGGGAGTAATATGCGCCTGAAAAATCTTTTAATGTCTGGCTTGATTGTTTTTGTTGGATTTGGACTCGCTGGCTGTAGCGGAAAGGCCCAAATTAATCCCACTGAGGGCAATAGCAAAGATTATTTTGATGTTGCAAAAGAGGAAGAGCGCAAGCGGGCGGAATTTATTGCCATTGGCGAGGCGCAAGGATATGCTAAGGCAAAAGAAGAAATTGCCGGACTCCTTCCTTATTTTGAGGCCATACGCGCAAGCGCAGAAATTTCGCAAAGTGGGGGGCTTTGCTTGCCACCAATTTTTATAGATCGCACTAAGGGTGGAGCATCAGTTGTCTTAGGCGATGCTCATCTGTGCCCAGAATACACCATTGACGAAATCATGTCAATGGCAAAAACAGGCATTCCTGGCTTGCCAAAAAACTCCACAAGCATTACTACGACTGAAAAGCCGCAGGTGAGCGGGTTTGTTGTTCCAACAGTTTCGGTTGTTGGACAGCAAGATGTGTTTTATACTAAAAACCCTGAGAAGGTACAACAAAGCGCCATAAGGCGAATTGCATCAACTCTTGCCAATAGAGAAATGTTGCGCAATAGCAATTTTAATTTCAGTGTTGTGCAAGAGAACCACCGCGACGGGTCTTATCTTGTTGTCACCTTTGGCTCCGCCAAAGATGCCGAAAGCTTTTGCCAAAAATTTACTATTTGCGAGGAAAAAAATGAAAAAGCTCGTTCTTAGAGTGCTTGTTGGCGCCTGCGTAGCATCTGGCGTGTTGATCGCGGATGCGGATGCCTGGCGGAATGGCTTTATTACTGCTTATAAAGCCATGAAAGCAGATTCAAATATACAAGGGTTGCTGGAGCAAGAAATTTCCACCAAAAGGTGGATTGTCTATTATGATGCAACCAGCGATGAGTTGGCAGAGTGGGACAAACTTATGGTTCAAATGCTTGGGTACACCACCAGTATTTACAACCCAGTGCGCACAACAGAAAGTTGGATTATTTTTGCCTCTTTTGACAGTTATGGAACTGCAAAGCAAGAGGCTGACATGATGAATCAAAAAATCTTCAAAGGGCAGCCAAAGGGCCTAGAGATTTTTGATAATCATAGCAATAAGCGCGTTTTTAAAGCAGCAAAAACATTGCTTGCAGAGGACATTTCTCACTTAAAAGAAATTCTACAAAAAGAAGCAGAAATTGAGCTTGCGAAAGCAGTGGAGGCAAAAAAGCTTGAGCTTGAAAAAAACCAAAAGGTTGCCGTAGTTTATGTTGACCCATCAAATATGAAACAAATAGATCCTACGCGAAAAGTGGCTATTCCGGTCCCTACCGTAGAAGAGGTTGCTGTTGACACCATGAAAAACAGCGCAAAGAGCAACAAAAGTGAGGCAGTTGCCACCAATTCAAAAAAAACAACAACGAAAGAGAAAGAACACGAAAAATTTGCGCCCAACGCGCTTAAAAAGCCCATTGGCTCTCTTGTGCTCACAAACTCGACGGCGATAGCGTATCGGCTCAAGACGGATAAAAAAGTTCTTGAGCAAACTACGCTTTCTATTCGCGACATTGAAGTTGCGGGTGTCGTTGATAATAATGGAGAAAAACATCCCGTAGGTGCAATTGTTCGCGATAGCGATGGCTTAGAATATTACAAAATTTATGGGAAAAATTTGTTTGTTGGTGCCTCTATGGCGCATTTTACAAAGGAGTAAAAATGAAAAAAATAGTTACTTCTTTGCTTTTTTTGTTGCTTTTTTTCTCCGGTTGCGCGCGGGTTGAAGTTGTGCCGCCGGCGCGTGCAGAGGCGCCCGTTGTGGCACAAAAGAACGAAAGCGGCATTTCTGAAATGGTAAGCGCGAAGCTAGGATTTCGACTAAGAGATAAAAGCGATAGCACTCCTAGCCTAATGCGCGGTGGCTATGATTTTTTTTATCAAAAGGAGCATAAATGAGCGCGGTGGCTTCTTATGTGAGAATGATTGAGAAAGCGAGAAAAAACTTAAGCGACAGCCTGAGCTTATTGCTTTCTCAGAAGGACTATTTTAAGAAATTTGATAATTTTCAAAATATTGTTACTACCTCGCGAGCGCTCATAGACTCTAGTGACCAAAAATCAATAGAGGGGGCGAGTGCCGAGGTTATTGTTTTTAAAACCCACGCGCTGGTTTCACAGACGGGGGTTTTAAGGACGCTGTATGAGCAAGCTGTAAAAAAGGGGGTGTCATGAGGCTCTTTTTGTTTTCTTTCCTTTTTCTTACCACATTATCCGTTGCAAGCACTAGCCCCGCAGGAAGTTTCAACCGAGGGGATGTTGCTGGGGCGGATTTTCTCACTCAGGTGGGGAGGGGCAATGAAGTCAAAGCTGATGGCTTTGCAGATAAAACGCCACTCGCTCCAAGGGTGCAGGAAAAGCCTGTTGTCGGGCCTGCGCCCGTGAGTATTAATACTATCAACCCTTTGACGGAAAAAGCAATCATTTTGCACATTGTGCGCGCCAAACAGTCTGTTGGTAAAAAAGGGGAGGGAGGAGGGGTCGAAAAAAGTGTTCTTGGAGCTCCACCGACACTCATGGCAGCTATTGAGTCACACAATCAAGCTGCTATTAATGCGCAACAAGCAACCTCTGGTGTGAACGGAACGTTGCAAATGGAATTTTTAAAATGTACCACTACGAGAGATTATAAAATTTCACTGCAAAATAGAATGGAAATAGTATGTGGCAGTGGCGCTGAAGCAAGAAAAATTTATGCTTCAGTGGCGGTTTCGCCCGAGGGCGGGTTTGAAATGACCGCCGTCCCTTATGTTATGGAGAGTGCGCGCGGCACGTTTACTGCGCTTGAGCAAAACAGTAAACTTTTTCACGCAATCAGCGGAAGCACCAATTTGGCAACTTTTGTTGACACAAAGGCGCTGGAGCGCGTGAAAAAAGAGATGGCAAAAACGCTTGCAGACTCGTCCTCGTCCGCCGCTAAAGAATATTTGGCAAAGAAGAATGAGTCGAGTTCTACTGTGTCTCAGACAGAAACGAGCACAGTGACTGCGACTACTGCGCCTGAACCGAAGGCCAGCGATTATGGTATTGGTGTTCTTGTGGAGGTGCTCGCCAAGGGTATCAGCGCTGGCGCTGAGCAACTCTATCAAGATCTTGGTTATGTTTATTTTGTTCCGCAAGGAACACCGGTTGACGTTGAAATTTACTACAAAGCTCAACCTTGAATCCATTTTTTGAGAATTATTTTTTTAAAAGCAAACACATAAAGGCTGGGCGTGAGTACAATTTCAAGAGCAGATGCTTATAGTATCTTTACGGAAGTATTGTTTGGAAAAACTCCTGCGCGCCTTGTTGACATCGAGGGGTGCGGAAAAGTTTTCCTTGAAAAGCCCGCCGTTTTTGCCATTAGCGGCGAGGCGCAGCGGTTGAGTGACACGGACATAGCAGCGCTTTTTCAAGCGCTGTTAGAAAGGGCACAAATTGATGAAACATTCTGGCACCCAACTCTTGAAGTATAAAAAAACGCTAGAGCGTTTTTTTATACTATTTGGTTTATTCAAGCGATGGGACCTAGCCCTCATCACTATTGCCTCCCTCTTCTTTTTGTCCATCGGAGCAAAAAGCTTGCCCTCTCCGCTACCCCTATCTCTTTATTATGGAGAGGGGTACGACATCGAACAAAAGTGGGAGCCTTTGCCTGTTTTTTCAATAAAAAAAAGTGGACTATATAAAGTTGAGTTTCCGCCAGCAGAAACAGAGCGCATATTGCATATTGGCAGCGGTCTTGACTCTCGCGTTCTTTGGTTTAAAAGCGGAGTAAATGAGGTGCTGAGGGCGGAGCGCCTTGGAAGGGACTTTATCATCAGAATTCCTTCCAAACAAGGGGGTTCTATCTTTCTTGAGATCCAAAATCCATTCGGGGGGATTTCAAGCATATACATCCAAGAAGAGAAGGTTGCTTTTTCGGCCTATTTTTATAAGTTTTTGTCCAGCGGCATTGTTCTTGGAGCTCTTTTATGCTTATTTCTGTACCATTGGATTCTTTCAGCAAAAACAAATTCTCTTTATCTTGAATATAGTTATTTGGTTTTTTTTCTTGGTGCGATAAGTGCTGTTAACCACGGTGCTATTAGCACGGAAAATATTTTTGCTGGAAGTGACACCGCGCTAAAAGCAATATTCTTTGTTTTTGCTGTTTGGAGTTTTTATCTTTTTGCAAAAACCCTTGGAGTTCTTCCTGTCGAAACTGAAAAAAAAACTGCCTTTATAACAATTTATTTTAAAACGCTCTCGGCGGCTACTTTATTTTCTGCCGCACTTCTTGTTGCTGGCAGAGTGGATATTGGGCAAAATATTTTGAATGTCATCATTGCTGTTTTGCTTCTTTCGTGTGTTGTTTTATTGCTGTTTGTTTTTCTTTCTGCCCGAAAAACAAAAGATTCTGCCGAGCATATCCGCTTTATTGCAGCATGGGCACCAGTTTCTCTTATAGGAATTTTTCGTTTTTTTGAACAAACACAGCTTGTGCCGGCACTGCCCA
>Ga0075011_10002331_pt1 | contig 10281 bp, 9 predicted proteins | sample TARM_MetaG_T_14_FD_72354 | JGI IMG/M metagenome (GOLD analysis project Ga0075011, IMG submission 72354) | Freshwater microbial communities from Pennsylvania, USA, analyzing microbe dynamics in response to fracking - TARM_MetaG_T_14 | ecosystem: Environmental > Aquatic > Freshwater > River...
ACATTGCATTGACATTCTCTCGCTATTTTCTATATAATTCGCGATAGTGTGACAAAAAGGTGATATTTAGTGTTTAATTTTAAGTTTATTTCGATTGTGTTTTTCAGTATAGCTTCTGCGCTTTTTGCCCAAGACATAGAGAGTCTCAAAATAGGAATCGCACCGCATTCCTCCGCTCGTATTATCTATGACGCACATCGCGATCTAAAAACGTTTTTAGAACATTATTTCAATCGACCCGTACAAATTTTAAGCGCAAAAACGTTTAGCGATTTTGCCGATACTTGCGATCAGGGCAACACCTACGATTTGATTATTACGTCACCGAATTTAGCTTATTTGGCGCAACACCAAGCGCATTACGTACCTTTAATGACGTACACCAAAGGCTTGGAGACGATTATTTTAAGCAAAACCTCTTCTTTGCTGAAAGATCATCCCAAAACCGTTAAAATAGCAGGACAAGACCCCGTCTCCTATGCAACGCTCTGCGGCGAAGAGTGGCTAGAACAGCAAGGTTACGTTCCGGGCAAAAATTTAATTTACAGTTATTACATCAGCGCTTCGGACAGTTTAGCGACATTGTTACTCAAAAACCAAGTCGATCTCATTATTATTTCGTTACCTAATTATTTGAGACTGGATCAAGAATTGCAAAATCAACTTTTCGTCGTCTACCATAGCTCCCCCAAACCGGGTCGTATCTTTTTAGCCAAAGCTTCAAAGGGGATTACGATCGAAGAGTGGCGCAATGCGTTGGTCGCTTTTTCCCAAAGTCAAGAAGGCGCACGGCATCTTACGGCCACGAAATTGGAGGGCTTTGAAATGCTTGAGCCTCATGCGTTAGACACACTACGCGCTATAGCCCAAAAAACCTCTTCGCGATTAGCGCATTAGACGATTATCGATGAAGCTCTCTCTTGCATGGAAATGGCTTATTGCCGCCTTACTCATCGAAAGCGTGATGCTTTCTATCCTCGTTTACCGCAATGTTGAACAATTAAGCGACAATTTATTACGACAAACCGCCCAACGGCTTCAAGCCGAAAAAGTCCTTTTACAAAGCGCATTGATCGCCCCGTTCGTTCAAAACGATTATGCAACGGTTCAAGCTATTTTAGAAGAGTCGTACCAAAATCTTAACATGCTCTATTTGGTTGCGCTCGATCTCCAACATACGCCGATCGCAAGCGTCGGAGCGGTAGACTTAAATGCTCTTCAAACGCTTCAAAATACACCGCTAAATGCACAAAGCGTTCAAGAACCCACGTATGATACTTCCATCGATCTGATGATTTCCGATCAAAAAATCGGCTCCCTTCGCATCGGAATTTCTACGGAGTTTTACCAAACGGAACGTCGCTCAATGATGATCAAAAGTATTGCCATCGCCTTGGTCGAATTGCTTTTATCCGCTTTGATTCTCAACTTGCTCGCCCGTTGGATCAATCAAAATCTCATCAAACTTACCCAAAGCGCACAAGCGATAGCAGAAGGCAATTACGCCAAGCGCGTTGAATTGAGCCATGACAAGGAAATTTCAAAGCTTGCAACCGCGTTTAATGCGATGGCGCAGAGTATCCAAGAACGCATTGCGACGCTAGAACAACTTCATATTAAAGAACAATCTTTAAGCAAGCAATTAGAGTACAACGCTTATTACGACGTTTTGACCCATCTTCCCAATCGCGTTTTACTTGCCGAACGACTGCATCAAGCACTTCTCAAAGCCGACCAAAACGGGCGGATGGTCGGCGTTATCTATCTGGATCTTGACGGCTTTAAAACCGTAAACGATACTTACGGTCACTTTACGGGAGATCAACTTTTGGTCGTCGTCGCGCAAAAAATGCGACATGTGATGCACGAAAACGATACGATCGCACGAATCGGCGGCGACGAATTTGTCATCGTTCTTCAAAGTATCGATGAAGCATATGCGTGTCAAATCGTTTTGGAACGCTTGCTCAAAACCCTATCCGCACCCGTACTTTTAGGCGATATTAAACTTTCGATCTCATGCAGCATCGGCGTGACGCTCTATCCTATGGATCATCATGATGCGGAACAACTGATACGCCATGCCGATCAAGCGATGTATATCGCCAAGCAATCCGGTAAAAACCGGTATCACTTTTTCGATTTCAACGAAAATAGGCTCTTAAAAGCCATGAACGATGAGCTAAGCGCAATTGCGCAAGGATTAAACCGTCAAGAGTTTGTGCTTTATTACCAACCCAAAGTCAACATGCAAACGGGTACTATCGTCGGCGTCGAAGCGTTAATTCGTTGGGAGCATCCTCAAAAAGGTCTTTTGTTACCGATGAGCTTTATCCCGCTGATCGAGCACCATCCGCTCATCGTAAAACTCGGAGAATGGGTTATCAGCCAAGTCTTATGGCAACTTAGGGAATGGAATAGCCAAGGGCTTTTTCTTCCCGTTAGCATTAACATTAGCGCGTATCAACTTCAAGAAGAGACGTTTTTGGAACGTTTAAAAATTTTATGGGAAGATTACGCAGATATTTTACCCAACCAGTTAGAAATCGAAATATTGGAAACCAGCGCACTCGAAGAGATTGAGCGCGTTTCACACATTATTCACGAATGCGCCGCTATGGGAATTCACTTTGCGCTGGATGATTTTGGAACGGGTTATTCCACGTTAATGCACCTTAAAAAATTGCCCGCAAAAATTTTAAAGATGGATAAAAGCTTCATCGCCGATATGGTTGCTAATCCGGAAGACCTTACCATCGTAGAGGGTGTGATCGGCTTGGCAAAATCGTTTCATAAAAACATTATCGCCGAAGGAGTCGAGAGTGTCGAACACGGTATCTTTTTATTGCTACAAGGATGTCAATACGCCCAAGGATACGGAATTGCTCGACCGATGAACGCCGATCAACTTGTCCAATGGATCGCCGATCCCCAATCCATGAAAGATAATTTACGCATATGGCGACGTTACGGCTACGACTCGGAGGCTCTTCCTTGGCTTTACGCGCTCTGCGAGCATAATGCATGGATCAACGATTTAAAAAATTTTATCGACAATGTCAAACCGACACCGCCTGAAATTAGTGCCGATTTATGCTATTTCGGAAAATGGCTGCATGAAAAACCTTTTCACGCATACCGCGAAAAAGCATGGTTTCGCAAATTTGAAACCCTTCATAAGCATCTTCATCGTCTCGCAAAAGAACTTTTAGAAGCTAGAATGCTCGAATCGCACGAGTCGCTTCGCGCACGAATAGAAACGATAGAAACGCTACATCAAGAGATGGTAAAATCGATTTTTCTACACATTCGTCAAGAGATTAAACGAACCCTACCTAAGGCTTCTTAACACTGTACTTTTTATGTCGGCTGCTTGCTAAAATCATTTTGCAAGAGATAAAAGCACCAAAGGTGCGCGGGCACTCCGCCGAAGAGAATTCAGCGTTAGCGTAGTCTTTGGAGCTTTGCTTCAAAGGCGTGTCAAAGATCAAAAAGCACCGAAGGTACGTGGGCACTCTGCGTGAGAAAACTCAGCGTTAGCGTAGTCTTTCACAGAAACTTCGTTTTGGAGCTTTGCTTCAAAGACGTGTCAAAGTTCTGTAAGAACGTTTCGTTTAATGAAAGCTTTCGACCATTTTACCGACGAGTAAGTTCCAGCCGTCGACCAATACGAAAATCAGCAATTTAAACGGCAAAGAGATCATCGCCGGCGGCAGCATCATCATACCCATTGCCATTAACACCGAACTGACGACCATATCGATTACTAAAAACGGCAAATAGAGTAAAAAGCCGATTTCAAACGCCGTTTTCATTTCGCTAATCATAAAAGCGGAAACGGCGATCGTTAAGGGAATATCTTCGATATTTTTGGGATTTTCCAATTGTCGAATACGAAAAAAAAGTGCCAAATCTTTTTCACGCGTATTGCGTACCATAAAGGCTTTAAACGGAGCGGCTCCTTTTTCAAACGCCTCTTGATAGCTCATTTTTTCTTCCAGATACGGCTTAATTCCAACGTTGTATGACTCTTTGGCGACCGGTTCCATAATGAAAAACGTCAGTACCATCGCCAAAGAAACCAGTACCTGTGTCGGCGGAAGTTGTTGCGTTCCTAAAGCTTGACGTAAAAACGAAAAAACGATGGTCAAACGCAAGAAGCTCGTCATCATAAAAATTAACGACGGAGCTAAGACGAGAATCGTTAAGACTAAAACAAGATTGAGGCTTGTCACCAATTGTTGCGGAGAGTTGGGTGCGCTTAAAGAGAGATTGACGGTCGGAATCGTATCGGCGGCAAAGCTTGCACATCCTAATATCAAGATTAAAACGACTCGCATCACTGTTTTCAACGGCTATCCTCATAAAATAATGCATCATTCTAGTCGGTTTTGCGTTAAAAAGCATTTAATTTTTAAACAACTTTTCGTTAAAATGACCTTCATTTCATCTTCTTAGGAACATCCGTATGAATATTTCGATCGCAATTATGGCGGCAGGTCTCGGCACCCGCATGAAATCCGCTCTTCCCAAAGTCCTCCATACGATTAGCGGTTTTGAGATGCTTTACCATTCTATCAAAGAGGCGCAAAAAATCAGCGACGATGTCCATGTCGTTTTATACCATCAAGCCGACCGTGTTCAAGAGCAAATGAACGCCTATTTTCAAGGTGTCCGTTACGTCATTCAAGATCATAAAAACTTTCCCGGTACGGGCGGAGCGATTATGGGCGTTACTCCAAAATACGATCGATTGCTTGTTTTAAGCGGCGATATGCCGCTTTTGGAAGCAAGCGACATGCAACGTTTTTTAGAGATAGACGCTGATGTGGTAATGAGCAGTTTTTGCGCGAAAGAGCCTTTCGGATACGGCAGGGTCGTGATGAACGATCGTGCCGACGTCGAGAAAATCGTTGAAGAAAAGGACGCAAGCGACGAAGAAAAAAAGATTACTGCGGTCAATGCGGGCGTTTACCTCTTCAAATCCACATTTTTACGCGAATATTTACCGCGTCTTGATAACCAAAACAAGCAAAAAGAGTATTATCTTACCGACTTAATCGCTTTTGCGCACCGCGATCGAAAAGGCGTTAAAGCCCTCCTCGTCAATGAAGAAACGTACATGGGCGTCAATTCCAAATACCACCTTTCCCAAGCCGAAGAGATCATGCAACGACGGATCAAACGTCGCTTTATGGAGCAAGGCGTTATCATGCGATTACCCGAGACGATCTACATCGAAGCGGACGTCGAACTCAAGGGCGAATGTATCCTCGAAAACGGTGTAACGCTTTTAAAAGGCACTTCGTTAGAAAACGTCCACGTGAAGGCGCACAGTATCATCGAAAAAAGTACCCTGAAAAACTCCGATATCGGTCCGATGGCACGCATCCGTCCCGACTCTTTAATCGAAAATACGCATATCGGCAACTTCGTCGAAGTCAAAAAATCAACGCTCAAAGGGGTTAAAGCCGGACACTTAAGCTATCTCGGCGATGCGAGTATCGACGAGGGAACCAATATCGGTTGCGGTACGATTACATGTAATTACGACGGCAAGAAAAAATACCGAACGATGATCGGCAAAAACGTCTTCGTCGGAAGCGACACGCAACTGGTTGCGCCCGTCACGATCGAAGACGACGTCATCATCGCTTCGGGAACGACGGTCACGAAAAACATCCCCAAAGGCGCCCTTGCCATCAATCGCGAGCCCTTGAAGATCGTCGAAGGATTTTTTTACAAATTTTTCGGGAAAAAAGATGCGTAACACCTTACTTTCCGGTAAAAAAATTCTCGTCGGCGTTACGGGAAGCATCGCGATTTACAAAACACTGGAGTTGATTCGACTGCTGGTAAAAGCAAGCGGTGACGTAAAAGTCGTAATGAGCGAAGACGCCAAACGCTTCATCTCACCCCTCACCTTCGAGACGATCAGCCAAAACAAAGTCTTACATGTAGACACCGAAAGCTGGAGCGAAGAACTTAGCCATATTCATATCGGGAAGTGGGCAGATATGTTTATCATCGCGCCCGCCTCGGTCAATACGATCAATAAACTCTCCTACGGTATTGCCGACAATCTCCTAACGCAAACGGCGATAGCGTTTACCAAACCGATCCTCTTAGCCCCATCCGCCAATACCCATATGATGCTCAATCCTATCACGCAGGAGAGCTTAAAGCGACTGCAAAACTTCGGATACGTGATCGTCGCTCCCGAATCCAAACTGCTTGCGTGCAACGATGAGGGCGTAGGTGCGCTAGCAAGCGTCGAAGAGATTTTCTACGCCGCCGCTAGAGTGCTTCTCAAAGAGCCGTTTTGGGAAGGGCGCGACGTCATTATCACAGGCGGAGGTACGCGCGAAAAAATTGACGACGTTCGATGCCTTAGCAACTTTTCCAGCGGCAAACAAGCCTTGGCGTTAGCGACGGTTGCTTATCTTAAAGGCGCAAACGTTACGCTGATTACCGGCGGTGAAGCACCCGAATTTAAAGCGATCTCCACCTTACATGTCAGCAGTTCGCACGAGCTTCGCACAACCTTGGAGGCACAAATGCATCTATGCCAAAATGCCGAAAAAACGCCTTATCTTTTTATGACCGCCGCCATTAGCGATTACGTGCCCGAACACGTTCATCACGGAAAACTCAAAAAAGAGACTTTGGGCGAATCGTATTGCTTGGCATTAAAACGCAACGTCGACATCTTAAGCGAATTGGATAAAACCGGTTGGGTCGTCGTCGGCTTTAAAGCGGAGACGGACGAAGAAAACGCTCTTCAAAACGCCCAAACGATGTTAGAGAAAAAAGGGCTAAACGGCGTTTGTTTAAATATCGTCAAAGAGCAAAACCGTTTCGGCTCTAACCAAAACGAAGTGTATTTTATCGGCTTAGATGCTATCGTTCATTTACCGCTTCGAAGTAAATTCGAGATTGCCGAGCAGATTATCACACTTGCGCAAACCTTATGATCTCTACGCTTCGAAAACTCTCCGGGCTTAGCCCGGACATCGCCAAAACATCTTCGTCAAGCGTTAATTTTAACGCCAATCTTCCGGTGACGATCGAAGTGCTCAAAAAGATCGACCCTTTGCGATACCGCCTTCGAGTCGGACGAAAAGAGCTAACGACCAAAAGTCAAAAAGAACTAATCGCGGGTAAAAAATATTGGGCGAATTTTTCCGAGGGCAAGGGCGGTATTTTGACGATTTCGCATCTGTATCCGCAACCTTCTCTTTTCGACGATGCGCTCTTCACGCCTTTGGAAATTGAGCTCTTTTGCAATGATGAAGGCTTTAACACAACGCTTTTTAAAACTTTCTTACTCGATAATCTTGCACGCGAAGAGCAGGACAAAACGCTTTTTCAGACCTACGGTTATATGCTCTTAGCCCTTTCCAAATACGTCGTTCACCTCCCCTTGCTTTGGAGTGAACAAAAACATATGGTACAATTCTCCCTTTTTGATACGCGCGACGTATCGTTTTATATGGCATTGGAGCACTTAGGACCTTTACACGGCACTTGGAACAACCGTCAACTTGAACTTTGCGTCATGTACGAGAAGAGTCTCTACTATTTACAAAAAGAGCAAGCAAAATTGGGTATGATTACGCAGATACGTTTGGAACGAGAGATCAAACCTTTGTTTGATTCCGCAGACGTCATTTTAGACATTAAAGGCTAATCGGGTATGTATTTTTTGGCGATAGGAATTTTTGGAGCGTGCATCGGCTCGTTTTTAAACGTCGTTATTTTGCGTTTGCCGAAAAACGAAAGCATCGCACTTCCCTCATCGCATTGTCCGCATTGTCTTCATCCGCTCAAATGGTATCACAATATCCCCTTGATTTCGTGGCTAGGACTTAAAGGGAAATGTGCTTTTTGCCGTGTTCCTATTTCCAAACAATACCCGCTCGTCGAAGCGGCATGTGCACTGTGTTTCTTGCTCGCTGCTTGGCGCGTCGATACGTGGACACAAGCCTTGCTTTTAGGAACGATTTTTTCTCTTTTGCTCGCGCTCAGCATCATCGATATGCGCTACAAAGCCGTACCCGACGCCTTGTCGCTTCCGGCGTTATTTCTTTCGTTTTTGTACCGATTGCCCTTGGAATCCCTTCAAGACGGATTGGTCTTTTTAGGAGCTTTTGCGCTGCTTCGTTTAAGCGTCTCGGCGATTTCCCGTAAAGAGGCGATGGGTGAAGCCGACAGTATCATCGCCGGCATTATCGGAGCGATATTGGGTATCACGCTAGGATTTGCCGCAATTTACCTTGCCGCACTCATCGCCTTAGTCGCGTTTATACTTTTACGTCAAAGAGGCTATGAACTGCCTTTTATCCCATTTTTATCTTTGGGACTTTTGATTGCATGGATTTTCGATCAACCTATTTTAACGTTTATGGAACATTGGTATGAATAAAGCATCTTTTTATCTCTTGAAACACTTTTTAGAACTCTTTAGCGCACTTTTTTTTATTCTGTTTTTTATCACGTCGATTGTTTTTTTCATTAAAATAACCGCCTTAACGGCTATTATTACGATGAATTTTTGGGAACTCGGAACGCTTTACATCTATCTTCTACCCAAAACGCTGGTTTATACGCTTCCGATTACCTTTTTCATTGCTTTAAGCATCTCTTTGTACAACCTCTCAAAAGAGAACGAAACGATTGTGCTCTTCACACTCGGATATGATCCTAAAAAAATTACGCGTCTTTTTATGAGCTTAGCAACGGGGCTTTCCGTCATTCTTTTGATGGATATTATGGTTCTCGTACCGATTTCAAAACAGCTTAACAGCAATTTTATCGAATATAAAAAAGCCGAAGCCAAATTTAATATCAAAGCCAATGAATTTGGACAAAAATTTTCAGACTGGCTTGTCTACATCGAGCACAGCGACAATGCCAAGCAGTACGAAGGCATCACGCTTTACCACAATCCCGAAAAGCAAGAGGATAAAGAGCAATTGATTCTAGCCAATGCCGCTACGATCAATAATGATAGCGGTATATTACGTTTGCATCTTGATGCGGGCAAAGTCTTTGAATTTCAAAAAGACGGTATCGGACAAACCGATTTTGAAACGATGTATATCAATAGCCAACCTAAAACGGCCGTCGGGGCGATACAAACGGTTAAGGAGTATTGGAACGACGTTTTCGTCAACTGGAAACGCGCTTACGATTTATCCTTTTTCCTTACCGTCGCCCTCTTCCCGATTGCCTCGACGATGATCGCGATGAGCATCGGCATCGTGACGTATCGTTACAATAAAGAGAGTATTTACGTGGGTATCTTTTTGTGCCTTGCGTTTTATTTGACGCTTACGACGGTTTTTTCTTCAAAACTACCGCAATATGCGCCGCTAATCGTTTTTGCAATCACGATGATCGCTTCATACTTGCTCTATAAAAAACGTATTCGCCGTGTTTTTTAAACCGATATGCGTGTTAAAGTAACCCTCAGCTACGACGGAAGTGCTTTTAACGGCTTGCAAAAACAGCCCTTAGACGCCGACGTGAAAACCGTTGCCGGTACGCTGGAGGAAGCCCTAAATCGTCTTCATATCGACTCAACCCCCGTTGCAAGCGGACGCACGGATACGGGTGTACACGCCTTAGCACAAGTCGTGCATTTTGACGTTCCGGAACCTTGGAATGATCTGGCAAAATTACGTCATTATTTGAACCGTTCTTTAATGCCTCATTCTTATGTCAAAAAAATTGAGCCGGTAGACGAATGTTTTAATGCCCGCTTCGACGCCCAAAAAAGGCTTTATCGCTATATTATGTACGAGGGAGTGTACCAGCCTTTTTTAAGTGCTTACGCTTTACATGTAAGCTCTCTCGACGTTGCAAAACTCGATACGCTTGCCAAGCTTTTTGAAGGAAAACACGCGTTCGGTTTTTTTAAAAAAACCGGAGGCGGAACGACGGGAGAAGAGCGTACTATTTTTAAAGCCGGAGCTTATCGTTATCAAAAAAAAATCATTCTTTACTTTTTAGGCGACGCTTTTTTACGATCTCAAATTCGTATGATGACCGATATGCTCTTAAAAGTCGAGAGCGGTTCTTTGTCGCCTGAAGATTTAATCGCACAGCGGGATAAACGCAAGAAGATCAGCTCAACGCTAGCTCCCGCCTGCGGGCTTTACCTCTCGCGTATTTATTATTAGAAGTTGTGTCGAAGCTTATTCGTTTTCAAACAAAAGTTTTCCGCCGACGATCACTTTGGCGACTCGACCGTATAACGTATCGCCGTAGTATAAAGAG
>Ga0075011_10002332_pt1 | contig 10279 bp, 12 predicted proteins | sample TARM_MetaG_T_14_FD_72354 | JGI IMG/M metagenome (GOLD analysis project Ga0075011, IMG submission 72354) | Freshwater microbial communities from Pennsylvania, USA, analyzing microbe dynamics in response to fracking - TARM_MetaG_T_14 | ecosystem: Environmental > Aquatic > Freshwater > River...
ATCACAAGCGCGATGACTACATTTATGCGCAACAAACTCAACACCAACATCACCAACACGGCAATTACCACTGGATTCATCTTTGCCCTTTAGTAAAAAATCAAAGCCGAAGTTATACCATGTTTGTGCTAAAGGGGCGGTTTAATGTTTTACATGTAAGCCACTCATGGACGGTGTGCTTGAGAAATAGAGGCACTTTTGTGCCATATAAGGGAGCTGTAAGAGGCTTTGGATTAGTATTAACCTAGACGTATTACATGTATCTGCCTGCTTTAAATAGGGAAGGGGATCCCATGCAGTTGCAAACCCTCGCTCCATCGGTTATGGACTATTTTCGCCGTAGTGATTTGGCTATGGTGTTGGTAGAATCCCACAGTGGCAAAATCATTGATGCTAACCTTTCTGCTTTTTCACTTTTTGGCTCCGACACACTTTTTTCCATGACATTTCAGACTTTTGTGCCCTCATTTTCTTCTCATTTGTCTGTGGATGTGCTGGCTAATGCCTGTCAAAAGCAAGAGCGTTTGTGTCTTGAAGCTTGTGATGCTAAAGGGACAACCAAAAGGCTTCAGGTGGGATTTTTAAGTACCGATAGCCCCTCAAAAGTGCTATTGCTACTGCGCGATATGACCAAGAGCCCGTGCATTGAAGAAAGCCTTGCGGCGCAAAAACAGACACAAGCCGCGCTTGCACAAAGCGAAGCGCGCTTTAGGGAGCTTTTTCAAAACATTCCTTTTGTGGCAATCCAAGGGTACAGTATGAAAGGAGTGGTCCAGTACTGGAACAAAGCTTCGGAGCATTTTTATGGTTACACCCAAGAAGAAGCGTTAGGGAAAAACCTCCTTGAGCTTATCATTCCCCTATCAATGAAGAAAGAGGTGAAAGACGCCCTTAAAACCATGGCCAAAACGGGGCAGGCTATTCCCTCTTCGGAGCTTACATTGTGCCACAAAAATGGCGCTAAGGTAGAAGTGTTTTCTAGCCATGCTGTGGTGAAAATCCCTCAGCAAAACCCAGAGTTTTTTTGCATCGACATCGATATTACTGAGCGCAAAGAAGCCATTATGCGCCAACAGCTCGCTGCAAGCGTCTTTACCCACGCACGCGAGGGGATTCTCATCACCGATGCTAAAGGGGTGATTATCGACGCTAATGCGGCTTTTGTTAAAATTTCAGGCTTTAGCCTTGAGGAGATTATTGGTACAACGCCAGAGGTGTTTTATTCTTGTGCGCACTCTTTAGAATTTTTTGCAAAGATAAAAGAAGTGCTAAAAGCACAAGGGTACTGGTGCGGCGAAGTTTGGAGTCAACACAAAAACGGTACTGTTTATCCTCGTTTGTTGACGTTGAGTGCGGTGCGAGACACCAAAGGGGTTGTGCAGCATTATGTGGCACTTTATGCAGACATTTCCCACATTAAAGCTCACGAACAAGCACTGGAAAAAGCTGCGTATTATGATTATCTTACGGATTTGCCAAACCGTGCTTTTTTAATGGAAAAGCTCACAACTGCCATCGCCAAAGCGCAAGAGGAGCAAGCCCTCATGGGCGTTATGTACATTGATCTTGACGGCTTTAAGGCCATCAATGACATTTATGGACACGCGGTGGGCGATGAGATTTTGAAAATTATCTCTAAGCGGTTGCAGGCCCAACTGCGCCAAGGCGATACTCTTGCCCGCTTAGGGGGTGATGAGTTTGTGGCAATTCTAGAAGCATTAAAAACCCCAAAAGAGTACAAGCAAACCGCGCAACGGTTATTAGAAGTAGCAAAACAACCTTTACATGTAAAGGATTTGGCCTTGGAGCTTTCGGTGAGCATTGGGGTGGCGCTTTACCCCTTGGGAGCGCAAACCGCGCAAGAGTTATTGCACCGTGCAGACCGCGCTATGTACCTTGCCAAAGAAGCGGGTAAAAATCGCTGTGTGTGCGACTAGGTTCCGTTACGCTTCAAGCTCACCCATTTGTACGCACCCAAGGAGAGGATGAGCAAGGAAATCCCACCGATAAGGTAGAGCGCGTAGAGCATGTTGGAAAAATCACTCAAGGTGATTTTGAAGACCACCATGAGTGCTTCGATGGAAAGGGCGATGATGATGGAGGTGAGAAACTTGCTTAATACCTTGTCTTCCACCTCTTCAGATTCGCTGTAGTTTTTGTAAAACACTTCTCGCTCCAAGATGGTACGCGCCAAATCAAAAATGGCCAAAGCGAGGGTAATGGCAATGATGGGGGTAAAAATGGAGCCGATGTCGTGGAGTAAACTGCCTGAGATGAAAGAACTGATGCTTACTTTTGCCCCAAAAGCAAGTAACACAAGCGCCATGAGCAACAAAGCAAACCCAATAAGCCCGTAAATAAGTTTAGAGACATGATTAAAAGGTTGGTTGAGCTCAATCAGTGAAAGGCTTTTGAGAATGTCAAGGAGTTTGAAATCCAAGATGAGGTACCCGCCCTCCACGGGGCGCGCGGCGGTGATGCACATGTTGCCCGTGTGGGAACTGATGTACGGGTTGCTGATAAAAATGCTATCGGGGTTGAGTTTGATTTTGGAAAAAAGGTGGCCTTTGGAGAGGCCAAGGGTGATGTCATCGCGCTTTTCTTTGTAAAAGTACGAGGTCACTTGGCGAAACTGTGTGTCCACCATGTAAACAAGTTCCAACGAACGCAAGAGGTTAAAAATGGACTTAGCGTTGGTCTCATCCACATGGGTAAGGTCGTTGAGTTCGATAGTGGAGCGCATAAAGTTTTCGATGATATTGCGGTTGCGCTTAAAGATGATAACAGCTTCTTTCATGGGCGCCCTCCTTGGGTTATGGTGGGTATTATAGTACAAAAAAATGGACATGGTGGACTATTTTCTAAGCACGCTTATTGGTGGTGGATTTCATGCTATGGTTTTGTGTTTAGCGGGGTTTTTTTACTTCCTTGTGTCATGGCTAAAAGTTGACGCAATCCCTCTTCACTAAGTTCCCCCACATGGCGGAAAATCTCCTTTCCTTGAGCATCCAAAACCACTTGTGTGGGAATCATCTGAATGCTAAATCTGGCTATTGCCTCTTTGTGTTCAATGACATCGACCAAATGAAGGGGCAAGGTGGGGTCTTGGGATTTAAGAGTGTCAATCAGCGCTTTCATGCGCACACAAGAAGCACAGCTGCTTGCACCCAGTTCAAGCACCATCGCCTCGGTGCCCACTTTACTCAAAACGCGATTATACGCACTGGGTTTGGTTGACACGTCTTGCAACGATGCACTCTCGCACCCTGTGAAAAAAACTACCGCGCCCAAAAGTATTACATGTAAAGCTTTTACCATTGAAGCCATCCTTGATACAAAAGATACGCCCCAATGCCAAGCAACATGAGGGCAAAAAAGCGCGTGAGAAGGGAAGAAAAGTGATTGAGCGCCTTGTTTTGGGCGATGCGTTGGGTAAAGCCAACACACACGCCTGCGAAAAGGAGCAAGAGCGAATGCCCAAGGGCAAAGACCAACACCAATCCGTACGCCTGTGCGCCCCCTAGGGTGGAAGCAAGGGAGATAATGGCCACCAAGGGTGCGGAAGCGCAAGGGGTGCTTACAAGCCCAAAGACAACGCCCACCAAAAAGATTCCCACGTAGCGCAGTTTAATGAGGCGTCCAAAGAGGGCGGTTTTGTTAAGCTCCCCTAAAACTCCAAGGGAATACAACCCAAACAAGAGGGCTAAAACCCCCGCCAACACGTACGCCCAAAAAGGGGCAACCGAAAAGAAAAAGCCCAGTTTTGCTACCAAAAAGGCCAGTATGGAAAAGCTAATGATGACTCCAAGGGCAAACAAAAAAGAGAACAAAACCGTAAAGCCAAACCGACGACTAGGGGGCAAGTCTTTGGTTAGACCCGCCGCGCTCCCCACCAAAAGGGGAACCGTGACCAAAGAACAAGGGGCGAGGGAGGTGAGGGCTCCCGCACCAAATGCCCCTAGCCACACAAGACTATTGTTTTGTAAAAGGTTTAAGAAAAACTGCTCCACTTAGCAGCTGCTGCCACACCCACACCCGCCGCTTGGTACTGTGGCGGTAGTGTCTTTAAGTAGGGCAACAAGCTCTTCGTGGCTTGGCACACGCCCGCTGAGTTTGACTACGCCATCCACCACCAAAGCAGGAGTGCTCATGACCCCATAGCCCATGATTTTGGTGATGTCTTCAACCTTTTCTACCTGCGCAAACACACCGAGTTTTGCAACTGCTTCTAACGCTACTTTTTCCAAGGTTTTGCATTTCGCACAACCCGTACCTAAGACTTCAATTTTCATCTGTTTTCTCCTATAAAATGATATTAAACAAAAACCCCACCAGTAAAATCCCAAAGCCGACTGTGCCAAAAAAGATGCCAATGAGTTTCATAGAAAGCACCCGTTTTAAAATCATCGCTTCAGGCAAACTAAGCGCCACCACCGCCATCATAAATGAAATCGCCGTACCCATGAGCATCCCTTTGGCGGTAAGGGCTTCCACAAGGGGTAAAATTCCCGCCGCACTGGCGTACATGGGAATGCCCGTGATAACAGCAATTGGCACGGCGTACCACGCATCACCACCGGCGTATGTGGTGATGAAATCTTGCGGAACATAACCGTGGATAAATGCGCCTATGCCCACACCAATAATAACGTACATGTAAATCTTTTTGAACAAATCCCGCGTAAATTCCCATGCTTCCAACGCTCTGGCATTGAGAGGGATGTGTTGTTCTTCGTAGCTAGCATCTACGGGCTTTATCTCGATGAGCACCTCTTTTTCTAGGTGCATCGCCCCGATGATAAGCCCCGCAACAATCGCCAAAAGAAGCCCTAGTCCCACATACAAAGCAGCGATTTTCCACCCAAACAAAGAGAGCAACAAGGCAATGACCACGGCGTCACTCATGGGTGCGCTGATGAGGTAGCTAAAGGTTACGCCAAGGGGAATGCGCGCTTGCAAAAACCCCAAAAAAAGCGGGATAGCCGAGCACGAGCAAAAGGGCGTGAGCACGCCAAAAAAAGCGGCAAATACATGCCCAAGAACTTTGTTTTTCCCCGCGATGTACTCCCTGGCTTTTTCCACGGGAAAATAACTGCGCAGTAAGGTAACAAGATAAATAATACTTATAAGTAAGATGAAAATCTTAATAGTATCGTAGATAAAAAAGTGTACCGCCTCACCTAAGTGTGAACCTTTCACTAAACCAAATACCCCAAAAACGAGCTGCGCACTCAGCGCCTCCAGCCAATCAAACATCTTTGTTCCTTTCTATTTTAACAGGCAAAACAGGAGCATTTTTTTTGATAGTGATTAAAAACGCTTTTTGGATGGGGTCTTTACATGTAAGGGTGTAGTGCACCCACTTTCCTTCTCTGCTGTCTACTACAAACCCTCCTTCTTTGAGGATTTTAAGATGGCGTGAAATGCGTGATTGAAAAAGTCCTAAACTCTCTTCCAGCTCACACACGCAGGAGGTGCCATGTTCGGCCAAAAAGGCGACAATCAAAATGCGGGTTTTGTCGTTCATTGCTGAAGCTATTTTTTCAATGCTTTCCATAAAGTTATAACCTTAGACATATAAACATATACGAAATAGTATATTTGTTTTACTTAGTAACTCCTGAAGCGAGCGCAAAAATGCGCCCGCAAACGACGTTTATAGCAATTTAGGACTTTTGGTTGTTAAAAAAATCCACAACAGCAGGTAAAAGACGCTCTTTGATCTCTGTGTACGTTGTTTCAAACGCCTCAGCCCCTTTGCCGTCAGGGTCCTCAAAGCTTATATGTAAGCGCGGTACAGGCTTGGGAAACATCGGGCACGTTTCATTGGCGTGGTCGCACACCGTAACAATGAGGTCAAAGGGAGACTCTTGCACCTCTTCAAGGACTTTGGAATGGTACGTTTCTCTCCAAACACCTTTGGCTTCTAGGAGGGCTTGGGCGTGCGGGTTGACGCGACCACTGGCTTTTACACCTGAGCTTTGGGCATTAATGCCTTCCAAGAAGGCATTAATTTGAGCTTCGGCGATAATGCTTCGGCAAGAGTTTCCTGTACATAAAACTAACACGTTTTTCATGATTCTTTTCCTTTGGTGTTGCAGACATCCACCTTTTTTGGGGTGTCTATAGCTAAAAGTGTAATGGCTTCAAGCAAGTGCAAATGCAAGGGTGTTTGGGGAGAGAGGTAGTAGTACGCCCATTTCCCCTCCCGTTCAACACGCACAAATCCTGCTTTTTTGAGGATAGTGAGGTTTGTGGAGAGCCTTGCTTGCCCCATGCCTAAACTGTATTCAAACTCACAGACGCATGTTTTGCCATGGGTAAGCAAAAAATGTAAAATCCGCACCCTTGTTTCGTTGCTCACAGCCGCTATGGTGTCAATGAAGGCATCCATCATTACTCTTTAGGAAACTGGTTTTGGGTTTTATTGGCGATTTTAACCAATGTGAGCATTAATGGCACTTCCACTAATACGCCCACCACAGTTACTAGTGTAGCACCAGATTGGAGCCCAAAAAGAACGATAGCAACTGCAACCGCTAATTCAAAAAAGTTACTTGCTCCAACCATCGCTGCAGGTGCTGCTATGCAATGAGGTAGGCGCCATTTTTTTGACCAAATGTAGGCAATATAAAAGACTAAAAAAGTTTGCAAGATAAGCGGGATTGCGATTAATACCACATGAAGAGGACTGTTTAAAATCACATCCCCTTGAAAGGTGAAAATAATGACAAGAGTAAGCAAGAGTCCAATGACTGTGGTAGTGTCAAATTTTTTCAAAAAGACGTTTTCAAAATAATCAAGTCCGTGGCGCTTAATCATATATCGACGGGTGAGGGCGGCGGCTACAAGAGGTGTTACTACAAAAAGAACAACCGATAAAAACAGTGTATCATAGGGAACAAAGACATCGCTCGCGCCTAACAAAAAGGCCACGATTGGGGTAAAGGCTACCAATAAAATCAAATTATTTACCGCGACTTGCACAAGGGTGTAAGAAGCATCACCTTTGGTAAGATGGCTCCACACAAACACCATCGCCGTACATGGCGCCGCACCAAGCAAAATCGCTCCTGCTAGGTACTCATCTGCCAAGCTTTCTGGCAAGATATTTTGAAAGACAATTTTAAAGAAAAAGGCTGCAATGAGGTACATGGTAAAAGGCTTGATAAGCCAATTTACACTACATGTAACTACTAGACCCTTTGGTTTTTTGGTTGCTTGAATAACGCTAGAAAAATCAATTTTAAGCATCATAGGGTAAATCATAAGCCAAATTAAAAGTGCTACAGGAATAGAAACGCTAGCGTATTCAAACTTGCTCAAGACCTGAGGCACGATGGGCATAAACTGTCCAATAGCAACCCCAATGATAATACAAAGCGCAACCCATACGCTTAAATACCGTCCAAAAAAATCCATTCCTTCGGCAGGCTGTGATTCTGTGCTCATACAAACTCCTTGTGTGTAAAAATTAAAGAACTATATATTGTGATATATTAATATATGCTGAACGAAAAAACAAAGTTACTTCGCTATTTTTTTAAGCACGATCTCATTGATTTCTTCAGGCTCCCACGGAACAATGGCTAGGTTGCCCCCAGTGTGTTCATCTACCGCCCGAATCCATGAAACCTCATTGCTTGCTTTGGCTTGTAAGAGCGCGTTGGTGGTTTTTGTGGCGTAGAGTGACGCATTGATAATCCACCACCGTGTTTTGATGCCCGCACGCGTTAAATCTTCTTCTAAGCGCTTGGCTTCCATCACAGGAGTCACTTCGGGCAAGGTGACAATCAACACCTCTGTCTCGTTAGAGTTGCGAAGTCTTGGGAGAAGGTTGCGTACCGAGTCGGGTAAATTGCCCGTAGTGCGTTCCACTTCGCGGTGGTAACTTTGGGTGGCATCAAGTAGCAACAAGGTGTGCCCTGTGGGTGCTGTGTCTATCACCACCACTTCTGATTCAGCGCGCGCAACAATCTCTGCAAAAGCCCTAAAAACAGCGATTTCTTGGGTGCAAGGTGAACGTAAATCCTCTTCCACATAGGCCAAATCCTCGGGCGACATGGTCGCTTTTGCTTTGGTGAGAACTTCCGCTTTGTAGGCTCCAAGCTCTTTTTTTTCATCTACATGGCTTAGGGTGATGCTCTCTCTTGGCCCCATGACGTGGTCAAGGTGTGCCGCAGGGTCGGTGGTGGCCAAATGCACCCGTTTGCCTTTTTGAGAAAGCCCCAAAGCAATGGCCGCGGCCATGGTAGTCTTGCCCACGCCTCCTTTGCCCATCGTAAAAATAACCTTTGTATTGTTCGCATCCAATGCCTCAATAACAGCTCCTAGCCCAGAGGGAATGTGGCGAAAGGGGAGTGATGAAGAGGTTTCAATGAGTCCGTCGGTAAAAAAGGCACGTACGTTTTGAATTCCTACGACATTGTAGGCACGCAAAGGAATGGTGTAGCATGGCAGTGTTGTTAGCGCAAGAGGCATTGCCGCAAGAGCGGCTTGTTGCTTGGCATAAAGGCTTTGGGAAGTGGTATCATCGTAGGCTTCAAGGAGACCGTTGATGATGAGAAGTTGGTTAGAAACACCGATGTCTTGCAACTCTTTTGAGGCGCGTGCTGCTTCCTTGAGAGGTGAAATTTCTGGTCTTGAAACAAGCATAAGTGTCGTGCGGGCAGGGTCTGCTAGCGTTGCGACCGCTTCTTTGTAGACTTCGCGTTTCTCTCCAAGCCCTGAGAGTTGTCCTAAGCATGAAGCACCGCTGGTGTTGTCGTTGATAAAATTATTCCATGCTGAGGGGAGTTGGAGCATCCGCAACGTATGACCCGTAGGAGCGGTGTCAAATAAAATATAATCGTACGTTTTTTGGGCTTCTTTGTCGGTGATAAAATGAGAAAATTCGTTAAATGCAGCAATCTCTACCGTACAAGAACCCGAAAGTTGCTCTTCCATGGCAGCCAAGGCCGCTTCGGGTAGTTTGCCACGAAAAGGCCCAATGACACTCTCTTTGTACTGAGCTGCAGACTCGATAGGATCGAGGTTGGCTACCCAAAGTCCAGGAATGGCTTCGATGGGTTTTGGGGTGTTGCTAAGCGATGTATCAAAGACATCTTGAAGGTTGGAAGCAGGGTCTGTGGAGATGAGTAACACGCGGCTTCCGTTGTCTGCTAAGGCTGATGCAGTCGCGCATGCGGTGGATGTTTTGCCTACGCCACCTTTACCTGTGAAAAAAAGGTATTTGGTGAGGGGAATGTGGTGGGGGTTAAAAGAGCTCATTAGCAGCACCCCTTTGTGCCACAACATGACGAAGGAGCTTCGGCAGAAAAAGCGGGCTTGCAAGCATCGTCTTGTTTTGCTTGGGCATTGAGTTTGCAAAAAGAGCCTTCGGGAAAGAGCTCTTGGGGGTGAGCCAAAGAGATGCCAAGCACGACTTCAAGCTCTTCTTTGGTGGGGTAAACACTAGTTTTAATCAACGTGCCATTAACCAGTGTTGCAGGAAGCGCTTCTACCCCTTTTTGGGTAATGAGTGCGTTAATCTCTTGGTTGGTAACAAAGGCTTGTGGGTCAGAACTAAGGCTAAAACGCTTCACGGTGACCCCTTTTTTTTCAAGGGAAGAGATGAGGGAAGAGAGGCGCAAAAGTGTCTCATCGACACTCACCCCACACAGCCCCGTAGGACAACACATCGCAGGTTCATACAGTAAAACCTCTTTCATGAAGAACTCCTTAAATGTAAATAAAACGCAACAGTTTTTACAAAAACAGGTTTTGGTAGCAGACTGTTGTGCAATTGAAACAATACATCAACATATCTTAATGAATATTGAACTGTGGTAACCGTTTTGTTATAAAACGGGCGTAAGATTCAGATAATTTTCTACAAGGACAAGGAATGAATCCTAAAGTATTGTTTGTGTGCATTCACAACAGCGGGCGAAGTCAGATGGCAGAAGCGTGGCTCAATGAACTTTCTCATGGAGATATTGTGGCCATGAGCGCGGGGTTTGAGCCTCGCGGGCTAAATCCATTGGCCGTGCGCGCCATGGCGGAAGTGGGGGTGGATATTAGCACCAAAGAGTGTAATAGTGTGTTTGATTTTTTCAAGCGCGGGCTTCGCTTTAACTACATCATTACCGTGTGTGATGAGGGCAATGCGCAAAAATGTCCCATTTTCCCTGGTGTTTCCCACCGCATCCACTGGAGTTTTAAAGACCCTTCCGAAGTGGAAGGAACCGATGAGGAAAAAATGGCCCAAGTGCGCGAAATCCGCGATGCTATCCGCACC
>Ga0075011_10002333_pt1 | contig 10275 bp, 9 predicted proteins | sample TARM_MetaG_T_14_FD_72354 | JGI IMG/M metagenome (GOLD analysis project Ga0075011, IMG submission 72354) | Freshwater microbial communities from Pennsylvania, USA, analyzing microbe dynamics in response to fracking - TARM_MetaG_T_14 | ecosystem: Environmental > Aquatic > Freshwater > River...
TTTAGCGCGTTGTCATCTGCCAGATTAATATTTCGGTTAATGATTGCACTATAGGCCTGACTGCGCATTTTGTTCTCAATGCCCATTTCCTGCAGCGTCGCAAACAATGGCGCCGAGGCCGCCAGACCATTGCCTTCGGCGGTAATATGGATGACCTTAATAGTGCCAGGCGGCAGTTCTCTCGCGAACTCTGCAATATCTTCTTCCATTTTTTCACAAAAATGGCAACCGTATGACATGACTTCAATAATACTGTTTTCTTGTTTGATCGGACTGCTGATTACGCTCTCTGGCTCAATCTGGCGTAGCGAAGGGGGATGGCTGGCGGTCGCTGAAAAGGTATTAAAGATAAACACATGATAAAACAAAATTGTGGCTAATGATGAAATTACGGCCACAAAAAGTGTGTAGGCAACACCAGATTTTATGTTTATATGCATAGCCGTCACTCCCTGACGTTCGAATAAATGCATGGAGGGAATACCCTCCATGCTACAGCGTAAAAATTAACGATTTGGCACTAAACAGGTGCTATCAGCAGCATCTTTCATGGTGGTAGTGTTATTACCATATTTGTCGGTGCAGGTAGTGACCTCTTTACAAGAGGTTACCCCACCAATCACCACCGTTTCATACGAACTGGTGCAGGTTTCACATACGCCGCCGATTACGCTTGCCGCTTCAATAATGTTTAATCTTTTCATCTCTAGTTTCCTTGATATAGTATGGAACTGCCAACTACCGGATTGCTGATTAAAAATAAAACCAGTAATCACGGAATGCTTCTCTCTGTTATCTTCACTCATATACATGGTGTCGCAATTATGCATCTAAAAATATTAAATAACTCAACGTTATTCTTGGCGTTAAGTTTTTTCATCAAATCTCGTTTGTGACGACTCAATCGACGAATATCAACCTGTTGTTCAACGGAAATTTTCGACAATGATTTACCGGTAAAGATCTCTTCCATTAACCACCAGTCGTCACTGGAGATGCTTTTCTTGATATCTCTTGATAACCATTTCATATTTGCATAATTAATCAATGACTGGCTAAAGCATATCTTTCTGGGGTCGATGTCTTTGGCATGCATAAAAAAATCAAAAACATTATTCACGGTCTCGCTTTTCAATAGCCAGCTGGCCTGCGGCAGAAAAGAGTGCAGCGCAAAAAACAACGAAATATTGTTCTCGTCGAGCATCATCACCAGTTTCTGATTTTTCTTAGAGTGCAACTCTTTAATCGTAAACAGCGCATTAAAACGTTCACCCGGCAAACTCCCCACATCGCAAAGAACATAGCGCGGTCCATCTTTTTTTTCCGGTAACGACAACGTATCCACCAGCTGAGGGAAATTATCCAGGTATGAAAAAGCGTAATCGGTCTCACGGGAAAACAGAGCCGAAATAACGGTTCGCAGTCCCTCAGAACAAAAAACATTCTTATCATAGAGGAAAAAATGATGGCTCATATCGACTCATCCTTGAACGATACCTACTGATAATTAAGGGTGTAATACGCTGTCGCCTTGAATTCTCCTGGCTGCAACGTGCTGTTATTCAATGCATCTTCCTCAGCCTCGACGAAAGCGTTAAAACTTAACTGCATGGTCGTAGAGTCTGGAATTGTCACCGCCTGACTCGGGGTGTCGAGTAAAATGGCGGTGCCATCCTCTTCCTCAAATCCTATCCCAATGCCGCTGACGGTATTGGGTGCCACGGGGGTAATCATAATGCGGTCAGTCATATTGGTATTTTTCGTTCCGCTGAACGTCACCGTGACGGCATTAAAAATAGCGTTACTGCAATCCTGTAAGGCGATAATGAATTTTTTAGGAGATGATTTCCTCTGCGCATAGAGCGTACGCAGCGAAATCTCCCCAAAGTCAACGGCAATCGTTTCGGATGCCGGTACTACGCTGCAACCATGAGCAATAACCGTTCCTCTAAAATTCATGTCGCCGCCAATCAATTCACCGATGGCCTGAGCGGGCAGCGATAGCGGCAGTGAAAAAATAACAGCAACGGGTATAAGCCATTGACGCATATTCCCTCCTTACTGGAACTCAGCGACCAGGGTTGCCGATGCCTGAAACTCACCCTCAGGAATGTTTGTTCCGCTATTCGCAATGGGGGCCGCCGTTAAATTCCAGGAGCCCTGGTTGTTGGCAAATCCTGGAACATCATAAAACCTGTTCGGTACCACCAGTGAACCGCCAGAATCTTTTAAAACAATGCCAAGATTACTGCGGTCAACGCTGCCGGTGGTTCCCAGATAATCGCTGTTAAAGGTGGCGGTATTTGCCTGCTGAATACCCAGGCGAATATTTAACGTACCGTTTGCGAAACTCCCCCCTTCACATTTCACCTGAACAGGCACTGGTTGACTGTAATCTATACCATTAAGCATCGATCCGGTGCCGGGAATAGTGTTGAACTCAACCGTAATCGGCGTGCCTGAATTGACAATGCATTTATCAGGAACGGTGAGTACCCCTGAATTAATGTAAATAATAGCCATCGGGATGCTGCCCATTGCGCTGGATAAATTACCCAGTCGGCCATATAACCTGGCGATTTCCGAGCCCTGCAAAGTCACACCATTAATAATAGGTTTGGTCAGCATAAAGGTCACCCTACCTTTCGCACCTGATGCAAACTCCGCGAGTTGGACATGTCCTGTCGACGCTGAGCATGAGTTTTGATGCGTGTTATTAGAGATGTTCGTGAAAGGCACCGACAGATAGTTATTTAAGCCTCCGCCGATAAAGATCTCAATTTTGACATCCATATAATCATTGAGCTTCAAATACCCAGACGTACTGCCTGACTGAAGTAATGATGCGGTGGAGGTATAGTAAATAGATTCAGCTAATATATCCGTTGTGCAAACTGCTGTACCAAGATAATTGCCGCCGAGAGAATACTCATAAGGAATGGTTGCGCCTGCGCGATTATCGGTAATATTCTGGTTGGCAACATCAATGTTATACACCTTCGAACCACTGTCCGGCGTAATTTCACCTTGTACCGCAGCGCCTGTCTGCCAGGATGCCAGACCGATACAGAATAATGTGACGACACGGATTCTACGCCAGGAAGTCATTGTCGCCATGGTATCCGCTCCATTTTCCAGATAAAATAATGCCCGTAGTGATAAATACGTTTTCATTAGCGGCATCCGTATCCATTAACCCTGCTGTGCCAGCGGCAGCGCTTTACATATATTCCCCGCACAGCGGTATTTCAGCAGCGGGTGTCCGCCATAGTCGTTCACATAGGTCATCGAGAATTCGCTGATGCTGGAATTGGTCACCGTAAAATCCAGGCTCGATTTTGGTTCCAGCATGATGCCTGGAAATTGGGTTATTTTTTCGCCTTTGCTGCGGTTTAAACTGATAATGGTCACGTAATACGGCGTTGGATTTTGTGCCGTCATCCGGTTGCCATTTTTTTGAAAGACAATTTGATCCTGCCAGATTGCACTTTTGCTTTCAGGAACGATGGCCGTCGGGCGGAAAAATAATTTAATCCGTGACTGCATTGCCAGTTGCAGCACATTCGGTTTTTCCGATCTCGGCGGAATTTCCCGGACGCTCAGATAAAACAGGCTTTCACGATCCTGCGGCAGCCGGTTTATACCATCCGTTTTTGTAATGCGGGCCACGCCTTTTTGACCGCCATTAATACGCTGTAACGGGGGTAATACCATCAGTGGGGATGTGATTTTATTTCCCTTGCTGTCTTCGACCCACGATTGCGCCAGAAAGGGGATGTCGGGACTGGTGTTCGTTAAATTAGCGCTCGCCGAACTGTCTTTCCCGGTTAAAATTATCCGGGTGCGATCCAGCGAAATACCCGCCTGCGCGATACCGCTAACGGCAGCCAGTATCAGGGCGCTCATCCAGTATATTTTCATGTTTGCTATGCTCATTTTTGGCCTTTGATTGCTGTGACTGTCATCCTGTGCGCCGCCCGATTATTGACATGGCAATAACGTGGACGACGCCTGCCCGGTGATGGTTTGCGGTAGGGTTATCCGACACTGGTTCTTCCCCGCCCAGAGCACATTCAGTGATTCGAGCGGGTTAACGCCCGCCAGCCATCCCTGACCCCCTTCCATAATCATGGCGACGCTCACCCCATCACTGTTCATCACTTCTGCGCCAAACGGCGGATAAGTACCATCGGGCAGGCGGATAATGGCCATCATCTTCTCGCCTTTGGCCATTCCGAAGGCCTGATAGCCAATCGCGCCCTCCGTCAGTGTGCTGGTGCTGATGGCTTTTGCAGGCTCAATCGTGTCGGATATTGCGTCCACGTCGACGCGGGTATCAAAACTGCTGTAACTGACGATGTCCGGAACAACGGCAATACCGAAGACGTTGGTTGTCGATTTACCGTTATTAAGCGGTACATCGCTGACGCCATTGGTGTTAACCATTACCCGCGCGGTATTTAGCGTCGCGCCGCTGTTATGCATTGCTGCACCGTGACGGGTGGCGGTGAATCCACCGCGCAGCGTGCTGCTCATAGACAGATACCGACGCTGTTGATAGCTGGCGTTGCTGTTTATTTCGGCATACTGCGCGCGGCGTTGATAATAGCCATCTACGCTGGCATCTTCGTTCTGACTCATCCCGGCGCGTACTCGCCACAAATTGTTGTAATCAGCGCTGTCGGTATACGACAACATCGGGCTGGTCTTGCCATTGTTGGTCTGAACATCCAGCCCGCTCCATTTGCTGTCGCCCACCGGAATCGAGAGCGAAAAGGCAAGGGAATCATCCCGCTGTCCCTGGTAGTCCGAACGGTACGCGGAGAGATTGGCGGTGACGCCACGAACATCGCCCATATTAAAGGAGCGCCCCAACGCAATACCGTAACGATGCTGGCTGCTACGGTTCCAGTAGTTCTGCCAGGTGTAGGTCAGGAACAGGGTGGTGGCTTTGCCGGGTTCATCTGCCCAGAACGTTTTATTGGCGGTAATGGTATAAATCTCTTTTTCACGTCCCAGGCTGTCGTAGCCGTGGTAGCGTTCGTTCAGATACTGAGAAAAAGAGCGGAAATTTTCCTGCGAGAAGCGATAACCGGCGAAGGTGATAGAACTGTTATATTCGTCGAAGGTTTTCGCGTAGCTAAACTTATAAGATGTTCCCTTGATCCGCGCCCGATCGGGATGCTGGCCCTGTCGGCTGTACGATTCAGTCGCATCCACGGAGAGCGCGCCAAGCGAGCTTAAGTCACGCCCCAGACCCACCGAAACGGCGGTATATTCCGCGCCCGCGGTTTGCAGACCACCGTACAGCGACCAGGCATTGGTTACGCCCCAGGAAAAATCGCCGGAAACAAAACCTGGCCCCTGAATCTTGTGGCTGTAACGGGAAGGCACCCCGGCGGCGACGTTATAACGCACATAGCCTGGCCGGGTGAGATAAGGGATATTCGCCGTATTCACCTGGAACTCAGACACGGAACCGTCCTGCTCCTCGACCTGTACATCCAGGGTTCCGCGTACTGAACTGCGTAAATCTTGCAGATTAAACGGCCCGGCAGGCACCGTCGTTTCATAAATCACCCGACCATTTTGCCTGACCGTTACCCTGGCGTTGGTGCGTGCCAGACCATGAATTTCTGGCGCGTAACCCTGTAGATTCGGCGGCAGCTGACGCTCATCGCTGGCAAAATTGAGGCCGTTAAAACGCACCGTATCAAAGACCTGGGAATCGAGATAAATTTCGCCCATCGTGAGTCTGGCCGCCATCAGGGGAACAGGGCGGTAGGCGTATATCTGGCTAACATCAAAATCAAATGCATTGGCCGCGCTGTAATAACTGGTCTGGTATTCACCACGTAAACGCCATGGCCCCAGATTCGCGCCCGTCTGACCGTATCCGGTGACCGTTCCGTAGTCTTCATGCACATCAAGCTGACGGGTATATTGCCCGGTCAAACTGTAATCCAGAATCAATCCACCGATGCCGTTATCCCAGCGTTCAGGCGGTGTCCAGAAAGGATCGTTATATTTCATCCACGCCTGCGGTATCGTAATATCCAGTACGCCTGCATAATTTGTCAGACTGGCTCCAGACACGTTCAGTACATTAAAACAGTCCGGATAAAGTTCAGTGACCTGTTGCTGCGCGTCTTCTTTCAATGCCAGTTTGCTTAACAGATCGCGATTAATACAGGCCTGAGTTTTCTTATTATTCTCAATGGCGATATAACGGATTTTTTCCTGCCCCACCGCTTGGCCATTAATTCGGATATCTAATAAATAGTCGCCGGGCGGCACATAGTTATCCGTGGCAAAGCGCGTCAGGTCAATATTGTCGCGGTCGCTGGCGTCAAGGACATCGGTGTTGAAATTCACATCAGCCGCAGCGCAGACGGTCGAGGCATAACAGAGAATAAGCACTGGGTATAAATTTATATTTTTTATTCCTGACCTTGCCAACATGAATATTCATCCCGAATTATTCAGTGAAATATAAATAAACCCATTCAATATTATCTGGTATCGACCTGTTTTCGCGGAGGGATCCCCCCCCGCGAGCGATCGCTCAAAATTGATTATTGATATTCAATAGTGAAGTTGATCGTTGACTGGAATGAACCCGCAGTCACCGTGGTCGTCGCGGGCGCAACGGCGGCTTCAGCTTTCAGGAAAGCCACAAAAGGAATCATGTTGGTACCATCAACTAACGTGACGGGTGTTGTCTGGGCTCCCCAGGTAACGTCCTGGCTGGCGCTATCTTTCAAACCGATACCTGCACCAGACGCGCTTCCCGAGGTGAATGCCGCCAGGCTGGCATCGTTCGGGTTGATGGACGTTGGGGTGTAAGAAACAATCGCGCTCCCGGCAACCGTCGAGTCACAGTACTGCAGTTCAATGTTTTTGGTTTCAGTTGCCTGCCCGCCGTTTTGCAGCAGAGAAACCGGCACCTGTCCAAAGTCAACGGTCACCGGACTGGAGGACGGCGCCAGGCCACAGGCGGTATTGACCAGCTCGCCCTGGAACTCAATCTGCCCGGAAGAGACGTCGGCCAGTACAGAGGCAGAACCAACAGCAGCGGTGAAGGCTACCGCGATAGCTATTTTATTCAGTTTCATAGAAATTCCCATTATAGTTTTATTTCCTGAGGAGCCGTGAGATTGTTTGAATATATTCGCGAAACGATCCAGAGCCCTTATGTGATATCAGTGCAACTCTTGTTGGTAATTAAATGGTTGATGCCAGTAACTTTAATTACAAGCGGTTTATCGTTGGCGAAAAAATACTACCAAATGCTTCTTTTTGTTGAAAGGGATACAGCTCGCCAGGAATTAAAATAATATTTAAGCTCGCGAATAAATTTCTTCTGGTATATTAATTCGCGGAATGCTGCGATACATCCTAAGAACAGGATTGGCTAATATAATGGAATTAAATAATGGCGGGTTGTGACAGGGGTGAAATAAATTTAATACGGTGGGTTGTTTGATATTTCATCAAATATGTAATTCATGCGGGAAATATATTCACCACAATACATAAATTTGGGCGCGACTGGGGGAATATAAATGACGATATCATTAACAATAACGCATGAATAAATTAACAGGGAAAGGGCGAGTCAACCGCCTGCTGTTATAAACCCACCGGCATTAATCCTGCCGGTGGGCTTCGACTTACTCTTTTGGCGTGAAACGCAGTAGCCGGTTAGCGTTGCTGACGACGGTGATGGACGAGAGCGCCATCGCGGCCCCGGCGACCACCGGATTGAGCAGCGTCCCGGTCAGCGGCCATAAGATCCCGGCGGCGATGGGAATGCCGAGCGAGTTATAAATAAAGGCGCCGAGCAGGTTCTGTTTCATATTGCGCAGGGTGGCTTTGGATATCGCCAGCGCATCCGCGACGCCCATCAGGCTATGGCGCATCAGGGTAATCGCGGCGGTTTCAATCGCCACATCGCTACCGCCGCCCATCGCAATGCCGACTTCCGCCTGGGCCAGCGCCGGTGCGTCGTTAATGCCATCGCCAACCATGGCGACCCGGCGACCTTCGGCCTGCAATTTTTTAATGGCCTCACCTTTTCCCTCCGGCAGGACACCGGCAATCACCTCGTCAATGCCCGCCTCTTTGGCTATCGCGTTCGCGGTTAGCGGATTATCCCCGGTCAGCATCACCAGCCGATAACCGGCCCGGTGCAGACGCTGCAAGGCACTGACGCTGTCGTCACGCAGCGGATCGCGAATGGCGAAGAGGGCGGCTGCCTGCCCGTCGACCGCCAGCATTACCGGCGTGGCCCCTCGTGATGCCTGGGCCGCCATTTCATCGGCAAATTCATTCAGCGCAATATTCTGCTCAGCAAGCAGCGTCTGGTTGCCCAGCAGCAGCGTACTTCCCAGCGCCTCGCCGCTGACGCCACGCCCACGCAGGGTGCGGAAGTTTTGCACCGTCGGCAGCGCCGCATCACCGGCTTTTTCCAGAATGGCTTTTGCCAGCGGATGGCTGGAGCCTTGCTCCAGCGCGGCGGCAAACCGCAGCGCCTGCGCTTCGCTAAAGCCGTTAACGGTTTGGATGGCAACCACCTGCGGCATACCGCGGGTCAGCGTACCGGTTTTATCAAACACCAGCGTATCGAGAGTGCTGGCCCGTTGCAGCGCATCGGCGTCACGCACCAGCACCCCCAGTTCTGCCGCCCGACCTACGCCCGAGATAATCGACATCGGGGTCGCCAGCCCAAGGGCGCATGGACAGGCAATGATCAGCACGGTGGTGGTGATAACCAGCGTGTAAACGATTTGCGGTGCCGGGCCAAACAGATACCAGATAGCGCCGCTTAACAGGGCGATGGCGACCACCACCGGTACAAAAATGGCTGAGATTTTATCCGCAAGCTGGCCGATTTCCGGCTTGCTGCTCTGGGCCTGGCGCACCATGCGAATAATACGCGACAGCGTGGTATGGCTGCCGATGGCGCTGGCGGTGAACAAGACGCTGCCGTCCTGCACCAGGGTGCCAGCGTGAATACCGTCACCGGCGCTCTTTTCCTGCGGGACCGGCTCGCCGGTCAGCATTGCTTCATCAAACCAGGCTTCGCCCTGGGTGATGCTGCCGTCAACCGGTACGCGATCGCCAGGGGTTAAACGCAGCGTCATGCCCGGCTGCACCTCGGCCAGCGGCACGGTTTTTTCACCCTCTTCGCTGACCACGCGGGCGGTGGGCGGGGTTAAATCGAGGAGCTTCTCCAGCGCTTTTGATGAGCGCTGACGGGCGCGGGCTTCGAGCATATGGCCGAGGTTAATCAGGCCGATGATCATCGCGCTGGCTTCGTAATACAGATGCCGGGCTTCCATCGGAAACCACTGCGGCCAGAGGTTGACGCTCATCGAATAGAGCCAGGCGGCGCCGGTTCCCAGCGCCACCAGCGTGTCCATGGTGGCCGTGCCGTTGGTCAGGCTTTTCCATGCGCTACGGTAGAAGTGTCCGCCTGCTACCACCATCACGCCGAGGGTCAGTACGCCAATAAACAGCCACAGGGTGCGGTTGTCGGCGGTGACCATCATGTTGTCGCCCAGCATGCCCCAGACCATCACCGGTACGCCCAGCAGCAGCGCGACAATGGCCTGCCAGCGGAAACGGGTCATGGTGGCGACGGCGGTCTCCTGCTGGCGCGCCCGGCGCTTGACGTCGTCTTCAATGGCTTCCGCGCCGTAGCCTGCATTCTCAACGGCGAGGACTAAATCGGTGGCGGAGGCGCTGCCCATAATCAGCGCAGAGCGCTCCGCAAGATTGACCCGTGCCTGGGTGACGCCCGGAACCGACTGCAAGGCTTTCTGCACCCGGGAGACACAGCTGGCGCAGCTCATGCCGTTGATTAACAGCTGTTGGCTGTCATCAAGGTCATCGGCTACCGGAAGCTCAGGAGAGGCCGCTGTCAGTGCTTCCGACGGGATTGATGACTCCGCCAGCGGTTTAGCCTTTGGGTGGCTGACGCTCGCGCCATACCCGGCTTGCTTGATGGTATCAATCAGCGCATCGGCATCTGCGCTGCCGGTAATCTGCGCATGGGTGATGGTGACATCAGCCTGTTCGACATCGCCACGCTGCTCCAGACTCTCTTTTACCCGTTTGACGCAGTGGCCGCAGGAGAGCCCGTCGAGTTCCAGTTCTATAATGTGAGACATGATTTATTTCCTGTATGATTGGTCGTATAAACATTGACCTGATTAATCACGTGTACTGACTGTGTAACAGGTTAAACCTTCCATCAAGGGGAAGGTCAAG
>Ga0075011_10002334_pt1 | contig 10269 bp, 8 predicted proteins | sample TARM_MetaG_T_14_FD_72354 | JGI IMG/M metagenome (GOLD analysis project Ga0075011, IMG submission 72354) | Freshwater microbial communities from Pennsylvania, USA, analyzing microbe dynamics in response to fracking - TARM_MetaG_T_14 | ecosystem: Environmental > Aquatic > Freshwater > River...
TTCTAATCCAGCACTAACTTCTTGCTCTTGTGCATATAATTGATTTAATAAAGCAGGATCTTGAACCGGTGCAGCTTCCAATTGTTCTCTAGTTGCATTAATCTCGGATAAGGCCTGGTTCAATTCATTACGCTGGTTTTCCAATTGGTTTCTAGCCTGAGATTCTTCATTATCTAGCTCAGCCTGAGCATCTTCCAATTCAGCGTAACCTTCTTCAATAGTTTGACGGGCTTCTGCCAGCTCATCCTGTGCATCAGCCAATTCTTGGCGGGCATCCTCTATTTCTTGATAACCGTCATTTATTTCCGTTTCAATTTCTTCATATAATTCATTATAGCGTTCTGCAGGTCGATGAGCCAAAGACTCCTCAATGTCAGCTACATAGTCATTAACGTAGGCCTCATAGTCATCTGAATACGCCTCATAGTCATGAGCTCCTGGGAAACGTACAAATGCATCTGTTAAGATGTCCATGTCAAAGTCATCTTCTAAAATGACTGATAACCCATTTAAGGTCCCTGTTCCAACTTGGGTATTCCCTCTTTCAGATCGTTCAATATACTTCGGATGATTAAAAAATCCAACGACTTCAAATGATGTTTCAGTAAAGTTTTCATTAAAGTCATCCAACGTTTCGACATCAATCTCAATCGTATCTCCTATAGTATACTCATCTAAATAACTTGAGGTATGATCTAAAGCTATTTCTCCGCTGGATTCCGGTAATCTACCTTCTACTATAACTAATTCATTCATTGATTCTGATTCACCCGGTGAATAACTAAATACACGAGAAGATAAACCCGTCTCAGTAAATACTACATCAGACCGGTAATGATACTGGGTTTCAGCTCCTTCTACGGAATCTAAAATGGCGACATCTTCATCATCTAGACCCATTGTTGAAAAAATATGAGCATCAGCTAATTGTTGGTCAGCATAATAATTATCAGCAGTGTTTACCATAACGGGGCCAGTGGCGCTAAGGCCAGCAAAAAATGCAACCCCTAATAAAATAATGGCAAAAATGGAAAGAAAGCGGGTTTTCGTCCGCCATATCTCTCTTAACGTATCTTTTCTTAATGCTTTATATCTCACTCGATCACCTCTTCTACTCTCATTTCAACAGCTTACCACTCAATGCTTTCTACTGGTTTTGGATTAGTGTTAATACTCACTTCTCTAACCTTGGCATTATTAATATCAATAACTCGGTTTGCCATTGGTGCAATGGCTCGGTTATGCGTAATCACAACAACGGTTGCTCCGTAATCTTCTTTAGCTTTGCTTAGTAAGCTTAATACTTTTTTCCCCGTTTCATAATCCAACGCCCCTGTGGGTTCGTCGCACAATAATAACTTAGGCTGCTTAGCCAAGGCTCTGGCAATAGCAACTCTTTGCTGTTCTCCTCCAGATAATTGGGCTGGGAAATTATCCATACGGTGTTCTAACCCTACGCTTTTCAATACTTCTTCAGCGTCTAATGCGTTGGGAGAAATCTCAGCTGCTAACTCAACGTTTTCCTTAGCAGTTAAATTAGGTATCAAGTTATAATTTTGGAAAATAAACCCGACGTCTTTTCGACGGTACTCAGTCAGTTGTTTATCATTAAACCCGACTATATTTGTCCCATCAATAATCACTTCACCTTCATCCGCTGCATCCATACCACCCAATATATTTAAGAGCGTTGTTTTGCCTGCTCCACTCGGTCCAACAATAACGGCAAACTCTTTTTCTTCAATATCAAAAGTGATTCCATTATTCGCCACTACCTCTGTCTCTCCAGATTTAAATCGTTTAAATTCGTCTTTTACTGATATATACGCTGTCATAGTCACCGATCCTTTCATTACTTAACTTTATTATTTTAGCATAATTAATTGTTCATTCTAGATTAGTCTGTTCATTAGTATACATTATTCATTGTTTCTTCATATATACAGCTATACTAACGCAAAAAACCGTCAAGGCACATGAGCAAGTCAGGTATTACCTAACCCATTGCTCATATGATGACGGCTCCCATTCAATTTGATGCGCTCATTTTTTTAAGATGTGCGTTTCAAAGCAAATACCTTTAAATAATTTGACTCTGGATACTCTTGACTCGTTTTGTAATCTTCTGGCAAGCCAAATTCATCCACCAAATAGGCATCCACTTGACTTTCATCAAATGCCTGACTAACCATATCGTAAAATTCATCTCGGCTAATCTTCCAAGAGTTGGTCGAAGTAATAATCATACCATTTGGAGCCAAAACTTTAATTGCATCTTTAACTAATTCGCTATAATCTTCTTCTACGCTAAATGTACGCTTTTTAGTCCGTGCAAAGGTTGGCGGATCAAGAATAATTAAGTCAAATTGCAACTTATGTTTGATAGCATAATCCAAATAACTGAAGACATCCATTACACGAATTTCATGGTCATCTGGGTTTAAGCCGTTAATTTCAAACTGTTCTCTTGTGCGTTCCTTGCTACGATTAGCTGCATCCACGTTAACCGTTTTAACTGCTCCTGCCATTGACGCTGCCACAGAGAAAGCCCCCGTGTAACTGAAAGTGTTTAGAACCGTTTTACCCATTCCCCACTCTTCCATTATCTTCCCTCTCACATTTCTTTGATCAAGGAATATTCCAGTCATCCATCCTTCATTCAAGTAAACAGCATAGCGAATGCCATTTTCTAAAATGATGAGGGCTTCATCGTGCTTTGTTCCTTCAACAAATCTTGTTTGGAAAGAAGCTTTAGGGTAATTCAATTTTTCATAAATTCCTTTAAAGTCAGGCACAGCTACTTTAAATGCTTTCATAATCGTTTCTTTATGAGCATATAAACCTTTATTGTACCAAGAAAAGACATAGTACCCATCATAATAATCGATAGTCAACCCGCCAAGGCCGTCCCCATCACCATTTAAGAAACGAAAGGCTGTCGTTGTATCATCTGAGTAAAACGTTGCCCGTTTCGTGCGAGCAATTCTAAATAAACGATCAAAGAATCTTGCGTCAATCTGTTCATCTTCTTCTCGAGATAAAACCCATCCAGCTGCTCTCTTCTCTGCACCTAGGTAACCTATCGCTACAAACCGTTGATTAGAGTCAACCATTCTAACCAATTCGCCTTCTTTTTCATTTATCTTCTTCTTAAAGTCAAAGTCTTCAATAACAGGGTAACCATCTCTTATCCGATTCGCTGCTAAGCTTTTTATTTCTAATGTAATCATTTATTTCCCTCTTTCCTTTCCGTCATTAAAACGGATATCCTTCTTATTATTATAACACACTGCTTATTCAGGTTATATGCTTACAGTCAAGATTGCTCTCTCAAACTAAAAAGCAGGATAGGCTCATAAGCCTTCCTGCTTTAAGGTGTCTTTATTCTATCTTTTGATTAGCTTACTCTATTCGTTCGATTCCTTTTGGTGTTTCCGTATGATTCGGATGACCCATTTCTTCTTCGTCCATATCGGTGTTCATCATTTCAGGTGCGTCTGTTTCATAAAGTTCAATTGTAGATACTCCACCATTTTTCTCTATCAGACTCGTTTCTCGTCTGTTATCCCGTTTCAAAATTTGCAATTGATCTCGGTAAAGATAATCAATTGGTTCTGTAACAGTCAGCGATTCTGGAGTGTAAAACCTTAATAAGTCCATTTGCATGATTTCATCCGAGTAAGACATGGCTTGTCTCGCTCTATCCCGTTGCTTATACAATGCATTTAACTCAACAGGTGACAAATCTTCGTGAATTTCGTTACCGGTTTTGGTATCATAAACACTTTGCTCGATAAAGGTATAATCCTTATTAATGACCCGCCCGTTTCTTAAAGTAACTGTGCCATCATGTTCTTCTGACAGTAAGTCTTGTCCCATAAATAGGTATTGATCTGTTTCGAGTCCCAATAAATGCATCATTGTTGGCAACATATCGACTTGCCCACTGAACGTGTCAAAAACTTGACCATTTGTCTCCCCAGGGATGTGAATAATTAAAGGCACTCGTTGCATGTGTGTATTTTCATAATTTCCCCATTCTTCTGGGTCTTGGCCCAACAAAGGAGCGACATGAGGGTTTCTCATATTCGAAATACCGAAATGATCACCGTATAAGACAATCATCGAATTGTCGTACAAGCCGGATGCTTTCAAGTAATTAAAAAATTCTTCAATTGCCTGATCTGCATAGTTTGCTGTCACAAAAAAATTATTTATCGTCTCGTCATCCGTTTGGGCTTTCGGGAACCCTTCATTTGCTTCATCAATTGGATAAGGGAAATGGTGTGTAACGGTAATGAATTTAGAATAAAAAGGTTGCGGGAGTTGTTCCATGTATTCGACAGAGTCATGGAAGAACAACTTGTCCTTCAATCCATATTCCATCGCTCGATCTTCTGATAAATCATAAAATTCTGAGTCAAAGAAATAATCATAGCCAAACCGTCCATACGTATCGGTTCGGTTCCAAAATGAACCCACATTCCCATGAAAAGCGGCTGTTGTATAGCCGGCTGATTTCAATATATTTGGCGTAGCATGGAAGGTGTTGGATGAGCCCAATGTTTGAAAAGCACTTCCTTGCGGCAACCCATATAATGACAATTCAGCGAGTACTTCGGCATCAGCTGATTTCCCTTGTCCCGTTTGATGGAAGAAATTTTCATAACTATAAGATGCCTCGCTGTGGAACAGGCTATTCACAAAAGGCATGACTTCATGCTTTCTTCCGTACTCGTCTTCCAATTCAAAATCAATCAGGAACTGCTGTATACTTTCCATTGAAATCATAATAACGTTGCGACCTTCTGCTATACCAAAATACTCTGCATTTGGTGCGGCATGATTTTGCTTGGCATAAGTTACAGCTTTACTTAAATGCGATTCATCGGCATTGGCTCTAATAGAATTTGTTTGAATCGTATGAACCACATCATATCCGGTAAAAAAATTGATACCCAGGTATTTAACGATGAAATTTCTGTCAAATGTTCTGGTTAGTAGTTGCGGTCGATCAATTTCGGCTAACAACAAATTCCCTATAAATAATAATACTCCAAACTGAGTAATCATAAAGGCTTTTCCTTTATGCGTCTTATTAGTTGTTAAAAATTTAAATCTGCTGTTGGTTTTAGTTGACACGTTAGCTGCTTCTTCAACGTCCGTAGTGGAACTAGGTGCTTTTTTAATTAAAAAGAAAAGCAATAAGACATCCACCCAGTAGAGTAAATCCCATGATCTAATCATGGCAATAGTAGATGTTAACATTGCTCCAGAGACATTATTGGAACCCATCATAATATTCATTGTTAAAAAGTCCGTAAATTCTCGGTAGTATAAGATATTACTATAAAGAAGGAAGGATAAAGCTAGTTGAATTATTAAAAGACTATAGTGTGATACCTTCTTTCTCTTGAAATATAAAGAGATTGAGAAAAAGATGATGATAAAAGGTAATGGATTGATAAATAATAAGATATGCTGAAGCAGTCCAGTTACACCTAAATTAAATTCAACCAGATAAGCCGCATAGGTTTTTAACCAAAAGAGGATTACCGCTATAAAGAAGTAGTTATTTTTTTTATTTAATTTTGAGATTATTCTCGACATTCTCATGCCTCCTAATTTTATTGCATTTGTGCGCATCACTATTTGAGAAGAAATAAAACACTTGCCTCGACTATTCTAATTGATATTTACTAAAAGCACAACTGCTACTATTCTATTTAGAAAACCTATTATAGTTCTTTTCTATTAATATTTCCATAAGAAAAACCTGCTATTGTCACTAAAGCGTGAACAATGTAGGTTTTTACAGTTCAATTATTCGGATACTTTAAAAGGAAAGTCAAGGTGAAAGCTGGTTCCTTTGTTGGGTTCACTGTCTACGTCTATGGTTGCTTGATGCATTTCTATTAGCTGCTGAACAATAGCCAAGCCTAAACCTGACTCACCATATTTCGTATTCACTCTAGAAGTATCTGCCTTATAATATCGATCCCATATAAATCGGAGCTCATCTTCCGTCATACCGATTCCCGTATCGATTACACTCAACCGAGTCCCCGTATGTGTTCGTTGCCCTCTTATAATAATTTCGCCATCTGTTGTAAACTGCATGGCATTCTTAATCAAGTTGACAAGAATTTGTTTGAGTCTATCATAATCCGCATAGACGCTTAGGTCATCTGCTGCTTCAAATGTCATCGTGTTAGTGGAGTCTTCTACCATTTCTTTCAATTGTTCTTTAATTTCCTCAAATATTTCTGTTACCGGTATGTTATTTTTATTTAGTATAATCCGGTTCGATCGGATATTTTCATAATCCATATTTTCATTGACTAAACGTATCAAACGCCGAGTCTCTTTTCGCATCAACTGAATGCTTCTCAACTTCTGTTCTTCTGGTATCACATTGTATTCGAGACCTTCCAAAAGACCGTTGACCGTTGTTAAGGGTGTGCGCATTTCGTGAGCTGCATCTTGCATAAAGGTCTTTCTTCTTTCTTCTTGGCGGGCTACTTCTTCACTAGTCTCTTTTAACGCATTAACCATGCGATTAAAGTCTTTTGATAGGTAGTCAATTTCGTCTCGTCCTTTATGCTCCAGCTGTATAGTGTACTCTCCTTCAGCCACTTGGTGGGCAGCTTTACGCAACCGATTCACTCGTTTAACTTGATAATGAGCGAATATGATACTCATGATAATGGCTACAGCTGTAGAAAGAACAAATGCATCAAAAACATTCCCATGTAATTCACTCATTTGTCGATCCACTTGACTAATGGGAGCACTAACCGTAATAAACCCTGCGAAATCTTCCGTTGACTGTCTAAAGTAAGGCATATAGATGAAGGCTGTTTCACTCGGATTTCCAAGCATGTCTTCTTGTTCCGTTGTTAAAGCTAAACGCTCTCCATTCTCCAATTGCTGAAACTCTTCAGGAACTACTCTAGCTTCAAGATGCGGCGGCAGTTCCGGGTAAATCAGTCTACCCTCTTCTTCAAACACATAAAACGACACACCTTGTTTACCGAGTACTTCATGGATAGTATCCAATTCTTCCGAATCTAAATTTTGTTCAACTATAGATTCGGCATAGCCAAATAGACGTCTTTCTATTTCTCCAAATGCTGTATGTCTTCCAAAATGAACCAAATATACGACGGTAATCGTCATTAATATGATAATAACTGCTAAAAAGCCTAGCAGTTGCTGGAAGAAATACGGTAATTTCATTTTAGTCCAGTTTTCCGGTATCATCGAATTTATATCCCACTCCCCATACCGTCTCTATCACTTGTGGTCCTGTTGCCGACAACTTTTGACGCAATTTCTTAATGTGTGCGTCGACGGTTCTCTCGTCTCCAAAATATTCATAATCCCAGACCAATTGCAGTAATTGCTCTCTAGAAAAAACTCGTCTCGGACTATTCGCTAAGGTGTAAAGCAAATCAAATTCTTTCGGAGTTAAATTAGTTAAAGGTTCTTGATACAAAATAACTTCTCTTGTTGTGCGGTCCATTTTCAAATGTTCCGTTTCAATTTCATACTGAGGTTCCTGTTCTTCCAATGTACTTCGATCGTTTACTCGTCTCATTATGGATTTAATTCTAGCAACCAAAGTTAATGGGCTGAACGGTTTAGTCACATAGTCATCCGCTCCAATTTCCAAGCCAATGACTTCATCGCTCTCAGTATCTTTTGCTGTCAACATGATAATTGGCACAGTTGTTGAGTGTTTTCTAATTTCGCGACAAATCGTTATTCCGTCCATTTCAGGCAACATAATATCCAAAACAACTAAATCAAATGTATCAGGAGCATTTAAATAAGTCTCTAGTCCTTTTTTCCCGTTATGGACAAACGTATTTTCCCAATTTTCTTTAATAAAAAACATTTCAATCATTTCACATACCGACTCATTATCTTCAATCATTAAGATATGCATTGTCATCCTTCTTTCTCAGATCTGTGCTGTCCCTTATTATACTGAACAGTAATGAATATTCTATGTCATTATAGTTATTAAATAGAAAAAAATGTGAACTTTTGCTTTCATACTGCTGTTTATACTATCCATTATACTATAAATGAATCGTTAAGAGACATGCAATTAACAATTGAGAAACGTTTAGTGCATTAACTGTTTCTCCATAAATGGTGTTTAATCTTTTACACACATCAAAAAGCCATTGAAAAGACTGCCTTAATTGCTCAGTCTCATCGATGGCTCTTTTTATATCTCTATTTTATTGATTACTGACTGAATACTGGAGAAGCAGGTTGCGGAGTCGGGATGATATTTTGACTAACGTGTTGAGTGACTTTTTCAGGTGTTTTCTTTTGTAAAAATTCTATCTCTTCGACAAACATCTCAATAACATATCTAGTTTCTGATGTCTCTGTCAGGTAAGATCGCGACTGCATTTTCCCATTTAAGGCGATTAAGTCACCTTTGCTGCAGTACTCTTCAAGAAGCTCTGCCCGTTTACCCCAGGCTACAAATGGAATGAAGTCAGCATCCGTTCCTTGCTCTTTCTTAAAGGTCTTTCTAACTGCCAGTGTATTATTGGTGACAAACCGTCCGTCACCTACACTTCTCAGTTCCACATCTTTGGTGAGCCTTCCAATCAATGAGATCGTATTCATTTTATTCCTCTTTCCTTGCATAATAGTAGGAAGTGTTTTCTCCCCCTATAATATAATATTACCCAAAACTTTCTTAAAGCACTTTTTTTCTTTCGGAAAATTTTAGTTTCTCTCGATTTACGCCTTATTCTAGACAAATATAGTCGATTATAATGGAAAGAGTGGTTCGAAAATGTACTAAAAAACACTTTTCTCAAAGACAAGCCATGAGAAAAGCGTTTAGTTTTTAGAATATAAATTCCAAGATATGTTGCCATAATTCTGGATTGAAAACATCCATCGGGTCGCCAGCTCCACCAATGACACTGTATCCAAGCATGGTTCCTCCAATGAACGCTGCTGCAATTAGCAGAATAATAAGCAGAACCTTCAAAATATAAAAGACAATATTCTTAGTGATCGTTTTCCATGTCATTAGTGTGCACCTCAATTAGTCATTCGCAAAGCTTAGCCAAATAAAGAGGCTATCTTCTTTTTTTTAGGTTTTCGAGCAATATGCCTGTTCCCAATGCAACTGAATCAAGAGGATTCTCCGCTTTAAATACCGGAACTTTTAACTCCTCGGCAAAAAGTAACTCAATTCCATCAAGCAAGGCACCCCCGCCAGTTAATATGACCCCGCGATCAATAATATCTGCCGATAATTCAGGTGGAGTCTGCTCTAAAACAGACTTGGCCTGTTCAACTACGATTTGCATTGATTCGTGTGTCGCTTCTCTAACTTCCGAAGAGGTGATGGTAATTGTTCGTGGCAATCCGTTAACCATGTCACGACCTCTTACATCCATTTCTTCATTGCGTCCATTATCAAACATCACACCGATTTCTTTTTTTATTGTTTCGGCAGTGCGTTCGCCTATCAGTAAACCATGTTTCTTTTTAATGTATTGAGTAATGTCGTCATCTAGCGTGTCACCTGCAACTTTAATCGAACGGCTTGTAACAATACCACCCATAGATAGAACAGCTATATCGCTCGTTCCGCCTCCGATGTCAATGACCATGTTTCCGCTTGGTTGGAAGATTTCCATTCCTGCACCTATTGCTGCTACCTTAGGCTCTTCTTCCAAATAAACGTTTTTACCTCCACTTTTTTCTGCTACTTCAATGATTGCTTTTTGTTCAATAGCAGTAATGTTAGTCGGGCAACAGATTAATATATTGGGTTTCGATAAAAAGCCTTTAACGTTTAATTTATTTATAAAGTAAGTCAGCATTGCTTCAGTAATATCAAAGTCAGCTATCACTCCTCCTTGGAGGGGACGGATGGCTCTTATGTTTCCAGGGGTACGACCAACCATTCTATAGGCGTCTTCTCCCACTGCTAATACTTCATTCGTTTTTGTATCCAGGGCAACCACCGATGGTTCATTTAATACTATTCCTTTTCCTTTTACATGAACCAGCACATTTGCTGTGCCCAAGTCGATGCCAATATCTCTCGCCATCGTATTTCTCCTCTCAACTTCAGTTACACTATCTTTGTTTCGGGAAACCATGAGTATTCTTTAATTTGTTCTCACTCTTTCTATAATACTTAATCTAAAAAAAAAGAGCAACAGGAAATTTAGATTCCTTCATGGTTTACTGATATCAATTTCACAATAACAAAAAAAA
>Ga0075011_10002338_pt1 | contig 10260 bp, 9 predicted proteins | sample TARM_MetaG_T_14_FD_72354 | JGI IMG/M metagenome (GOLD analysis project Ga0075011, IMG submission 72354) | Freshwater microbial communities from Pennsylvania, USA, analyzing microbe dynamics in response to fracking - TARM_MetaG_T_14 | ecosystem: Environmental > Aquatic > Freshwater > River...
TCCCACACCCTGTCCGACGACATCGGGCGCCGCCTGGTGATCGATATTGGCGGTGGCAGCACCGAGTTCGTCATCGGCCAGCGGTTCGAACCCCAGGAGCTTGAAAGCCTGCACATGGGCTGCGTGTCGTTCCGGAACCGGTACTTCCCCGACGGCAAGATCACCCGGCGGCAAATGGACAAGGCGGTAACCCATGCCGAGCAGGAACTCCTGAATATCCGCCAGCATTATCGCTCTGTCGGCTGGCAGAGCGCGGTGGGCTCATCCGGCTCGATCAAGGCCATCGCCAGCGTACTGGCGACCCTTAAAATCACCGATGGCACCATCACCCTCCCGGCCATGGAGGAACTGCGCAGGCGTCTGGTGGATATGGGCAAGACGGAAAAACTCGGAGACCTGGGGGTGCGCTCGGATCGTCAGAGCATTTTTCCCGCCGGCTTTGCCATTTTGATGGGAGCCTTCCAGTCCCTCGGTATACGGGACATGGCGTTTGCCGACGGCGCACTGCGGGAAGGTTTGCTGTATGACATTGTCGGGCGTATCCAGCACGAGGACGTGCGGGAGCGAACCATTTCCGCCCTGCAGGAGCGCTACCACGTTGACCAGGAACATGGCGCAGCCGTGGAGCAAACGGCCGTGGCCGCCTGGCAGCAGGTCGCCAATGCCTGGGGACTGAACACGGCCACGGACGAGGAGGTCTTGCGCTGGGCCTGCCGGCTGCATGAGATCGGCCTGACCATTTCCCACAGTCAGTATCACAAACACGGCGCCTACCTGTTGCGGTACTCGGACCTGCCCGGTTTTACCCAGCAGTTCCAGCGGGACCTTGCCACTCTGGTGCGCGGCCACCGGCGCAAGTTTGCCTCCGCCATCTTCGAGGGCCTGGCCCCGGAAGACATCGCCAGGCTCCGCTACCTCTGTGTGCTGGTCCGCCTGGCCGTTCTGATTCAACACCCGCGCAACATGGAACCACCTCCGGCCTTCACCCTGACCGCCCACAAGGACAAGCTGGTGCTGGAGTTTCCGTCGGGCTGGCTGGATGACAGACCACTGACCCTGGCCGACCTGGAAAACGAGCGGGACTATCTGGCCAAACAGGATTTTGTCCTGGAGCTGAACGGCGGCTGAGGGCAATCAGCCGGCCAGCTCTGCCTCCAGGGACTCCACCTCTTCACTGATTTCAAGCCACTGCGCCTCAACCTCTTCCAGGCGGGCGGTTGCAGTGGCCTGCTCGCCCAGCAGCTCTTTCAGGCGTGCTTTGCCACTGTCGTCATAAAGACCGGGATCGGACAGCTGCTCTTCCAGAGTCAACAGCCTCTGCTGAAGCTGCTCCATCTCCTTTTCCAGCACGGCCTGCTTCTTGCGATAGGGGCTGAGTTTCTGACGAAGGGCTGCCTCCGCACGCTTGCGGGCCTTACGATCTTCGGCACTCTCACCCACCGCCTCGGCAATCTCTTCGGCGGGCTGCCCGGCTGGCATTCGTTTCGGTGCTTCCGTGTCATCTTTCCGGCGGTCCGCCAGCCAGCGCTCGTAGTCCTCCAGATCGCCCTGGTATTCCGTCACCCGGCCATCATTGACCAGCCAGAACTCGTCCACCGTATTTCTCAACAGGTGCCGGTCGTGGGAGACCACGACAATGGCGCCTTCAAAGTTCTGCAGCGCCATGGTCAGGGCCTGGCGCATTTCCAGATCCAGGTGGTTGGTGGGCTCGTCCAGCAGGAGCAGGTTCGGTTTCTGCCAGGCAATAACGGCAAGCGCCACCCGGGCCTTCTCACCACCGGAGAATGACCGGACGGCGCTCAGCGCCTCATCGCCGTGAAAATCAAACCCACCGAGGAAGTTCCGGATACTCTGCTCTGACGCTTTCGGTGCCAGCCTCTGCAAATGCAGAAACGGGCTGGCATCCAGATCCAGTGATTCCAGCTGATGCTGGGCGAAAGAGCCGATGGCCAGATGCTCGCCACAGGTACGATCTCCGGACAACAAGGTGCCCTCGCCCCGGAGTGCATCCATCAGGGTGGACTTGCCGGCACCATTGGGGCCCAGCAGGCCAATCCGGCTGCCGGGTAACAGAGTCAGATTGATACCGTTCAGGATGGGAGTATGACCATGCCCGGCCTTGCCGTTGCGGATCGACAGCAGGGGGTTGGAGACCTTTTCCGCCACCGGAAACTCGAAACTGAAGGGCGAGTCGATATGGGCCGGGGCGATACGCTCCATCCGCTCCAGGGCCTTGACCCGGCTCTGGGCCTGGCGGGCCTTGGTGGCCTTGGCCTTGAAGCGGTCAATGAAGCGCTGGATTTCAGCAATTCTCGCCTGCTGGCGCTCGAAACCGGCCTGCTGCTGGGCCAGCCGCTCACTGCGCTGGGCCTCAAAGGCTGAGTAATTACCCGTATAGAGCTCCAGCTTGCGCCGGTCGAAATGCACCACGTGAGTGGCGACCCGATCCATGAAATCACGGTCATGGGAGATAAACAGCAGGGTGCCCGGGTAGCGGCGCAGCCAGTTTTCCAGCCACAGACAGGCGTCCAGATCCAGGTGGTTGGTGGGCTCATCCAGAAGCAGCAGATCGGAAGGCCGCATCAGGGCCTGAGCCAGGTTCAGGCGGATACGCCAGCCACCGGAAAACGCCGACACCGGCCGATCCGCGTCTTCGTCAGAGAACCCCAGCCCCCGCAGCAGCGCCTCGGCGCGACGGGCCGCAGACCAGGCCTCGTGGACATCCAGCTCACCGTGTATGCGGGCAATGGCGTGATCATCACCGGCCGTCTCTGCCCTGGCGAGCTCGGCTTCCAGGCGACGCAGATCCAGATCGCCATCGAGCACAAAATCCCGGGCACTGCGGTTAGAGGCTTCGACTTCCTGGGCCATGTGGGCAATTCGGCAGCCACCGGGCAGCGAGACACTACCCTGCTCGGGAGCCAGCTGGCCCAGCAAGAGCTGGAAAAGACTGGATTTACCGGCACCATTGGCACCAACGATGGCGACGCGCTGGCCGGGCTGTACCGTCAGGCTGACGGAATCTAGCAACCAGACACCGCCCCGTTGTAAACTGAGATCCGTTATCGTTAACATGTTTTCATTCTATCAACGTAGAAAGTTCAGGGAAGGCAAAGCGCATATGTCGATCAGCTCGGCTACCGTCCCGGATTTATCGACATCGCCGCTGGATTTACCGGCAGATCTGGAACCGGAAAGCCCGCTCTGGCGTTTTGCTCTGGCGTTCTGGAAACTGCCCGAGGCTCAGGACAGCTGCCTGGCTCTGCAGAAGCAGGGCTGGAGCGTGACGCGGATTCTCTGCGCGGCGTGGCTTGCGCTGTCTGGCAGGGCCTTCACCGGGGTCGAGGACGCTACGGTAACAGAGTGGCGCGACCGTGTAACCGGTGCGCTGCGCGGCGCGAGAAAATCACTGCCGGCCACACCCGGCAGATACCAGCAGCTTCGCGCCGGCCTTGCCGGCCTGGAGCTGGAAGCCGAACAGATTGAACTGGCCCTGGCCTGGCGGACATTGATGACCAACAACCCGGAACAAGCCCAGATGCACGGACGCGAATCGCTGATCAGAACCAATCTTGCTGAGGCCGCACCGACACCGCGAATCGATGACAGTGCCGGCCCCCTGCTGAACACACTGGCCACAACTCTGGCCAACTTCCCCCAGGGAGACCACCAGCCATGATGATGAAATGGCTCATTAGGCTCTCGTTTCCAGCCCTCGGCCTGCTGTTATTGCTGATTTTCTTCGGGCTGAACGATCCGGAGCAGGTTTCCGCGCCGGTTGCGAGCGAGGACCAACCGGAAATTCCGGCCTTTGAAGGCCTTGTGCCTTCACCAATCCCGACCGAGGGCCCGGAGGTCGTTTTCAAATGGCAGGACACCGACGGCAACTGGCACTATGCCGACCAGCCCCCGAAACAGGGCCCCTGGTATACGCTGGCCATTGAGCGGCAGGGAAAGCAGTCGCCACTGAACCGGAATCCGGAACCGGAGAACGATTGGCAGTCGCCCTATACCGCGCCATTTTCCCTGGCTCCTCCGGCAGCCGGCAACAACGGCAGCTGATCTGACACGTCCGGATTCTTAACACATGTTCAGTGGCATCCGGCGCCGGAACCCGTTACCGTCTCCGTTCTGACCAACACAACGCGGGGCCCTGCCCCATGCACAGACGTTAAAGGATGAAGCAATGAAAAAGACGCTCCTAGCACTGGCAGTAACCGGTCTCGTCGCTGGCTGCTCAACACCACCCGAGGCGCCGGTACAACCCAAGCTGGAATCAACGGACCAGAAGGTCAGCTATGGCATGGGCCTGGTTCTCGGTGAGCGCATGAGTAACGACCTGCCGAACCTTCAGATGGACCAGTTCCTCCAGGGCATCCAGCACGGCCACGCAGGCGATGAAGACGCCAAGCGCATGAGCCGCGAGGAAATCCAGCAGGCCCTGATGGCCTATCAGCAGAAGCTTCAGGAAGAACAGTCCAAAAAGACGGAAGAACTGGCCAACAAGAACCTTGAGGCCGGCAAGGAATTCCTGGCAGAGAACGCCAAGCGGGAAGGGGTGAAGACCACCGAATCCGGACTGCAGTACGAGGTCCTGGAGAAAGGCGAAGGCGAAAAACCAGGCAAAACCGACACCGTCAAAGTGCACTATACCGGCGAGCTGCTTTCCGGTGAAGTCTTTGACAGTTCCCGCGAGCGTGGCGAGCCGGTGACCTTTGCCCTGAACCAGGTCATTCCGGGCTGGACAGAGGGTCTGCAGCTGATGAGCGAGGGCGCCCGGTACAAGCTCTACATTCCGTCAGATCTGGCCTACGGCCCGGGCGGCAACCGCGCCATCGGTCCGAACGAGACTCTGGTATTCGATGTTGAGCTGCTGGAAGTCAACCCGGAATCCGGGCAGTAAGCGCTCCGATCCGGTCGCAGCGCACCAGGCTGCGACCACAAAAAAGCCCCAACCGGCGAAGACCGGCTGGGGCTTTTTTGTGTACAGGCGTTAATCAGGCTGAGGCTACTTTGCCGGCATGGGCATTGTGCAGATGCTCAATCAGGAAATCCTCCATCTCAAACCGGCTCTCAAGCGTTTCGCCGAGCCTGGAGAGCTCGGCGAACAGCTCTTTCACGTCGGCTTCCGACAACGCCCGCCCGTCCAGACGGTCATTGAAGTTGAGGGCCACCTCCGTGGTCTCCTCGATCCGGGGGTAAACTTTCGACGCCAGCTCCAGCCCGCCATCATCGAACTCCCGGGCCTCGCTCATCAGCTGTTCGTAGATCTCGAAATGCCCGGTCGAGACGTAATCCACAAGCACTTCGCAAAGGCGCACGAATTTTTCTCTCAGCGCTTCTGTCTGCGAGAAATCGCTCTCCCCGGACAGGTCGCAGTAATGTACCAGCAGCTCCTGGCGTTCCTTGAGCCAGCGATCAATCAGTTCGCTGACGCCACCCCAACGCTCCCTGGCATTTCTGCAATTTTCCAACATGACGCCTGTTCTCCGCTTGGTAATCTGCTGCTTCTGTTTCGATCCTGATTTTTCTCAGGTTTGACTCAACTTACCCCATGGCTGCAGCTCCCCGCAACCGTTTCAGCTGCGAATCCACTCCCGGGATTTTTGCCGGCGAAACACCAGAACCAGGCCGGTGATAACCAGCAGAGAGAAAAATACGGCGGTCCAGCCGGGGATACTCAGCCCGAGGAACCGCCATACCACTTGGGCACAGTCTCCGGTGCCCTTCAAGGCGGTGGCCAGCACCTCGAACCAGGGCAGGACCTCCAGCATGTAATCGACCGAGGGGCCACAGGCCGGCACCTGATCCGCGGGCAGACTCTGCAGCCACAACTGCCGACCGGCCACACCGAGGCCGGCGCCAGCGGTCAGCACCAGAAGAAAGCCATAGATACGGACCCCGAATCCGGTGGGCCCCTGTAACAGGGCCAGCAGACTCACCAAGCCGGCGCCCATGAAGCCGAAGCGCTGCAACCAGCATAACGGGCAGGGCTCCAGCCCCATCACATGCTCCATATAAAACGCCACGCCCAGAAGTGCGGCACATACAAGGAAAATCAGCCCGAAAACCCATCTGCTGGTCAAAAGAACACCTCGAATTGTGAATTGAAACTGCAACCTCGCACCGGGCCTGTTATTCTCGGTGCTAACGGCGATATCGCCTCCGACTCGTCACTAAACCCTAAACCACGATCAACTTCAAGCCTATGACACACCAGCCAAAACCCGTTCTGACACTGATCTTCCTGCTGTTTTTTTCACTGGCCTCCCTGCCGGCGGTTTCCCAGGAGGAGAAAAAGCCGGAACAAGAGGAGGAGGTGAGCCAGGAAGAAAGTGGTTTTACCGACTACATCAGCATGGATCCGGCGTTTGTCACCCATGTCGGGCCGGCAGACAACAAACCGACTTACCTGAAGGCCGCGGTCACTCTCCGGGCTTCAAGCGCCAGCACCCGGCCGGCACTGGAAGCCCATATGCCACGGCTCCGCCACGAGCTGGTCATGCTGTTTGGCGAGCAGACAGATACCGAGCGCCTGACCTCGATGGAAGGCCAGCAGGCACTGCGGGAGGAAGCAAAACAGCGGATAAATGCGGTGCTTGAGGAGCAGCAGACCGGCGAGAGCATCGCTGGCGTGCTATTTACCGAATTCGTCGTGCAGAAATAGCCCGGATCACCGGCCGGGTTCAGGCGATCTGCGAAAACAGGTCATCGTCCCGGCCGCAATCCTCCCGGGCAACCTGATCAGCATCATCCCAGCCGGCTTCCCAGGCGGCGATAACGACCTCCCCCCGATAGGGACAGCGGGTTTTGTCGATACCCATGGTGGCAGCCATATAGCCCTGCCGGTAAGCCTTGTTGAGCGCTTCCACATCCCAGCCGAGTTTGATATCCCTTGCCATAGCCGTCTCTCCCGATCCTGATGTTACAAAAATTAACAGCCGGACCGGAGGGAGACAAATCTTTGTTCGGTTTCTGTGCGTCAGGTCCGCAGACGTCTGCGACGGCGGCCCGACTCACGGCTCAGGAGCGCAGGTACTGCCCCAGAAACTCGCTGAACGGCAGGGTATCGGCGCGTTCCATCTGTGCCTGCTCGGCCAGGGATTCGGCCGTCATGGCATCGAACGCCTGGCGCACACTCGGATCGAGACCTTCCTTTCTGAGGGTTTGCTGATGCTGCTGCGCCATTTCCATGCCCCATTCCCGATGCCCCAGCCCCGAAGCGCGCATGGCGCCCAGAACCCGGGCGGAGGGCACCGTCCATTCACCGGTCAACACGTCACGCTGGGCAGCCAGAGCGCGGCGGTAGGTGTCATCCCCCCGCCAGCCATCCAGCAACTCGGCCAGCGGTTCCAGCTGCGACAGGATATCGGTGGCGGCCTCCGACACCGGGGTACGCTCGCCACCACGGCAAAGCTTCAGTTCACGGTAACGTCCGTTGGCCACCACATCCTTGTAGTTATCATCCAGGCGCTCGCATTCTTCATCGCCGATACGGGGCGAGTCCGACAACAGGCAGTCGAGCAGGAACAGATCCAGGAAATCGATCTGGGCCTCATTCACGCCCACCGGTGAGAAGGGATCAAGATCCAGGCACCGTACCTCGATGTATTCCACCCCCCGGGCCTCGAGCGCCTGGATGGGTTTTTCTTCCCGCTGTGTCGTTCGTTTGGGGCGAACGGCGCTGTAATACTCGTTTTCGATCTGCAGGACGCTGGTATTGATCTGGATGAACTGGTCGCCCCGGCGGATGCCGATGTCCTCATAGGCCGGCCAGGTGGTGTGGATGGCACGGTCGAGAGTCTGGGTGTAGGTGCTGAGCTCGTTGAAACAGATGTTCAGGGAGGCCTGGGCGTTGTTGTGGTAACCCAGATCGCCCATCCGAAGGGAGGTGGCGTACTCCCCGTACCAGGTGCGTTCGTCAAACTGGCTGAGCTCGTGACTGACACCGGCAACGAAGCTGGCATCCAGCGCCGGCGAGGCGCCGAACAGCAACATCAGCAGCCAGCTACGGCGGCGGAAATTGCGAATCAGCCAGAAATACTGGTCCGATTTGAAGTCTTTCAGGCTTTGCTCATTGCCCAGCAGTTCCTGCCACTTCTGCCAGAAGCTGTCGGGGAGCGAGAGGTTATAGTGGGCGCCTGCGATGCTCTGCATCATACGCCCGTAACGCACCGCCAGCCCCTGCCGGTAGACGTGCTTGAGCTGACCGATGTTGGAACTGCCGTATTCGGCGATGGGGATGCTCGGATCGCCATCCAGTTCACAGGGCATGCTCGCCGCCCAGAAGACTTCATCGCCAAGGTTCTGCTGCACGTAGGTGTGGATATCCCGCAGCGATTTCAGCATGCCACCGGTGCTGTTGAACACCGGCGTGATCAGCTCCAGCAAGGCCTCTGAATAGTCGGTGGTGATCCTCGGGTGGGTCAGTGCCGACCCCAGGGCTTCGGGATGCGGGGTCTGGGCGATGAAGCCATTGCGATCCACCCGCAGCCCTTCTTTTTCCACCCCCTTGAGAAAACCATCCCAGTCACTGGCGGCGAACTGGCGAAATACGGAATGGCGGGATTCAGCCATGGTCGACTCCTGCTGCGGCCGGCCTCATCGTGTGGGCAACCGGCCGGTGAAAAGATTGAAAACCTGTTAACGGCTGTCCTTGCGGGCGGAGGCCAATGCCTGGGCCAGAGCGCCGGCCATGGCACCACCCTGCCCGGATTTCTCGCCGGAGCCGGAGCTACGGTTGTTCCTGTTACCCGCTTTCTGGCCGGCACCGGCACGGTTTCCAGCCGCCGGCTTGCCATCATTCTTCTCGCCGGGCTGATCGTCCATACGCATGCTGAGGGCAATCCGTTTACGGGGAATGTCCACATCGAGGACCTTGACCTTGACGATATCACCGGCCTTGACCACTTCCCGGGGATCCTTGACGAAGGTATGAGACAGCGCCGAGATATGCACCAGACCATCCTGATGGACGCCGATGTCGACAAACGCCCCGAAGTTGGTGACGTTGGTGACCGAACCTTCCAGTACCATGCCGGGCTCCAGATCGCTGAGGGTCTCCACACCCTCCTCGAAGCTGGCAAAGCGGAATTCCGGTCGCGGATCCCGGCCCGGCTTCTCCAGTTCCGAGATAATGTCCTTGATGGTTGGCAAACCGAACTGTTCTGTTACGTAATCCTTGGGATTCAGACCACGTAAAAAGGCGGAATCCCCGACAATATCCTCGACCTTGCGGTTGTTGCGCCTGGCAATGGCCTCGACCACGCCATAGGCTTCCGGGTGAACGGAAGAGCGGTCCAGCGGATTTTCACCACCGGCAATTCGCAGAAAGCCCGCTGCCTGCTCGAAGGTCCGGTCACCAAGCCGGGTGACCTTGAGCAGCTGCTTCCGGTTACGGAACATACCGTTCTGGTTTCGGAACTCGATGATGTTCTGGGCAATGGTCTGGTTCAGGCCGGAAACCCGGGCCAGCAAAGGCGCCGAGGCCGTATTCAGATCCACGCCTACGCCGTTTACACAGTCTTCCACCACCGCATCCAGGCTGCGTGACAGCTGAACCTGGGAGACATCGTGCTGGTACTGCCCCACCCCAATGGATTTCGGCTCGATCTTTACCAGCTCCGCCAGCGGGTCCTGGAGGCGGCGGGCAATGGAGACCGCGCCGCGAATGGTGACATCCAGATCGGGCAGCTCTTTGGAGGCAAACTCAGAGGCAGAGTAGATCGAAGCGCCGGACTCACTGACCACGATCCGGGCCAGCTTGAGTTCCGGAAACCGCTTGCAAAGGTCCGCCACCAGTTTCTCGGTTTCCCGGGACGCTGTACCGTTACCGATGGCCACCAGCTCGATTTTATACTCCCGGCACCAGGCCGCGAGCTGCTCGATGGATCGGTCCCACTGGTTCTTGGGGGCGTGGGGATAAATGGCGCCATGGCCAACCACCTGGCCGGTACCATCAATAACAGCGACCTTCACGCCGGTGCGCAGCCCCGGATCCAGTCCCAGGGTCGGGCGCGGACCTGCCGGTGCCAGCAGCAGAAGATCCTTGAGATTGGCGGCAAAGACGTTGATCGCCTCCATCTCGGCAGCTTCGCGGACCTGAGCCATGAGATCGGTTTCAATCTGGGTAGACAGCTTGACCCGCCAGGTCCAGCGCACCACTTCCGACAGCCACTTGTCGGCGGCGCGGCCGTTATCCCGGATGTTCCAGCGGGCAGCAATGCGCTGCTCGGCCGGATGGGGAGCGCGGCGATCGGC
>Ga0075011_10002339_pt1 | contig 10256 bp, 11 predicted proteins | sample TARM_MetaG_T_14_FD_72354 | JGI IMG/M metagenome (GOLD analysis project Ga0075011, IMG submission 72354) | Freshwater microbial communities from Pennsylvania, USA, analyzing microbe dynamics in response to fracking - TARM_MetaG_T_14 | ecosystem: Environmental > Aquatic > Freshwater > River...
GCCTACAACCGTTTCGCCAACGGCTTCGCGCATATCTTCGCCGGTGGCTATGCGGCCGGTTACTACAGCTACAAGTGGGCCGAAGTGCTCAGCGCCGATGCCTTCTCCAAGTTCGAGGAAGAAGGTGTGTTCAACGCCGATACCGGCCGCGCCTTCCGCGAAACGATCCTCGCCCGTGGCGGCTCGCAGGAACCGATGGTGCTGTTCGTCGAATTCCGCGGCCGTGAGCCGAGCATCGACGCCCTGCTGCGCCACCTCGGCCTGAGCCAGGAGGCCGCATGAGCGATGCTCCTGTGAACAGCACGCCCAAGCGCTTTATCGCCGGCGCCGTGTGCCCGGCGTGCAGCGAGACCGACAGCATCAAGATGTGGAACGTCGACGGCGTGCCGCACCGAGAATGCGTCAAGTGCGGCTATGCCGACACCCTCGACGCACGCGGTAATTCGGTGCCCAAGGAGATCCCCACGCGGGTCAACGTCAGCGGCCTGAAGCCCAAGGCGGCCGCCCCCAACGTGCAGGCGGTGCAGTTCTTTCCCAACCCGAAGCTGAAGAAACCGAGCGAGCCCACCTAGCCCGGGCATTCTCGGGTGGGTTAGCGGTGCCGAGCGCCGATGCTGCAGGCGAGTTGCACCCACCTGACTTTAACCGCGGAAAAACTCCCCGGGCGTTGCGCCGAACTGGCGGCGAAAGGCAGCGATAAACGCCGATAACGAGTCATAGCCGCAGGCCAGCGCCACATCGGTTACACGCTCACCCTGCTCCAGTAGGGTGAGCGCATCGAGCAGACGCTGGCGCTGGCGCCACACGCGAAAGCTCAGGCCCGTTTCACGCAGGAACAACCGGCTCAGGGTCTTTTCCGACACCCCCAGGCGCTCGCCCCATTCGCCCAGGCCGAGCTGGCGCAGCGTCGCATCCTCCAGCCCCTGACACACCTCGCGCAGCCGCGCGTCTTGCGGCAGCGGCAGCATCAACGCCACCTCTGGCGCAGCGCGCAGTTCGTCCAGCAACACTGCCGCCAATCTACCAGGCGCGCCCTGCTCGTCAGGGCGATGTCCGGTGCGGCGAGCACCTGCAGCGAGGCGACCGAGCCGCCGAGGATGCCGACTTCGAAGCCGAGGTCGGCGGCGATGCGCGCGGACAGGGGGTCGAACACCGAGGCGGTGTGGTAACAGGCGGGGCTGGCGAGCAGGGCACGGAAGGCTTCGCGCAGCTGGTGATGACAGGCTCTTTGCATGGGATTTTCCTGCTGAGTCATTATTTGAGGTCTTATTACCAAGGTTGTATTGCAATTCCTGTACCGGCCCAGGAGGCGGGCCTGTGCCGCGGCATTCCGGCGCCTGCCGGGGGGTGGGCTGGCGGAAAAACGCCGATGCTGCGCCGGGAGCGGCGAACATCCGCCAACAGGGAGCAGCAGGGCGCCAGGGTGGTGGGGGGCGGTTGCATGGGCAGCGTTCGACCGTGCGGTGAGGATTGGCGCGCCGGATATGCCTGGCTGACCCGCGCGCTGCTGCCGTCGCGCGAGCAGTCGCTGTGCTAGGTTTTTGGGGGCTCGCCTACAACTCCTCGAGGAGAACAGCATGAAGCTCTACTACACGCCGGGTGCCTGCTCGCTGGCGGCGCACATCGTCCTCTGCGAACTGGGCCTGCCCCACGAACTGGTCAGGGTGGATCTGAACACCCACACCACCGCGGGCGGCGGGGATTTCTACGCAATCAACCCCAAGGGCTACGTGCCGGCCCTGGAGCTGGAGTACGACCAGGTGCTCACCGAGGACGCGGTGCTCCTGCAGTACCTGGCCGAGCTCAAGGGTGACGTCAGCCTGCTGCCGCCGGCCGGCAGCATGGAGCGCTGGCGCGTGCTGGAGTGGCTCAACTTCATCAGCAGCGAACTGCACAAGGGACTCGGCGCATTGTTCAATCCGGCGATTACTCCGGAGTGGAAGCAGGCGGTGCTGGAGCGGGTGAGCCAGCGTCTGGACCTGGTCAACCAGGCGCTGAAGGGGAATGCCTTCCTCTGCGGCCGGCATTTCACCATTGCCGACGCCTATCTGTTCACCATCGTCAACTGGACCGGCTTCATGCACATCGACCTGGCGCCCTGGCCGGAGCTGGCTGCCTACCAGCTGCGGATGGCGGAGCGCCCGGCGGTGCAGCAGGCGATGCGCGCGGAGGGCCTGCTGAAGTAGCGGGTTGTGCCGAAAATGAAAAGGGGCGCCATCTGGCGCCCCTTTTGCTGTCGGCCCGAGGAGGGGCTTACAGGCTCTTCGACACCGATACCACGAAGTTGGCGTCGCAGTAGTCGGACTTGCCACCGGCAGCGAAGCCTTTGCACTCGCTGTCGCTGAGGCTGGTGTCGGTGTAGGTCATGCCGAAGTCCAGGCCGGCGTAGGTCTTGGTCAGGCCGATGGACCAGTCGTTGTAGGAGTCTTCCTTACCAACGCCGGCGCTGTTGAGGAAGATGTTGTCCTTGAAGTCGTAGTTGCCGTACTGCAGGGCCAGGCCGATCTCGTAGGGCAGGGTGTAGTCGTAGCCGATGTAGGTGTAGAGGGTGGTGTTGTCGTCGGCGAGGCCATTGCTACCGAACATGGCGAAGTCGTCGGAGTAGGCGGCGCCGACCTTGAAACCATAGGCGGTCAGGCTGCCGTAGTACTCGCTGTAGTTGGCGGCGGTGGCGCCCGGGTAGTCGTACTTGATCCAGCCCAGGTCGTAGGAAATGTCGTCGGTGATGTTGTTGGTGAAGCCGAGGTAGTAGTCGAATTCGACGTTGGCGTCGTTGCCGTCGGCCGCTACGAAGTCGACGTTGGATGCCCAGGTGCCGACGTACAGACCGCTATCGTGGGCCACGTCCAGGCCGCCCTGGATGGCGCCTTTGCCTTGGGTTTGCGACACGCCGCGGTAGATGTAGTCCGTGGTCAGGGCGGCGTTCATGCTGACGTCGAAGTCACCGATCGGGCTCTTCACGGTTTCGGCGGCGGCGAAGCTGCTGACGGTCACTGCGCTGGCGGCGGAGATGGCGAGGGTCAGTTTCTTGAGCATGGTCATTTGTCCCTATGGTCCGACGAGGAGTTGGCATCCTCGACTTTATTAGTGTGGTGTTGAGTCTGAGTGGAGCTGATTTGCCTCATGCACACGGCTTGCCAACTTTATAAATTGCTTTAAATACAATGACTTACGATTGATATTGGCGGCGTGGCAGGTTGTTCGGGTTTTGGCCAGGCGCCGTTGTGCACCATCGGCGGGCACGCTTTGGCCCAGTTTGGTGGCGTGGAAAAGCTGGCGTGTCCCTTGCAAAGAGAGGTGGTTTTCCTGTCTGGAGTGAGATGGATGCGTACGTTGTTGATGCTCGGATCGAGCCTGCTGGCCGGTGCTGTACAGGCCGCGGAACTGCATGTGGCCGCCGGCCAGGAGCGGCTGATCGACGAGCCGCGCCTGCAACTGGAGCGCCTGGTGCTCGAAGATGGTGCAACCCTGCGCCTGGCACCGGGGCTGCCGCGTTTCGAGCTGCGTGCGGAGCAGGCGTGGATCGGCCGCGACGTGCGCCTGCTGGCGCGCGGCAGCGATGCGTCAGCAGGGCGAGCGGGCGCTGCCGGTAGCGCGGGCAAGTCCTGCGCGAATGGCGAGGCCGGTCAGCCGGGCGAGGCCGGTGGGGCCGGCGCTGCCGGGACCGACCTGCAGATCACGCTCGGCCTGCGCAGCTTCGGTTCGCTGCTGCTGGATACCCGCGGCGGCGCCGGCTCGGCTGGCGGCAGCGGGGGCGACGGCGGCGACGGGGGCGCGGCGGATCGCTGCGCGGGAGGTGCCGGTGGCACCGGTGGTCGGGGCGGCGAGGGCGGTGCCGGCGGGCGCGGTGGCACGGTGGCGCTGCGCTACTGGAGCCTGAGCGAGGCCGGTTATATCCCGGTCAGCAACCACGGCCCGGGCGTGCAGATCCTGACCGCCGGTGGCCTGGGAGCCGCTGGCGGCCGTGGTGGCAAGGGCGGGATTGCCGGTGCCGGAGAGTTCAGCACCCGTGGCAACGGCATCAAGGTCTATCGCAATGGCGGCGCGCCGGGCGAGGCCGGCCTGACCGGCGCGCCGGGGAGCAGCGGCGAGACGGGACGCTTCCTGGTGCAGCCGCAGGCGCGGCCCTGACCGAGCGGCGCCGGCGCAGCGCTGCTCAGGCGATCAGCCGTTCGCGCAGACGGCCGAGCATGCCCATCAGGCTACCGACCTTGTCGCGCTCGCGTTCCTCTTTCGGGGCTTCGGCCAGGCGCGCCACCACATGGGTCGGCTGGGTGCGCCAGGCCTGGGCCTGACGGGCGGCCGCGCTCAGGCTCTTCTCGAACAGGGCCGGGCGGATCGGTTTGGGCAGGTAGCGGAAGATCTGCGCCTCGTTGATCAGCCTGAGCAGCGCCTGGGTGTCTTGGAACGGCGTGACCACCAGGCTGAGCAGGCGCGGATGGGCCTGGGCCAGGGTCTTGAGCAGCGGCGCGGTGTCTTCGCCGGCGAGCTTGAGGTCGCTGATCAGCAGGTCGACCGCTTCCGTGTTCAGCTGCAGCAGGGCTTCGGGCAGGTTGCGGGCGTGCAGCAGGCGATGGCCGCCGGCATGGCAGAAACTGCCGACCGCTGCCAGGGTTTCCGCATGGTCGTCGAGCAGCAGTACGGTCAGCGCGGTGGTCGGCTGCGCACTGTCGGTCATCGCCACGGGGACCTGGCTGGCGGCGATTCCCGCCGCCTGGCGCAGGGTGTTGGTCATCTCCTGCTGATCCCACGGTTTGGTCAGGTAGCGGAAGATGCCGCCGCTGTTCAGCGCATCGACCGCGGCGTCGAGGTCGGAGTAGCCGGTGAGCAGGATGCGCAGGGTGTGCGGGGCGATCTCGCTGGCCTGGGCGAGAAACTCCGCGCCGCTCATCTGCGGCATGCGCTGGTCGCTGACGATGATCTGCACCGACTCGCTCTTCAGGCGTTCCAGCGCGCGGCGCGGGTCGCTTTCGGTGAGTACGTCGTACTGGCGGCGGAACTGCATGGCCAGGCTGCGCAGGATGCGCTCTTCGTCGTCGACGAAGAGGATCCGGGTGGGGGCGGTCATATCAGGCACTCTCCTGCAGGTTGGGCGCTTGCGCGCGCGGCAGCCGGATCAGGAAGCGTGTGCCTCGCCCCGGCTCGGAGGCGACGCGAATCGTGCCGCCGTGGTCCTGGATGATCTTGAAGCTGATGGACAGGCCGAGGCCGGTGCCCTGGCCGACCGGCTTGGTGGTGAAGAAGGGATCGAAGATCTTCGCCAGCACCTCGGGCGGCATGCCCTTGCCGGAGTCCTGCACGGAAATGAACACGGCGTCGTCGTCGGCCCAGGTCTTCACCAGGATCTGGCCGAAGCGCTCCATGGCCTGGGCGGCGTTGGTCAGCAGGTTGAGCAGCACCTGGTTGATCTGCGACGGCGCGCAGGGAATGCGCGGCAGATCGCCGAGTTGCGCGGTGACCTCGGCCTTGTCCTTGATGTTGTTGCGGGCGATCACCAGGGCGCTGCGTACGCAGTCGTTGAGGTCGATGTCCTCGCTCATGGCGCGGTCGAGGCGGGCGAAGTTCTTCAGGCCGACCACCAGTTCGCCGATCTGCTCGAGGCCGTAGAGGGTGTCGCTGAACAGCTGCTGGAGGTCTTCCTTGAGCAGCTCCGGCGCCGCCTGTTCGCGGGCATCCAGGGCCTCGCCGAGGGCGGCGGCCAGGCGCGGCTCGTCGCATTCCGGGTCATGCAGGCAGTCGAGCAGGGTGCCGTGGGTGTCGGCGAGCTGCAGCAGCGGCTGCTTCAGCTCGCGCAGCAGCTGCACGTTGTTCTTCACGTAGCCCAGCGGGGTGTTCAGCTCGTGGGCGACGCCGGCGACCATCTGGCCCAGCGAGGCCATCTTCTCCGACTGCACCAGCTGGGCCTGGGATTCCTTGAGGTCGACCAGCGCCCGGCGCAGCACGGCGTTGCGCTGGGCGACGCGCTTTTCCATGGCCTTGAGCAGGTCGAGCACCGTGCCTAGGCCCTGGTAGCGGCCCTCGCCGTCGACCAGGATGAAGTCCTCGGTGATCGGGTAGGTCAGCTGCGAGGTGACCTGCTGGGCCGCCTCTTCCAGGCGGGTGTCCAGGCAGACCACCAGGGGCGCGTCGTTCATCACGCTGTGGGCCGGCTTTTGCCCGTGCAGGTCGCGGCCGAAGCGCAGCATGAAGATGTTCTGCAGGGCATAGCGGCTGATCAGGCCCCGCGGGCGACCGTCGGCGTCGACCACGGCCAGGGACAGGAAGGCCTTGCATTCGGGGGTCAGCAGGCGGTCGGCGACATCCGAGATGCTCATGTCGGGGGCCAGCGGCGCTGCGGACAGCAGCAGCGGTGCCAGAGCGCTAGTGGTGGTCATCAACGACTCTCAATGTGTTGATCGAGTGGTCGCCATTGAAGCAGTGCAAGGTTGCGATGGTGTTACCAGTGGTTTTGCGCAGCGCGGCACACTCTCGTGGGGCCCGGCTTGCGCCTGCTGGCGTGCGGCGATCTGTCGGTGGCCGGTCGGGAATGGTGCAGGGGCGGCGAATAAGCTCCCCGTCCGAGCGCTGCATCGGCGAAAATGCCGGCGAATTTTCTTGGCTCCCACAGGACCTCTCCATGAAAGAAGGGGAGCCGAGAGAATTCGGAAAAAATCGTACGCTAAGGCTTTCCGAGCTGTCGTAACGGCCTGAATTTCCCTTCCTCCAGCTTGCGGCTCTGCCGCCAGACGTAATCGCCGGTCAGGTTAATGTGCTCCCAGCCCAGCGGCGACAGATATTGATACATATCGGTATTCACCGGCTTTCCGGCGTCAGTCAGCCCTTGGGTTGCCCGCTCCAGGTAGACGGTGTTCCACAGCACGATAGCGGCGGTCACCAAGTTCAGTCCGCTGGCCCTATAGCGCTGCTGTTCGAAGCTGCGATCCCTGATTTCACCAAGGCGGTTGAAGAACACCGCCCTGGCCAGGGCATTGCGCGCCTCGCCCTTGTTCAATCCAGCGTGCACGCGACGACGCAACTCGACACTTTGCAGCCAGTCGAGGATAAACAGCGTGCGCTCGATCCGGCCCAGCTCCCGCAGGGCCACGGCCAGGCCGTTCTGACGTGGATAGCTGCCCAGCTTGCGCAGCATCAACGAGGCAGTGACGGTGCCCTGTTTGATCGACGCGGCCAGACGCAGAATCTCGTCCCAGTGAGCGCGGACGTGCTTAATGTTCAGCGTGCCGCCGATCATTGGGCGCAGCGTCGGGTAGTCCTGTACGCTCTGCGGGACATACAGTTTGGTTTCGCCCAGGTCGCGGATGCGCGGGGCAAAACGAAAGCCCAGCAGATGCATCAGGGCGAAGACATGATCGGTGAAGCCAGCCGTGTCGGTGTAGTGCTCCTCGATCCGCAGATCCGACTCGTGATACAGCAGACCATCGAGCACATAGGTCGAATCCCGCACTCCGACATTCACCACTCGGGTACTGAACGGCGCGTACTGATCGGAGATATGGGTATAGAACAGCCGCCCTGGTTCGTTGCCGTATTTCGGGTTGACGTGCCCGGTGCTTTCGCCTCGACCGCCTGCACGGAAGCGCTGGCCATCGGAGGATGAGGTGGTGCCGTCTCCCCAGTTGGCCGCAAAGGTGTGGTTGAACTGATTGTTGACCAATTCAGCCAGAGCCGCCGAGTAGGTTTCGTCACGGATGTGCCAGGCTTGCAGCCAAGACAGCTTGGCGTAGGTCATACCCGGACTCGACTCGGCCATTTTCGTCAGCCCAATGTTGATGGCGTCACCAAGGATTGCTGACAGTAACAGCGTTCGATCCTTGGCCTGAGCACCATCCTTCAGGTGGGTAAAGTGACGGGTGAATCCTGTCCACTCATCCACGTCCATCAGCAGCTCGGTAATCTTGATGCGCGGTAGTAGCTGACTGGTCTTGTCGATCAGCGCCTGGGCGGTGACCGGTACTGCCGCATCCAGCGGCGTGATCTTCAGTCCGGACTCTGTGAGGATCGCGTCGGGGAGTTCATTGTCCTTGGCCAGCTTGGCGACGGTCGCCAGTTGCTGCTCTAGCAGCTGCAAGCGCTCCTCTAGGTACTGGTCGCTGTTGGGATTGGTCGCCAATGGCAGCGCCTGTTCCTTCTTGAGCGCGGCAAACTTCGCGGGCGGCAGCAGGTAATCTTCAAAGTCACGAAACTGCCGTGAGCCCTTGACCCAAATGTCGCCGGAACGCAGCGCGTTTTTCAGTTCAGACAAGGCGCAGATTTCGTAAAAACGCCGGTCAATGCCTTCCGGCGTGATCACCAGCGGTTTCCAGCGCGGCTTGATGAACGCAGTTGGTGCGTCCGATGGCACCTTGCGCAGGTTGTCTGCGTTCATCTCGCGCAGCTGCTGGATGGCATCCAGCACACGTTGAGCTGCCGGTGCGGCCCGGAGTTGAAGCACCTCCAGAAAGGCTGGAGTGTAGCGGCGCAGAGTATTGAAGTTTTCGCTGACCAGGTGCAAATGGTCGAAGGTTTCGGGACGGGCCAGTAGCTCGGCGTCGGTCACACTCTGGGCGAATTCGTCCCAGGGGATGACCGCCTCGATGGCGGCGAACGGATCGCCACCGGTAGTTTTGGCCTCCAGCAAGGCCTGACCTATCTTCGAGTACAAGCGAACCTTGTCGTTGATCGCCTTGCCCTGTTTCTGAAATTGCTGCTGATGCTTGTTCTTGGCGCTGCTGAACAGCTTGACTAGGATGCGGTCGTGTAGATCCACCAGTTCATCGGTCACTGTCGCGGTGCTTTCCAGCACCACGGCAACCAAGGTGGCGTAGCGCCGTTCGTTCTCGAACTTGCCAAGATCCTGCGGCGTCATCTGCCCACCTTCGCGGGCAAGCTTGAGCAAGCGGTTCTGGTGGATATGCCGGTCGAGCCCTTCGGGCAGGGCCACCAGTTGAAAAATCTTCAGCCGCTCGATGTGCTCCATCATGTGCCGCGAATTCGGTTTCAACGGTGACTGCCGTAGCCAGGTCAACCAGGTACTATTGCTGCCTGTCTTGATGGTCAGCAGTTCGTCGAGTTTGTTGCGATGCTGCTGGCTTAGCGGCTCGATCAAAGCACGGTAGATCCTCCGGTTCGCTCGCGCCACTGCTTCGGAGCAGGCCCGGTCGATCACCGTCAGGGTCGGCAAAATCCGCCGTTGCTGACGCAGACTCTCCAGAGCCTGCCCAGCCAGTAACAAACCTTTGTCGGTCTGCTGGGCCAGGTTGGTCAGCTCACGTACCAGGGCGCGAAAGTCTGACAGCCCGAACGGCAACAAGCCCAGGTAGGTTCGCAACTCCTGGGCATGTTCACGGCGGGTGACATCGCGCTCACCGTACTTCGCCCAGCTTTCGGGCGCAGCCTGAACCTGTCGTGCCACCCACTCAATGACCGGATCTGGCAGCACGCTGTCGCTGGACAGCGCGTAACCGGGGTAGCGCAGCAGGCAGAGTTGCACGGCAAAGCCGAGACGATTGGCATCACCCCGTCGCTGACGGATCAGCGACAGGTCGGACTCGTTGAAGGTGTAATAGCGGATCAGATCGTCCTGGCTTTCCGGCAGCGCAAGCAAAGTCTCGCGCTCAGAAGCCGAGAGTATCGAGCGACGGGGCATGTATCAGTCATCCGTGCGTAGGTACTGGTAAAGGGTTTCCCTACTTATACCGAACTCACGGGCTAGCTGGGCCTTTGGTTCACCGACAGCGGCCCGTTGCCGGACTGCGACAGTCTGTTCGTCGGACAGGGCTTTTTTACGAGCCCGGTAACCGCCGCGTTGCTTGGCCTGGGCGATTCGCTCGCGAATGAGCGCTCGCTCGAACTCGGCGAAGGCTCCCATGACCGACAGCATCAGGTTGGCCATCGGCGAATCACCTCCCGTGAATACCAGCCCTTCCTTCTAAAACTCGATACGCACGCCGCGCTTGGTCATTTTTTTGCACCAGGCGGCGCAGGTCATCCAGGTTGCGGGCCAAGTGATCCATGCTGTGTACCACGACCGTATCACCTTCACGGACGAAGCCAAGCATGGCCTCCGGTTACGGACGCTGGGTATCCTTGGCAGAGGCCTTGTCGGTGAACAGTTTGTTCACCTCGTTTTGTTTCAGCTGACATTTCGGGTTCTGTTCGTAGCTGTTGACCCGGACATAGCCGATACGTTGCCCCTGCAAGGGGCCTCCCTAGGCTATGTAGATGAACTTACAGCAGCACCTACCACGCTGCTGACCAATCCGCGCATTGGCGAACGA
>Ga0075011_10002340_pt1 | contig 10256 bp, 11 predicted proteins | sample TARM_MetaG_T_14_FD_72354 | JGI IMG/M metagenome (GOLD analysis project Ga0075011, IMG submission 72354) | Freshwater microbial communities from Pennsylvania, USA, analyzing microbe dynamics in response to fracking - TARM_MetaG_T_14 | ecosystem: Environmental > Aquatic > Freshwater > River...
GTTCGGCAGCAGCGACGGGAAAACATTACGAGGCCGGTGAAGGAGTTTTGGCGGCCCCGTCCCGGACCGATCCGGAACGCGCCCGATTTAACTCAAGCCTGTTCCCAGGCCCAAACCGGAACGCGCACGCCTAGGCGCAAGCCAGCTTTCTGATTAATGTCGAGGCTGAAAACCAAAAAAAGCCGCGCCCGCTGCCTTCCGGCAGCAAATCGCGGCACAGGGAAAACCATGATCGGATTGGTGCTTGCTGGGGGAAAATCCTCCCGACTCGGACAGGATAAAACGCGGGTCGTGCACGAGGGGCAAACCCTGCTTACTCGCACGGCCACGCTACTTGAGCGCCATGTCGAGCAGGTTTACATTTCCTCCCGTCACGCCATGGACACGGGAGGCTCCTGGCCCATCATCATCGATGAGACGGAGCGCATCGGCCCCGCCGGGGGCATCATCACGGCCCTGCGCAAGCTGGGCGGGCCAATCTTCGTCCTCGCCTGCGACCTGCCCTTCATGGAAGACAGCATCATAGAACGGCTCAAGGCCGCGCGCGAAAGCCGCCCGTCCCATTGCGTGCTGACCACCTGGAAGCTCAACGATTCGGGATTCATCGAAAATCTGGTCGCCATCTATGAAGCGCAGGCCCTGCCCCTGCTGGAGGAGGGAGTGGCCAGGGACGTCTTCAAGCTCAGCCGCCTCATCCCGGAGGAACTGCGCCACACGCTGACCTATTCGGAAGAGGAGCGGCGCATTTTCTTCAACGTCAACTACCCAGACGACCTGGAACAACTGCACAGACCCTGAAAAGCCCTATTTTCCCCGCACGAAGAAGAGCTTCCCGACTCCGGGCACATCGAGGCGCACATTGTCGCCCTCGACCATCCCCTCTACCACCGCCCCGTCACGTGTATGCACGGTGACCAACCCCGGACGGACTGACCAGGAAAAGGACAGTACCTCGCCCTCGATCTCCCATTTTCCGCTGCCGTCCTCGTCAAGCACCATGACCACATCCACCTGGCCGCTGAGCCCCTCGTGCGAAGCCTCGTAGCGTCCGACGAGCTCGGCCCGGTCGGAGCAGGCCGCAAGGGCCAGACAGGCGAAAAGCAAAAGCCGGGCAAGTAATCTCATCACAACCCGAGTTCCTCCGGTTTGAGCATGAACAGCCGGTCCAGATGCACCAGGCTGTCATAAAAATAGATATGCGCAGCCATGGCCAGCCAAGCCAAGTCCCTGAGCACCGTCCACCAGGAAATGGCCTCGCCCACGCTCTGGAAACACCCGCAGCCGATGGGCGTATCCTGGACCAGGGCCACGATCACCGCCACGGTGAACATGACCAGCATCCCACCGATCAATAAGCTCGCCGCGCGTACCCGGACACCTGCCAGGAGGAAAAGGCCGCTGACAAGTTCCAGCCAAGGCATGAAAAGCGCCAGAGGACTTACCAGCCAATAGGGAACAATGAGGTAACCCGCGATATTGTCCGCAAACTCGGCCGGAAAGTTGATTTTGTGGAGACTGGCGTAGATGAAGACCCCGGCCAGATACAGACGCAGGATCAAGGCAAGGGCCGGGTGGGTCAGGAGGTATTTAAGCCGGGCCTTCATCGCTTGCCTCCGTCCAGATCAAGAGGGGCGACATCCTTGACGATGTAGACCCGCTCATGATCCCGGCCCAAAAATTTGGCGGCCACGATCTGGTCGTAGCGGCGACTCACGCTGCGCCCGAAAACCACCACCGGCCGCTCGGGGTCTTCGGCGCTCAGCTGCATCATGTAGACGAGGTCGAAAAGCTGGGCCGGAACGTTCACGGCCTGCTCGGCGTGCTCGCGTTCGAAAAATTCCCTGGGCCGGGCATCGACAAGGAGTGCATCCTCGTTGGCCATGAGGTCCAGTGCCTGCTCCAAAGTGACAAACGGAACCTCCGGCCCGGCGGGCTCGATCAGCGCGATTCCGCGCGGGTTCTGCTGGTTGAAAGCCAGAGCCATGCCCAGGCTCAGCACTATGATCAGCAAAAAATCCACCAGGCGCACGCGGGCCAGGCTTTCCGCCTTGCTGTGCACGATCCCGGCGATGCGACGGCCTGCGGCTTCAAGCATGCTGATCTGATCCTTGGCCCGGGTCAGGTCGTCGATGGTGCGTCGCAGCTCTTCGTTCTGCCTGGCCAGGTCCGCGTTCAGTGACATGATGGTTGCAAAGGAGTCGGCGTTCTTGAGATGCAGAACTCCCTGGGAAACAAAGGCCTGCAGGAGACCGTCCTCGGCAGAAACCTGTTCGCCCAGGCTCTGGCCCAGAAGCAGCGCACCATACATGTTTTCGCGTAGCATGAAGAGATAGCCCCGGTCGGGGACAAATCCCAGCTTGATCCCGGACAGCCCGTCCATGTTCTCGACAGGCTCGACCTGTAGGGGCAGGAGGTGCTTTTCCCGGACTCCGGCCAGACACAGGTAAAAAAGTCTTTCCGTTTCCTGATCGGTGAGCAGAGGCCGAGCTTCAAGCCCGCTGGAGCTTTCATGGATGCGCCCCGAGAGGCGGTCGTGCAGGACCAGCAGGCCTTGAGGCCGGGCAAAGTGTCCGAGCAGGGTCAACAGAAACGTGGTCATAACCTCTGCCATGTCCACTCGCAAAATCTCCCCGGAAAGGTCGCGCAGGGCGCTCAGGTGGTAAATCTGACGATCCAGGGTATCATTCTGTTTGGTCAGTTCTGCGTTGAGCAGTTCGACACGCGTGGCGTAAAGCGAAAAGCGCAGGCTGGTCTGAAAGAGGGTACCCAGCCCCGCCACAAGTTGCCTGTCCTCCTCGTCGTAGAGACGTCCGGCAAGACTCCCTTCCAGGCCGAGCACTCCGTCCTGGCCGTCATCCAGGGGGCAGACCAGAAGCAGTTCGCATTTTCCGGGGCAAAGCTCGCCCTGCAGGGAAGGGACGAAATAGGAAGACTTGCGTTCCTCGCCCAGGGCGTCGAGGTGCTCGCGCAGCACCCGCGCATATTCCGGGGTCAGGCTATTGGACAGGCTTGAGCGGGTCATGAGCTGGAACTCGTCCTTGCCCAGAATGGCCGCAAAGCCGCCCCGGGCTCCCACGCCGCCCTGGGCCGAAAGCAGGAAGGCCTCCAGTATCTTGTGCGGATGGCGCGCTCCGCTCAGCTCCGCGGCCGTTTCGAACAGAATCTGAAACTGGTACCGGGCGCGATCGGCATCGCTTGTGATTTGAGCCGTCATGTCCCGCACCACGATCAGTCGAGCAGGTTTCTGATCAGCTGGTACAAGGCATCAATGTCCTCGACGACCCCCAAGTGATGATAAACCACGGACCCGTCCGGTTTGCAGACAATGGTGTACGGAGTGAGCGGTTCGCCCAGTACCTTGTGGGCAACGTAGTCGGGGTCGCTGACCACCGGAAAAAGATACTGGCCCGTGCCCAAGAGTTGCCTGACCTCGGCGTCGGTCCCGCCGGCGGCCAATCCGAGCATAGCCACGCGCCCCTTGGTCTTGCCTCTGTTCAACCTGTTGAACAGGGTTTTGAAACCCGGAGACTGTTTCACGCATTGCGGGCAGTATACTCCGATGACCTCCAGGAAAACGAGATCAGCCTTCAGGTCTGCAAGGGCGAAGGTCGATTGCCCGGTCACGCCCAGCATCTCCTGCCCGGCAGGGTCAAGGGGAACGGGCAGGATCAGTTCGGGCATGGTGTCACCGGTGGCGGGCGGCGCAGCCAAGGCAGCGCCGGCGTTGAACAGAAAAAAAAGACATAATGCGATTCGACTCAAAGCGGTCATGAAAACTCCTTGGCCAAGGGCCGAAAAAAATCTAGGCGCAGGCTTGGTCCAGGCTGTCGAAAATCCGGATCATGCGGGTCAGGCCCACTATTCCGAACACCTTGCGAAAATTCTCGGAAAGACCGGCCATGACTATCTCAAGCCCGTCCTTCTCGCTCTCCAGCACCAGTTGCGTCAGAATGGCGATGCCCGCCCCGTTGACAGACGTGTTGGGATCGAAATGCAATACGATGCGCTTGACCCCGGCCGTGCGGGCCTTGGCATAGGCTTCGCGCAGGTACGGCTCGCTGTGGGAACTGACGCTGCCCTGGATCTCGATGACCAGAGCCACTCCCTGTTCGCGCACGCTGACCTCGTTCTGCCGACTCTTGGCCAGCTTGAGGCGTTCCCGTGCCCGCGAAAGCCCCTGTTCGAGGCTCTGCCGCTGGATGGGCTTGTTGATGAAGTCTGCGGCATCGAGATTGAGGGCCTGAATGGCCAGGTCCATGTCGCCGTGACCGGTGATGACGATGACCTCTGTGGACGGTGAACGTTTTTTGATCTCCTGCAGGACCTCGATCCCGTCCATGCCGGGCATCTTGATGTCGGTCAGGACGATGTCGGGCTTTTCCCTGTCGAAAACATCCAGCCCCTCTTCTCCGGACTCCGCAGTCAGGATATCGAATCCGTAAACATCCAGAAAAAGACGAAACATTTTGAGCGTCGCCTTCTCGTCGTCGATGACCAGGATTTTTTCTTGCGTCATTGAGATATCTCTTGGGGTTGCGCCGGACTTTCGTCCGCCCGGCTTGCGTTGTGTTCGGGGGTCTGGTGATGCTCGGCGCTCGGAAAACTCAAAGTGAATGTTGTCCCCTGACCCGGTTGGCTGTCAATAGTAATGGTCCCGCCGTAATCGCGGACAATGCCGTAGGTGATGGCCAGGCCGAGGCCCATGCCCTTGCCGGTCTGCTTGGTGGTGAAGAACGGCTCGAAGATCTTGTTGCGTACCGAATCGGGGATGCCGGGCCCGTTGTCGGCGAAGGACGCGAAGACGCGACCGTCCTGAGCGTAGGTGCGCACCAGGATGTCCCCCCACATGCCGGGCTGGTTTTCCATCTTCTCCTGGATGGCGTCGCGGGCGTTGTTGAGCAGGTTGAAAAAGACCTGCTGCAGCCTGTTGTTGTGCCCCTTGATGAAAGGCAAACCCTCGCCCAGCTCCAGCCGGATGGTGATGCGCTGGATGGAAAACTGCCTCCCGATGATGGACAGTACCCCGCGGATGGGTTCGTTCATGTCCAACCGCTCCATGACCAGGCCCGATTTCTTGCCGAAAGCGCGCAGATTGTTGATGATGTCCGTGGCCCGGTCCACCTGCTGGCTGATCTCAGTGGCCATGTCCCGGATCTGGGTTTCGGTCACCTGCCGGTTCTGTTCGATGAGCAGGTTCAGGTATTCGCTGCCCATTTTGATGGCGTTAAGCGGCTGGTTGATCTCGTGAGCGATGCCCGCGCTCATCTCGCCCAGGGTTTTCATCTTGGCCGCCTGCACGAGCTGCGCGTCCTTCTCGATCATCTCGGTGATGTCGGTCACGGCCACGATCATGGCGTGGACGCCCCCGTAGCTGATAGGACAGGCGTGCATGTTGACGTAGAAGGGGCGCTCGCCCTTCTTGTAGTGCAGCACTTTGGGATAATACACGCAGCCGCTGTTGGTGGTCGCTTCGTTCAAGGAGGCCAGGCATTCCCTGATTTGATCATGTCCCAGGAGCATAAAGGACACGCCCAGCAGCTCGCCCTTGGAATATTCGTACAGCTCTTCGGCCCTGGGGTTGGCGTCGAGTATCAGATCCGTGTTGCAGTCCACGACAAAGATGGGATCCGGACCGGAGTCGAACAAGGAGCGATATTTCATCTCCGATTCCTGCAAGCGTTTGCGGTACAGGCGAATGGACCAGACCATGCTCATGAACGAGTCCGCGAGCTGAATGACCTCGTCTCCCTCGCGCTTGCGGTAGAAAAGACAGGTCGCGCAGACCTGGCCGGTCTTGCCCTCGGCCTTGCGGGATTTGCGGCCCTGCTCGTCGAAATGCCAGCACGGCATGTTGGTGTCCTTGTAGGCCGGACAGTTGGTTACGGCCCAGTCGAGCCCCTCGCCCAGGTCGAGGTGCACGTCGAAATTTCCACGGCTGAGCTCGTCGGAGATGTTGGTCAGCCGGGCGATGGGGCTGGTGATATAGCGCGATATGCGGTGGCTGACGTAGAAAATGATGATGATGACCGCCGAGATGAAGCCCAGGAACATGAACCTGAGCTTGGCCACCAGCTTGTCGATGTGCTCCTTGCTCAGGCCTACGTGCACGGTACCGATGCGGTACAGTCCCTCGTTCATGGGCACGGCGATGTCGTAGGACGTCTGCGCTCCCAGTCCGACCAACTGAACGCTGTGCGAGCCGCCTTCAAGGACGGGATTGGCCAGGTTCAAAGGCGTGGGAAAAGGCACGGTGAATGTATGGGAGAGCACCTGCTCGCTGCGGTCGAGCACAAAGATGTAATTGATCATGTGCTGGCGCTCGCGCAGGCGCGCCTCCTCGAAAATCAGGCTGAGGAGTTCCGGATAGTTCTTGTCGAGCACGAAACCGCCGCCGCGTTCGGCGATGGAGTGGGCCACGGCCACGCCGCGCTGCTCCAGCTCCTTGGTCAGGCCGGAGATGAGAATCCAGCGTGCCAGCAGGGCGATGGTCACGCTGATGATGAGTATGACGGCCAGAATGGAGACGAAAATCTTGTTCTTGAGCGAGATGCGGGCATAGGGTTTCATTTACGCTCCTCCCGGATGAGCTGCGCCCAGTCGTCAAGCAGGATGAAGCGCCCTTCCTGCAGGCGGGTGAAGTAGACCTTGTCCATGCCCTGATGATCCAGGGGACCGAAGGTCAGCCCCACGTCCCCGCCCAGGGAAAAATCCGTCATGGAGGTGATGGCGTCGAGAAATGACTCACGGGTCAGGTTGCGACCGGCCCGCTGCAGGCCCTCCACCAGGACCTTGGCGTTGATGTAGCCCTCGAAGCCGACAAAGTTGGGCTCCTCGCCGGGATAATACCTTTCCAGCAATTGGGTGAATTCTTCGGCACTCTCGGCCACGGTGCCGTCCCGACTGATGGGCGGCGGCACGACCTGGGACATGATCACGTCGACGCGGTTGGTTTCCGATTGCAGCAGATTGCGTGACAGCTCTTTGGCACCGACGAAGGAGACCATGTAAAAAATCGGCGAGTATTCATTTTCCAGGGACTTGCGGATGAAGTTCGCGCAGGGGTCCGAAGTGCCGATCATGACCACGGCCTCGGCCCCGGATTCGCGGATGCGCTCCAGACCTTCGCTTATGTCGTGGGTGCCGCGAACATAGCTTCCTCTGGCCACAGGCTCCAGGCCGAACCGCTTCAGGGCCAGCTCCGTTCCGGTCAGGCCGTCAAAGCCGAAGGCGTCGTATTGGTAAAAGACCGCGATGCGGGTCAGCTTGAGGTCCTGCACCAGATGCTCCACGGCAGCGTTGGTTTCCTGGTAGTACGAAGCGCGCACATTGATCAGGTACGGCATGAATGGCTCGCGCAGGGCGTTGGCACCGGTGAACATGCCCAAGAGCGGCACCTGCGCCTCTTCCACCAGGGGCAGGATTTTGACAGTGGTCGGCGTGCCCACGTAGCAGAAAAGACCGAACACCTGATCCTCGATGAGAAAACGCTGGGTGTTGTCCAGGCATTTTGGAGGGTCGTAGGAGTCGTCGCGGGTGATGACGCGGATGGTCCGCCCATGCACGCCTCCTGCCTCGTTGACATGCTGCAGGTAGCTCATGGCCCCGCGCAGGGTTTCCTGCCCGAGGTAACCCGCATGGCCCTGCAGTGCCAGCGAAGAGCCGAAAAGAACCTCGGTGTCGGTCACACCAAGCCCGGCCGGGGCGAGGGGTATCTGAACTTCGGCGTCCTGGCAGGACGCCAGCCACAACACGCAAACCGCGAGAAGAAGAATCCGCAAACCTCCGCGCACATCAGCCTCCTCTGGGAAATCATTGCTTGCCCGAACTGATGAGTAGCTAAAAAAAGCATCATGCGCCACTGAAACTCCGGAGCTTGCTCTCGCGGAGCAAGGGCGGTATCTTGTGCAAAACTATGAGTTCCATCCCCATGGGGAAGAGATATTATGCCTCGATTGACACAATATATCCTTATCGCCTCTTGTCTAATCGAGTCGATGAAGAAAAAGCATTCAAATGACATTACCCACGATTTTGCACAGGATTTTTAGCAAATGAATTTTCAAGATTTTGAAAATATAATTAAAAATGAAAATTCAGCAAAAAAATTTTTGTTGCAATTTTGCTGGAAAAACCATCAGCGTTTCTGCCCCAAATGCCGCAGCCGGAAACTCTATTCCCTGCAAGGCGGAAAGCGCCGCTGCTCACGCTGCGCATACACATTTCACGACTTCAGCCAGCGATTCATCAACAACGGCAATCTTTCTGCCCGGCAATGGCTGCGACTCATCAAACTCTTCGAGCTCGAGGTGCCCACGGGCCGCATGGCTGAGCAGATGGGCATCACCTACAACACCGCCTACAAGGCCGTGACCACCCTGCGCATGGCCATCCTGGCGCACTCCCTGGACGCGCGCCTGATCATCCGCTCCATCGAGGGCCTTGATTTCTCCAAGTCCGGCAAGTTCCACCTGGACATGAGCACCAAGACGGGTGGTCGCATGCCCGTGTTCGGCATTGTCGAACGCGGACCGCACGTGTTCGCCGACCTCATCCCGGAGCTTGACGGAGACAGCATCATCCACTTCAAAATGAACTTCCACCTCAAAACCGCAAGCCTGGGCAAGATCATCTACACCGACCGATTCAAGCAGTACGCCGCTCTTCTGGTGGGAGGCAGCCACCTGTCCTCGCTCTACAACATCCGCCACGCCGACAAGGGCCTGTACATCGACTCATCCAAGGGGTTCTGGTCCTTCTCCAAAGACTGGTTCAGACGCTTGAAGGGCATCTCCCCCCGAAACTTTCCCTTATATATCAAGGAGCTGGAATTTCGATACAATTACAAAAACGACGACATCTTCACCATCCTGGCCCAGTATCTCTGCGCCATGGTGCCGGACTTTGAGGATTAAGCTTATCCTTGCACATTATTCAGTTTTTCGTGCATATGCATAAGCATGGAAAAATCGGAAAACGCATCGAAAATCCCTACAACCTTCGCGCAGGATACCGGGCCGTCGCCAATGGCGGACATGCTGCCCTTTTCCGGCCTGGGTTTTGACCTTTGCATGGTCAAGGCCGGACGCATCCGCTTGGCGACAAGGGGGAACAAAGGCGTGCATGTTACCGTGCCGCCGCTGTTCGATACGGTATTTCTCTCCGGCCGTTGGCTGCAGTTGCGCCTTGGCCGGGAAATTCGTGGCAGGTAAACACCAGAACCATCTTCAGGAGGATCTGCATGAAACTGGGAAGAAGAGAGTTCGTCAAACTCACGGCCGCTGCGACAGCGGTCACGGCCTTTGGAGGCCTGGGGTTTGACCTGGCGCCGACCAAGGCTCACGCTCAGCTCTTGAGCTTGCGCAAAGGCAAGGAAACCACCTCAGTCTGCTGTTACTGTTCAGTGGGCTGCGGACTCATCGTCACCACCGACGAGAAAACAGGCCGCGCCATCAACATCGAAGGCGATCCTGATCATCCCATCAACGAAGGCGCTCTCTGCGCCAAAGGCGCTGCCACCTACCAGTTGGCGGAAAACCCCCAGCGCATCACCAAGGTTCAGTACCGCGCCCCCGGCAGTGACAAGTGGGAAGAAAAGAGCTGGGACTGGGCCCTCACGGAAATCGCCAAGCGCGTGAAGAAAGTCCGTGACGAATCCTTTGTCGAGAAGAACGCCAAGGGTCAGATCGTCAACCGCACGGAAGGTTTGGCCTCCGTCGGTTCGGCTGCCATGGACAACGAGGAGTGCTGGATCTACCAGGCATTCCTGCGCAGCCTGGGGCTGGTCTACATAGAGCACCAAGCACGTATTTGACACAGCGCAACTGTTGCGGCTCTGGCAGAGTCGTTCGGACGCGGCGCGATGACCAATCACTGGATCGATTTCAAGAACAGTGACTGTATTTTAGTAATGGGCAGCAATGCTGCCGAAAACCATCCCATCTGTTGGAAATGGGTGACCAAGGCGCAGGAAGCCGGCGGAACCGTGATTCACGTAGATCCGCGCTATACCCGCACCTCCTCCAAGTCCGACATCTACGCTCCCTTGCGTTCAGGTTCGGACATCGGATTTCTGGGCGGCATGATCAAGTACATCCTTGATAACGATCTGACCCAGAAGGAATACGTCCTTCACTACACCAACGCCTCTTTCATCGTCTCCAAGGACTACAGTTTCAGCGACGGCCTGTTCTCGGGCTTCGACGAGGCAACGCGCAAGTACGACAAGTCGTCCTGGGCATTCGAGATGGACGAGAACG
>Ga0075011_10002342_pt1 | contig 10251 bp, 7 predicted proteins | sample TARM_MetaG_T_14_FD_72354 | JGI IMG/M metagenome (GOLD analysis project Ga0075011, IMG submission 72354) | Freshwater microbial communities from Pennsylvania, USA, analyzing microbe dynamics in response to fracking - TARM_MetaG_T_14 | ecosystem: Environmental > Aquatic > Freshwater > River...
CGCAGGGCCCTGACAACGATGACCATCTCAATCGCGGTCCGGTCATATTTCCCGGCCGGGAGATCCGGGGTCACTTTGAGAGGGTCGCCATCGAAGCGCGCCAGGATTTCATTGTAGGAATTGATTATGGGCTGGTTGGCTGTCACGGTCACCGGCCTGACGGTCCCGGCCAATCCGGGGAGCGCGGTAAGGCAGACCGCTGCTAGGGCAACAGCCGGGAGCAGGCGGCGAAAAACCCTCAGGATGGCGGTGCGCGTAGGCATGCAGCTGCTTTACATGTTTGAAGGTATATTGCAATGGTAATAATATTCCCGAAATTTGGCCGAAAAGAAGGCGCTTAGGCCCTTTGCGCCGACCGGGTGAGAGGAAGGCATGATGCTGAGCGGCAAAAGCGATTTGAGAGGTGCGGGCGGCGCGGGGGCGCACGGTTCCAGAACCCGGAGACTGGGCTGGCTGCTTGTGGGCATATTTTCCTGTGTGTTGTTGGTGGAGCTGGCTCAGGAGGCCGGCCTGTTGCAAATAAGTCCGGACGTGGAGTATTGGTCCGCGCACGGTTTCCATTAAGGAGAAAGCTCATGACCAAAATGCGTATCGAACACGACAGCCTTGGCGAAACAGCCGTGCCCGAGGACGCCTATTATGGCGTCCAGACCCGGCGGGCTCTGGACAACTTTCACATTTCGGGCATCCCCATGTCCCACTATCCCCGGATGATCAACGCCCTGGCCTATGTCAAGATGGCGGCGGCCGAGGCCAACGTCTCTCTGGGGCTGCTGGACGAGGATAAGGGCCGGGCGATCTTCCGGGCCTGCGAGGATATCCTGGACGGCAGGCTGCACGACCAGTTCGTGGTCGACGTCGTCCAGGGCGGGGCGGGCACCTCGGCCAACATGAATGCCAACGAGGTCGTCTGCAACCGGGCCCTGGAGCTCTTGGGCCACGCCAAGGGGGAGTATGAATACCTGCATCCCCTGAACCACGTGAACATGTCCCAGTCCACCAACGACGTGTACCCTTCGGCCCTGAACATCGCCCTGATCCTGGACATCCGCGAGCTCGTGGACGCCGTGGCCTATTTGCGCAAGGCGTTCGCGCGCAAGGGAGAGGAATTTGCCGACGTCATCAAAATGGGCCGCACCCAGCTCCAGGACGCCGTGCCCATGACCCTCGGCCAGGAGTTTTCCGCCTGGGCCGTGACCCTCGGCGAGGACATCCAGCGGCTGGACGAAGCCCAGGCCCTGGTCCACGAGATCAACATGGGGGCCACGGCCATCGGCACAGGGCTCAACTCCCACCCGGATTACGCCCGCACGGTCACCGAGAAACTCGTCCAACTGACCACCCTGCAACTGGTCTCCTCGCCGGACCTGGTGGAGGCCACTCAGGACACGGGCGTCTATGTCCAGCTGTCTGGTGTGCTTAAGCGGGTCGCCGTAAAATTATCCAAGATATGCAATGATTTGCGACTGCTCTCCAGCGGACCGCGCTGCGGCGTGAACGAGATCAACCTGCCGCCCATGCAGCCCGGCTCCTCGATTATGCCGGGCAAGGTCAACCCGGTCATTCCCGAGGTGGTCAACCAGGTGGCCTTTACGGTGATCGGCCACGACATGACCGTGACCATGGCTTGCGAGGCCGGCCAGTTGGAGCTCAACGTCATGGAGCCGGTCATCGGCTACTCCCTGTTCCAGTCCATGAACATGCTCCGTCGGGCCTGTCTGACCCTGGCCGACAAGTGCGTCCTGGGCATCACCGCCAACCGCGAGCGGTGCCGCGAGATGGTCGAACACTCCATCGGCCTGGTCACGGCGCTAAACCCGTACATCGGCTACGAGAAGGCCGCCGAGATAGCCAAGGAAGCAATGAAAACGGGTGGTTCCGTGTACGATATTGTTTTGGAAAAGGGCTACCTCAGCCGCGAGGAGCTGGACGACATCCTCAAGCCTGAGAACATGGTCAAGCCGCGCTACGTGCACCGCGACTGACCGGCATTCCCGGACCGTCCGGCTCGTAGCCCCGCCGTGCGCGGCATCGCGCGGCGGGGCATTGCTTTTTGTGCCCACTTCCTCTAGGCTTTTCTAGACAAAATCGAGACAATCTCCCGTTCCCTGCTTCAGGCCAAACGGAGGAAGCATGCGTCATCTCATAGCCCTGTTCACTCTGGCGGCCCTGCTGGCACTGGCCGGATGCGGTACGGTCAATCCGTATCCGCAGCACGTCTATTCCAAGCCGCCATCCAAACGCGGGCAATACGACCCCAAGATCAAGCCGTACACGGTCCTGGGCAGGACATACTATCCGCTCAAGTCCGCGGCGGGCTATGACGAGATAGGCCTGGCCTCCTGGTACGGCTCGGACTTCCACGGCAAGAAGACGGCCAATGGGCAGACCTACAACATGTACGGCGTGTCCGCCGCCCACAAGACCCTGCCCCTGGGGAGCAGGGTGCGGGTGACCAACATGGAGAACAAGCGCAGCGTGGTCCTGACCATCAACGACCGGGGGCCGTTCGTGAACGAGCGTATCCTCGATTTGTCCTATGGCGCGGCCAAAAAACTCGGCACCGTACAGACCGGCGTGGCCAAGGTCCGGGTCACCTCCCTGGATGCGACCGTTGTGCCTTCAAGGCTTGCGGATACGCCGGGCAAGCTCTACAGTGTCCGCGTCGGTGCCTTTGCCGTGCGTGATAACGCCCTGCGAGTACACCGGAAATTGTTGGCTCAGGGGTATAGCGGAGCGATCATTTCCGTGGTTGATCACGGCGGACAGATTCTGCATGTAGTCCAGGCCGGGAGTTTCAAATCCAGAGATCAGGCCGAGCGGATCATGGAGGCCCTGAAAGACTCATTCCCGACCTGTTATATTATCAGTTGAAATTCATTCGAAGTGGTGGCATAGCTTCCCGGTTTTGTGTATGAACTTTCCGTGGGCAGCGCTTTTTTGGCTTCCCAAATCTTTGGCGAGAGTGTATGACATGAAGACGTAATTGCGTGTCATATGTAAATAGTATCAATAAACCACTATAGGAGTTTTTTTTATGACCAAAGCTGAACTCGTAGCGAAGATCGCTGAAAAGATCGGCACTTCCAAAGCCCAGGCCGAGGCCTCCATGAACGCCATCCTGGACACCATCCAGGAAGAATTGGCCGCCGGCAACAAACTGACTCTGACCGGCTTCGGCACTTTCAGCGTGAGCGAGCGCAAGGCCCGCACCGGTCGGAACCCCCGCACCGGCACCGCTCTGGACATCCCGGCCTGCAAGGTCGCCCAGTTCAAGCCCGGCAAGGTCCTGAAGGACGCCGTAAAATAGCTGCGAGGCTGTTTTTGAGAGAAAAGCCCCCTTGGCCTAAGCCAAGGGGGCTTTTCTTTTGCCCGAGCAATCGGACAAGGTTATTTCATTTCGCCGACCACATCTGACAGGTGACGGGCCAGGTCGGCCAGTTGATTGATGGCTCCGGACGCCTCGACCATGAGTTCGTCGGTTTCCTCGCAGACCCGGGTTACCTCGGAGGTTGCCGCGCTGATCTGTTCGCTGGCAGCGGATTGCTGCTCGGCGGCGGTGGCGATGGAGTGGACCTGATCGGCTGTGCCTCTTGTGGTGGATAGGATGGAGACGAGCGCCTCGCCCGAGCGTCCCGCCAGTTCAGTACTGCGGGTCACGGAATTCACGGCGGTCTGCGTGGCCTGTACATTCTCCCGGGCCACTTCCTGGATGCCCTTGACCGCTGCGTGGACCTCGCTGGTGGCGTTCATGGTCTTCTCGGCGAGCTTGCGGACTTCGTCCGCGACCACGGCGAAGCCGCGTCCGGCCTCCCCGGCGCGTGCTGCCTCGATGGCCGCGTTCAGGGCCAGGAGGTTGGTCTGGTCCGCTATGTCTTCGATGACGCCGAGGACTACGCCGATCTCCTCGGCCCTGTGGTCCAGCTGTTCCATGGATTTCTTCAGCCCCGAGGCGTGCTGGGAGACCTCGTCGATGGCTTCGATGACCTGGCCGACCACGGCCTCGCCTTCGCGCGCCTGGTCGTTGGCGTCGCTGGCGTCGCGGGCCGCCTCCTGGGCAAAGCGGGCTACCTCGAGCACGGCGGCATTCATCTCCTCCATGGCAGCGGCGGTCTCCGTGGTTCGGTCCGTTTGATTCCGCGAGCCCTGCCGGGCCTGGGCGACCAATCCTTCAAGTTTCCGGGACGACTCGCTCAACTGCTTGGAAACCTCCGTGGCCTCGTGGGCCGCAGTGGAGATACGTTCATTTTGGCTGATGATTTCCTGCTCGTGCCGCTTGAGTTCGGTGGTGTTCATGTACAGGCAGCAGCCACCGATGACCCGGTTCTCCACGTCGTGCAATGGAAAGAGGTTGATGAGCACGTTGATATCGCTGCCGTCGGCGTGTTTGAAAACGGCCTCGACGTTCATGTCACGTGTGTCGTCGGCCATGCAGTCCGCGATCTTGGACCGTCGGTCGTCCTTGTAGAATATCTGGGAGATCATCCGGCCGTAGTAGGTCTCGGGTTTCTCATGAGAGCCCAGCATGTCCAGACATTCGCGGTTCAGGTAGGTGAGCCGTTGGTTCGTGTCCACGATCGCGCAGGGGATGGGCAGGCCGTGCAGGATGGAGTTGGCGAACCCGAGGCGTTCCTTGTAGCGCGAGGCCAGCTCGCCAACCTGGGTGCCGAGGCCAGGAACGGCGGTGGCCAGGGCATCGCTGTCGGCCTGGTCGTATTCTCCGGCGAGCATGTGCCCGGTGAAGTCCGAGAGCATGGCCGCCGGGTGGACCAGGGGCCCGTGCAGGACCCACATGATAACCACGCCCAGCAGAGTGAAGGCCGCGATCATGGCTCCCACAACCGGCATGCTGACGGACGCCGTGCCGAAGATGAAGAAGAAAACGGCGGAGACCACGGCCGCGACGAGCAGCGTGGCCCCGTAGAGTCCGACGGACAATTTGAAGCAAAAGGGAGTGTTTTTGAACATGGTTGTACCCGTGGGAGGCTTGAAAAAGGGAGGGTCCTCCGCCCGTGGGATGGGCGGAGAACCCGTTTGAGGCCGGTTCGTTCAGGAGGAAGCAGGGTGTGTTGCTTCTGCGGATTGCGGTCCTTACCTTCGGAGAGCCTCAAATGTACGGCAAAGCCGGTTATTTTTTACTATTGGACATGACTTCGGCCACATGCTTCACCTGGACCTTTGAATTCCGGCGCTTGAGGCCGCCTCGAAGCTGCATGATGCAGCCGGGGCAGTCGGTCAGCAGGGTGTCCGCGCCGGTGGCCTCGACATTGTCGAGCTTCTTCTTGAGCAGCTCGGCCGAGAGCTCCGGGAATTTCATGGAGAAGGTGCCGCCGAAACCGCAGCAGACCTCTTCCTCGGCGCACTCCACGTACTCCATCCCGCTCTTTTCGATGAGCTGGCGCGGCGCATCGTGCACGTCCAGGCCCCTGCACAAGTGGCAGGGCGCATGATACGTAGCCTTTCCGCCGCTCGGGGTAAAGTCTTTTGCGTCAACTTTGAGCACGTCGTTAACGAAGGAGGAGTAGTCTATGATCTTGTCCGAGAACGCATCGGCGCGGAGCTTCAGCGAGGGCTTGTCCATGACCAGCTTCGGGTAGTTGTGCTTGAGATGCGCGGCGCAGGAGGCGCACAGGGTGACGATGTAGTCGTAGGCGTCCGGCTCGAAAGCGCGCAGGTTTTGCGCGGCCACATCGCGCGACGCCTTGGTCTCGCCCATCATCTGCACGGGCAGGCCGCAGCAGGACTGCTTCTCGGGGAACTCCATGGCCACGCCGTTGGCCGCGAACACATCCACGGCCGCCTGCATCTGTTCTGGGTAGACAAAGTCCTGGACGCAGCCAGAGAACAGGGCCACGCGGTACTTGGGGTTCTCCACCTCGGGCCGGTTCTCTTCCCACCAGTCGCGGAACGGTGTCTCGGCGATGGTCGGCAGGGCGCGGAACTTATGCTCCTTGGAGAAGATCATGGGCAGATGGCGGATGAATCCGTCCTTCTCGGCCACAGGCTTCTGGCCCCACTTGGCGGTGCGCAGCAGGGTGTGGAACAGCTTGCGGTTCTTGAGCACCTTGCCGAGCAGGAAGCTGGGCAGCGGGTGACCGTCTTCGTCCTGGATGCGTGCGTGGATCTCCTTGATCAGGCGCGGCAGGTCGATGCCGCCCGCGCAAACGTCCTTGCACGCCTCGCAGTTGATGCAGTTCTGGACCAGGTTCTTGGCCTTGTCCTTGCCATGGAAGAAGTAGGTCAGGATCAGGCCGATGGCGCCGATGTAGATGTGGCCCATCTTGTGGCCGCCCACCAGTCGGTAGACCGGGCAGACGTTGGCGCAGGCGCCGCAGCGCACGCAACGGTTGACCTGGGAGAAGAGCGGATCCTTGATCAGCTCGCTCCGGCCGTTGTCCAGGACCACGTAGTGGATTTCCTTCTTGCCGTCCTCGGCCGCCAGACACTCGTTGTTGCCGGTGATCCAGGTCACGTAGGAGGTGAGCTGCTGGCCGGTGGCGTTGCGCGGCAGGACCTTGAGGATGCGCAGGGCGTCCCGCAGGTTGGGCAGGAGCTTGTCGATGCCCATCAGGGCCACGTGGACGCGGGGCAGGGTGGTCACCAGCCGGGCGTTGCCCTCGTTGGTAACGATACCGATGCCGCCGGTCTCGGCGATGGCGAAGTTGGCGCCGGAGATGCCCATGTCGGCCTCGACGTATTTCTGGCGGAGTTCGCGGCGGGCCACCTTGACCAGTTTGTCGATGTCGGTGTCCTGCTTTGTGCCGGTCACTTCGCTGAACAGGTCGCCCACCTGGTAGCGGGACAGGTGGATGGCCGGCATGACCATGTGGGACGGACCCTCATGGCGCATCTGAATGATCCACTCGCCCAGGTCGGTCTCGGTCACTTCGATTCCGGCGTCTTCCAGGTCGTGGTTGAGGAGCGTCTCCTCGGCGGTCATGGATTTGGACTTGACGATTTTTTTGCAGTCAGAGTCCTTGGCGATCTTGGTGATGATGCGGTTGGCCTCATCGCCGTCCTTTGCGAAGTGGACATGGACACCGGCGGCCTCGGCGTTCTCCTTGAACTCCTTGAACAGGGCATCGGCGTTCTGGGCGGCGGCGTCCTTGGAATCGGCGATCTCTTGGATCAATCCCCGGACGTCGATGTCTTTGAACGCGTTGGCGCGGCCGGTACGGTAGGCAATGGCGAAGTTGTCCAGTGTGGTGCGCAGGAAATCGTTTTCCAGCGTTTCATGAAGTTCCTCGCGGTATTCTTTGAGGTTGTGAGCTTTCTGCATGGCTAGTCCTCCAGGAGCAGGATGTGCAATTCAAGGGGGCCGTGAACGCCCAAGGCCAAGACGCGCTCGATGTCTGCGGTCCGGCTGGCGCCGGTGATGAAGGCCAGGTAATCCGGGGTCTTCTTCATCCGCGTCAACATCATCTTTTCCACGGCATAGGTGTTGGCCTTGATCTTGGACTTGGGCAACACGCATACGTGGAACTCGCAGAGCATGGTGGCCAGGCGCAGTTCCTCGCTGGGGCAGTCGAGCATCAGCGTGCCGGTGTCGGCAATGCCGTACTCGGCGTAGGTGAACCCGATGTCTACACCCGCCAGGTGGTCGCGCATCCCCTTGTCAATGCACTCGAACCCTGCTTTCTTGGCCTGGGTCGCCAGCTTTTTGTACAGGTCCTCATTCAGGCCCGGAGCCGCGATGACCTTTTTTTGCTTGGTATCGCAGAGCGCCTCTGCCTTGTCGGACAGATCGGCTTCACATCCGCTGGCCAGGAGCTGGCAGGCTTCCTTTTCGCCACACAGATTAATGACATATTTGAGAGCATCGTCCTCACTGGCGATGCTCGTCACCTTGGCGGAAACAAGTCCCGCCTTTTCCTCGAATAACTGGTACAAGTCTTCCTTGGAAGGCATGCTGCCTACCTCCATGTATGTTTGACCCCAGACCCTTTCGGGTCGCCGCAACGGGTCGGTTTACTTGACGAGCGCCATGGCCTCGCGGGCAATGGCAAGTTCCTCATTGGTCGGGATGACCCAGATGGCCACGTCGCTGTCAGCGGTGCTGATCTTGCGGGCTTCCTTGGATCTGATCCCGTTGACTTCGGTGTCGATCTTCATGCCAAAGGGCTCCAGGCCCTTGATGGTCTCGGCGCGGACGATGTCGTCGTTCTCGCCGATGCCGGCGGTGAAGACGATGGCGTCCACCCCGCCCAGCACGGCCATGTACGAGCCGATGTATTTGCGGGTCCGGTAGGTCTGGACATCCAGGGCCAGTTTGGCGCGTTCGTCGCCCTTTTCCACGGCCGCGTGGATGTCGCGCATGTCGTTCATGCCGCACAGTCCCTTGAGACCGGATTCCTTGTGCAGGATGTTGTCGATGGCGGCGATGTCCAGGCCGCGGTTCACGGCCAGATAGTTGTGCACCGCCGGGTCGACGTCGCCGGAGCGGGTGCCCATGACCAGACCCTCAAGCGGGGTCAATCCCATGGAGGTGTCGGCGCACTGTCCGTTCTTGACGGCCGACATGGATGCTCCGTTGCCCATGTGAATGGTGATCAGGTTCATTTCCTCCACGGGCTTGCCCATGAGCCGGGCGCACTCGTTGGCCACGTACTTGTGAGAGGTGCCGTGCGCGCCGTAGCGGCGGATATGGTCCTCCTCGTAGTACTCGTACGGCAGGGCGTACATGAAGGCATGGGGCGGAATGGTCTGATGGAAGGCCGTGTCGAAGACCAGCACCTGCGGCACGCCCGGGAACAGCTTGGTCGCGTCCTTGGCTCCGCCCAGGTTGGCGGGGTTGTGCAGGGGGGCCAGCCGTTCGGTCTCGGTCAGGTCGGGCCACATGTCCTCGGTGATGACCACCGGCACGTTGAACTTTTCGCCGCCGGCCACGACGCGGTGGCCGACAACGTCGATCTCATCCATGGCGCAAACGGCGTTTTCGCCCTTGCAGATCAGCTCGATGGACATCTCCAGGCCCACCCCGTGCGTGGGGATGGGCTTTTCGATCTCGGTTTTGACTTCCTTGTCGGTGCCGGGGAAGGTCTTGCTGGTCAGGCTGCCCATGTCTTCGCCGATGCGCTCCACCAGGCCGGAGACCATGACGGATTCATCGCTCATGTCGATGAGTTGATACTTGATGGACGAGCTGCCTGAGTTGATGACGAGAACTTTCATCTATTCACCTTTTTCAGCCTGGGCCTGGATGGCCGTTATGGCTACTGTGTTGACGATATCGGGAACGGTGCAGCCGCGGGACAGGTCGTTGACCGGCTTGTTCAGGCCCTGGAGAACCGGGCCGATGGCCACGGCGTTGGCGGCCCGCTGCACTGCCTTGTACGTGTTGTTGCCGGTGTTCAGGTCCGGGAAGATGAACACGGTGGCCTTTCCAGCCACGTCGGAATTCGGCATCTTCACCTGGGCCACATCCGGGTCGATGGCCGCGTCGTACTGGATCGGTCCCTCCAGGGGGATGTCCAGGCCGCGCTCCACAAGAAGCTCACGCGCGATCTTGGTGGCCTCGATGACCTTTTCCACATCCTCGCCCTTGCCGGACGAGCCGGTGGAGTAGCTGAGCATGGCCACGCGCGGCTCAACGCCGAAGATCTTGGCGGTCTCGGCGGAGCCCAGGGCGATCTCGGCCAGCTGCCTGGCGTTGGGATTGGGGTTCACGGCGCAGTCGCCGTAGACCAGGACGCGGTCCTTGAGGCACATCAGAAAGACGCTCGACACGATGGAGCGGCCCGGCTTGGTCTTGACGAACTCGAACGCGGGCCGGATGGTGTGCGCCGTGGTGTTGATGGAGCCCGAGACCATGCCGTCGGCAAAGCCTTTATGGACCATCATGGTGCCGAAGTACGTGGGGTCGGTCATACGGTCCCAGGCCTGTTCGGCGATCATACCCTTGTGCTTGCGCAGTTCCAGGTACTCCTCGGCGAACGGGTCGAGCAGGTCGGAGTTGGCCGGGTCGATGATCTCCGCGCCGGAGATGTCCACGCCGTAGTTGGAGGCGTTGGTCCGGATGGCTTTTTCGTCGCCCAGCAGAATGACCTCGGCAGCCGCGCGGCGCAGGATGATGTCGGCGGCGCGCAGGATGCGCTCCTCCGGTCCTTCGGGCAGGACAATGCGCTGCGGGTTGCGGGACGCCTTGTCCATCAGGGAGTACTCGAACATCTTGGGCGTGACCTTGGTGGAGCGCTTCTCGACCACGCGGTCGCGCAGTTCTTTCACATCCACGTGCTGGGCAAAGCCGCCGAG
>Ga0075011_10002343_pt1 | contig 10248 bp, 8 predicted proteins | sample TARM_MetaG_T_14_FD_72354 | JGI IMG/M metagenome (GOLD analysis project Ga0075011, IMG submission 72354) | Freshwater microbial communities from Pennsylvania, USA, analyzing microbe dynamics in response to fracking - TARM_MetaG_T_14 | ecosystem: Environmental > Aquatic > Freshwater > River...
CCCAGGCGTTGCTCAGCAGCGGATCATGCCCGGCGCAATGATGAATCTCGTCGAAGACAGCGAATACGCGGTAGTCGTCGAGGAGCCGCCAGAACGCCTCGTCACGGTAATCCATGGCCTGATAGGTATACGCAGCCCCCACAGCACCGAGCAGTCCATCCAGACGCTTGCCGAGCACCGCCGCGAAGGTCGAGCGGAAGCCGTCGACGACCTGGCACGACGGTGCGAAGCACAGCACCAGATCGATCTTCCCTTGTTCCAGCAGGCAGCGGGCCAGTTCTGCAGCCATGCGCGTCTTGCCTGCGCCCGGAGTTGCTTGGCAGAAAAAGTGTGGCGAGGAAAGGAAGTGCTCCAGCGCCGTATCGATGCAGCGGCGCTGCCAGTCTCGCAGTGATGATGTCATCGCGTAGAGGCAAGCGTCTTGAGCGTCTTCTCGACAGCGCGAAGGTGTCCCAGCAGCCGCGAGCTGCGATCTCTGGCCTCCAAGTACTCGCCTTCGACCTTGTCGCGCAGATGCGGCATGTCATCGAGGAGCTGCTTGTAGCGCTCCGCCTCGCCCATCGCCGACAGGAAGTCCAGCCGGATTTCCTTGAGAAGAACTTCCAGATGCTGCTCCGCATCGGATGAAGGGTTGGATGGCACGCTTCCGTGCTCGGGGACTGACGGCTCCGGCTCGCACACGGCCTTGAGGCTGTTCTCGAACCCACCGTCGACCAGCTCCAGCTGCAGGTTCTCCGGGAACGGTTGCAAGTGGTAGACCTGTCCACGCGAGCGGCGCTCTTCATCAGGCAAGAGCCAGCCTGCGCGGAGCATGCGACGGATCTGCTCGTATACATAGCGGCGCACATCGCCAAGACGGAAGGTCAGGCCTCCCAGGCGCCGGGCATAGGCATCCCGCAGTTCACGGGTCGTGAACTGCGTGCGCCCTTCTTCCTGAAGCAGCTCATACAGGCGCCTGTCGAAGATGAACGAGGCAGATTTCATGCGGGCACCCGAGGGATCATAGCAAAAATGCGGATTATAGTCCGTGGCCTGTGCGTCCGCAAACGCATGATAGTGCCACCTCAAGTGGAATTGAGGCGGTCATGGATCAGTTGGCGAAAGCGTTGGGGGTACGCATCCGGACGCAGAGAAAGGCCTGTCGGCTTTCTCAGGATGCACTCGCGCTGGCCTGCAGCATCGACCGCAGCTACATGGGGCGCATCGAGCGCGGCGAGGTGAACATCACCGTCGAGAAGCTGTACCGGATCGCCAACCTGCTGAGCTGCGATCCAGCTTCCCTCCTGCCTCCAGTGTCGGAGATACAGGGCTAGTCGATCCTGGAGCTCAGGAAAACCCACGGCAGGCCATCTTCGCGCTGTTCCTCTACCTTCCCGGCAAGCAGCACCTCATCGGCGGTCGGGTAATGACGCAACAGGCGACGCGCCTCAGTGCGCACCGCCTCAGGCAGTGCCTGGTCACGGGACAAGTCGACCAGAAACTCCCGGGTTTGAATGATTGCGCGGGTGCGCTCACTCGGCATTGTCATGCTCTGCTCCTTGGGTCTCGCCAGCTTTGTGTGTCCCGCAGAAGCAAGCCTAAACCACCCAGACCGCTGGGTGGTCATGCTTAGCTGTCCGTCATACTCCTTTGCCGTGGAGACTGGCTCTCAGTAGTACTGCCGAATGTAGCTGTAGGCTTTCTCGAACAGCTCCTCGTCCTGATGCAGGCGGTATTTGAACAGGGCCTTGCGCAGGGCCTTCTTCACCTCCCGCTCGCCAGCCAGGGTGTCCTGCCAGCCGGGGAAGCGCACCAGGCGGACGATCTCGTCGATGTCCGCCACCACCCGCTCGACGATGATCGGCGTTTCCGCCGTCTTGACCTCGTTGAACAGCTCGGTGAGGGCTGCCTTTCCGCGATCTTCGTCCTCCTCGGGAGGCACTTCCTTCTCGGCCTGCAGCACTTCCTTTGCAATCTCCAGCAGCTGCTTGAGGAACTCGACGCTGTTGAGCACCCCGGACTCGAAGCGGTCGCGCAGGGCGTCCAGGCGCTCGGAGAGTTTCTTGAACTTGGGATTGCCCAGGTGCTTGCGCAGCCGCCGGGCGACCTTGATCTCGATTTCCTTGGCCTTCTTCGGCTCGGGATTGGACAGCACCGCCTCCAGCAGGTCGGCATCCAGGATCAGGGTGTCCAGGTCGTCGCGCACGGCATCGACATGCACGTTCTGGTGGATCAGCTCGATGGTCTTGGCGCCCAGCGAGTGCCAGATCAGCTTGCCGTGGCCGCTGGAGGGCTGCACCGACTGGTACACCTGGCTCAGCCACTTGTAGTCGACGGCATAGGCGCCCAGCAGCGGATCGGGCGACAGCGCTTCCCAGATTTTATTGAGCAGGCTGTACTCGGCGGCGAAGTTGTCGCGCACCTCATTGTTGGGCAGGCACTGCTGGGCCGAGATCAGCCCCTCGTAGCCTTCCTGGGTGCGGTCCACGCCGGGGAAGAAGGCCAGGCACTTCTGCATGACCTCGGGCAGCTTGTCCTTCAGCTCCTGGATGTTGCTGACCACCTGCTTGACGCTCTGGTCGTCGAACTCCAGGGCGGCGGCCACATCGTCAAAGATGCCCAGGTAGTCGACGATCAGGCCGTGGGTCTTCTGCTCCGAGTAGGTGCGGTTCACCCGGCAGATCGCCTGCAGCAGGGTGTGGTCGCGCAGCGGCTTGTCCAGGTACATCGCCTGCAGGATCGGCGCATCGAAGCCGGTGAGCAGTTTGGCGGTGACGATGATCAGCTTCAGCGGATCGTTGGCATCGCGGAAGCGATCCAGCAGCCGCTCCTCCTCGTCACGCGAGCGGTCGTAAGCGGCGTACTCGGGATGCTCCTTCTTGTCGGAGGCCTGCACCGACATGACGATCTCGCTGGCCTCGGGCGGCAGCAGCTTGTCCAGCTCGGCCTTGAACAGCAGGCAGGACTCCCGGTCGAAGGTGACGATCTGTCCCTTGAAGCCGTTCGGTTCCACCTTGCTCTGGAAGTGCTGGACGATGTCCTCGCAGATGCGGCGAATACGCTCCGGCGTTTTCACCAGCACCGCCATCTTGGCGGCGGTCTTGGCGAGGTTGTCCTTGTCCAGATCGGACAGGCTGCCGGTCATCTCGGCATAGGCGGCATCGATGGCCGCCTTGTCGATGTGCAGATCCACCAGACGTGGCTCGAAGTGCAGCTGCAGCGTGGCGCCGTCGCGGATCGACTCCTCGAAGCCGTAGCGGCTCATGTAGCCCTTCTCGTCCTCGTCGGCGCCGAAGGCGTAGAAGGTGTTGCGGTCGGCGCGGTTGATCGGCGTGCCGGTCAGGCCGAACAGGAAGGCGTTGGGCAGCGCCTCGCGCATCTTGCGACCCAGGTCGCCCTCCTGGGTGCGGTGCGCCTCGTCCACCAGGGCGATGATGTTGCTGCGCGGGTTCAGCGCGCCATCGGCCTCGCCGAACTTGAAGATGGTGGTGATGATGATCTTGCGCACGTCCTGTGCGAGCAGTTGCTGCAGCTTGTCGCGGGAGTCGGCTTTTTCCAGGTTGGGAATGTCGGCCGCGGCGAAGGTGCCGGTGATCTGGCTGTCCAGGTCGATGCGATCCACCACGATCAGTACCGTGGGGTTCTTCAGCAACGGGTGCATGCGCAGCTTCTGCGCGGCGAACACCATCAGCAGCGACTTGCCCGAGCCCTGGAAGTGCCAGATCAGGCCCTTCTTCGGGTAGCCGGCCAGCACCCGCTCGACGATCCGGTTGGCCGCCTCGTATTGCTGGTAGCGGCAGATGATCTTGATCCGGCGCTGCTTCTTGTCGGTGGCGAACAGGGTGAAGCTGGCCAGGATATCCAGCACCACATGGGGGCGCAGCATGCTCTCGGCGGCGCGCTGCAGGCTCTTCAGCGGATGCTGCAGGGCATCGCTGCCTTCACCGTCCAGATGCCAGGGGCCCCAGTCCTTCACCGGCAGGCCGATGGAGCCGTAGTGGTATTCCTTGCCCTCGGTGGCCACCGAGAACACGTTGCAGACGAACAGCTCGGGGACGAACTTCTCGTAGTCGTCATGCACCTGCAGGGCGCCGTCCACCCAACTGACCGCCTTGCGGGTCGGCGTCTTGGCCTCGATCAGTACCAGCGGCAGGCCGTTGACCAGCAGAACCAGGTCGGCGCGGCGCTCGGTGGCACCGGCGCGGTAGACGAACTGCTGGGTCACCACGTACTGGTTCCGCTCGGGCGTCGCGAAGTCGATCAGGCGTACCGGCACATGCTCGTTGTTCGGGCCGAACGGCATGGAGCGCTCGCCGCGCAGCCAGGCGGTCATTTCCTCGTTGGCGCGGATCAGGCCATCCGAGCGCACCGACAGCACGATGGCGCGCAGCTTGTAGAGCACCTCATCGGCGCGGTCGGGCTGCTCGGCGATCTCGGGGTTCAGGCGGATCAGTGCGGCGCGTAACCAGGGCTCGACCAGCACTTCCTGGATCTGCCGCGGCACCTCGGGGGGAGCGACATGGGTCCAGCCGATGCCTTTGCTGCCGATACCGTAGGGCGCTGCAGCTTCCTGGAGGCTGCCTGGCTTGGCTTGCTTGAGAGGGCCGGCAAGTAGGTCGCGAACGTAGGCTTCGACGGTATTGGATTCGTTGAACACTTACACCTCCCCCTCAATTGCCCTAGTAGCGATGAGCCTCACAAACTGTCGAGCGGCTTCCCAGCGTGACTTCTGCGCTGCCACCGCGTTCTTGAGCTCACATAGCTGGCCGAGCGCAAACTCTTGGACATCGAGAGACGGTAGATTCAGGCGCATCTGAAGCAAGTTCGCGCGATTGATCTTCTTCATGCTCGCGCTGGTGCCCGCTGCAATTCGCATCAGGTATTCACGGGCAGATGTTGTCTGCAATAAGGCTTCCAAGAAATCAGGCCGAACCAGGGCGGGGTTAGGCCTGAGACGCATCATCGTGTCCGGGAAAGACACATCATCACGGTCGTCGCTAAAAATTCCAGCGTACCCAACCCGATCCACTGTGTTCGAGCGCGAAATGAGCAGGTCTCCTGTCGAGAGCTTTGCCGCGAGCATCTTGGTCGTTGGCTCGACGGGCTTGAAGTCACCTGACACGTATCCATCCCGGGACAATGCAGCCAATCCGAGTACGAAATAACCAGTATCAGCATCCTTCGGCGGCGCACTACAACCGCTGTCCGGGGAGCCCAGCAGGAGATCACCAAGCAGGTAGGTCTTAGCCGAAAGGGCGTTTGCGAAGCCGGCTTGATCACCATTGTGCAACCTGCGGCCAATGCAGGTCCTGCCTTGCGGGTGATCATGGCGCTGGGAAAATTCCACGGCGTGATGGCGGCGCACACCCCTACGGGCTGCTTGAGTACCAGCAAGCGCTTGTCGGCAGAACCCGGGATCACGTCGCCGTAGATGCGCTTGCCCTCCTCCGCATACCACTCGATATAGGAAGCCGCAAAGACGATCTCACCACGCGCTTCGGCCAGGGGCTTGCCTTGTTCGAGGGTCATGATGCGGGCCAGGTCATCCTGGTTTTCGATGATCAGCTCGTACCAGCGGCGTAACGTAATGGCCCGCTCTTTTGCCGAAAGGGCGCGCCAGGCAGGCAGGGCACGATCAGCGGCTTCAATGGCGCGACGGGTTTCCGCCCCGCCCATGCGCGGAACATGGCCAATCACTGCGCCGGTCGATGGGTTGCCGACAGTGATGGTGGCGGCACTGTCGGCACCGATCCACTCGCCGTCGATATAGGCATGCTGACGAAACAGTTCGGGTTTTTTCAGGTTCACTGCATGTTCTCCGTCGGATACGCGGCGCCTCACGGGCGCCGTTCGAACGCACTCGCCCTCGCGAGGCGGCAACGAGTGCGCTTTCTTCGCGTTGATGTTCCGGTCAATGCTGGGCTTTTTGGGCGTAGCTACCGGACGGGCTCAGGCTCGTGAACTTGAAGCCTCGATAGCCTTCGTTCTGGACCGACGCGAGAATGTCTCTGAACGGGCCCAAACCGCCCATGTAGAAGTAGACGGAGTTGGTCTTGCCAGGAATGTTGGCGCCGAAGATCCAGGAATCGGCCTTGGCGAACAGCGTCTGGTCGGCGATCTCACGGCAGGTCACGCCCCACTGGCGTTCAGATTCAGGATCGGGCTCCATGCAGGCCAGCTCTTTTTCTTCCATGAAGCCGATCATGTCGGATACCCACTCCACCTCTGTCTCGATGGTGGGTGGCAGGTTGGTGAACGGACCGTTCGGGCCGAGAATCATGAACATGTTGGGGAAGTTGGCGGTCGCCACCGACAGGTAGCTGGACGGCCCTTCGCTCCAGTGATCCTTGATGCTGACGTCATTCCGGCCGCGGATATCGATGCGTTTGTAGTTGCCGTCCACCGCGTCGAAACCGGTGGCGAATATCAGCACGTCCAGCTCGTGCTCCACGCCATCGGCGGTACGAATGCCCGCTTCGGTGATTTCCTCGATCGGGTTGGCTTTGACGTCCACCAAGGAGACATTCGGCCGGTTGAAAGTGGCGTAATAGCCGCTGTCGCATAGTGGACGTTTCGCATAGAGGTCGCGCGGCATCAGCTTGCGCGCCGTTTCCGGATCCTTGACGATCTCGCCGATCTTCTCGCGAATGAAATCTTGAGCGGCCCGATTGGCTTGCTCGTCGATCGCAATGTCGTTGAAGGTCTGGAACATGAAGCGGAATCCACCACCGCCGTCCCAGGCACGCTGGAAGATTTGTTTACGCTCTTCCGGCGACACGCTCATCGTTGGGATGTCGCTTTCCTCAAAACCGAACGCCAGGCGAGACGAGCGTACCTGTTGCCAGATCGCATCATAGTTACGCTTGATGTCATCGACGTACTCGCGGCTAACCGGACCATTGCCGACAGGGACGGTGTACTGCGCGGAGCGCTGGAACACGGTGAGATGGTCAACGGTAGGCGCAATGGCCGTAATCACCTGGCAACCGGTCGAGCCCGTGCCTATGACGCCGACGCGCTTGCCCTCCAGAACGGCATCGGCTGGCCAATTGGCGGTGTGGTACATCTTGCCCTTGAACTGCTCCATCCCCTTGATCTTCGGCACGTTGGTGGCAGACAGCAGACCAAGCGCGGTGACCAGGTACTTGGCGGAGTACTGGTGCCCATTATCAGTGGTGACGGACCAGCGGTTGGTTTGTTCGTCGAACACGGCCGAGGTGATCGCCGTTTCCAGTTGGATATCCTTGCGCAGGTCGTGGCGATCAACCGCATGGTTCAGGTAGGACAGGATCTGCGGCTGGTCGACGTAGCGGGTGGTGATGTCCCACTCCTGGCAAAGCTCGCGATCCCACGAGAAGCAGTACACGAAGGTTTCACTATCGGACAAGGCGCCTGGATAGCGATTCCAGAACCAGGTGCCCCCAACGCCAGCTGCCTTGTCGAAGGCACGCACCTTCAAACCAAGCTCGTCGCGCAGTTTTTTCAGCATATAGATGCCACCAAAACCGGCACCGATGATGATCGCGTCAAGGTTGGTCACGTTGGTGCCAACGGAGCGTTTAGCCAGAACTGTAGTTGTCATTGTGTTCTCCTGATTGATCGGTGCACCTGAAGTCATCGCTCGTTCGCTAAGAGAATCTTCAGGCAAGCCGGTACCGTCTCCCCCAAAAACAAGATCGGGGGCGTGTCGAAACTCGATAGGTGAAGTGAGCGGATCAGCCCGACCCGCTCCGCTCTTACTTACAGCGAGAAGCCACCATCCACCGCGATTGCCTGGCCTGTGACATGAGGCGCGCAGGCGAGGTAGACCGCCAACTGGCCCATGTCCTCGACGGTTTGCGCTTCGCCTTGTGGTAGCAGGGCCGCCTGATGCCGCTCCCAAGATTGCTCCTCGGTTTCACCCGGCTCAGCCCAACGGCTGGACAGCCCCTCGTCACCGCGCCACATGCCAGTACCCACGACACCGGGGCACAGCGCGTTGACCGTGATGCCTTCACGGGCGACTTCTTTGGCGAATGCGTTGGAAAAACCGATGACAGCGAATTTGGATGCGCTGTAGTGAGACAGGTCCGGGAAGCCGACCTTGCCGGCGATCGATGCCAGATTGATGATGCGACCGAACCTGTGCTCACGCATCAGCCGCAGTTCAGCCTGGCAACAGAGGAATACGCCGCGTGCGTTGATGTTCATGATGCGGTCCCACTCGCTGACTGGCAGCTCGTCGACCTTACCCAAACTCACTACGCCCGCGTTGTTGACGGCTACATCCAGGCGACCGTAGTGCTCGCGTACCTGCTCGATCATTGCGCCAACGCTGTCGGGTTGGCTCACGTCCACTTGCAAGGCGATGGCGCGGCGGCCAATTGCACGCACACGGGCGGCGGCTTCTTCAGCGATGCCGAGGTCATAGTCGGCGAGTACCAGATCAGCGCCGGCTTTTGCCAGGCTCAAGGCGATGCCTTGGCCAATACCGCGGCCAGCGCCTGTTACCAGGGCAACCTTGCCGACCAGGGAAAAATCGACAGCAGTAGATTCGCTCATGAGATGCCTCTAATTATTGTTGTTGAATGCGACCGCTCATGGCGGTTCGCTGAGACGGATGGAGCAAATCAGGTGCCAATCTTAGAACTATCAGCTCAAAGCACCGTTCCAGAGCGCTTCCAGCATCGCGAAAGGCGAATTGCGATCGCAGCCGATCAAGACGTTATGTCTCGCGATGAGCGGGACGAAGGGAGAACGGTGAGACGTTATGTCTCACCCTGTAACGCAAATCGATTCAGCTTGTGGACACCGGTCAACACGCATTAAATGGCTGTACAAAAATTAGAATTGACCATGCGGAGGTAACATGTCCTCTGGTTACTCAAAGGCTCATGTGGAACACGTGAGCAGAGTGCTACGCACTGCCCAAAGCGCGCCGACGCTTCCCGTTCCGAGCAGCATCGTCGACTCCTGGCGCCGTTCGGTGCAGCACCACCAACTCGATCCAGGCTCGCTGCAGGGCCCACGAGTGCTCGAAGCACACCAACTCAATGAGCATCGAGAGCGTATCGATGATTTCCTGAGGCTGGCGGGCAATGAGATTGGTCGACTCCACCATCGAGTGCGCGATGCCGATTATTGCGTGATGCTCACCGATACCTTGGGATGCACCGTCGATTACTGCATCGATTCAACGATCCGCGGCGAGTATCGACGTGCCGGCATCGACCTCGGCACGTGCTGGACGGAAAGCGAAGAAGGCACCACCGCCGTATGTGCGGTTCTGATCGATAAGCAGCCGATCACCGTACACAAGCAGGATCACTTTCGCGCAGCGTTCATCGGCAACACCTGCTCTGCCGCCCCGGTCTTTTCCCCTTCCGGCGAGCTTTTCGCCGTTTTGGACGTATCCGCCATACGTTCGCCGGATGACAGGCGTAGCCAACATCTGATCCGTCAGATGGTCATTCAAAGCGCCGCTGAAATCGAAAATGCGTACTTCATGTACAGCACCCAGGATCTTTGGGTGTTGCGCGCGCATCCGTTTCCCGGGTATGTCGATAGCCAACCGCAGTTCCTGTTCGCATGGGATAGCGATGGTGTGATCCAGGCGCTCAATCCCGCCGCACGGCGGTTGCTGCTACAGCGTCACGGCCGGATTCCGGATACCGTCGATGAAGCCTTTATTTCAGACCGGCTTCCTGATCGCGCTGATGACACGGTTCATTACCTATCTGCGCTGAACCTACATGTGCGACTCAAAGCGCCAAGACGCCGTCCGAGCGCACGTGCAACCGGCAAGGTGGTCGAAGCGCTCGATCCAACGGTTGCCCGAGCTCTTGAACTGGCGGTGCGCGTCAAGGACCGAGGGCTGCCGGTATTGATTCATGGTGAGACAGGCGCTGGCAAAGAGCACTTCGCGTTGCAGTTGCATGCAGCCAGCAAACGCAAGGACAAGCCCTTCGTCGCCATCAATTGTGCGGCGATACCAGAAAACTTGATCGAAAGTGAGCTGTTCGGCTATTCGGCCGGCGCCTTCACCGGCGCATCAAGTAAAGGCATGCGGGGTCTGCTGCAACAGGCCGATGGCGGCACGCTATTTCTTGATGAGATCGGCGATATGCCGCTCACGCTGCAGACCCGCCTGCTGCGGGCATTGAGCGAAGGCCAAGTGTCGCCATTAGGCGCCTCACGCCCACAGGCCATCGACATTCAGGTCGTGTGTGCCAGCCACCGCGATCTCGTGACGCTGGTCGAGCAAGGTACGTTCCGTGAAGACCTGTACTT
>Ga0075011_10002344_pt1 | contig 10245 bp, 7 predicted proteins | sample TARM_MetaG_T_14_FD_72354 | JGI IMG/M metagenome (GOLD analysis project Ga0075011, IMG submission 72354) | Freshwater microbial communities from Pennsylvania, USA, analyzing microbe dynamics in response to fracking - TARM_MetaG_T_14 | ecosystem: Environmental > Aquatic > Freshwater > River...
TAGGGCGGGGAGCAGTCACAGTACTTTTTCACTAACAGCCCACAAGAGGGCGCTGCCCAGCGGTTGTCAGCGGTGAACACCACGTCGCACACCACTGGCGAGTAGTAGCGGCGTACTTCTTCATCGATGCGCTGACGCAGCGCGTCTTGGTTTGCCAGTGTCGCCTCTGGGAGGTCTTTGGGGAGTACCACGTGGACGATGACGTAAAGCAGGCGGCCGGGGCGCACCATACGCACGCGCACTTCCAGGGTGTCGATATCGGCAAGGCCACGGGCTACGGCTTGGCGCACCGGTTCGGCGACGGCTTCTTCCGGAGTTTTGTTGAGCAGCTCTCTTAGCGCTTGCGATGCCATGCGCACGGGGACCCCCAGGCAGAGAACGACGACCGCAATGACCAAGACCGAATCGATGTAGGGAAGAACAGCCCGCCAGCCGAGACGATCAAACAGCATCACTAGGCAAAAAGCCACCAGGACGGCCCCTGAAATCACGCTATTGACCAGCCAGTTGAGTTTGTCGGCGGCCACCAAGGGGCTACTCACATGGCGTTGACTACGCTGCATGACCCAGGCAGTGAGCGAACAGGCGGCGGTCGCGAACAGCGCATAAATCACCGCAAGCCCTGCGGAAATTTCTCGTCCACCGGTAAGCAGTGCGGCCACGGCATCCACCAGTGCGAAGATCGATACCCCCAAAATCAGCAAACCTTTGCATAAATTAACCAACGACTCGAAGTAGCTGTAGCCAAAGGGGTACGCCTCGCTATCTGGGCGGCTGGCAAGCTTGCTGACCTTGATGGTCACCAGCGCTACGCTAAAGTAGATAATATTGAACAAGCCATCCAATAGGATGGCCTGGGAGTTCGAGGCCAAGGTGGCCACGATACCGGCACAGCCAATGAGCAGCGCCATGAAGGCGGAAAAGGCTAACGTACTGGATTCTGTCTTCACGAACGTATGGCTCCCATGCCTACCGAATCAAGAGGCTGGCAAGCATAGCAACTTTGCCCTGATGATACCGCTGAATGAACGCCTCGCAGAGCTATTTGGCAACCGGGAAAGCGTTACTAGCCTTGAATAACGTTTTCCGTAAACGCCAAACCAGGAGGTTGATGCGATGCCATTTCTGAATGCAGGGACGGAGCAGGGCACACCGGCTGAGATTTATTACGAGGTTCACGGGGCAGGAAAACCGGTCGTACTGATTCACGGTTGGCCGCTGAGTGGCCGCTCTTGGGAGAAGTAGGTGCCTGCGCTGGTGGATGTGGGCTACAAGGTGGTGACCTATGACCGCCGTGGTTTTGGCCGTTCGACCCAAGCGGATGGCGGTTACGACTACGATACCCTCGCCTCTGACCTAAAAAAGCTGCTCGATATCGCGCCGCTGAGCTGCTGCCCAACGCTTCGCTAGAGGTGATCGAGGGTGGCCCGCATGGGCTTAACGCCACCCATCCCGAGGCGTTCAACCAGGCGCTGATCCGGTTTCTGGATCAATACGTCGCATTCACTTTCAAACAGCCGCGCCGCCTGGAGAGGCGGCGCGGCTGTTTGCACGTTATAGAAGCAAGCGTTTGGCTAGCCTTCCACCCACACCTCATCGCCCTTGAAGGCGACGCGCCAAGTGCGCAGCTGTACCTCACCCTCCTCCAGGCATTGGCCATCCTCTAGGCGGAAGTGCTGTTTGTAGAGTGGCGAGGCCACGACGGGGCTGCCTTTGATATCGCCGACGATGCCACGGGCAATCACATAGGCCTTTGAGAAAGGATCGAAGTGATCCAGGGCGTAGAGCTCTTGCGCGTGGCCGGGCAAATAGAACAGCGCCACTTGGGCGGGGCCTTCCGGTGTGCTCAGCCATGCGGCAACGCCGGAAAAAGCCACGAGGTCTGCTCTGGTGCAGAGCGGCTGCCAAGTGTCGTTGTGGTTCGATAGTTTGAGTGCGGTGGCGGTCATGGTCGTCCTCGATTCGGTGGTCACTGGGTTAAGCAGGGCGTAGCTGGCCGCGCTCGGAGGTCATGATGATGGAAGGGTCGGGCCGTGCATCGTTCACGAAGTTTCTAAAACGCTTGAGCTTTTCCGGGTCGCTGATGGCGTTGGCCCACTCGCACTGGTAGCTATCCACCACGTGCTGCATTTGGCGCTCCAGCTCATCGTTGATACCCAGGCTGTCTTCCAGAATCACCTCCTTCAGGTAGTCCAGGCCGCCTTCCAGGTTTTCCCGCCATACCGAGGTGCGCTGCAAACGATCAGCGGTGCGTACATAGAACATCAGAAAACGGTCAATGGTGCGGTAGAGCTGCTCGTCATCTAAATCGGTGGCGAAGAGTTCTGCATGGCGGGGGCGCATGCCGCCGTTGCCGCACACGTAGAGGTTCCAGCCGTTTTCGGTGGCGATAATGCCAATGTCTTTGCTCTGCGCTTCGGCGCACTCGCGGGTACAGCCGGAAACTCCGAACTTGATCTTGTGCGGTGCGCGCAGGCCCTTGTAACGGTTCTCTAACTGAATCGCCATGCCCACGCTGTCCTGTACGCCATAGCGACACCACGTACTACCCACACAGGACTTCACGGTGCGCAACGATTTGCCGTAGGCGTGGCCGGTCTCAAAGCCTGCTTCAATCAGTTCGCCCCAAATGGCCGGCAGGTCTTCCAGCCGCGCGCCGAACAGGTCAATGCGCTGGCCGCCGGTAATCTTGGTGTAGAGCTGGTACTTTTGAGCCACTTGCCCCAGCACCACCAGTTTATCCGGGGTGATTTCACCGCCCGCAATGCGCGGCACCACCGAATAGGTACCGTTTTTCTGCATATTGGCCATGAAGGTGTCGTTGGTGTCCTGCAGCGGCACGTGGGCGGCATCGGTAATCGGTTCGTTGAAGCAGGAGGCGAGAATCGAGGCCACCGTCGGTTTGCAGATATCGCAGCCTAGTTGGTGCGTCTCGGCGTTGCCGTGCTTCTCCATTAACTCGCTGAATGTCTTGATGCCTTCGACACGCACGATGTCGTAAAGCCCTTGGCGGGTATGGGCGAAGTGCTCGCAGATCGATCTATCCACCTCGACGCCGCGGGCCACCAGTTCGTGGTCCACCACGCTTTTGAGCAGCGCCGCGCAGCCGCCGCAGCCGGTGCTGGCTTTGGTGGCACCTTTAACGCTGCCAAGATCCGCCGCGCCCGCGTCGATGGCACTGCAGATGCTGCCTTTGGTCACGTTGTGGCAGGAGCAGATCATCGCCGTTTCCGGCAAGGCATCCGGCCCCAGCGCCGGGGCAGCACCGCTTTGTTGCGGCAGAATGAGCGATGCGGGTTCCTTAGGCAGCTCGATGCCGTTGGCGTAGTACTGCAACAGCGTGTCATACACGCTGTTATCGCCCACCAGCATGGCCCCCAGCAGCTTCTTACCGTCGCTGGTGACGACCAGTTTGCGGTAGACCTGAGTGAGCGGGTCGAGGTATCGGAACATGCGGGCGCCAGGGTTTTGGTTGCCGTGGGCATCGCCAATGGAGCCGACATCCACACCCAGCAGTTTTAGTTTGGTGCTCATATCGGCGCCGCTAAAACAAATATCGCCCCCCGTCAGCGTGGCGACGGCCGTTTTGGCCATTTGGTAGCCAGGCGCCACGAGGCCAAAGATACTCTGATTCCACAGCGCTACCTCGCCGATGGCGAGGATATTCGGGTCGTTGGTGCGGCACTGGTCGTCGATCACCACGCCGCCGCGCTCGCCGATGCTCAAGCCGCACTCTCGGGCGAGGGTGTCTTGCGGGCGAATACCGGCGGAAAAGACGATCAGGTCGGTTTCCAGAACTTTGTCGTCTTGGAAGACCATCCGCAGGCGGCTGGTGTCGCCGGGTTCGATACGCTGGGTGGCCCGTTCGGTGAGTACCTGAACCCCCAGGGCCTCGATTTTCTCTTTCAGCAGCTCGCCGCCTTCGCTATCCACCTGCATGGGCATCAAACGCGGGGCGAACTCCACCACGGCGGTGTCCAGGTTCAGCCCGCGCAGCGCGTTGGCGGCTTCCAAACCGAGCAAGCCGCCACCCACGACCACGCCGTTGGTGGCGTTTTTGGCCGCTGCCTGAATAGCATCCAAGTCATCCAGGGTGCGGTAAACCAAGCAGCCTTCGCTGTCGTTGCCGGGAATGGGCGGCACAAAGGGAAAGGAGCCGGTGGCCAGCACGAGCTGGTCATACGCGTAGTGGCCCTGTTCGGTCACCACCAGCTGCTGTTCGCGGTCAATCGCGGTGACCGCTTCGCCGCTGCGTAATTGAATGCCGTGGGTGCGGTAGTAATCGGCGTCGCACAGCGCAAGCGACTCCGCATCGCGGCCGCTAAAGTACTCGGATAAGTGCACGCGGTCGTAGGCACGGTGGCGCTCTTCGCCAAACATCGTCACCTCAAACCCCGCCAGCGCGCCGCTTTCCACGAGCTGCTCGGCAAAATGGTGGCCGACCATGCCGTTGCCTACAATGATCAGCTTTTGCTTGTTGGAAGACGTGGTTGGAGTAGACATTGTGTGATTCACCATAGCTAAGCCGCCTCACGGGTGAGAGATAAAGGGGATGACAGGGTGTCGAGAGGGTTATCGAAATGGTTATCGAGCGCTGTTTGGGCATCGGTTGCGCCAAACAGCAACAGGTGGCGGCACGCGGTTAGGTCGGTCGCGGCCTGCGCCTGCTCGAAATACCAGGGGCCGTGGCGGGTATCGCCATACAGCACCGCGCCGATAAGGCGGCCTTGATGGAGCAGCAGGCGGCAGTAGTCGCCGGTTTCCGGGTCTTGGTAACGAAGCTCTTCGTGCTTAGCGGCGGCCTCGGTGGGGCCAAAGGCAAACAGGCTGACACCGCTGACCTTGAGTTTGGTGGCCGCGGGGGCTTCTTGATACGCCGCGGGCGTTTCACCACACAGCACGGTAGCAAGCACCTCCACCTGCCGCCAAATGGGTTCCACCAGCCCGTAAGTGTGCTGCTCGAACTGGCAGCATTCGCCCAGCGCATAAATGTGCGCGTCGGAGGTGGTGAGGTGCCCATCCACCACAATGGCGCGGTCGAACATAAGCCCGCTTTGCTGGCCTAGCTCCGCATTGGGGGTAATACCCGCCGCGACAATCACGCTGTCGGCAGCTAGCTTCCGGCCATCGCTCAGTGTGACCGACTGCACCTGCCCGTGGCTGTTATCTTCCAAGGCAGCAAGCGATGCGCCGGTTTCAATAGTGATACCGCGCTCGCGCAGCGTGGCTTCCAGCAATTGGGCGGCGGTGGTGTCTAGCTGGCGATTCATCAACCTCCCGCTGCGCTGCAAAACGCTGACGGTGAGCGCGCTACCGCCCCGTTTGCGCAGCCCTTCAGCGGCTTCCAATCCAAGTAAGCCGCCGCCAATCACCACGGCGTTGCCGCCTTGCTGAGCAATGGTTTCCAAGGCGTCGGCATCGCGCAGGTCACGAAACGTATGAACACCGTCAAGCGTGATGCCAGGCACCGCTGGCAGCGTGGGGCGCGAGCCAGTGGCCATCACTAATCGGTCGTAGCTTAAGGTGTCTCCCCGGTGCGTGATAAGCAGGCGGCGTTCGCGGTCGATGGTGGTCACGCGGTCGCCAAGCATCAGCGTGATGTCGTTGTCGGCGTACCAGGCGGCGTCTTGCAGAGTGAGCGCCTCAGGCGCCAGTTCGCCCGCCAGTAAAGGAGAGAGCAAAATGCGGTTATAGGCAGGTACCGGCTCCTCACCCACCACTGTGATACGGCGGGGGCGCTGCGGATGGTTAACCAGCGCTTCAAGTAGTCGGTGGCAAGCCATGCCGTTACCGATAATGACAAGGTGTTCGTTCGGTGAGCACCGGGAAGCGGTTTCCATAGGTAGCTCCTGTGGTTGAAACGTAATGTTCAGCAAATAAAAAAACGCCCCTGACACAGCCCTTTCAAGAAGGGAGTATCAGGGGCGTCGTTGCCCGTTAGCGTCGTTGATAACGCGCAGCAACCGCCGTTGGCTGCCGAGCTGTCTTATCTTATGGTGAGCAAAAAGCCCGCCAGCTTTTGCCGTCGGTGGATTTAATTCAGCCTAATCAGGGTATTAAGCGTTTTTGAGGAGGCGGCAGGCCGCTCATGGTTAGCTAGGTTTGCCCCACTTTGGTGCTTAAGCGGCGGTTAATGCACTCTCTTCAGCCGCTTATTCGACAAAGAGCATTCCTTTGGCGAGTAGTAGAAATGCAGGCTGCGTTTATAAATTATTGTTTATTAATTGTTTTAATGGTTTTAGCGCAGCGTGGGCGCAGGGTTTGCAGTTATTCCAGTAACAAGCAACAACGGCTCAGTGCAGGGTCTTTGCCCATAACGATCACAACGACTAATTGCGTCGAACAATACCAACTGCAGCAAATCACTGATGAGTACGGCACCCGGTAAGCGGTGCCCCTGAGACAACGGCGTCCAGGCAGGCTTCTTTCGAGGCTGGCTTGGGCGCTTTTTGCTTTTTAACGCCGGAGGAAACTGCCATGCCACAGGCCAATCGGCTCGCCCGAACCACCTGCCCCTACTGCGGCGTCGGCTGCGGCGTTACCGCCACGCTGGAGAACGGGCAGCTCATCGCCGTCGAGGGGGACCGCGAGCACCCAGCCAACTATGGCCGCCTGTGCGTGAAAGGCACCGCGCTGCACGAAACGCTAGGAGAGCAGGGGCGCTTGCTGAAGCCGCGCGTGGACGGCCAGGAGGTCTCTTGGGAGCAGGCGCTCACCACCACCGCCGAACGCTTGCAGGCGCAGTGCACTGCCCATGGCCCGCAGACGGTGGCAGCGTACTTATCCGGCCAGCTACTGACCGAAGATTATTACGTCGCCAACAAGCTGTTCAAAGGTTTCTTGGGTACTCCGCACCTGGATACCAACTCGCGACTCTGCATGGCGTCTGCCGTGGCGGGCTACAAGCGCGCCTTTGGTGCCGATGCGGTGCCTTGCAGCTATGAAGACCTAGAAGAGGCAGAGCTGGTGGTGCTGGTAGGGTCTAACCTTGCCTGGAATCACCCGGTGCTCTATCAGCGCTTGAAGGTGGCCAAAGAGCGCAACCCGCTGATGCGGGTCGTGGTGATTGACCCCCGAGTGACTGACACCTGTGAGATCGCTGATCTCTACCTAGGCATTCGTCCAGGCAGCGATGCTTACCTGTTTAACGGGCTGTTGGCGTGGATGGACGCCCACAATCGTTTGGATAGCGTGTACCTGGAGCGACACACCGAAGGGCTGGAAGATGCGCTGAATGCCGCTCAGCAGAATTCAGGCAGCGTAGAAGCCGTCGCCCGCGAGTGTGATGTAGACCCCGAACGTTTAGAAACCTTCTACTACTGGTTTGCCAGCCAGCTACACGTGGTCACGCTCTACTCCCAGGGGGTGAACCAATCCTCTAGCGGAACCGATAAGTGCAACGCGATTATCAACTGCCACTTGGCCGGCGGGAAAATTGGCCTGCCAGGGGCAGGGCCGTTTTCGATTACCGGCCAGCCCAACGCCATGGGCGGGCGAGAAGTGGGCGGGCTGGCCAATCAGCTAGCGGCGCATATGGATTACCACACGCCTGGCGCTCGCGAGTTAGTCAGCCGCTTTTGGGCTACTGAGCATTTAGCCCCGGCACTGCCTGACGCCCCGGGTTACAAAGCGGTAGAGCTCTTTGATGCCATCGAGCGTGGTGAGATTACCGCCCTGTGGGTGATGGCGACCAATCCGGCGGTAAGCATGCCAGATGGCGAGAAGGTGCGCCGCGCGCTGGCAAAATGCCCGCTGGTAATTGTCTCGGAGTGCGTCGCCAATACTGACCTGTTGCCCTTTGCGGATATCGTGCTGCCCGCGTCGGGTTGGTCGGAGAAGGATGGCACGGTGACCAACTCAGAGCGGCGAATTTCCCGCCAGCGGGGGATGCTGCCTCCTCCCGGAGAAGCGAAGCACGACTGGTGGATACTCTGCGAAGTGGCTAAGCGCTTAGGTTTTAGTGAGGCGTTCAGCTATACCCACCCGTGGGAGATTTTCGATGAGCACGCACGCCTCTCTGGATATGAGAATAGCGGCGAGACCCAGCGGCTGTTCGATATCTCAGGGCTGGTAGGCCTGGGCCAAGCGGCTTATGATGCGCTCGCACCGATCCAGTGGCCCGTGACTCAGCAGGCTCCTCGCGGCACGGCAAGGCTGTTCGAAGATGGCCGGTTTGCTACGCCGAATGGCCGAGCCAAACTGCTGCCGATTACTCCGCGACCACCGGCGCAGCCGCTGAGCGACGATTACCCGTTGCGCTTGAATACCGGGCGTATACGGGATCAGTGGCATACTATGACGCGTACCGCCCGTGCGCCGCGTTTGATGAACCACCGCGCCGAACCGTTCATCGAGCTGCACCCAGACGATGCTGCTCAGGCAGGCTTAACGGATCAAAGCTTGGCGACGTTGACCGCTGCCGCCGGGGAGTACCGTGGTCGGGTGCGGGTTTCCAACGCCCAGCGCCGAGGCGAAGTCTTCGTGCCGATGCACTGGACCGACTGCTTTACCAAGCAGGGTCGCAGCGGTGCACTGATTAAAGGCTATACCGACCCGCTCTCCGGGCAGCCGGAAGCCAAGCAGGGGGCGGTGGCGGTGAGTAAACTCCCCATTGCTTGGCAGGCGACGCTGCTGCTAGCCAACGAGTTGGATACGCAACCATCGCCCTGGTGTCGCAGCGACTACTGGGCGCGCATTCCGATGGCAAGCTGCACCCGTTGGCAGCTAGCGGATAGCCAGCCAGTTAAGGATTGGCTGGCGCAGGTGGAAGCGTGGTGCGGCATGCCTGTCTCTTTGTGGTGTGACGACCCGGCAACGGGTAAGCTGCGCGCAGCGGGAGTAGTGAACGGGCGGCTGCGCTGGTGGTTGATGGTGGGGCCACCCGACGAACTGCCCGGGCTTGCCTGGCTTGAAGCGCGCTTCAATGACGCTACCCTGGAGACACAGCACCGTAGACGCCTGCTGGCCGGGTGCGATGATGGTGCTGTTGATACCGGCCCGGTGGTGTGCAGCTGCCACCAGGTTGGCCAAGCCAGCATTGTGAAAGCGATTCATGCGGGCGATACCAGCGTTGAAGCGTTAGGCGCACGACTGGCCTGCGGCACCCAGTGCGGCAGCTGCCTACCCGAACTAAAAGCGATACTTGAAGAGGAGCGGCCCCATGCGCGCGCTAAGCAAACAGCTAACACAGAAGTGGCCTGAGGCGCTGTGGCGCTTGGGTCAGAGGGCGTGGGCGCCTTTTAGTCGCGACACCGCCGCTCGTTTACACCTGCCGTTAAGCGGTGAGTGCCAGCCGGGAACCGTCTATTTAGTCGGCGCAGGCAGCGGCGATGTCGAGCTGCTGACGTTAAAAGCCGCGCGGTTGCTAATGCAGGCAGACGCAGTAGTGTATGACCGCCTTGTCGGGGACGAGGTGTTAGGGCTCATTCCTCCGGGCACCGAGCGCTACTACGTCGGCAAAGCCAGCGGCCATCACAGCATGCCTCAGGCAGAAATTGGTGCGCTGATCGTCTCCCTGGCCCAGGCGGGCAAATCGGTAGTGCGCTTGAAGGGTGGCGACCCCGGCGTGTTTGGGCGCATGGGCGAAGAGTTAGCGGCTCTGGCAGAGGCTGAGCTGCCCGCAGAGATTGTGCCGGGTATTACCGCCGCCTCCGCCGCAGCGGCGGGGATGGGAATTCCGCTTACTGATCGCGGCCATGCCCAGCAGGTGCGTTTTATTACGGCTCAGCTATGCCGGGAAGGCGGTATGCCGGACTGGGCATCGCTGGCGCGTCAAGACGAGACCCTGGTGTTCTACATGGGGCTCTCCAAAGTGGCCGCCATTTGCCATGGCCTGCGCCAAGCGGGCCTGCCCGATACGTGGCCTATCATGCTGGTGGCCAACGCCAGCCAGCCCGAGCAGCAGTCCCTGGTGGGCACGCTAGCCGATATGCCCGAACGCCTTGCCGCTCAGCCGCTGCCATCGCCCTGCCTCATTATGGTGGGGAGTGTGGTGAGCATGGTGGCCCACAGCCCCGCCGCTCGACTCTATCAAACGCAGTGCTGGCAGCAGCATTGATAGCCGAGTCGTGTTCTTTTACCAAACAGCGCGTAAAGCATCGCCCAGTCGGGCGGTGATACAAGCGTGCACCGCGTAGCGGTGCCAGATTGACTTCGCCTCATTACCCTGATATTTATACAGCATGACAAAGCGTGCCTACAAAGAACGGTTCTACCCCACCTCCGAACAGGCTGAGCTGCTGGCGC
>Ga0075011_10002345_pt1 | contig 10243 bp, 8 predicted proteins | sample TARM_MetaG_T_14_FD_72354 | JGI IMG/M metagenome (GOLD analysis project Ga0075011, IMG submission 72354) | Freshwater microbial communities from Pennsylvania, USA, analyzing microbe dynamics in response to fracking - TARM_MetaG_T_14 | ecosystem: Environmental > Aquatic > Freshwater > River...
GGGTTTGGGCTTACGCGGCGGGGCGGCTGTGCAAGACGTTTTGCGAGGCGTCGGGTCGGGTGTCAACAAAGGTCTGGAGGGACTCAAAAATCTCTTCCAATAAAAGACGCACCCTGATTGTCAAAAAGTAAAGGCCGCTTCGTGCGGCCTTTTGTTTGCTGGGCATGGGGCAAGCCTCTCAGTCAACGTCCCACTGAGCGCCTTGGGCCGTGTCCTGAATGGTCACTCCCAGCGCAAGAAGTTCGTCACGGATGGCGTCTGAACGGGTAAAATCCTTTTCCGCACGAGCTTCCTTGCGTTCCTGCAGTTTGGTCTGCACCAGCACAGTGTCGATTTTTCTGCGCAGCACCCGGCTTTCCTTGAGCTGACTCAGGAAGTCGTTGCTTGGCATGAGGAACAGGCCAAGCACCTCCCCCCAGCGTTCGAAGAGTTTCAAGGCATGTCGGATCATGTCGCGCCCCTGCTCTGACTTCTTGAGGGCTTTGTCTTCAAGGATGCGGTTGACGATTTTCATCAGCACAAAAATGTGTCCCAGGGCTGCGGCCGTGTTCATGTCGTCGGCCATGGACTCGTCCCATTTGGCTTCAAGGGCCGTGGCCTCGATCACGATTTCGGCCGGTAGGGGTGTGGTGCTCCATTTGGTCCCGGCCACGTGCGTCTCGGCGGCAGCCTTGGTCAGGTAAATGCGCTTTAATGCGCGTTCCGACTCTTCCAGGGCATCGGCCGTGTAGTCCAGGGGGCTGCGGTAGTGTTTGGTGATGAGGAAGAAGCGCAGCACCTCGGGCAGGTAATTGGCCAGGATGTCGCGGATGGTCACGAAGTTGTTCAAAGACTTGGACATCTTCTCCGAATTGATCTGCACGAACCCGTTGTGCACCCAGTAGCGCACGAACTGCTTTTCCGTGGCCGCCTCGGTCTGGGCGCGCTCGTTTTCGTGGTGCGGGAAGGCCAAATCCTGTCCGCCGCCGTGAATGTCGAAGGGCAGGGGCAGGTAGCGCTCGCTCATGGCCGAGCATTCAATGTGCCAGCCGGGACGGCCCGGTCCCCAGGGACTGGGCCAGGATGGTTCGCCGGGCTTGGCCCCCTTCCACAAGGCGAAATCCAGTGGGTCCTCCTTTTCTTCACCCGGCTCGATGCGGGCTCCGGACATGAGATCCTCAATATTGCGGCCTGAAAGCTTGCCGTAGCTGTCGTAGGAGCGGACCCTGAAGTAGACGTCGCCGCTGGGCGTAGAATAGGCGTGGCCCTTGGCGATGAGATTCTCACACAGCTCGATCATTTCCGCGATGTGCTCGGTAGCCTTGGGTTCGATGTCGGCGCGCAGGATGCCGAGGCGGTCCATGTCAGTGTAGAAGGCGTCGATGTAGGTGCGGGCGATGGTTTCGAAATCCGTGCCTTCGCGATTGGCGCGACTTATGATCTTGTCGTCCACGTCGGTGAAGTTGCGCACAAAAGTGACCTGCATGCCGATGTAGCGCAGGTAGCGGACCAGAACGTCGAAGACCACGGCCGAGCGCGCATGTCCGATGTGACAGTAGTCGTAGGCCGTGATGCCGCAGACGTACATGGACACATGGCCGGGCTTGAGCGGGACGAATTCTTCTTTTTTCCTGGTGAGGCTGTTGTAGATCTGCATGCTCATTCCTTGTGGTTGCTATGGGAAAATATGTTCAGGACCGCGCCAACGCGCTCGCGGATCAGGCCCGCCTGCAGGAGCGTGAGCAGGGTGATCAGTTCCGGACCGCTGTCGCTGCCGGTCAGGGCGAGGCGAATGGGGTGGTAAAGTTGTCTGCCCTTGACGCCTGCCTCGTCACTGGCGCGGCGCAAGGCGAGGCTTGCGCCGTCCTTGGTCAGCCGCGAGTCAGGGAGGTGCCCGGCCATGATGCCGTCCAGCGCGCGTAGGACAGGCAGGCAAGCGGCCAGTTCGCTCAGGGCCGCAGGGGCGAAGCGGGTCTGGGCTTCGGTGAAGAGAGGGAGCAGAGCAACAAGCTCGCGCAGGTTCGACGCGTTTTCGCGCAGGCTGGAAATCAGTTCCAGACGGAATGCCGGGTCAATGCCGTGCCAGGCGTTACCTGCGGGGATGGTTTCGTCCAGTCGCGTGATTTGGCCGGCCAGGTCTGCCGTCCTGAACACTCGCGCGCTCAAAGCCCCCAGTTCGTCAAGGCTCATGACCGCGTTGCCTCGGCCCAGAGCAAACGGGTTGAAGGCCCGGGCCATCTCGCCAACCGACGAGAAAAGATTCTTGGTAGGGAGGGCGCCGGACAAAGAGGCTAGGTACTGGACCACGGCCAGGGGCTCAAGGCCCATGTCCTGACAGTCGGGGATGCTGAGGGCTCCGCTGCGTTTGGAGAGCTTTTTGCCGTCCGTATCCATGAGCAGACCGTGATGTGCGAAAGTCGGGATGGAGTGCCCGAGGGCTTTGTACAATAGAATCTGGCGGGCCGTGTTGGTCAGATGGTCCTCGCCGCGCAACACGAGGTTGACACCCATGTCAGCGTCATCGACGACCACGGCCAGATTGTAACTCGGCCAGTGGTTTGAGCGCAGCAGCACGAAATCGCCAAAGGCCCCCGCCGGAACGGCAACCTCTCCCTTGATCAGATCCGTGAACGCGACCTCCGCCTTTTCGGGCAGGCGGAAGCGGACGGCGTGGGCTTCTGTGCGCTCCAAGCGTATCCGGCGTTCGTCGCGGGACATGTTTGCGCAACGGCCGCTGTAGCGGGGCGGAAGGTTTTTGGCTGCCGCTTCCTGGCGGTCACGCTCCAGTTCCGCGTCGGTGCAAAAACAGGGGTAGGCCCGGTCTTCGGCCATGAGTCTGTCCACTGCCTCGCGGTAGAGGCCCAGGCGCAGGCTCTGGTGACGCACCGGTTCATCAGGGACCAGCCCCAGCCAGGACAGGGACCACAGGATGGCCGCTTCGGCCGCAAAGCTGGAGCGCTCCTGGTCCGTGTCTTCCAGGCGCAGCAGGAATTTGCCGCCGCTCTGGCGGGCCAAAAGAAAATTAAGGATGGCAGTGCGCGCGTTGCCCAGGTGCAGCGCCCCGGTGGGACTGGGGGCGAAGCGGGTGATCCAGGGACCGCCGGTCTTGAAGTTGGTCATGCGAGTGTCCTTGCCCCCGTGACTACGGCCACGGCCTTGATGCCTTCCTTGCGTCCGGTGAAGCCGAGGTGCTCTTCCGTGGTCGCCTTGACGTTGACCTGTCCGTCGGAAAGTTCGAGCAGTCGGGCCACGTTGGTGCGTATAGCCGCTTTGTGGGGAGCCAGGCGCGGGGTCTGGGCGATGACGGTCAGGTCGACGTGGGTGATGGCCAGTCCCTGGCTGCGGGCTTTGTCCATGACTTCGGACAGGAGGAGGCCGGAGGAGATGTTTTCAAACCTGTCGTCGCTGTCCGGAAAATGCTCGCCGATGTCCCCCAGGCCGAGGCAGCCGAGAATGGCGTCGCAGAGGGCGTGCAGGAGCACGTCGCCGTCGGAATGGGCCTTGACGAAGGGCGCGCCGGCGATGGGCATGCCGCCCAGGACCATGGGCCGGTTGCCGCCGTAGGCGTGCACGTCGTAGCCGAATCCGGTGCAGGGCACGGGCAGGGGAGCAGGAGTGGCGAGCACGCGCAGGTCCTCCGGGGTTGTGATCTTCAGGTTGGCGGTTTCGCCGGGCACGACTCGGACCGCATGTCCGGCGCGCTCGATCATGCCGGCGTCGTCGGTGACCGCCCATCCTTCAGCCTGGGCCTGTTCGTGGATCCGGCGCAGCAGGGCGGTGGGGAAGAGTTGCGGCGTCTGCGCCGCGCGCAGGGATTCGCGGGGGGGTGTGCCCAGGACCAGGCCGCTTTCGACCTGTTTGACCGTGTCCGTGACGGCAATTGCGGGAATGACGCCGCAGGCCTCATCCGTCAGTCCTGCAAGGAGGGCGTGGACGAGGGCGGCCGAGAAAAAGGGGCGCGCGCTGTCGTGCACCAGAACCAGTTCGCAATCCCGAGGCAGGGCGGCCAGGCCCAGGCGCACGGAGTCCTGGCGTCTGTCTCCGCCGGGAACGGCCAGGATGCGCACACCCGGGTCAAAGGTGTTTTTGAGTTCTTCGAGTTCGTCGCGGCGCAGTTCCAGTTCCTGGGGGGGGAAGACGACGACCACCCCCGCGAGGCTAGGTATCGCGGACATGGTCAGGACGCTGCGCCAATAGAGGGGATGTCCCGCATGGTGCAGAAACTGTTTGCGTGTGCCGCCGGTGGAGGAGGCCAGACGCGAACCCTGGCCTGCGGCCAGGATTATGGTCCAAAGTGAGTGTGTCATTATAAAAAAACGGAGCCGGACGATAAGCCGGATTCTGTGCCCGTTGCCGGGCGGCTGTCATTCCTCTAGGGCGGCGGTTGCCCGCCGTCTCCAGCAACCTACCCGAAGGGTCGTGACCGGGCCGGTCACCTTCCTATTTGGTCTTGCACCGGATGGGGTTTACCGAGCTTGCCGCGTCACCGCGACAACTGGTGGGCTCTTACCCCACCTTTTCACCCTTACCCGGGCATGAAGCCCGGGCGGTTTGTTTCTGTGGCACTGTCCCGGGGTCGCCCCCGCTGGACGTTATCCAGCATCCTGCCCTGTGGTGTCCGGACTTTCCTCTCCCGGCCTTGCGGCCGGCAGCGACAGCCTGTCCGGCTCCGCAAAAAAATCAATCATTGCCCGAGAAATGACGCTCCCAGAAAATGATGCGCAGACAGTTGGGGCAGCTTAAAATCTGCTCGCCCTTCTGCAGGTCGATGAAGGCCTGGGGCGGGATGACCACGTGGCAACCCTTGCACACTCCTTCGCTGACCGGCACGATGACGGGATTGGGGATGCGGGCGCGAATGAAATTATAGCGCGTCAGGATCGGCGCGGGAACGGCCTCGGAAGCCTTTTTCTTCTCTTTGTCCAAAATTTGGATACGGGCGCGTTTTTCGGCCAGTTCCTGGTCAAGGGTGGACTGCTGCGCGGAGATGATTGCTTCGAGATCGTTGATGTCGTTCTGCAGAGCGTCCTTGCGGCCTTCAAGGTCGGAGAGATCGGCAAGAAGGTTGGCCCTTTCTTCCTCGCGATTGCGGTTCATCTTCTCCATGGTGTCCATCTCACGCATCATGGCGTGATATTCCTTGGTGTTCTCCACCATCATGAGCTTGTTCTTGCTCTTCTTGACCTTCTGGGTGTCGTTTTCGATCTCGCTTTCCAGGCGGTTCTTCTGCTCCATCAGCACGTCGACCTTTTCCTGGATCACGGCCTGCTGCTGCTTGAGGTAGGCCTGCTTTTCCTGCAGGTTCCTCAGCTGCTTGGGCGCGTCTTCGAGGATGCGCTCAAGGGTGATCATCTCCGAATCCACTTTTTGCAGCACGACCAGCTGCTCGATCTGTTCCATATAAATACTCAAGGTAGCGTCCTCCTCAAAAACGTATCAATTTTCCGGGATGTTTCCCGGGAAGATTCAGGCAAAAGGATTGCGGCCGGGCAGAAAGACCACCCTGATCCCCTCGGGGGACAGTTCACGGTCCAGGCTCTGGCTCCAGGTGCGCATCATGGTTTCTTCAAGGCAAAAATGTCCGACGTCGATGGTCAGGCCAAGGTCCTGCACGGCCTGGGCCTGATGGTACTTCAGGTCTCCGGTCAGGTAGACGTCCGCCCCCCTGGCAAATGCGGCCGGGCCCAGGTCCGCCCCCGACCCGGGGCAGTAGGCCACCCGGGAGACGACTTTTGGAATCTGTCCCGACATGCGCGACAGGGGCAGCCCGAGGGGTGCGAGCCGCGCGGAAAATTCATCCCAGCCCTGGGGGGCCGGCAGCGTTCCGATGCAGCCGAACCCGTACTGCCTGACCGGCGCTTCGAGGGCAATCTCCTGGCAGGAGGCGGTTGCGCCCAATTTGGTCTTGAACGGGGCAAGCTCCTGCGGCCAGAGTAGATATTCCTCCATCTGACCACCGCTGCGCGTGATCACCCCGGTCAGATCCCTGACCTTTTCCTGTTCGGCCAGGTCCGTCAGTCGCAGGAGCGTGGGCGTTTCGCGGCGAGTCACCTCAAGAATGGCCATATCCCGAAGATCGAGGGTGCGGCCCAGCCAGTTGACCGGCCCGTCCGGGTTGGCGTCCAGGGACGTGTGCGCGCAGTAGACCCACATGGAAGCGCCCAGGGCGAGCCGCAGCACCTCGTGAAAATCATCCAGGCGGTTGGGCAGCCTGGGCGAGAGGCTCAAGGGGTGGTGGCAGAGCAGGAAATCCGCCTTCAGTTCCACTGCCAGGCGCACCGACTCCACAGACGGGTCCAGGGCCACGCACAGGGTTTCCACTGTGGTCGCGGCCGAGGCGATCTGCACGCCGCATTTGTCCCAGGACGCGGCCAGTTGCGGCTGGGCTGTGGCCTCAATGCGGGAGATCAGGGTCGAAGGGTGCATGGAACTCCATGAAAACCGGGTCTTTGTGCCGTCCGCCAGCCATGCCCGGTGGGCTGGTCCGGTGGACAGGGAAAGTTGCAAACTTAGTAACCAGTCCCCGTGATGTCAATGCGGGGCGCAACCAAAAAGGCTCAAAGCCTTGCGCAGGCGGGAGTCCTTTCAGACGGCTCGTAAGCTCTGGGAAATCGTGGACGGGTCATCGGCAGCGCGGCCGCGCGCCGGGCGGTTTCCGGCAAGGCTCGTCGAAATTCCTTCACCGGCCTCGTAATGGTCCATCGTCGCGTGTCGGGAGGGGAACCTTGAGCATAGGGCGGCGGGGAAGTCAACGCTTCATGGCAAAGGGCCACGGCCGCAATGCCTGGAAATCCGTCCTCGCTTTTGCGGGAACAAGGGAATATCGGTCCGCCTGGGGAATAGCCGACGTTGGACAAGCGTCATTTTTGTCGTCATGTACGTCGCACTGCGAGCTGTCTTGTCCCTGAAAAGAGAAATGATGAACTTTGCGCAGTGGATGGAGTAAAGCTTTGGCCGTGCGCGAAGACGTACATGCCCTTGGCCGCGACCGTATTCACAGATTGTGGGCGTGTCCTGTTTTTTTGCAGTTGATTTTTTTAGGCTTCAGCCCGGTACCCGGTTCTTTGGTTCACGCACAAACCCTGGAGGGGAAAATGAAATTCATGCCAATTGTCGCCCTGTGCGCCGTGGTCCTGCTTGCAGCGGGATGCTCCCGTGCACCGTCGGAGGCCGACATCAAGGCCGCCTTCGAGAAGGACATGGCCAAGACCGCGCAGAGCATCGACGAGGCGGGAAAGATGTTTGGCGGAGTGGGCAAGTCATTGACGGATTCTCTGGGCAAGATGGAGCTTCACGCCGTCAAGAAAATCGGCTGCACGGAGGCCAAGGATGCTCCCGGTTTTGTCTGCGACGTGGAGATAGACATGACCGTCCCCATTGCCGGGCGCTCCAAGGAAATGACCACGGCGCGTTTCGTGAAAGGTCCCGACGGATGGATCGTGGTCAAGTAGCGGCCCGGCGAGTCATGGCCATGACTGGGCTCATGCGGGCCACAGGATGGGCAGCAGCCAGACCGACACGGCCATGACCACAAGCGTCAGCGGCGCGCCGACTTTTACGTAGTCCATGAACTTGTACCCGCCGGGGCCCATCACCAGCAGGTGTGCCGGGTGTGACAGGGGGCTCGCGAAGCTGGCCGAAGCGGCCATGGCCACGGTCATCATCAGGAGTTGCGGCGAGATGCCCAGTGTCGAGGCTGCGCCGAGGGCCACCGGTGCCATGAGCACTACCAGGGCCGCCGTGGGGATGACCTGCGTGCCGAGCACCGTGACCCCGAAGAGCGTGGCCACGACCCAGCGCGGGCCCAGGTCGCCAACCATGGCGATGAGCGCCGACGCCCCCATTTGCGCCGCCCCGGTGTTCTCGATGGCCACGCCAAGAGGGAGCATGCCGGCGATGAGAAAGATCACCTTCCATTCGATGGAGTGGTAGGCTTCCTCCATGGTCAGGCAGCCCCCGACCACCATGGCCGCCACTCCGGTCAGGGCTGCGATGGCGATGGGCACGAAGCCCAGGATCGCGCTCATGAGCACGGTCACCATGATCAGGGCGGCCAAGGGAGCCTTGTGCAGGCGTGGCGCCTGGGCCGCTTCCTGGTCCAGCACGAGGAAGTCCTCGTCGCGGGCCACGGCCTCCAGGCTCTGACGCGGACCGTAGACCAGCAGGGCGTCGCCGAACTGCAGTGGCATGTCCTGCAGGCCCGTGCGGCAGGCGCGTCCCTTGCGCAGCACGGCCAGGACGCTCAGTCCGTAATGGTCGCGGAAGAGCAGGTCGTTCAAGGTCTTGCCGGCCAGGGTCGTCCGGGGCGAGAGCAGCACCTCGGCCATGCCGATTTGCTGGGACTCCAATTCTGCCGCAAGCCTTGAGGACTGTTCCGAAATCTCCAGATCCTGCAGACCCTCGAAGACATCGATGTCTCGCGCCAGGCCTTGGACCACAAGCAGGTCTCCGGCCTGAACCGTTTCTTCCGGGGCGGGCAGGCAGGTCACGTTCCCCTCCCGCACCAGGCCCACCACCGTCAGGCCGAAGGCATTGCCCAAACGGCTTTCCACCAGGTTGCGCCCGGCCAGCACCGATCCTTCCGGCACCCTCACGGAACAGAGGCTGAGCAGTTCGCAGACCGAAGCATCGGCCGGACCCTTTGTCAGCGGTGTCACGAGTTCGACGAGGTTCGTGTCAGTCAGGTTTTCCAGGATCTTGTGCTCGCCCTGGAGCACAAGACCGTCCCCTTCCTCGAAACGGTGGCGGCGAATTTCGCGCAGACATTCACCTGTGGGTGAATTGAGAGCCAGCACATGCACGCGATGGTCCCGCCGCAGGCCGCTCTCGGCCAGGGTGCGTCCGATGAGCGGCGATCCCTTGCCAATGCGGACCGTGGCCGTGCCCAGACGACCGGTGATCTCGGCGGTTTCGGGCCCGGGTTGCTCGACCTGCAGGTGCCGACTGCCGTGAAAATGACTGACCTGGTCCGACTGGCCGTGGACAATGACGCTGTCACCGGCCTGCAGGGTTTCCTGGGCCCGGGGAGAAAGGATCAGCTCTCCGGCGCGGTGCAGGCCCACCACGGTCAGGTACAGGGCCGAGCCCAGACGGCTTTCTCCGAGACTGCGGCCCACCAGGGGCGATGTCGATGGGAGTTCGATGGTGAAGATGTGCGACCCGATCTCGTAGGCCGACTCGATGCCGTTTTTGCGAGTCCCCGACGCCCCGCCCCTGGGCAGCAGGCGTTTGCCCAAGAGGACCATGAAGGCGATGCCGGCCACGACCAGGGCAGCGGTGATGGGGGTGAAGTCGAAAATTTCGAAGGTCGTCAGACCGGCGGCCCGCAGGGCGTCCGTGGCCAGGATGTTGGGCGGCGTGGATATGCCCGTGAATGGTCCGCCGAGCAGGCAGCCCAGGGCCATGGGCATGAGCAGGCGCGCAGGTGGCAAGCCGCTGCGGCGGGCCAGATCCATGGTCGCGGGCAGCAGGATGACGGCCACGGTGGTGGTGTTGATGAGCGCCGAGAGAATGCCTGCCGCAGCCATAAGGACCACGATCAGCGCGGCTTCGCCCTTGCGCGCGAAGAGCTGCAGCGGCTGACCGATGCGGTAGGCCACGCCCGTGCGGCTCAACCCGGCTGAAAGGATGAACATGGCCAGCACCGTGATGACCGCCGGGCTGCTGAATCCGGCCACGGCCTCTTCCGGGGAAACGAGGCCGGTCAGGGCCAGGGCGGCGAGGACCATGATCCCGACCAGGTCCGCGGGCACCCAGCCGCCGATGAAAAGGACCAGCGCGGCGAGGACTATGAACATGAGAATGAAGAGGGACAGCATGGTCTGTGAAAACTCCGTGAGGCTGGTGAAATCGGTGTCGTCCGCGAATCTGCCTCCCGCGTTTGGGATGCGGGCCGGTCTTTTGCGCGGAAAGTTGAACATGACCCGTCACCTCGGATCGGGTCAAGAAGGAAAATGTCGGGAGGCTTTTTGTCAAGAAGTGCGTCGCCTGTATGCTAAAGTGACGGGACACGTCACTTGGATGAATTGAGTTGCAGCTGCGATTGATAAATTTTAAGTATATCAAAATTGTAGGTTTTTCGAACATTTCGACCGGACCTGCGGCCGAATGGCAAGGGAGAAATCATGAACCGGCCGACTCTTTCCGAAGCATTCCGGACCTGGCTGCGCATCGGGCTCTTAAGTTTCGGCGGCCCTGCCGGACAGATCGCCTTGATGCACAGGGTGCTGGTCGAGGACAAGAAATGGATCAGCAACGAGCGCTT
>Ga0075011_10002348_pt1 | contig 10230 bp, 6 predicted proteins | sample TARM_MetaG_T_14_FD_72354 | JGI IMG/M metagenome (GOLD analysis project Ga0075011, IMG submission 72354) | Freshwater microbial communities from Pennsylvania, USA, analyzing microbe dynamics in response to fracking - TARM_MetaG_T_14 | ecosystem: Environmental > Aquatic > Freshwater > River...
CTAGGCTCTGGAAGTACTTCATGGCCGAGTAGAAGCCTTCGACGTTCTCCCCGCCGATCCCAAGCACTTCGTCCTCGGTCACGGAGATGGCGAGCACGTCCTGGCTCTCGCCGTTGATGCCGGCGGCATTCAGCTGGCGATGCCAGGCCACGTTGGAACCGCCGACCACCGCATGAAAGATCATGTCCGGACGGCGCAGGCGGATGCGATTGATGGCGGAGCCGAAGGAGGTGTGGCCCAGGGCGTAGTAGTCCTCGCCCACCACTTCACCGCCCAACACATCCTCGATATGGATGCGGGCGATCTTCATGGACGTGCGCGGCCAGATGTAGTCGGAACCGATCAGATAGAAGGAGCGCGCGCCCTTCTCGTTCCAGGCCCAGTCGATGCCGGCGAGGATCTGCTGGGTGGCTTCCTGGCCGGTGTAGATCACGTTGGGGGACTGCTCAAGGCCTTCGTAGAAGGTCGGGTAGAAGAGCATGCCGTTCTCGCGCTCGAAGACAGGCAGGATCGCCTTGCGAGACGCCGAGGTCCAGGCGCCGAACACAGCGGCGACGTTGTCCTGGCGAAGCAGTTTGCGGGAGCGGTCGGCGAAGGTTGGCCAGTCGCTGGCGCCGTCTTCCAGGATGATTTCGATCTGGCGGCCGAGCACGCCGCCCATGGCATTGATCTGCTCGATGGCCAGGGTCTCCGCCTCCACGGAGCCAGTCTCGCTGATCGCCATGGTGCCGGACAGCGAGTGCAGGATACCCACCTGCACCGTGTCGTCGGTGACGGCCAGGCCGGTGGTATTGACCTCCGCCGTGGGCCACTCGGCGTTGGCCTGGGCGGTGGCGCCAAGGCCCAAGGAGAGGGCCACGGGGGCGGCGAGTAGGCCGCCGACGAGGGTGCGTCGCAGCCGTTGAAATAGTCGATCACGCTCTGTGGAAATAACAGACATCCCGAACTCCTATGGCTGCAGGGTGACAGCCGGTTGCGGACAAACAGGGGCCGAATAAACCGCTTCGACGCATGGAAGCTTCGTCCCATGCTGCGTTGCAGAACAATACGTCGATTAACGTATGGCCAGGGCGGGATGACGCGGGCAGCATCGTCAGGCATCGAGGAAAGTTCCGCCTGCGCCAGCGGCTGGGGGGATTCGGGCACTCTTCTTGCTTGTATTCATGTGACCTTGCCGCTCACGATGGGCTGACCGGGAGCAACCGCTTGACGACACCCCCCTTCCATACCTCCGGCTCGCCCGCCGGCCAGGCCGACAAGGAAGACACGCCGCCGCGGACACAGCGCGTGCCACGGGTTCGGCGCACCTATAACCAGTGGGTGGCGAATCAGACCCTGGAGGACTATGCGCTGCGCTTTACCGCCAAGCGCGCCCGGCGGTTCTCCTGTTTTCAGGTGGCCAATACCGCCCTTGGGGCCGTGTCGTTTCTGGCCCTGGAGGCGATCGGCGGCGTGGTCACCGTGCTCTACGGGTTTCACAACGCGGTGCTGGCGATCCTGGTGGTCTCCGCCCTCATCTTTCTGACCGGCCTGCCGATTGCCTACCATGCCGCGCGCTCCGGGCTGGATATCGACCTGCTGACGCGGGGCGCCGGGTTCGGCTATATCGGCTCCACGATCACCTCCCTGATTTATGCCTCCTTTACCTTCATCTTCTTCGCCATCGAGGCGGCGATCCTGGCCCTGCTGCTGGAGCTGTGGTTCGGCCTGCCGCTGTGGGCGGGATATACCCTGAGCGCAGTGGCGGTGATTCCGCTGGTGACCCACGGCATCACCCTGATCAGCCGCTTCCAGTCGCTGACCCAGCCCGTCTGGCTGGCCCTTCACCTGCTGCCCTTCCTGGCCCTGGGCGTGCACGGCCAGATCGACCTGGAGGGCTGGATGGGCTTTGCCGGCACCCATAAGGAGGCGGATGGCGGCTTCAATCTGCTGCTTTTTGGTGCAGCCTCGGCGGTGATCTTCGCGCTGGTGGCCCAGATTGGTGAACAGGTGGACTACCTGCGCTTTCTGCCGCGCTCCTCCGAGAAGGGGCGCTTGGGATGGTGGCTCGCCCTGTTGGCTGCCGGACCGGGATGGATCATCCCGGGGGCGCTGAAGATGCTGCTGGGGTCGTTTCTGGCCTATTTCGTGCTCAGCCTGGGAGGCACCACGGAGCAGGCCACCGAGCCCACGGAAATGTACCTGGCCGCCTTCCAGTTCGTGACGCCCAACGCCGAGTTGGCCATGCTGCTGACCGGACTGTTCGTGATCCTGTCGCAGATGAAGATCAACGTGACCAATGCCTATGCCGGCTCCATCGCCTGGTCGAACTTCTTCTCGCGTCTGACCCGCAGCCACCCGGGGCGGGTGGTCTGGCTGGTGTTCAACGTGGCCATTGCGCTGCTGCTGATGCAGATCGGCATCTACAAGGCGCTGGAGCAGATCCTCAGCCTCTACTGCCTGGTGGCCGTGGCCTGGGTGGGGGCGCTGGTCGCAGACCTGCTGGTCAACAAGCCCCTGGGCCTGAGCCCGGCGCATATCGAGTTCAAGCGCGCCCATCTGCACGACGTCAATCCGGTGGGGGTGGTCTCCATGCTGCTCTCGCTGCTGCTGGGGGTGACGGCCTTTATCGGCCTGTTCGGCGAGACCGCCCAGGCCCTGGCGCCCTTCCTGGCCCTGGCGCTGCCGTTTCTTACCGTGCCGCTGATCGCCCTGATCACGGGCAGCCGCTATTACATCGCGCGCACGCCGAGGGCCCAATGGGAGCCCGTCGAGATCATCCGCTGCTCAGTGTGTGAGCATGGCTTCGAGTCCGAAGACATGGCGGAATGCCCGGCCTATGGGGGTCCGATCTGTTCCCTATGCTGCTCGCTGGATGCCCGCTGCAACGACCTCTGCAAGCCGGATGCGCGGCTCTCCCTGCAGACCCTGGCGGTGCTGAACGCCCTGCTGCCGGCACAGTTGGTGGCCCGGCTGCATTCACGCTTCGGCAAGTATCTGTTTCTGCTGCTGGTGATGGTGATGGTGATGGGCTCGTCGCTGGCGGTGATCTACGTGCAGGCGACCCTGGACGACCGGCTGCACGCCGAGGTGGTGGCGGCGACCCTGTGGCAGACCTTCTTCGTCCTGTTTCTGATCGCCGGGGTCGTCGCCTGGCTGATCGTGCTGGCCCATGAGAGCCGGGTCGCGGCGGAGCGCGAATCCCGCTACCAGAACGATCTGCTGATCGCGGAAATCGAGGCCCATGAACGCACCGACCTCGAGCTGCAGAAGGCCAAGGAGGTGGCCGAGGCGGCCAACATGGCCAAGAGCCGCTACATGGTGGGGATGAGCCATGAGCTGCGCACGCCGCTGAATACGGTGCTGGGCTACGCCCAGCTGCTTGAGCGCGACGCCGCGCTACCGGCTCAGCACCGCAACGCCGTGCAGGTCCTGCGGCGCAGCGCCGAGCACCTGTCAGGGCTGATCGACGGCGTGCTGGATATCTCGCGCATCGAGGCCGGGCGGCTGGAGCTGCATCGCGAGGAGGTCAACATCCGTGAGCTGCTGGAGCAGCTGGTGCAGATCTTCCGGCGCCAGGCGGAAGAGAAGGGGCTGACGCTGGTCTTCGAGTGCGCCGAACGCCTGCCGCGGGCAGTCTATACCGATGAGCGTCGACTGCGTCAGGTGCTGATCAATCTGCTCTCCAACGCGGTGAAATTCACCGACCAGGGCGAGATTCGCTTCAGCGTCGACTATGGCGGCCAGGTGGCGACCTTCCAGGTGCGCGATACCGGCCTGGGGATCCCGGCGTCGCAGCTGGACTGCATCTTCAAGCCTTTCGAGCGGGTGGCGCCGAGCCAGGGGGCGTCGCGGCCCGGCATGGGCATCGGCCTGACCATCACCAAGCTGCTGGCCGAGATCATGGGCGGCAGCATCGAGGCGAAGAGCCGGCTGGGCATCGGCAGCGAGTTTCGGGTGCGGCTGATGCTCTCGGCGGTGCCCAAATTGCCGCGGCCGGATGCACCGCCGCGACGGGTCGTCGGCTATCGGGGGCCGTGCCGTCATGTGCTGGTGGCCGATGACGAGCCGCCGCACAGGGACCTGCTGGCCGAATTCCTGGGCGATCTGGGGTTCTCGGTGGAGACCGCCCCCGACGGCGAGGCGTGCCTGCAACAGGCTCGGCAACGCCCGGCGGATCTCTTCCTGCTGGATATCACCATGCCGGGCATGAACGGCTGGGAGCTGGCCGAGCGCCTGCGCGCCGCGGGCCAGCGGGGGGCCATCGTGATGGTCTCGGCGGACGCCTCCGGGCTGCAACGCTACAGCCGCGGCAAGGGGCCCTGGCGCGACTACCTGACCAAGCCGGTGGATCTGGCCCAGCTGCTGGAGAAGGTGGGGCGGCTGCTGGGCCTCGAGTGGGTACATGAGGCGCCGACCGACGCACCGCCGGCGCCCTCGCCGCCGGCCGCATCGCCACTCCCCCTGATCCTGCCTCCCGAGGCCCTGCTGAGCGCCCTGGAACGACTGGCGCGGATCGGCCACGTGGCAGGGGTGCGCGCCCAGCTGGCCCGCATCGCACAGGAAGCGCCCGAGGCCGCCGCCTTCGTCGATCATGCCCATGGGCAGGTGCAGCAGTTTCAGTTCGGCAGCCTGGTGGAGCTGATCGGGCGTCTCAGGTCTGGCCAACAGGAGGAGGACGATGCGTGATATCACGAAGCCGGCACAGCGGGATACCGTGCTGGTAGTGGACGATTCGCCGGATAGCCTGAGCCTGGTGACCGACGCCCTCGCCAGTGCCGGCGTGACCGTGCTGGTGGCCCTGGATGGGCGCAGTGCGCTGGGGATGCTGGACGAGGTGACGCCGGACATCGTGCTGATGGATGCGGTGATGCCGGGACTGGATGGCTTCGAGACCTGCCGGATGCTGAAGCAGCGCCACGACCTGCCGGTGATCTTCATGACCGGCCTGAGCGAGACCGAACACATCGTGCGCGGCATGGAGGTCGGCGGGGTGGACTATATCACCAAGCCAGTGACACCCGACGAGCTTCTGGCGAGGATGCGAGTGCATCTGACCAACGCGCGCCGGACCAGCAGCGCCCGGGCCGCGCTGGATGCCAGCGGGCGACACATGCTGGCGGTTAATGCGGCGGGGACCATCCTGTGGAGCACACCCCAGGCCAGCCACTTGCTGGAGGAGTGTCTCAGAGAGGATCGACTGTTGATCGAGGATCAGACGCTGACGCTGGCAGAGTGGCTGGAGCGCTGCCTGCAGGCCGCCGGCGGCCCGGCCGTGACGGTGCCCGACGCCGAGGCACGAGTGGAGGCCCGGCTGATCGGCCAGCTGGCCGAGGACGAGTATCTGCTGAGCCTGTCGCGCAAGCGTGATGTTCCCCCCGAACTGCTGCTCAGCGAACGGCTGGGGCTGACCCAGCGCCAGGCCGAGGTGCTCTACTGGATCGCCAATGGCAAGGCCAACCGGGATATCGCCCTGATCCTCGATATGAGCCCGCGCACCGTTAACAAGCACCTGGAGCAGATCTTCCTGAAGCTGGGCGTCGAGAACCGTACTTCGGCGGCGGTGATCGGACTCAACGCCATGCACTAACACCAGACAAAGCCTGATGCGTCAATTAACGTATTTCCGCCTGCACGTACTCTCTACAGACTGACAGCACACCACATCGCCGGGGCCCAGGGTCGCGCAGCGGACATGGCCCTGAAGACCCCGGTGGTGTTTCCGAGAGTCAGTCCAAGACGAGAATCCGTCCAGGAGAGATTCGCGATGCGACACGGTGATATTTCCAGCAGTGCCGATACCGTCGGCGTGGCGGTGGTGAACTACAAGATGCCGCGGCTGCACAGCCGCGCCGAGGTGCTGGAAAATGCCCAGAAGATTGCCGATATGGTGGTGGGCATGAAACAGGGACTGCCGGGCATGGATCTGGTGATCTTCCCGGAGTACAGCACCCACGGGATCATGTATGACCATGACGAGATGATGGCGACGGCCTCGGTCATTCCCGGCGACGAGACGGCGATCTTCTCCCGCGCCTGCCGCGAGGCCAATACCTGGGGGGTCTTCTCCCTGACCGGAGAGCGCCACGAGGAGCACCCCAGAAAACACCCCTACAACACCCTGGTGCTGATCAACAACGAGGGGGAGATCGTGCAGAAGTATCGCAAGATCATCCCCTGGTGCCCCATCGAGGGCTGGTACCCCGGCGGGCAGACTTTCGTCAGCGAAGGCCCCAAGGGGATGCAGATCAGCCTGATCATCTGCGACGACGGCAACTATCCCGAGATCTGGCGCGACTGCGTGATGAAGGGCGCCGAGCTGGTGGTGCGCTGCCAGGGCTATATGTACCCCGCCAAGGATCAGCAGGTGATGATGGCCAAGAGCATGGCCTGGGCCAACAACTGCTACGTGGCAGTGGCCAACGCCAGCGGCTTCGATGGCGTCTACAGCTACTTCGGGCACTCGGCCATCATAGGCTTCGATGGCCGCACCCTGGGCGAGTGCGGCGAGGAGGACATGGGCGTGCAGTATGCGCAGCTCTCCCTGAGCCAGATCCGCGATGCGCGCGCCAACGACCAGTCCCAGAACCATCTCTTCAAGCTGCTGCACCGCGGCTATACCGGGGTGCATGGTTCCGGCGATGGCGACAAGGGGGTGGCTGACTGCCCCTTCGACTTCTACCGCACCTGGGTACTGGACGCCGAGAAGGCGCGCGAGCAGGTGGAGAGCATCACGCGCTCCACCGTCGGGGTGGCCCAGTGCCCGGTCGGCAGCCTGCCGGTGGAGGGCAAGGAGAAGGGGGCCGCGGGCTAGGCGATGGCACCCTTTATCAATGACCGGCTGGCGAGCCAGCGGGCGGACCCGGCCTTGGCCCGCCCGCCGGCCGCGGAGGTGAGCCGCTTCACCTTCGGCCCGCCCGAGGTGATGGCGCAGCTGCGGCGCGGGATCTTGGGCCAGCAGGACGCCCTCTCCGCGCTGCAGGACTTGCTGTATGTGGTGAAGGCGGAGCTCTCCCCCGAGCAGCGCCCGCTGGGCGTGGTGCTGCTGATGGGCCCCACCGGCGTCGGCAAGACCGAGACCGTGCGCCTGCTGGCTCGGGCGATTCAGGGCCGCGACGACGGGCTGTGCCGTATCGACATGAACACCCTGGGCCAGGAGCACTATGCCTCGGCGCTGGTGGGGGCGCCGCCGGGCTATGTGGGCAGCAAGGACGGCCACAGCCTGTTCGACGCCGAGCGTATTCGCGGCAGCTTCGGCGTCCCGGGGGTGGTGCTGTTCGACGAACTGGAGAAGGCCAGCCCGGAGGTGATTCGCGCCCTGCTCAACGTGCTGGACAGCGGCTGGCTGACCCTGCCGGCGGGCAATCGGCACCTGGATTTTCGCAACGCCCTGATCTTCATGACCAGCAACCTGGGGGCCGCCGAACTGGCGCGCTACCAGGGCCGGTTTCAGCGCGGTTGGCGACGCCTGTTCCGCCCCGATCCGCGCCATCAGCAGCGCCTTCTCGAGGAGGCGCTGCACCGTCGCTTCGAGCCCGAGTTCATCAACCGGATCGATCGGATTCTGCACTACCGGCCGATTGCCGGCGACCCGCTGGAGGCGCTGCTGGAGCTCGAGCTCGACAAGCTGAATGCGCGGCTGGCCCGACAGGGTCGGCAGTTGAGCCTGAGCCCGGCCGCGCGGCGCTGGCTGCAGCAGCAGCATGACGCCCGCTTCGGCGCCCGCGACCTGGCTCGCCGCCTGCGCGCCCGGCTGCTGCCGGCGCTGGCAAGAGCGCTGATCGAGGATCCAGCGGCGACGCTGTGGCATGCCGATCTGCACGACGATGACCTGGTGATACGCGCCCTGCCCTACGTCAAGTAACGTATGGCCAGCCCTCCCACCTTGCCGGATAGTGACCTGGCGATGCGTTGCGTCAGCTGTATCACTATCCATCAAGCGAAATGCGAGGAGTGGTTGCCATGGCCGATACCCTTATCAAGATTGATCTCGGCAAGTCGCCCTACGAAAACGACATGATCCACAACCGCTGGCACCCGGACATTCCCATGGTGGCCACGGTCAAGCCGGGGGATGATTTCATCATTGAGTGCTTCGACTGGACCGGTGGACAGATCCAGGACAACGACAGCGCCGATGATGTTCGCGACGTGGACCTGACCCAGGTGCACTTCTTGTCGGGGCCCGTGGGGGTCGAGGGCGCCGAGCCCGGCGACCTGCTGGAGGTGGATATCCTGGATATCGGCGCCTTCGAATCCAGCCAGTGGGGCTTCAATGGCTTCTTCTCCAAGCAGAACGGCGGCGGTTTCCTGACCGAGCATTTCCCCCAGGCCCAGAAGTCGATCTGGGACTTCAACGGCATGTTCACCAAATCCCGGCACATTCCCAACGTGGAGTTCGCCGGCCTGATCCATCCCGGTCTGATCGGCTGTTTGCCTTCCAAGGAGATGCTCGCCGAGTGGAACAAGCGGGAACAGGCCCTGGTCGACACCGACCCGGAGCGGGTGCCGCCGCTGGCCGCCCTGCCCTATGCCGACACGGCGCATATGGGACGAATGCCCGCCGATCAGGCCAAGCTGGCCGGCGCCGAAGGGGCGCGAACCGTGCCGCCCCGCGAGCATGGGGGCAACTGCGACATCAAGGACCTGTCGCGCGGCTCCAAGATCTATTTCCCCGTCTACGTGAAGGGCGGCGGGCTCTCGGTGGGCGACCTTCACTTCAGCCAAGGCGATGGCGAGATCACCTTCTGCGGCGCCATCGAGATGGCCGGCTGGATTCATATGCGGGTCAACGTCATCAAGGGCGGCATGGCCAAGTACGGGATCAAGAATCCGATCTTTAAGCCCAGCCCGATCAAGCCGCGCTATGACGACTACGTGATCTTCGAAGGCATCTCGGTGGACGAGCAGGGCGAGCAGCACTACCTGGACGTGCATGTGGCCTATCGTCAGGCGTGTCTGAACGCCATCGAGTATCTGACCAAGTTCGGCTATACCCGAGCCCAGGCCTATGCCATTCTCGGCTGCGCTCCGGTCGAGGGCCATATCAGCGGAGTGGTGGACATTCCCAACGCCTGCGCCACGCTCTGGCTGCCCACCGGGATCTTCGACTTCGATGTGAACCCCAGCGCCTCCGGGCCGGAGATCAAGGTCAAGGGCGGCGTGGACGTACCGCTGTCACCGGACAAGGAGTGAGGTCATGCCGCTCTACGACTACAAGTGCCAGGCGCACGGGCTCTTCCATGAGCTGGCCACCTTCGCGGAGAGCGCGATGCCCAGGCCCTGCCCCCAGTGCGGCACCCTCGCGGCCCGGGTGATCGTATTGGCGCCGGCGCTGCGCGCTCTGGACTCCGCCACCCGTGACGCGATGCAGCGCAACGAACGCAGCCGCCATGAGCCAATGTTCTCGACGCCGGAGCATCGCGCCGAGGCCCAGGCACTTCATGAACACCGCCATGGCAAGGGCTGCGGCTGCACTAACCCGGGCATCGACAAGCCGAAGGTGTTCTACACCGCCGATGGCAAGAAGATGTTCCCTTCGGCCCGACCCTGGATGATCAGCCACTAGGCCCAGCAGCGGCAGCGCCGGCCCATGTACGCCCACCGATCGTTCGGTGGGCGTCTTGTTTTGTATGCTCTATCCCTTGGAGATTAGAACCGAATAGCTTCAGCGGCCGATCAGCGCGGTGGTCAGCCAGGGCTGCCAGGCCAGCAGCACCAGGGTGGCGAGGCTCGCCAGCAGGAAGGGGAGCAGCGAGCGGAAGATGCGCATGGGGGAGGCCCCGGTCATGGAGGAGGCGATATAGAGCCCCGCCCCCACCGGAGGGGTGAGCAGGCCCAGCACCAGGGTCAGGCAGACCACCACCCCGAACTGGTAGGGGCTGATGCCGAACTGCTGGGTGGCAATGGGCAGCAGGATCGGCACCACCAGGATCAGGGCGGCGATGCCGTCGATGATCATGCCCACCAGCAGCAGCACGCCGATCAGCAGCAGCAGGAACAGGAAGGGATCGGTGGTCAGCGCGGCGATCCAGGCCGCGGCCATCTGCGGCAGGCGCTCGTAGACGATCACCCAGCCAAATACCCCGGCGGCGGCGATCAGCATGATCACGAGCCCCGCATTCACCGCGGTGCGCCTGAGCACCGTCGGCAGCATGGCGAACTTCAGGTCGCGATAGAGGAAGCGCCCCAGCAGCAGCGCGGCCAGCGACGCCAGCGCCGCGGACTCCGTGGGCGTGGCCAGCCCCAGCA
>Ga0075011_10002349_pt1 | contig 10226 bp, 9 predicted proteins | sample TARM_MetaG_T_14_FD_72354 | JGI IMG/M metagenome (GOLD analysis project Ga0075011, IMG submission 72354) | Freshwater microbial communities from Pennsylvania, USA, analyzing microbe dynamics in response to fracking - TARM_MetaG_T_14 | ecosystem: Environmental > Aquatic > Freshwater > River...
CTAATAGTGCAGGGGTGGTATTATGTGCACGCAGAGCGGTGCTCGGTGAGGTGCCAAGGTGGTGCACTTTTATGCACTTCTGATGGCGCTGCGTTTAGGTTCACTTTTATGCACCTGGCTGCCGGCATTTTTGAGCGCGTCGCTACGCGAAATCTGCTGCGATTTTCGGGTTATGCCCCACGCATTTTGCTCAGCACGCGCCCTGCTCCTGCCTGACTATTCACTCCTGACGGGTTACCCGGCTGCCTCGGACCACTTCACCTACCCACTACCAACCTGGTCGGATCTCTCGCCGTTGCTGTCCCGAATCTCAGCGCGACTTCCTGGGTGAACGCCGGCCGTTGGATCTGGCCTGCAGGTAACGCAAAACCCCCAGCGTCATCACCGCATCGGCCAGGGCGCGATGGCCATCCGGGTTGGCAACGCCACTCTCGCCGGCGGCCTCGATCAACTTGCACCAGCGCCAAGACTCTCGACGCTTATCCCACTCGCCGTTCCAGACCGCATACATCAGCATCAAACAGGTGGCGTCCAGTACCGGCGCGGTCAGGCCATACACCTGGTGAGTCTGCCTGATCAGCCTTGAATCGAATGTCGCGTTGTAGGCAACGACCCGGCGACCTTCAACGATCGAGGCGTATTGTTCTGCGACTTCCGGCCAGGTCGGTGCGGTGGCCACCATGGCGTTGCTGATGCCATTCACGAAACTGGCTTCAACTGGGATTTCGCGGTTCGGTCGCACCAGGGTGTCGAGCAAGACATGGCCGGCCGCGTCGACGATGGCGATCTCACACACCTCATCATCTCTGCCAGTACCCGTCGTTTCGACATCGAGCACCAGGCAGTCGCCGGTGATCAGCTCTGCTGCTTGCCTGGAAATCTTCTGCCTACGCAGCTGAGCATCACCTGGTTCCCAGACCCAAGGGACGCACTGACTGCGGTCGTAGACAAAGTACACCCCGCGGCCTTGCCAAACACTGCCGGCCGGCCGGGCACCTGGCGCCGGCATGAGGTTTTCTTTCCTCAGGTGCGTTCGGCAGCGCCAGCCCTTCGATTCAGCTTCAGTTGGTGTTAGGTGGATCCTCACCTTGCTCAAAGTACTGCATCTCCTGTTGAAGTCTTGCTGGTGTCAGCATCAGAGTGGGCTCATCGACTTGTTCGCGATCGGAAGCCTATCACCCTTCCCGTGTGCAACAGCATGGATGAATGGCCTGAGCATTTCATCATCGGGTCGCTGCTTAGGGTCATTGAAGTATGCAGCGCCATCGTTGCTCAGCTGGTAACTGCCGTCAGCGTTTCTCAATAGCCGGCCGGAATCTATGTGCGTTGCGAAGTTCCGTGGCCAGAGCTTGAACGAAACCCCAGGAGCAATGGAGCCAATCTGATTGATGAAGAGTGCGATGAAGTATCGCCGCAGCTGAGATCTCTCGTGCTGTGCGCATGGTGGTGAGTCCAGCACGTAGATTGTCGAGCTTGCCGCGGAACTCTCCGACCGCTGAGGGACATCCTCGATCGCACTCAAGCGTGCTACATCCTCTGCAGTCAACGCTGGTGAACTCTGGGTCAGCCCTCTTACCCACGCCCTCGCCTCGGCAATCATCTCTGGCGCCCGGCTAAGCATTGCGCATTCGGTCAATGTCGTGCGCGAGTGTGCTGACCAGTTGGCCGCGCCGAACACCACTGCTTCGTCGAAGACTATGACCTAGGCATGGAGATCGTTGTGCGAGTGAAGCTGTACTCCCAGTTCGAACAGATCCTGGAGTCGCGCTGCACTGGTCCTTCCACTTGCGACCGCCGGCTCTGAAGCATCGAGCACCAGAAAGTCTCCCTGCCTGAACCTGAGTCCCTCGGAGTTGGTGACATACACCATTGCGGCCATCAGTGAGCTCGATCGCTGAGATCCGATTTCCAGTGTTGGCCAAAGACTGTCTGTTAGCAGCGCCCCACTTAATCCTGTTCTGGTCATTGCGGTTCCTCGCTGAGTTTCTAGCCCGTTGCGAGCATAGCCCCCTTCCCTCGCCCAGCCTGCCGTGTCGGCGACCGACGTTCGCATTGCGCTGGCGGCTTTTTGCTGTCAGCCGGTGCCAGAGCCTCTGGTGTCGCATTGTCCTTTGAAAAGTCTTCATCTAAACTAACTAACAAACTAACTAACTAACTTTCACTGCCCACCACCTGGAGAAGTCCATGCGAACCGCTGATTACACTGAAGAGATGATTCTTTCGGCAGGTGCTCGTCTTCAGGAGCAGGGAGTCGAAGTGAACGGGTGGCAGCTGCGCGAGGCGCTCGGTGGTGGCAACACGAAACGGCTCTTTGCCATCTGGCAGCGCCATAACCCGGTCGAAAAGGTTGTTCTCTCTGTTGCCCTCCCCGAGTCGGTCAAAGACTCAGTCAAAGGCTTGATTACGGGCCTTGAAGCACAGCTGCTGACGATGGTTGGCACCCTGTATGGGGAAATGGTCGACAAGGCCAATGCGAGGGTGGTCGAGGCGCAGAAGCTGATCGACAAGGTTCAGTCGACCGCGAACGACGAAAGTGAGCGTGCCGGCAATGAGATTGATCGCCTGGATGCGCTTATCGAAGAGCGTGATGAGCAGATCTCTACTCTGCAGGCCAAGCAAGTCGAGACTTCCCAGTCTCGCCAGGCAGCGTTGGTGGAGTTGGCCCATTTAAAAGAGAAGGCATCTTCTTCTGAGCAAGCCCTTGCCGAAGTCCGCCGTGAAGTAGAAACGCTGCAGGCCGAGCTTGATAGGCTGACAGAAGTAACTTCTGAACAAGCGCGTGCCCTTTCTGCATCTCAGCAGGAAGCCACCGACCTTCGATCATTTCTGGAAACCCGCACCACTGAACTGAATGATGCCCGGCGTTCTGAGCAAGCTGCTCGTGAGCGTGAGGCCAATGCCTCTACGCAGGCTGCGACCCTTGAGAGACTTCGCAATGAGGACCAGGTGTTGATTTCCCGGTTGCGACTGGACTTCAGCAAATCGGAGAAAGTATGCGGCGGTCTGGAGGCCAGGCTCGAAGCTGCTCTTCTGCAGGTCGAATCATTGAATGCTGCTCTGGAGCAGGTCTCCAGCGATCGGGATTTGTACAAGACTGCAGTGGTTGAGCTTGAGTCGCAGGGCGAAGCTGCCCTTCTGCAGGTCGAATCATTGAATGCTGCTCTGGAGCAGGTCTCCAGCGATCTGGATTTGTACAAGGCTGCAGTTGTTGAGCTTGAGTCGCAGGGCGTGGAGGTCGTTCTCAAACCATCGTCTGCTGCATCGGGTGGTGGTGTTTCGGGTCAATCGGTTAAACCAGGTGCGAAGCCAGCTGCTTCAAAAAAACCGTCCAAACCCTGATCCACTGAGATCCTTATCCTATGCCAAGCAAGATTGATGGCTTTCATGTCTTCGGCCGATCTTCAGCTTTCAAGTTCGAACAGATCGCAAACGCTGGAGGGACACCTGTGCTCTCTATTGATGGGGCGCCTTTGGTGAACAGCTCAGCTGATTGGCAGTTGAAGACGACCTTTCAGATCACCCCAGCTGAGCACGTCGAGTTCCTCTGTTTTCTCCTCGGTCTTACTCGGTCATTCAAGGTGGGTTTTCATGGCCCCAAGAAGGACAAGTCCATCGAGGTTGTTAATCAACCTGATCGTGGTTCGCTGTTCCTGAAGGTCTGGGAGTCTGGTCGCTCCCTGGGTATCGAGCTTAAGCCTGGTGACGCCTTTCAGCTTGGCGCTTTGGCTCTTCGTGTTTTGTCCCTTCAAACCGGTTTTGACTCACAGACAGCCCTGGCTGTCCTACGCGGTACCGCTGGTAGGCTTTTCGCTTTTCAAACCAAAGAAAATTGAGTCTTTTCTTGGTTAAAAGATGGTTAAAAGATGGTTAAAGAATGGTTAGCGCCTGTGGATACTTGGCTGCAGGCCACGCCAGCTGTACCTCTAAGCGTTTACCCTTTCACCTCAACATGAGGTATTTCAACCTGAACATGAGGTATCCCTACCTCAACTAGAGGTATTGTCACCTGAAGATGAGGTTGACTACCTCATAGCTAGGTCCCTGTGTTCGGTCCTGAGCTTTTTCTTATGGAATTTTGCCTCTTTCAGCCACTAACCTATTGTTTCTAAACGGTTTTTTGATACTTTCCTCTACCTCAAAGCTAGGTCACCTTACCTATTTATGAGGTAGATCCCGCCTGATTTTCGGCTGATACCCACAGATGCTTAGCTTTACTCTAGAAAAGCGGCCTAACTACCTGTTTTATAAGGGTTTATCGCTTCATAGTGCTGTGAATAGAGCTATCCTTAGCTCATTGTCGCTCGTGAGGTTTCTACCTCAAAGCTAGGTCAAAAAAATGGAACCATCTTAGCGTCCTGCCTAGCCCTATCTAGCTAAGTTCCGCCCCATTTCGGGGTCAGACCCACGTCGGATAGGCTAATTTTTTCCGCAATTTGGGCCCTTACAAGGGCCAAATCCAGTTGTTTTTCATGCAGAAGGCTGAACGGAGCCCGACGAATTCCGGCTATCTACCTCAAAGTCAGGTCAGACTCTACCTCATAAATAGGTGCCGACTACCTCAAAGCTAGGTCTCGCTCTACCTCAAAAATAGGTCCCGCCTACCTCAAGGCTAGGTCTCGCTCTACCTCAAAAATAGGTGCCGCCTACCTCAAGGCTAGGCCTCGATCTACCTCAAAAATAGGTGGCTGCCTTTTTCTATGCGTGATCCTCGTGGTCACCTATGCACTGGTCCCTACTTCATAATCAGGTCAATCAAATCGTCGTGTCCTGGTTGGAAGTGGTGTTCGGACTCCCCATCGCTCATGTTGTCCGAGCAGGGGTTAATAGCGAAGCGCCCTCTCCCCTCCTCTGCTTCTGTTTGCTGTGGGCATAAAAAAACCGGATTACTCCGGTTTTGGGGTGGCCTTTTTAGGGCGCTTAACCCTGAACTTGCCGGCTTCCGTCATCTGGTATTCCTTCAGACATCCAACCCTGATCAGCTCCTCGTGTGCAGCGATCAGCAGCTGCTTTGCCTTGTGTTTGCTCGATACCTTGCTACCGCTGGTGGACATCAGAAGATCGACGCTGATGTCATGTGGCTCACGATGCGATGAGTAAAACCCGTGAAGCCATTTCGCAAGCTCGCCATTAATCTCCAGCCGTTGCTCCCACTCCAACCTGGTCGAGTAGACCCCGCCTCCAAATAGCTTGGCGATGTCTGGATCGATCTCGATTACCCAGTAGTTTGATTCATCACTGGAATCAGAATTACTGAACTCGAACTTGTTGATTAGGGACAGGGAAACCCCCTTTCCTAGCCTATCCGACTCGAACTTGACGGCGTTTGCCTGCAACCTCGTCAGGTTGGTCTTAAGGCGTTCGGTTGTCTTAGCGCCATAATTCCACTTCAGAGCCTTTTTCATCTCGTTAGCGCTGAATCGAATCGGCTCGCCTAGAGGGTGCTCCCTTGCCATGTGCAGTACTTGAAGCCATACATCAAGGTCGTCCTGGCGCAGCTCTTCACCGGTGTACAGGACGCGGGCATTCCCATACGCAGCTACCGAGTGGTTCTTAAAGGACTCCCGTGGTGTCTTCCTATTTCTTGGCGTGAATAAAGCGCACCGGAGAGCTTCGTTCGGTGCCTCACGCTGGTCATTGGCCCATGGTTTTAGGGAAAGAATCAGGGTGCTTTCAACTTCGCTGTCATCTTCTGAGTCGTTGTCAGATTCGCGCTGCTCCCTCTGAGCCTTCTTTTCTTGAGCTCGCCTGGTGAGGTCCTCTAACTTTCCTGTAACAGTTTTGCTGCCTTTACCTGGACTGGGTGTTTCACCATTGGACTCTAGCCCTGTCTCAGGTTCGCTTCCCTCTCCGAACAGATCGGCAATCTGGTCCTTCTTGTTAGTCATGTGCTGCTTCTCCGTGTTCATCAAGCTTGCCTAGCAGGATAGCTTTCTGAATTTTACAGGCTAGTCGAACGGACCAATGTAGGTCTAGAACCAAATCTCTGTGAAAAACATACTCCAGAAATGGATTTTTGCCAAACATAGGGTATAGTTTTTTCACAAATCGACCCTTGGGGGATGCTATGAGCGATGTTGTGCCAGGTTACGCTAACTTTGACGAGATTTTGTTCTCTCCAGCTTACGCTGCTGAATGCCTTGAAATCTCCACAAGGGCATTGCGTTCCTTTGAGGATGAAGAGGGTGTCGAGGTTCGTCGTAAGAGCCGCGGTTCTGTTTCCGCCCGGGTATACACTCCGGCCGATCTATTCAAGATTGCCTCGATCCGGCGTTCGAAGGGCTTAACCAGGACTCTTCACCGTCCGTTGATCCTGAGCACCTTTATTCAGAAAGGCGGTACTGCGAAGACCACCACCTCGGTGAATTTTGCAATGTACCTGGGCTTTAAAGGGTTGCGTGTTCTTGTTGTGGACAACGACCCGCAAGGTGATGCTACTAGCATGTTTGGCTATGACCCTGACCTCACCGAAAAAGAAGTGACCGAGGCTGGCTTGTCGGCAGATCGCTTCGTAAAAGGGAGCCTGGGTAACGTCATAGGTATCTCGTCACTTTTTCCTCCGATGACTTTGGCCGACGTGGTTAAAAAGCCGTTTGGTGAGTTTGGTCCTCATTTGTTGCCTGCTGAGATCGGTCTGGAAGACATGGAGGTAGCGCTGTCTGCAGCTAACAATTCTGACTTCCGCTATGCCCAATTTTTCAACAAGGGCCGTAAAGGGGAGCTCAAACAGGCGGACCTTTCCTGCTATGACGTAATCCTCATTGACAACGCCCCTAGCGGTTCTCTGATGACCCGTAACTCGATGGTTGCCAGCGATATGGTTCTTTGCCCGATCCGGATGGACAAGTTCTCCTGTCGTGCCCTGGAACGCCTTGCTGGTCGCTTGAGCACCTTTGCCGAAGAATATCAGCGCTGCCCACAGGTTGCCGCCATTCCGACCATGTTCGTAAAGAATCGTCCTCGGGCAATCGCTCATATCGCGAAAATATCGGAGATGTTCCCGGGTAACGTCACCGACTCTAAACTTTTCCAGTCTGAGGATTACGGCAAAGCACTGGAGCTTGGACTGCCCCTCCTGGCTTGGCAGTCTGCTTCCGAAAACTCTGCAGGGGCTTTGCGCCTGGTTTTCGGTGAGCTTCTCGATCGTCTTCTTGAGATTCGCTGATTCATTTTTTCGTACTCGATAATCGCCAAATTACGGATACAAGTTATGCCTAAAGAGCCACGCCCACTTGGAAGAGATCGTCCAGGTCAGTCTCCTAGTATCCCTGGCCTGACACATCTCAATAATTTCCCTGCTCCAAACCTTTCTGTTGGTTTGGATGAAATTCTATCTGGCATGGATGATGAAGAATCACCCTCCTCGACCGCTGCGGCTGTCGTTGTCAGTAAAGCTCTACCCGAAGAGCCTTCAATCCCCGAAGAAGGTTTTGCTGAGCTGCCGGTTTCCTTGATCGACGCCGCCCCATGGCAGCCTAGGACTTATTTTTCCCAGGATGCTTTTGATCGATTGGTTGCTTCGATTCGCTCGGCCAACCAGGTGAACCGCCCTCTTCTTGTGCGTCGTAAAGACGATGGACGGTTCGAGCTGATCGGTGGTGAGCGTCGTTGGCGTGCGGTCCAGATCCTTGGCTGGGAGTCGCTCCATTGCCGGATTGTCTCTGCTAGCGACCTGGAAGCTAAACTCCTTGCGCTCTCTGACAATGAAGGTCAGGAAGGACTCACTGATTATGAGCGTGGGCGTGCCTTCAAAGAGCTGCTTGCTGATGGCACTGCTGAATCTGAGCGTAAGCTGGCTGTCAAAGTCGGTGTTGGTCACATGATTGTGAATCGCTGCTTGGCACTGACTAAGCTCCCTGAAGCCTGTATTGACCTCCTGGAGAAGGACCCTACCCTTCTCGGTAATACTGTTGCTCCGGAGTTCTACAAGCTTTCACAAACTCATCCAGAGCTGGCTTACCAGGCACTTCTGAAGATTGATCAGGAAGGCATCAAGCAGGAGCATGCTCTCAATTGGTTCAAGAGCGAAGCTAGTAAGTTGGCTGGTGTGAGTCCTAAGAAACGTACTGTTTCTGAACGCTCCTTTAGCTTTGGAAAGGGTCTTGCCGGTTCGATGGTTGTCAGTAAGAAGTCCATCAAGTTGTCTGTCCCGGATGGTGTTGATATTTCAGAGCTAGAAAGTCACCTGCTATCACTTCTCCAAATAGCAGAGTAAAACCGGGCCCTCAGGGGCCCTTTTTTTTTCCTGTACTTCTCCTTGTTCCCCTCCCGCACCCCTGCCCCATTCTGCAAACAGATCCCGGTTTATCTCACTGTCACAGCCTGTGGCATGCCTTGCTTTGTCTACTGTCACGGCCTGTGACATGCCTTGATTTGTCTACTGTCACAGCCTGTGACAGCCCTTTCACCGTCAATCTGTATTTCTCAGATCATTCCACTATTGGTAGTTGTCACAGCCTGTGACACGTCTACGCTATAACATTACGTCTACAATCTATATCAGCCGATCTTCTGTCCTGCCTCTCATCTATGGCTGCTGACCTCCGTTCTGATTCCGCTGCTAGTTACTCTGTTTTTCTTTCCTCCGGTAATGACACACCTCATTGGCACAGGCAGAGGCATTTCTTAGGCTTCATTTCGAAGGTCTGCTGTAAGCAGCTTGAGGAGACTCAAGAAGCTCTTCCGGGTTAGATGCGACCAGTGCCATTAGGTGTACCTGGTCAATTTGATTAGCGCATTCCCATGCCCAACGGTCTTGTATTTGGTGTGTCATGGCTGTTGCTTGTCACAGCCTGTGACATCAAATGATCCATGGTGATTGTGTTTATCTTTTCAGCCCTTGCTGCACTCCTATTACACGTCCCGTCAGTTCTTTGATTCGACTGTCACGTTCTGTGAAACGGCTTTTTCAGTGCGACCCGAGTCATTGCTTTAGATGGCAACAGGTCAAGGTTGTAGCAGGCGTTTAATAACAAAGCGCTGTCACAGGCTGTGACACGGTTCGTTCAGAACGACCCGAGTCATTGCTTTAGATGGAAACAGGTCATGGTTGTAGCAGGTGTGTAATAACAAAGCGCTGTCACAGGCTGTGACACGTATCAGTCCTGATCGCCAATCTATCAGTTCACCAGGGAGTGGGCCCGATACTGCTCTAGTGGGTGAACTGGGAAGATCCTGTCACAGGCTGTGACACAGACAGACATTCGGGTGGTGGGCGGCGCTAATTCAAAATAGCAGTACGCCTCAATGCACGGGCTTGCATGTGACGTGGATGCTACTGCCAGAAGGCTTAGTTGCGGTGGAATGAAGCACAAAGCCCAAGAGGTTGATGAAACCAAAGACCCTTGGGGCTCGACAATGAAATCCGACAATAAACACTTTGTTGAAGCGTCTGACGCGGAAGGTGTAAGAGAAATTCGAAGTAAAACTGGTGGGCGCGAGACCTACTAATGAGGTAGATCCAACCTAACTTTGAGGTTGAAACAGAGGAGTGGGAAACGGTTAGAAGGCTCGCTAACGATCCCGAATGCATCCGACCACACATGAAAAGTTGTGTAAGTGAATGAAAAGCAGGGCTAGACAGCGTAAAGAATTGCAGTTCAGACCATATTTAGACTGAATACCAGTCATTCAGTCACAAAACGCAGGGTGTAAATGTTATGTTGTAACAAATGATCAGGGGCCTAACTTTGAGGTAGAACGCACTTTCTATCAGACGGGACCGACCTGACTTTGAGGTAGATATCCTGAAGTAACTGCCTCGGCACGATACGTATATGCTTGATTTCTAAGTGTTTTATTTCGGAAAGGGCTATCGCCCCACGAGCTGGCATGGGCCGAGTCATTGCCTAACCCGATTCGGATAGAGCCGGGTTTAAAGACTGAAAATAGGGGGGAACCACGCAGGGCAAGGTTGGAAAATGTGAACCTATTGCAAAGCTGGGGGGGGTGAGAAGTGCACAAAAGTGAACCTGCCGATCTACTTGGCGGAACCGAGGCTTCGAAAAGGTGCGCAAATGTGAACCTAAAGCCATTGAGGCCATGGGGCGCGGCAAATAAGGTGCAAAAAAGTGAACCGCCCCATCGATGACGCACGTGATCTATAGAGCATGCGGATTCCACGCCATCCGGCCACCCAGTCCGCTCTCATCTGGCCAGGCATTCCACGGCCATCTGGCCACCTGTTCCACGGCCATCCGGCCGGGCAGTCGGAGCGCAGCGACGCAGGG
>Ga0075011_10002351_pt1 | contig 10221 bp, 9 predicted proteins | sample TARM_MetaG_T_14_FD_72354 | JGI IMG/M metagenome (GOLD analysis project Ga0075011, IMG submission 72354) | Freshwater microbial communities from Pennsylvania, USA, analyzing microbe dynamics in response to fracking - TARM_MetaG_T_14 | ecosystem: Environmental > Aquatic > Freshwater > River...
AAAAAAAAAATGCCCTACCGCCCTCGATTCCACCCTTTCGAGCGTTCCAAACACCCTGTTTCTTCCCCATCGTACCAAGCACCGCAAAAGGTCTCAAAGGATGAGGGCCAGGGACCGAGGAGGCAACAAATAGCCCCCCGCCCGGAGAACCGGGCGGGGGGCTATTTGTTGTTGCAGCCGTATCCTAGCTCAGCCAGTCGTCGCCATCCTCGATGGGGGCGAAGCCTCGGCGCATGGTGTTTTCACAGACCAGGCGCGGGTCCATGAACTGGAGCAGATAATCCGGACCGCCGGATTTGGAGCCCACGCCGGACATCTTGAACCCGCCGAAGGCGTGGCGTTCGACCAGCGCGCCCGTGGAGTACTTGTTCAGGTACAGGTTGCCCACACGGAACTCCCTGGAGGCACGCTCCAGGTTGTGCGGGCTGCGGGAGTAGATGGCGCCTGTCAGGGCGAACCGGGTAGAGTTGGCGATATCCAGGGCCTCGTCCATATCCTTGGCGCGCATGACAGCGAGCACGGGGCCGAAGACCTCTTCCTGAGCAATGCGATGTTCCTTGGTGATGTTCTCCACAATGGTCAAGGGAACGTAGCAGCCGCCGATGGCCTTGAGATCGTCGGACACGTTGCGCTTGACCAGCACCCTGCCCTCTTCCTCGGCGATCTTGACGTAGCGCAGGACGTTGTCCCGGGCGGCCTTGTCCACCACCGGGCCCATATAGTTGGCCGGGTTCTCGGACGGGCCGAGCTTGATGGACTGGGCGGCCTGGGTCAGACGGCCGACGAAACGGTCGTAAATGGCGTCCAGGACGATGACCCGCGAGCAGGCCGAGCACTTCTGGCCCTGGAAGGCAAAGGCGGAATAGAGCACGCCGAGGACGGCTTCATCGAGGTCGGCGTCATCGTCGATGATGGTCGCGTTCTTGCCGCCCATCTCGGCGATGACCCGCTTGCACTGCTGTTGGCCGGGTTGGGCAACGGCCGCGCGCTCCTGGATGCGCAGCCCCACCTCCATGGAACCGGTGAAGGCGATAACGGCCACGTCGGGATGGTCCACCAGGTGGTCGCCCATGACCGAACCTCGTCCGGGGCAGTAGTTGAACACGCCGTCGGGCAGTCCGGCCGCCTTCCACATGTCCACCAGGGCGCGGCCCACACAGGAGGAGCTGCCGGCAGGCTTGTAGACCACGGGGTTGCCGCAGACTATGGCCGCGGAAACCATGCCCACGGAAATGGCCATGGGGAAGTTCCAGGGGGCGATGACCGCGGCCACGCCCTTGCCCTGATAGAAGAGATGACTCATCTCGCCGGGGGCCCGTCCCATTCGGCGGGGCTTGCCCAAGCGGATCATCTCGCGGGCGTAGTATTCGAGGAAGTCGATGGCCTCGCCCACATCGGCCTGGGCCTGATCCCACTGCTTGCCCACTTCCAATACCTGCAGGGCGGACATGTCGTGAATGTTGGCCTTGAGGTGTGCGGCGGCCTTGAGCAATACCTCGGCCCGCTTTGCAGGGGCCACGTCGCGCCAGGAGAGGTACGCCAGCCGGGCGGCCTCCACGGCGGTGTCCACCTCGGCCACGCCCGCCTGGCAGACGGCACCGATGATCTCGTCCGGGTTGGCCGGGTTGTAGGAATCCAGGGTGTCGTCCGTGGTCACGTCCTGCCCGTTGATGTACAGCGGAACCTGCTTGCCCATGGCGGCGCGAAGCTTGGCGATGGACGCGGGGAACGCCTCTCGCTCGGCCGGTATGGTAAAGTCCGAAGGCGGGAAGTTCTTGAACCGGGGGAGCCCCTCCTTTTCCTGGGATTCAGTCCGACACTTGCCCTCCAACTGGCTGCGCAGGGTCTCCTCGGGGTTCTCCAGGAGCCTGTCCTTGTCCGCCTCGTCGGCAAAAGTCTGCTTGAGGAAGGACTCGTTGGCCGTGTTTTCGAGCAGGCGGCGGACCAGGTAGGCCATGCCGGGCAGCAGGTCGCCGTAGGGGCAATAGAGCCGCACGCGCTTGGCCACGTTCTTGAGCCCCTTGCGCACGGGCTCGGCCATGCCATAAAGGACCTGGAACTCGTAGCGATCCTCGGGCACGTCCAGCTCGGCCGCGCTCTCCATGACCGTGGATATGGTCCGTATGTTATGCGAAGCACAGGCGAAATGGCAGATATCGTGATTCTCGAGGATATGGCGGGAAACGCGCTCGTAGGCCATGTCGGACTCGGGCTTGTGGGTCCAGACGGGTACGGGCCAGTCGTTCTGCTTGGCCAGCACGGTCTCGTAGTCCCAGTAGGCCCCCTTGACCAGCCGGATGGACACCGGCAGACCTGCCTCGCGCGCCCAGTCGATGAACAGGCGGACATCCTCGTCCACGGTCTTGAGATAGGCCTGGAATACGATGCCCAGGTGCGGGTAGTCCGGGTACTTGAGGCGCAGCCGCTTGTACAACGCCACCGTGGCTTCCTTGTACTTGAGCTGCTCCATGTCGATGCACATGAATCCGCCCATCTCCATGACCTTTTTATAGACCGGCTCAATGCTGTGGACCATGCCGTCCACGGTGCCTTCCAGGTCAACGGGTTTGGACTGGGAATAGAAGGCCGAGGGCTTGACCGCCACGTTGACCTTGGGGGCGTTGCCCCAGTCCAACTCGCCCTCGCCGACACCGAGCGGCTTCCACTTGTCCAATTCCTTATGTATGGCGTCCAGGACCTCCAGGTAGCCATCGCGGTAAACGGCGGACTCCTCTTCGGACACGGTGGCTTCGCCGAGCAGGTCCAGGACAAAGGCGAACCCATCCTTGCGCAGCTTCTTGATGCCCTTGACCGCCTCCTTGGCCTCCTGGCCGATGATGAACTGGCGGGCCATGGATTCGATGTTGGAGCGGATGGTCTTGTTCAGGACCTTGGCAACCAGGCCGCCGCCGAACTTGGTCTTGGTGGCCCCCCACTTGAGCACGTCCGGGATGTTGGAATCCTCGCCCGCGAAATATTCTTCGATATGGCGGGAAAGGGATTCCGAGGTACTGAGATACGGAAGGACATCAACAAATCTGAACATTTGGACCTTGAAATCTTCATTTTTCATGGCCCAATCCATGACCTTTCCGGTCCACCAGCCTTTGTTGAAAACCGAAGGAGATTCGCCGGAAATGGACGTAAAAAACTCCCTGCCCCGAGCAATGATTCTCGGGTCCAGGGAGGTCGGTGTTGCGGACATTGTTGACTCCTTGTGTTCTAGTCTTTGTCGTGAGGCAGGGGTATGACCCGTGACTCCTTGACCGTGGTCAGGACAATGGTCGAATTGGTGTCCCTGACCGGCCCGATGGTGCCGAACTTCGCCAGTGTCGCCTGCAAGGCCTCGGTGTCTTCCACCCGGACCTTGACCAGATACGAATCCCGCCCTGCGGTATAATGAACTTCCAGAACCTCCGGAAACTCGGACAGTTTCTGACCGACCTCGGTGGCGCCAACGCCCTCTTCCACCCGGATGGAGGTGAACGCCGTCAGCCCGCAGCCCAGAGCTTTGTGGTTGACAATACATTCATAGCCCTTGATGATGCCGCTCTTCTTCAGCTTGCGCACGCGCTCGAGCACTGCCGAGGGGGCCTTGCCGACCTTCCGGGCTATTTCGGCATTGGAAATCTTCCCGTCTTCCTGAAGGATGTTCAGTATTTCCAAATCCAGTTTGTCAATTTTTCTGTTATTCATGAAATAAAGAAATAATATTCTTTCAAAACCATGTCAAGCGCTTGGCCGGTCTCCGGCAATACACCCGGTAACATACAACTTTTCTTTTCCCGCCTCCTCGGATAATCTGACAATTCCATATGTTTGGGGCGCGCCCCGACAACAAGCAAGGAACAACAGCTCATGGGCACCAACATCAACCGCAGCCGGAACGACGCGCAGATCGCCATTTCGAGCCGGGCCGACGGCCTGGTCATGGCCCTGTCCGGCCGTCTGGACGCGGCGGGCACCGCCGCGGTCTGGGACCAGGCGGTCCAGGGTGCTTCCCAAACCCCCTTCGCCCGGCTGACCGCCGACTGCGGAGGCGTGACCTACATGGATGGTGCGGGCGTGGCCCTGCTGCTCAAGATCAAGGAATTGTGCGTTGAGCACAAGGCGGACATGGTGCTCGACAACCTGCGCGAAGAAGATCGCGGGCTGGTGGCTCTGACCTGGGACAACGTGTTGCCAAAGTTACAGGCCGCCGAGCGGGAGCGGCGCGGCCTGGCCGAATCTCTTGAGGTGTGCGGCGGCGAAATATGGCGAAACATCCGCGAGATGGTCGCCTTTGTGGGCGAATCCATCTCCCTGCTCGCTCAGGTTGTCATCCATCCGCGCCGGGTGCGCTGGAAAGACGTCATCCTGGCCTGCATCAACGTGGGCGTGGAATCCATGTTCATCATCGTGCTCATCGGCTTTCTCATGGGACTGATCATGTCCTTCCAGTCGGCCATCAGCCTCCAGCGGTTCGGCGGCGAGATATTCGTCCCCAACATGCTCGGCCTGGTCATGTTCCGCGAGATGGGCCCGCTGGTCACCTCCATCCTCCTGGCCGCTCGGTCGGGCTCGGCATTCGCCGCCGAGATCGGAACCATGAAGATCAACGAGGAGCTGGACGCCCTGACCACCATGGGCCTTTCACCCATGCGCTTTCTGGTGGTCCCCAAGCTGCTGGCGACCATGTTCATGGTCCCGCTGATGACCATGTTCTTCAACCTGGCCAGCCTGGTGGGCGGTGCACTGGTCATGCTCTCCATGGGCTACCCGCTGGTGACGTTTACCTCGCGCGTCTTTTCCTACGTCGGCATGACCGATTTCTGGGGCGGCATGTTCAAGGGGCTGGTCTTCAGCTTCCTGGTGGCGGGCGTTGGCTGCCTGCGCGGCATGCAGACCCGGTCCGGGGCCAGCGCGGTGGGATTGTCCACCACCAGCGCCGTGGTCTCTGGCATAATCCTCATCGCGTTCGCCGACGGCATCTTCGCCGTGGCGTTCTATTACCTGAATCTCTAGGCGGCGGGCATGGAAAACACACCGGTCATCAGCGTGCGCAACCTGACCTGCGGCTACGGCGGCACCGTCATCGTGGACGACGTCACCTTCGACATCCGGCACGGCGAGGTCTTCATCATTCTCGGCAGTTCGGGCTGCGGCAAATCCACCCTGCTCAAGAACATGATCGGCCTGGTGGAACCCATGGCCGGGCAGGTCTACTACGGGGACGAGGAACTGACCACGGCCACGAACGAAGCGCGCCAGATGATCATCCGAAAGTTCGGCGTGATGTACCAGATGGGCGCGCTCTTCGGGTCCATGTCCGTGCTCCAGAACGTCATGCTTCCGCTTGAGGAATTCACCGATCTGCCCCCGGAGGCCATCGAGCTCATCGCCAAGTCCAAGCTGGCCATGGTGGACATGGAAAACGCGGCCTTCAAGATGCCCGCCGCCCTGTCCGGCGGCATGAAAAAACGGGCGGCCATCGCCCGGGCCATGGCGCTCGACCCGGGCATTCTCTATCTGGACGAGCCGGGCGCGGGGCTCGACCCCATCTCCAGTGCGGCCCTGGACGAATTGATCCTCGACCTGTCCAAAAACCTGGGCATCACCTTCGTCATCGTCACCCATGAATTGGAAAGCATTTACAAAATAGCGGATCGGGTTATCATGCTAGACAAGGAAATCAAATCCATCGTGGCCGAAGGCGACCCGCGCGTACTGCGCGACACCTCGGACAACCCGTCCGTCCGGCGCTTCTTTCTCCGGCAGCCCGACATGGACGCCCACGGCCATGAATCGGACCGACAACAGGCAGCTCAAGGATAGGTAATGGTACGCAAAAAAGACTATTTCAAGCTGGGCCTGTACATCATCCTCGGCACCAGCATGCTCCTGGCCGTGGTGGTCATCCTCGGGGCCGGGCGCTTCTTCCAGACGACCTTCCCCCTGGAGACCTACTTCGACGAGTCGGTCAACGGACTATCCGTGGGCTCCCCGGTGAAGCTGCGCGGCGTACAGGTGGGCAGAGTGGCCGAGATAAACTTCGTGTCCAACATCTATCCCGAGGCCAACTCGGACGAGGCCCGCTACGTCTACGTCCGCTGCGAGATCAACCCGGACCTGTTCGAAAACCTGACCGAAGAGGACTTCGTCTCCTACGTGGCCCGCGATGCCAAGCGCGGCATGCGCATCCGCCCCACCTCCCTGGGGCTGACCGGCCAGCTCTTCCTGAACACGGTCTACCAGGACCCCAAGAGCAATCCGCCCTTGCCCATCGACTGGACTCCGCAGTACGCGTACATCCCGTCCGTGCCCTCCACCTTGAGCCGAGTCGAGGAGGCCGTGACCACCATCAGCAAAACCCTGAGCGGCCTGAAGCAGGAAGACCTCCAGTCCATCATCACGGACGTCAAGTCCATCGTAGGGACCATCGACAAATTCATGAAGACCGAGGGCGGCAGAGAGGCGGGCAACCGCATGCTCGACATCCTCCAATCCACCAGAGGCATCCTGGCCCGGACCGACAAGCTGCTCGCGGATCCGGCCGCCGAGACCATCATTCCGAAAACGGCCTCCATCCTGTCCGGCGTGGACCGCATCACCAAAGAATCTGCCGACAACATCATCGCTGCTGCGGCCGAGACCCGGGCGGCCATCGCCAGCTTCAAGCAGGCCTCCCAGGTCCTGAGCAAGACCCTGACCGACCCGCGCATGAGCAAGGCCATGGCCGAGATCGCCCCCACTCTGGAAAACATGTCCAGGGCATCGGCAGACCTGGCCAACGCCGTAACCAAGGTCCATGCCCTGGTCAACCGCCTCAACGGCGTGGCCGCCTCGCAGGAAGCCAATGTCCGGTCCATCATTGAGGACACCAGGGAGGTCATGCAAAACGTCAAGGAACTCACGGACGACGCCAAGCGCTACCCGTCCGGCGTGATCTTCGGCACTCCGCCGAACAAACCCCATCCCGAAGGCAATTAAGCGGTGACCGTCATGAAACGATACCACTTCCTCATCGCCCTCCTGGCCACGGTCCTGGCCGCCTCTGCCTGCGTCAAGCTGGGCGGCAATTCCCTGGAAAAGCGCTACTACCAGGTCTCCCCGGCGCGTACCGCCCAAAAGACCGCTTTCCCCCGGGACATCGTTCTCCTGGTCAGGCGACTGACCGTCTCGGATCTCTACAACACCCGCGAGCTGGTTTACCGGGAAGCCGGGGAACGTGTTGACTCCGACTTCTACAACATGTTCTTTGTCAATCCCGGCAGCATGCTGACCACGGAACTACGCAGCTGGCTAGGTGAATCGGGCCTGTTCAGCCATATCATCGAGCCGGGCAGCATGGTCGTGCCCGGCCTGACCCTGGAAGGCACGGTCAACGCCCTGTACGGCGACTATTCCGGAGAACAGCCTGCCGCCGTGGTCGAGATGCAGTTCTTTGCTGTGGACGAATCCACCGCGGACAACGCCATCGTTTTCTCCGGCTCCTACGCCCAGCGTGTCCCCGTGGCCGACACCGATCCCCAAACCCTGGTCAAGGCAATAACCCAAGGCGTGGAACGCATCTACGCCGCCCTTGAAACCGACCTGGCCACCGCGCCGCTCAAAAACTGATGGCTAAAAAAAGACCGACATACCACCCTTCCGAATTCGACGAGATTGATGACCGCCCGAGCCGTTCCCAGCTCAAGCGCGACATGGCCGCCCTGCAACAGCTCGGGGCCGACCTGGCCGGGCTGGGCGACAAGGTGGTCAAGGAAGCGGGCCTGCCCACCGAGGTGGAAAAGGCCCTGCTGCTCCTCAAGAGCATAACCAAACACGAAGCCAGACGCCGCCACATGCAATACGTGGGCAAGCTCATGCGCACCTTCGATACCACGCATGCGCGCGAGCTGGTCGAGGCGGCCCACCTCGGCCATGCGGTCAAAACCAAGGCCTTCCAACACCTTGAAGATCTGCGCGACCGGCTTATGAGTGGTGACGACGCCCTGCTGCAAAGCCTGTTCGACGCCCACCCCGCCCAAGGCCAGCGCCTGCGCCAGCTGACCCTGGGCGCGCGCCGCGAAAAAGACAACGGCAAGCCCCCCAAAGACACCCGCGCCCTCTTCCGCCTTCTCCGCGACCTTGAGGGAGGAGAGTAAACCTCCGGCGTCCGGGGAAAGGGAACCTCTTGATAAGAGGACAGGCAGAGAGGGGGGAGAGTCGCTAGGAGGCAAAAAAAGCACCCCCCGGACTTGACGGCGGGGGTTGGGGGATTATCTTGTCTTTATCGAATCAATGACGGCCTGATCCGCCGCACTCAAGGAGATGATATAGATGGTTACTCACGAATACGCCGGCATCGTCACGGAATTGCCCGACAGGGACTGTCCGCATTGCGGCAAAACGCTGGACGCATGGCTTGCGCCGCCCGAGACCGGTTGGGGAGTCATCCTCATCTGCAACAACAACAGCTGTCCGCACTATCTCGGCTCCGAGTCCGACATCGTGCATAAGCGCGACGACTCCCATCTGGGCTGCCGTTACGCCGAGAACCCGGACAACGGCTTTAAGCCGGTCAACGTACTCGCCGTCTGCCCCCACTAGGGGAGATTTCATAGAACACCGTGAAAAGGGCTCCGCGTTGGCGGAGCCCTTTTCACGTCTGGAATTGCGGAGTTCCCGATGCTCTCCATCCGGATAAGTGATGGCGAACCCCATTCCCTTCAGAAGTGAACAATGCTAGATAATCCGTTCATATTCACAGGAGTTTTCACATGGTCATCGCTGAAGAGAAAACAAGGGCGTTTGTGGCGCTTGGGGCGGCTGTACTGCTTTGGGCCAGCTCGTTCATCGTGCTCAAAATCGCCTTTCAGCGGTTCGATCCCATGGTGGTTATCTTCGGCCGCATGTTCATTGCCTCGGTCTGCTTTCTGCTGGTCTTCAAGAGCCTGAAAAAGATCGACTACCGGCCCGGCGACTGGAAACTGCTCGCCTTCATGGGCATCTGCGAACCAGGCTTCTATTTCATCTTCGAGGCCCTGGCCCTGACCTACACCGATGCGTCCCAGGCAGGGATGATCTGCGCCCTGCTGCCGCTCATGGTGGCAGTGGCCGCGCGCCTGACCCTGAACGAGCCGCTGACCCGGCGCACGGTGACCGGATTCGGCCTAGCCATCGTCGGGGCGGTGGTCCTGTCGAGCGTGGCCGAGGCCACGGATACGGCTTCCAACCCTGGACTCGGCAACTTCTTTGAATTCTTGGCCATGATCTGCGCCTGCGGATACATGATCGCCTTCAAGAAGCTCAGCCCCCGCTACAATCCCTGGTTCCTGACCATGATCCAGGCCTTCACGGGCTCACTGTTCTATTTCCCGCTCCTCTTCCTGCCGTCCACGAAGTTGCCCGTATCCTTCGACCCCGTGGGGGTGACCTCCGTGCTCTATCTGGGCGTGTTCGTGACCATAGGGGCCTACGGCATGTACAACTACGGCATGTCCAAGATTCCGGCAGGCCAGGCCTCGTCGTTCATCAATCTCATTCCGGTCATCACCCTGGTCATGGGGCTGGTCCTTTTGGGCGAGCGGCTCAACTGGATGCAATACGCCGCCTCGGCCCTGGTCATTGCCGGCGTGTATATCAGCCAGGACACCCGGCGCAGAAAAGCCGTTCCCGCCTAAAGCGAAATGAAAATATCCTTCCGGGTACAGCCCGCCTCGGCCAGCAGACGCGAGACCGCCTGCACCCCGGCCTCGCCCGCGTCCAGACTGTAGTCCGTGACGAACGTTTCGATGTGGGTTTGAACCACAGTCTCACTCAGTTCCTGGGCGTGCGCACGAATATAATCGCGCCCGGCCTCGGGTTCGTTGCGCGCGAACAACAAGCTCTGGCGGATGGCCTCGTTCATGCGCCGGGCAACGTCCTCGCCCAACGACCGCCGGATGGCTATGGCTCCCAACGGGATGGGTAGACCGGTATACGCCTCCCACCACGCGCCCAAATCCAGGACCCGGACCAGACCGCGTTCCCCGAAGGTGAACCGGCCTTCATGGATAACCACTCCGGCATCCACTGTTCCAGCCGCCACGGCGGGCATGACCTCGTCAAAAACCATGGGCAAGCGGGTGACCGTTATCCCGGCCTCGCGGCAGCATAGCCCGAAAATCAAGTTGGCCGTGGTCCGTTCGCCCGGAATGGCCACAGTGCAGCCCCCCAAGGACTGGAGCGTCCTCCCCTCTCCGGCCACCAGCACCGGCC
>Ga0075011_10002353_pt1 | contig 10216 bp, 4 predicted proteins | sample TARM_MetaG_T_14_FD_72354 | JGI IMG/M metagenome (GOLD analysis project Ga0075011, IMG submission 72354) | Freshwater microbial communities from Pennsylvania, USA, analyzing microbe dynamics in response to fracking - TARM_MetaG_T_14 | ecosystem: Environmental > Aquatic > Freshwater > River...
GCTGGGGCTGTAGTGGCTACCTCGGGACAAAACCAGCGCAGTGACACGAAGAGGAGCCAATCCGAGCCTGGATTTGATGGTAATGAGGACAAAAGCAGTTTGATGGAGGGGAATCAGGCCTTTTTCCGTCCAGAGGACGCACTTCTCCCGTCAAATGTTCACGGGACAGGGGGCCTGATTCAGCTCTAGGCGAAACGGGGAGCGCAGAGACATCGCCCCCACAGCTCTTTGAAACGCAACGACTCCATGGCCACAGCGGTGACCTTGAGCATGGTCCTGCCTGCGTGTGTGACGACCTTGGCGGCAACGTCCACCAGCTTGCGGCGAAGCGTTGCCGGGCAAGCTGTTACCGGTACTTCCGGCGCGCAGACGTCCTCCTTGAATGCTTCGAACAGGAAAAAGCCCAGGAGCATGGTGAAGTAGAAAGCGGCGTTGGGAATGAAGCGCTGGAATGGCAGTTCTCCGAAACCGAAGTCTTTGAAGGCCCTGTGCACCAGCTCATCCGCTCCACGCTGGTGGTAGGAGTGGATGACGGCATTGGTTTCGGCCATGAATTCAAGGCCGACTGCCTGCAGCTGCCGATCAATGGTGCCGCCCATGCCGAGGTTGGTGTAGGCAAGTGTGCTGGGCCGTGTTCCAGGGAGGAGAAATTGTTTCTCCTCCAGCAAGGGACGCCAGAAGATGGCTCTACGGAAATGGTCCCAAGACTGACGGCGGTCGCCGAACTCGAAACACTGCCAGGCATCCTCGTCGGTCTTGCCGAAGTGGTGGCTAAATGCGGTTTCAGGAAGCGCCTCGATCATGGCCTTGATATCGCCGTAAAACCTGCCGCCGCAGATGAAGCCGATTTCGAGTTTCTCCATCTCGGCAAACAGGTTCTGGTCGAAGAAGCCGGAGTCCATGCGCATGATGATGGGCACAGTCTGGCTGTAACGGGTGCGGATCATGCGCACGACGTGGCGGATCATCTGCTTTGCGGAGTCGCCGTTGTTGGAGTGCTTGTCGCCTCCACGGAAGACGGCATCGATGATGAAGCGGCCCCAGGTCATCTGGAGAGGCTGGAAGTCAAGGACTTTCTTGTAGGTGGGCTTGACGCCGTGACGCTTGGGCACCTGGTCGTTGTCCATGACCATGGTGTAGATGTTCAGCTCGATGACTTTGGGCTTGGAGATCACGAGCCGCCAGAGGAAAAGCTGCTGATGCAGCCGCCGGAACAGATAGGTTCGCTGCGGGGAAAAAGCTCGGTAGAACCGCTTGATGGTGTGCGAGGAGGCCATGTCCTCAGGGGCGATTTCAATGACGGCGGCGTAGCCGGGGTCATTGGCCAGGGTGTCGAAGTAGGCCAGATGCCTGCTGGTGCCGTCGAAAAGGAAGCAGAGCACCTGATTGAGTAACTCCTCGATGGGCGCGCCCTTCGGGTGTTTGCGCATGGAACCGAAGAGGCGGTCGAGATGCGGGAACAGGTCAATCCCCCGCAGGTAGCGAACGAAGGGATTGAGCCCGGCACGGCTGGTCAGGCAGTCGTTGGTGATCTGGACATCGTCGATAAAATTTGATCTTTTGGAATTGCGTTTGGACATCCAGCCCTCCACCATATGGGTGAAACGATCATGGCCTCTGGCTGGATGTGATTGTAAACAAAAACGAGATGATATGCCAGAATTGGCGTGGCGTCAGGCTGGTGAATCGTTCAAGTTAGGACCCAGACAGTTATTGCTGGTCATGCCCCAGCAGCAGACTGACCCCCTAACATGTCCAACGGTTATTAACAGGAGTTATTATGCTCACCTCTCTCCTTGAATGCATGTGCTGCCCTGTCTGCAAGTCTGATCTTTTGCTGAAAACATTTGAAAAGACCCCGCTTGGCGTTCGCGAAGGCATACTTGTCTGCAAGCACTGCAATATTGTATATCCCATCAGCAACTTCATCCCTCGCATGGTGCCTACAAGCTTGTATGACTCTGTAACATTTTGCAACACCCACTCGATAAAGGCAGAAGCGCTGTTGCACAACTGGCCGGACTGCCCACAAGATATATCGTCCATACAGAGTCAAACTCAAAACAACTTTGGACATGAATGGGAGCACTATGCATCTCTTGGCTGGACAAGCAGCACGGGAGAGGATGCCAGCGACCTGCAGGAATCCATGATGTGGTTCAAGGAAAAACTCCTTCTTGATTCAAGTGATATCGCAGGAAAACTGCTGTTGGATGCAGGATGCGGAAACGGGCGTTTTTCCTATGCTGCATTTGAACTTGGGGCTAATGTTGTTTCAATGGACCTGACAAGAGCCGCAGACGTTGCACAAAACAACATTTTCCAAACTAAAAACATCCCTCAAGTCGTTCAGGGGGATATTCTGCACCTGCCATTTAAGACAGGGGTTTTTGATATCATTTTCACTCTAGGCGTCATCCAACACACAGGAAAGGCTTTGCAAGCCGTAAGAACTCTCGCTGACGCGCTGAAAAAAGAGGGATTACTTTCGGTCCGCACTTATCGCAGAGGCAACCAGAGACTTGAAGATAACGATGCCGCCATACGCGCGGTCACCACACAATTCTCTCTGCAGGAATTGCATGAGTTCTCAGACCTGCTACATGGACTGACTCGTTTCATCATGAAAAAAGGGTTATTTGGCGCTGTGGCAAGACACATCAACATATTCCCCAAACGCTACGACATATTCGACTGGTATGCGGCTCCCGTGGCAGAAAAGCTCACCTATCGTGAGATGCGCGATACATTTGCGTCCATAGGCCTGACGACTTTCAGAGACTCTGATGATGACACAACACCTGAAGACCGGACGTTCGGAGCCATCTCAATAGTTGGACAGAAAACCTCATAATGATCATTGTCGCTAGTGCCCCCTTCTGCAAACCCTGCTGGCTAGAAACACATGATCCGCCCTACGTTCCGACCGGACATCTGGTGTACGGACAAAAGCTTCGCGAGCAGAAAATCTGCTTGCGACAGGAGTGGACAACAGCCATTGGAAACAGCCAACCAGCTTTCATCTATTGATTTATCCAGAGAGAGGAACATGACTGCAGTTTCCGTTGTCGTCGCCATGTACAACGCGCAGGCCTGGCTGCCCCGCTTCGTAGCTTCGTTACAAAAGCAAACACTTAACAGTTTCGAAGTGTTGATGGCTGACGACGCGTCCACAGACGAAAGCGCGGCAATGATTGAGACGGTCGCAGCGGCCGATCCACGTTTTCGCTTGATACGCATCCCCGCCAACAGCGGAGCAGGCGTAGCGCGCAATAAAGGAATTGCAGAAGCAACCGGTGAAACAATCTGCTTTGCAGACCCGGACGATTTGCTGCCGGAACGATCTCTGGAAGTGCGCTACGCAGCGTACAAAAAGCATAACGCAATCGTCCGCGCCTGCCATGACGAAATTGACGGCAACGGCACCATCCGCAACCACGAAACTCGTCCGGAAAAACTGCCGGAAGTATTCTCTCCGGCAGACGAAGCCTCGCATGTGGGAGTTGCTCCTTTTCTGTGCGCACACTGGACATGGCTCTTTCCTACCAAGCTACTTCGCCGGCACGCCATTCTCAATGGCGAAGGCATGCGCACGGCTGAAGACATTATCTTGCTTAATCGCCTTTATTTCCATGTGACACGCATGGTATGGATTCCTGACACTGTCTACTACTGGATGAAGCAAAAGGATTCTCTTTCCACCACCAGATACACAGCCGAACACTACATAAACTACTTTCAATGTTGCGATGTTTTTTACGAAGAGGCTAAAAAGCACAATCGGCTGCAGCTTGCTGATTCTTTTTTCAACGACTACCTTTCGGTTTACCCTGCACACTTAATGGCACAGGCGTCTCAAGGCACAAGCACTGAGGCGGATGCCCGTCAGCTAATCGCATCAACGACCTCCATAGCAGAGCGGTACAATGTGTTCCAGCGCTGTCTACCTGCCATGCACAAGAATCCGACTCGTCATGTAGGACTCTTCAGGCTGTGGAACATCCTTCAGAGCAACACCCCATCGGCCTTCGTCAAGCTGGTGGAATCTCAGCAGGCGTTTACACGCATGATACAGGAACGCCAGTTTGAGGCCATACGCGCCCTTGGCTGGAACAGGCAGGTATCCTTTGACAAACTGGACAAGCAAGCAAAACTGCTGCGAGCTCGCTATCTGTTCTGCGACACGCCCCCTACTGAGTCGTTTTTACGGAACAATACAGAGCTTCAACCCGCTTACACCAAGAATCGCACCGTGTTCACGGGAGAAGGATTCACTATTCTGGAGCGCATACTCTGGCTGCCGCTCTCTGGCGATGACGGTGCTCGCTTCTCCCTGACTGTAGGGGGAGAAAAGACCGGCCTGAACCTGACGAGCGCAGAAGTCATGGCCGCCTTTGAGCCCGGACAACTGAACGACCAGGGATTTCCGCCAGACATCCGCGCCTTGCGGCGCTTATCTCGCTCCAAGGTAATGCAGGACAAGTTCTGCAACGCATGGATGTTCATCGACAAGGATTCTGAAGCAGACGACAATGCAGAACACCTTTACCGCTGGGTCATGCGTAACCACCCGGAAATCAATGCATGGTTTGTTCTCAGCAGAGACTCGCGCGACTGGGCGCGTCTTGAAGCTGAGGGTTTCCGTTTGGTCCCACATGGAAAATTGGAGCATTACGCCCTGTATCTGAACAGCAGACATCTGGTTTCAAGCCAGATGGATCAGTACATTTTCCGTCCTCTCGATGAACGATACATCTCGGACTTTCCCAGGCCCAACTTTGTTTGCCTGCCCCACGGCGTAACCAAGGACGATGTTTCGAACTGGTTCAACTCCATCCCCTTTGACCTGTTCGTCGCCGCCACCCGCGACGAGGCACGATCAATCATTGAGGACAAAACTCCCTACATAATGACAGAAAAAGAAGTCCGCCTTGGGGGCTTTCCTCGATACGACAACTGGCTTGTACCAGTGGAAAAGGAAAACATCATCTTTGTCATGCCCACATGGCGCGCAGATCTGGTGGGGGAATGGGATGGCAAAGGACAACGCAGGGCAACGAACCCGCATTTCTATTCCTCAAAGTTCGTGCAGATGTGGAAAGAACTGTTTGATGACCCCCGGCTGAAGACATTACTTACCCGCCACGGATATCGGGTGGTATTCTTTGCCCATCCCTGCTTTGAAGATTACGTTGAAAACATGCCCTTTCCTGACTTTATTGAAAGGCGCTCAAAGCTTCATGGCTCCATGATCGACATCATGCGCAAGAGCAAGATCATGATTACCGATTTCTCTTCAGTTGCCTACGACATGGCCTACATGCGCAAGCCGGTCGTGTATTACCAATATGAGAACAAATCGGACTTTACCCGTAGCCAAAGATGGGTAAGCGGTTACATAAACTACGAGACTATGGGATTCGGCCCCGTATGCAGAAATAAAGAAGCCCTCTTAACAGCCCTTGAAGAGGCTGTTCATGCCGATGGCGTAATGCCGGAGCCATACCGAACCCGCGCCGAAAACACATTTGCCTACCACGACGCCAAATGCTGCGAACGCGCTTTCAAGTTTATCTTGGAGGCATCGCAGCCATTCAATGCAAAAACGCAAAGGTAATGAGCCATGTCCCAAGCCTGCAAGCATACATTACAAGACATCTTCGCTCTCAGAGAGCAGGTAGCCAGAGACATTCACGCCCTGCAACTATTGCGCCTCCCCCATCCGCAACTGTTCATGCTGCTTGAGCGCTCCACAGAACTATACGCATGCCTGGAAGCCTGGATACAACATGCGGACGAAGAACAGAGTCAATCCAACTCAGGGCCAATCACCCAAGCTGTAAAAGAACTGTGCACCCTGCTCCAATACGTAAAAAAAAGCATGTCCGAGAGCCTGGGCGCTGCGCAGGAAGTGTTGCGCTTTGACCACTATCCTCAGCAGCTGGCACAACTCAAAAGCAAGGCCAAGCTTCTTGCCGCAAACATGGCAAAATCCATGCAGGAACAAAGCGAAAACGAGATTATCTCCCGCTACTGTGATGCATGGTCTGAGCTGGCCACAGAGGTGCATGGACTAACAACCACATCCCGACAGCTCTGCGACTGGGCCCCCCCAAGAATTGCCACAGGATTGCAGAGTATTGAGAGAGTTTTCGTCATGCTGGAGCAAAGCCCAGCCTTATCTTCTCTCGCGTCCAAAGTGCAAATGGCCCTGAGGCAAAACGCCCACCAAAAGCTTGCAGAATCAGAATTTTTCGATCAAGCGTTCTACCTTGCGCAGCACCCCAACACCAACACGCAGGGGCTGGACCCGATTGACCTCTATCTGACTTCCGGAGAAAGCCTGCCCCCCCATCCCTTGTTCAATCCCCAGCACTACAGCAACTCCTATCCAGAGGTTGCAAGATTACGCCACTCCTCTCTGGAGCACTTTGTCCGCTACGGTGAGGTCATGAACTATAGCCCGGGGCCGGACTTCGACGCCATGTACTACTTGAAGGAAAACGAGGATGTTCTGGACTCAAACTTTCCTCCCTTGCGCCATTTCCTGCGACACGGCGTGCCGGAAGGGCGTCCACCCCGCGCCAAGGCTGGTGGCTTCTTTGCAAAAATTTACATGCATTCCAAAACCGTGAGAGTCTGCTTTGTAGGAGCATCCGAAGACGGCTGCAAAGATGGATGGGACATGCTTCGTGACCATAGTGCCACGCGTAAGGCATGCCATGCTGAATATATTTCCGCCACAGAGTGGACAGGCGAAGAGAAAGACATTGATGCATTTATTGTGGGTGCCGAAGCAATTGCACAGCAGAATGACAACATCCTTCGAGCAATTGCGCAACGCGGAAGCAAAGTTCTCTATTATGGCGACAATCCGCAAGAAGATCTGAGCGAGCTGCTGAACCAGAACATACTTCCTCTGAAGAGGATATGCGCCGTCACATCCTGCTATGAACGCTTTATTCGCTGGCAGGAAAGCGATCGGCAGCTCGCGCTTCATTATTATCAGTTCACCGATCCCGATCTGGATATTCCGTTTATCGAAGCTCTGCTGAATCGCCTGGCTGGCAAAGAAGATTTTCGTCTGCGCAGAACAGGTCAATGGGGTTCCGTGCGAGATGAGAAACCGGTCATAAGTGTCGTCAGCATCATCTACAAGAAAAGCAGAGAGATGAAGTCGTTTCTTGAGGCACTCAACCGTCAGGATCTGGCCCGCCCCTATGAGGTTGTGCTCGTAGACGATGCTTCACCGGATAATTCGGTTGAAGAAATTGAAGCATGGCTTGAAGAAAAACGTACCTCAGGCGTGATGAATAGCTTCATGTCTGTCCGCATCCTGCGCAACGCTGCCAACTCCGGCAACTGCACATCCCGCAACCGCGGCGTGGAAGCCGCGCTGGCAGATGTTGTGCTGGTAGCCGATGGCGACGTAGCGCAAAGCACAACCAACCTAAGCGATCACCTCTGGGAATATCGTTTGGGTGACTGCGATGCGGTTGTTGGCTTTTACAGGTTCAACATGAACTACAGTGAAGTTTTTCAGTGGCTTGCCGCCTGTGAAGTCAATCCTGAAATTGTCCAAATCCAGCTCCTGCGCGACAAGGAATCTGATAGCCGCCTGCTCCCTAACAGTATCTACCGTTACGTAACCCGCAATACATCGTTCCTTAAATCCGCATTCAACGGGCACTACTTCGACGAGTCGTTCAACTACACCAGTGACATCAATTCCGGATACGGAGAAGAGGATCACGAAATTGCGGCTCGTCTCTACTTCGAGCGAAAGAACATTCGTTTCGCAGAGAATTCCATTTGCGTCCATATGCGTCATGGCGACAATTCCCATAATGCTGACAAGGCACTCTCCAACCTACGCAACTGGAACCGCCTCATAGATAAACATCCGGTACTGACCCTTGTGGACAGACAGTATTACCAATGGCGTACCAGAGACCTGCTGGCCAAAACAAAAAGCAAGCCCGATGCGCCTGAGGTGGTAAATGCCCGCACTCGCTTTCAAGACCCTGCCCGGGCCAATATCGTTATGCCCCAGTCAAGGCCTCTCAAGATACTGACTTTTCCTGCAGACACTGCGTACCAGTATGATCTTTTCAAGATGCACCATATTTTTACATTGATGGATGGTGTTGATGGACGCGCAGCTAACGCATGGAAATACGACATTCGCCCCATGCCATACAATGTACTCTTTGCATCTCAAGACAACTTTGACCCCGCAGACTACGACCTGGCCATCGTCCCCTTTGACGAGAGTCTGCTGGAGACCGGAAATGCAGATGATAAGTTTGCAGTGTGGGGGAAAGAACTGTCAGATTTTCTAGAACTGACCCGAACCATGCCCCGCCTGCTGCTTTGCACCGAGAGCCGCTCCCCTTCTGCCCTCCTTACCACGGCAACAAGCGCTCAGCCGCAAGCAGAGAAAAGACGGGCCATTTTGCGGACTCTGCTTCAAGATGAACATGTGGTATGCACATCATACCAACAGCAAAGAATATGGAATTTTGCAAAATCATCTGTCATCTGGCACGGGTTTTCTCCACAGGAATACCCTGAGGGAACCCATCATAAAGGTTGCCTGACCCTGCCGTACAACATACGAGAAGAAAAGAACGGAAAACCCTTGGTGCAGCTTGACGCATCGCTTAAAGACACCTGCCATCTGGAATATTTGAACATTCCTGAACCGCACATCGGGCACAGGCAGACAAATCAGGCATGGGCCGTGGCTAAATTCCAACTATACACAAGCTATTTGGGAACATACACTACGTACGCTGCTCCCCTGCGATACCCGGCCATGCCCGCAGCATATGCCCAAGCCATGCTGACAGGAGTCATTCCCGTCGCACTTCGTAATGAAGATACTGACATGTTCATAAAGAACGGAATCAACGGTTTTTGCGGAGATTCCGTTGATGAATTGGCTGAGCACATTCAGTGGCTTTCAAAAAATGAAGAACAGCGCAAGAGCATCAGTCGCAATGCGCGACTCTATGCCATGGATATCTTCAATGTTGATAGGCTTCTTGCAAATTGGCTAAATTTAATTCTGCGCACAATTCAATACTCGTAACCAACTATATTTTAATCAACAAAGTGATGGGTTCATTTCCAGAAAAAATAGCCAGTTGCGAACGCATCTATAACAGACCAAAAACACCGCATATCTGTTATAGTGCCATAACATTAAGCAACAAATTCAAGGCCACTGCTCAGCAGAGCCAACATACTCATGCTAAATACTTAGCAATACAATAAGCAGGTGTGCAATGAGCAGCAATCCATACAAAAACTACCACGGCAGCATAGATTTTAGCGTCTTAAACAATTCACACACTCAGGCATTTCTTTTTCTTCAGGAGCATTGCAACAACCTGAAAATAGAAAACCCTAGAGTTCTGGAAATAGGCTGCAGCAGTGGCTATTTTAGTGAAGCGCTGCGCAGCCACGGTATATACGTGCATGCTGTTGAACCATTTTTAACCGAGGCTAAAGACCTTGGCCGTGTTGATGATTTTTTCTATGGAACTGTAGAAGAATTTTGTGCCAACAGCCCAGCAGAACTGACAGAATCTTTTGATGCCATAATATTTGGCGATGTCCTTGAGCACCTACTGGATCCCAAGTCCGTATTGGAAGCACTGAGCACGTTCTTGAAGCATGACGGAGTGGTCATAGCGTCTGTTCCCAACATCACACATATCGGAATACGGAACATGCTGAATGACGGAATTTGGGAATACCAAAAGTATGGTATACTGGACTCGACCCATTTCCGCTTCTTCTCATGGCGCAGCCTTCGCAAGCTGTTCATAGAAGCTGGTTTCGGCATAGAACGCCGTTACAGTGTGCTTGTACCGGAGTTTGGAGTATATCCTTCGGCTAACTCTTTAAGGGAGTTTGCCTTCACCATAGCGCTTAATCCCCACGATCATACATTCCAGCACGTTGTCAGGGCTTCAAAAAAAGCTCTTGCTCAGGATGCGTACTCAGAGTCCACGCCTAAAAACATACTTGTGCTCTCTCCCAACCCCTACAGCTCTGTTACGATAATAAGACTCCTCAAGCCGCTTCTGGAATACTGCAGAACATATTCCGGGAGTTTAAAAGCCATGAGAAGCTCTGATGTATTTATAGAACACCTGCATTGGGCCGACATCGTAATTGCTCATAGAGAAATTAATATATTTACATC
>Ga0075011_10002354_pt1 | contig 10215 bp, 10 predicted proteins | sample TARM_MetaG_T_14_FD_72354 | JGI IMG/M metagenome (GOLD analysis project Ga0075011, IMG submission 72354) | Freshwater microbial communities from Pennsylvania, USA, analyzing microbe dynamics in response to fracking - TARM_MetaG_T_14 | ecosystem: Environmental > Aquatic > Freshwater > River...
AGTGTCAGCTTATTAATTTCATTAATCGTCCTGTCTGGCTGTACTAGTCCGGCAACACAAGCGCAACGTGAAGAAGCTGCTGCGCAACAAAGAAAAACGCAGCGCATGACGGTTGTCAGCAGCGGCAGACCGGCCGATGTGTTGCCCGCATTTCGCAGCTTTACATGGAATGACCAATATAACCGGGTGTTATCTGCTGTTAATAATGACAATGAAAATGATATTAAAGGTTATATTCGCAGTGAAGTGATAACTTATCTGCACAGCAAAGGTTATCAGTATCAGCCCGATCCACTCAAAGCGGATCTGGTCATTGGCTTTTTATTCGCATTAGAAGATGATATGGCGGATGCAAGTATCCAGGAAAAATTCGGTTTGGTGCCTGGTATTAATAAAAGTGCGGTGAATGATCCGCGTTATAAAAAAGGCACGTTTTTACTTACGCTGTTAGATACACAGTTAAAAACGGTTTACTGGCGCTCTGCGATACAGGGATTTGTGGATTTAGAAGAAGATAAAAATGATAAAAGCGTGAATCGGATGCAGAGGATCTTAGCCTTGATGATGGGCGATTTTCCAGACGCGGGGCGTTAAGTATTTACAAAAAAGCCACTGCCGCAGTGGCTTTCTTGGTATTTTGTACTGTTTCAGAGTGTCTTTGTAAAAACAGTGCCAATAAGTTGATAGCCCGCAGCCTGCATAAATAATCTTACGCCATTTTTTTCCTCTTCTTTTATCTCATCTAAATGCATGCTGACCTGCAGCACGCCTTGGCTTTTAAGTTGCTTTTCCACCTCGCTAAGGAGGTTTTTAGCGACTCCCCGACGGCGTGTTACATCCCGTACTGTGAATAAACTTAATTGTGCCTGATTGCCTGTTCTGTGAACTTGTAGTGCGCCGAGATGACGGCCATTAAAGCGGGTGACATAGAACTGTGCCTGTTCATCTTCTATCAGGGCTTGCAGGGATTCGCTGCTGAGCTGCTTTTCGTTAAAACAGTTTTGGTAAATTTTAGCGAGGTCAATTAACAGTTGTGATGAGCTTTCGGGTGAAAAAACAGATAGACGCATAATTAGGATTCTTTTATTGTAGTTGTGAAGAGGCGTTAGCAGCGCTTCGGTTATTAGCTTGTTGGAATTGGAGTTTCTTTTTTGCCATCGCTAAGCGCTGAATTTCAGAAAACTGCTGATTGAGCGGGATAAGCTTAAAGGTGTTTGTTGGTTGTTTAAATTTTTGCTGTAGGAAATGGATAGTCTCCGGATAAGGATGGGCAATAATGACCACTGCTTTGTTGTCGCGGCTTAATTTAATCGCAGTTTGTAACTGTGCTTCCATCGCTTCCTCTGTCTTAATATTATCCAGAAAAACATGGCGTCTTAATGCGGGAATAGCGGCTATTTTTGCGCTGCTTTCGGCAACGGTTTGCGCGGTTGTGCGGCTGTCCAGAAAATATAACCCCTGTGTTTTTAATATCTCCATTGTCCAACGCATAGGTATTATATGTTCGGTCAGGGTGCTGCCCATGTGATTATTGATCCCTTGCACAAAGGGCAGAGAATGCAAAGAACGCCTGAGTTCTGCTTTAAACTGGTGTTCATTCATATCCAGCATTAAGGCACCTTTGCCCAGCTTCTGGTTGTCCGTTTTGGCCTGCATAGGTACATGCAGTAATATTCCTCTGCCTTGCTGGTGGGCTTGTTCAGCTAAACGCTTTGCCTGCGGGGTGTAAGGAAGGAAGGAAAAGCTGATCTCTTTTGGCAGAGAAAGTGCCTGAAAGTCATTTTTGTTGTAGCCCATATCATCAAGCACAATGGAGATCACTGCTATTTTCTCTGCAAAGCTGTTTTGACTTTGCATTAAGGCGACAAATAATATGATCAAGTTTCTCGGGTGCATCTTTACTCTTTATCGCCTATTTTCGGTTACTACAGCTTTTTGCCTACCATCTCGGCTTTTCAAGCCAGGAGAGAGGATCTTGTGCTTTGCCCTTATGGCTGAGTTCAAAATAGAGGCTGTTTTTATCCTGTCCACCACTGTGCCCTGCCAGCGCAATCGCATCACCTTGAAAAACGACATCACCGGTTTTCTGTAGTAAGGTTTGGTTGTATCCATAAAGGGTGATGTAATTATCGCTGTGATCTATCGCTATCACCATCCCATAACCTTTGAAGTATCCTGCAAACAGGACGCGTCCCGTTGCCACGGCACGTACTTTTTCACCTTCGTTCGCGGCAATAGCAACGCCTTTCCATTTCACTTGGCTGCTACGCTGGCTGCCAAAGGTGGATAACACTTTTCCTTTAATTGGCCATTTTAACTGCCCCTGCTGCTTGGCAATACTGGAATGGCTTTGATCTGCTGTTTTGACTGTTATTTTTTTGCCAGTCTGCGCTTTTGCAGCTGCTAATTGGCTATTTAAGTGTGCTTCTCGCTCTTTGGCTAATTTTATCTTTAACCCTTCTTCTGCATCACTAAGCTGGGCAAGCAGTGCACTTTGATAATTTAAATCCTGCTTTAACTCGTGCAGTGCTTTTGTTCGTTCTTCTCGTTGTTCTATTAATTTCTCTTTGGTGGCTTTCTGCTGCTGATGCATTTTTTCCAGAGCAATCAGAGAGCTGGCTTGATCCTCTTTGTTTTTATCAAGTTCGAGTTGTGTCGTTTCTAGCCTTTCAATGCTTTCTAAGCGTGCTTTATTGAGGTAAAAATAGTAACTTTTGGCACGAATTATTTTACTGAGATCTTCCTGGTTTAGTAATAATTTAATCAGATCATTTTGCCCGGACATATAGGCGCTGATTAACTGCTGCTCAAGTAGTTTTTGCTGTTTTATTTTGTCTTCATGAAGTTTGACTGTCTGCTCTTTGAGTGTTGCTAAAAGCGCTTTTTCAAGGCTAATCGCTTCTTCTGTTTGTTGCGCCTGGAGTATTGCGGCTGCAGTTTCTTGCTCTGAGGTCGCAATCTGTTCTTCCAGTGTTGCCTGCTTCTTAGTTAATTGAGCCTGGCTGCTTTGACTTTTCTTTATTTTATTTTGCAGTGCTGACAGATCATTGGCTGCAAAACTACTTTGCAGTGGTAGGCTAACAATAAAAAGCAATAACAGACGTTTGTATAACGCTGCTTTGATGCTGATATTTTTGCAAAGATTGATACTTTTCATTAATTTCCCACACTTATTTTATAACAATTCAGTATTTAGAAATTTTACCCACTTAGTAAAGATAAGTTGAGTGAAATAACTAAATACTGAGCTATTAATACTATTTTAATGAAATAAGTGGTGTTCCTGACATTTCTGCCGGGATTTCCATATCCATTAATTTCAGCATTGTTGGGGCTATATCACATAAACGACCATCTTTGGCTATAACAGCTTCGCGACCTACGTAGATAAGTGGTACGGGTAAGTTGGTATGGGCTGTATGGACGCCGCCTGTTTCAGGATCTATCATCTGCTCTGCGTTACCGTGATCGGCAGTGATTAAACACTCTCCACCCACTTCTTTAAGCGCTGCGACAACATCACCAATGCAATGGTCTACCGCTTCACAGGCTTTAACAGCTGCATCATAAATACCGGTATGGCCAACCATATCGCCGTTAGGGTAGTTACAGATAATAACATCGTATTTGCCACTCTTAATCGCAGCGACCAGTTTTTCAGTCAGCTCCGCTGAACTCATTTCCGGTTGCATATCGTATGTTGCGACTGCTGGAGAGTTGATTAATATGCGCTCTTCACCAGGAAATTTATCTTCAACTCCACCATTAAAGAAGAAAGTAACGTGGGCGTATTTTTCAGTTTCAGAGATACGCAGCTGAGTTTTACCTTGTTTCGCTAACCATTCGCCTAATGTGTTGGTTAACTCATCGCTTGGGTAAGCTGCAGGTGCTGTAATGTCCGCTGCAAATTCTGTTAGCGTAACAAAGTTAACGTCAGGTGTAACAGCACGTTCAAAATCTGAGAAGTTAGGATCAGTGAAAGTGTAAGTGAGTTCGCGCGCGCGATCCGCTCGGAAGTTTAAGAATAAAACCGCATCACCATCCTGAATTGGCGCTTTTTCACCAATCACGGTTGGTTTTACAAACTCGTCATTTTCGTTACGGGAGTAGGCATTCTCTAAACCGATAAGCGGGCACTTAGCTGTATATTCTGCTTTTGCTTGTGTTAACAGATCGTAGGCTTGTTGAACACGATCCCAGCGGTTATCGCGGTCCATTGCGTAGTAACGGCCAACCAATGTTGCTGTGCGGCCAACGCCCACTTGCGCGTATTTTTCTTCATATTTTGCCAGTGTGCTTGCAGCGCTGCGTGGTGGTGTATCACGACCGTCTAAGAATGCATGTACTAAAACATTTTTTGCACCGCGTCTGGCCGCTAATTCAATTGCCGCTACGATATGATCATCATGGCTGTGTACGCCGCCTGGAGAAGCAAGTCCCATAATGTGAACCGCTTTGCCCGCTGCAACCGCTTTATCAACAGCGGCAACAAAGTTTGCATTGTCAAAAAAATCACCGTCACGGATAGATTTTGTTACTTTAGTTAAGTTTTGGTAAACAGTGCGACCAGCCCCGATATTGGTATGGCCCACTTCTGAGTTACCCATTTGACCGTCAGGTAAACCCACATCCATACCTGATGCAGAGATAAGATCGTTGGCATAATCTTTACACAGTTGATCAAGTACAGGTGTATTGGCATTTGCTACCGCATTGTCTGGCATATTCTGGCGGTATCCCCAGCCATCCATAATTAATAAAACGAGTGGTTTTTTAGTGTTAGTCATGTAGAACCTCTTTAATATTAATGGTTAAAATTTGCTGCTGTAGATTTTACAACATTCACTGCCATTGTCACTGAAAAAGCCTGTATACAACACAATAGTAAGTAAAATTGGCTCAATTTAACCATTTTATCGCTAAGGATAAAAGTCTTTGGCTTTTCTTCTGTGTTTCACAAGGTATACTCGTTGCAAAACTTCCTAACACTACAGAGATGAACATAAACTATGCAAGAATATATAAACTTTTTTTCTGACCATGCGATGTTATCAATTGGCTGGGTGGCTATTGCCGGTCTTTTGCTACATAGCCTTATAAAAGATAAATTAACGGGCGTGACCAGTATTACTGCGCAACAAGCGACCATAATGATTAATAAGCAAGATGCCATTATCGTTGATCTGCGTTCAAGTGATGAATATAAGAGAGGCCATATTGTAAATGCAAAAAATATAACTCTGTCACAAATTGAGAAAGGAAACTTTGCAGAGATTGAAAATCACAAACAGACCCCCATTATACTGGTCTGTGAATCGGGGGCGCGCTCTGCAAGTGCTGCAACTAAACTGGTTAAAGCGGGTTTTTCTCAAGTGAATAACCTGGCATCAGGTATGAGCGGTTGGGCATCGGCAAATTTACCAACAACGAAGAAATAAATATGGCCACAGTGATTATGTATAGCACAGCTTACTGTCCATATTGTATCAGGGCTAGAAAGCTGCTCGACGATAAAGGTGTTAAATACACCGATATTAATGTCTCTCAAGCAGATGCTCGCGCTAAGATGACTGCATTAACGGGGGGCTCAACCGTGCCACAGATTGTAATTGACGATCAAGCTGTTGGAGGCTGTGATGAGCTTTATGCCTTAGCTCGAAGCGGAAAACTTGATCAATTACTTAAAAAGTAACGAGCAAACAGAAACAATAAACTGTAGCAGTTACGCACTTAATTAAATAACCTTATAAGGGACTAACATGTCAGAACAACAAGACCAACCTCAACAAATTGAATTTAACATCCAACGTGTATATGTAAAAGATATCTCCTTTGAATGCCCAAACTCGCCTATGATTTTCAAGAAGGAATGGGCACCTGAAGTATCGATGGATATCGATACAAAAAGCACAAAATTAGAAGAGGGTGTGTTTGAAGTTGTTTTATCTTTGACTACAACTGCAAAAATTGGTGAAGATGTTGCGTTCCTGTGTGAAGTGCAACAAGCTGGGATTTTCTCTGTAGGCAACTTAGAAGGCGCGCAAATGGCGCATTGCATCAATGCATTTTGTCCAAATATCCTCTTCCCATATGCGCGTGAAGCAGTAGCAAACCTTGTTACTCGTGGGACTTTCCCGCAATTAAACCTTGCGCCTGTTAACTTTGATGCGCTTTTTCAGCAAGCAATTCTAAGTAAACAAGCTCAAGCAAGCCAACAGGCTGAAACGGCTAAATTAGACTCTTAGTCTAAGAAATAGGTATTTAAATGGCAGACAAAATAGCCATTACAGTATTAGGGGCGGGGTCATATGGCACCGCTCTTGCTGTATCTTTGGCACGCAATGGTCACCCAACATTGATTTGGGGGCATGAAGTCGATCATATTGAGCGTCTGCAAAAAGATCGTGAAAATAAAGCATTTTTAGCCAATATCCCCTTTCCTGAATTGTTAACGGCGCAAGCTGATTTAGCGACCTGCTTAGCTGCAACACGTAATATTTTACTGGTTGTGCCTAGCCATGTGTTTGCCTTGGTGTTGCAGCAGATTAAGCCCTATCTCAGACCTGACCATCGCATTGCCTGGGCGACTAAAGGATTAGAAGCACAAACAGGGCGGTTACTGCAGGAAGTTGCTGTGGATGTACTCGGAGAAAATTATCCGTTAGCAGTTATTTCCGGGCCAACTTTTGCCATGGAAGTGGCAAAAGGGCTGCCAACAGCGGTTGCGGTTGCTGGCACCCAGGCGCAGTTTACTCAGGAGCTTGCTGATCTGTTCCATAATCAGCGCAATTTCAGAGCCTATCTCTCAGATGATTTTACCGCTGTACAGTTAGGCGGAGCCGTGAAAAATGTCATAGCTATCGGCGCCGGACTGGCCGATGGTTTGGGATTCGGCGCAAATGCCCGTACCGCACTTATTACCCGTGGCTTAGTGGAATTAACCCGACTTGGTGTTGCGCTTGGCGCAAAAGAATCTTCTTTTATGGGAATGGCCGGCTTAGGCGATTTAGTGTTAACTTGTACTGACAATCAATCTCGTAATCGTCGTTTTGGCCTTGCTTTAGGGCGGGGTAAAGGGATCGAAGAAGCACAAGTTGAAATCGGTCAGGTAGTGGAAGGTTATCGCAACACTGAAGAGGTCTATCACCTTGCCCATCGTGTCGGCATTGAAATGCCGATATGTGAGCAAATCTATTATGTGCTTTATCAAGGTAAAGATGTAAAAGAGGCTGCGATGGATTTATTGTCACGCAGTAAAAAAGGTGAATAATTCAGCGTTAATCTTTCTAAGATAAAAAAGGCTTCTAATAAGAAGCCTTTTTTAGTTATACAATAGCAATATTACGACTCTTGTAAAATATTTAACATACGGCGCAGCGGCTCTGCAGCACCCCATAATAACTGGTCGCCGACGGTAAAGGCACTGACATATTCAGGTCCCATGGCCAGTTTACGGATACGCCCGACAGGTACATTTAAGGTGCCGGTTACTTTTGCCGGCGATAACTCTTGGACGCTGATATCGCGTTCATTGGGAATGACTTTTACCCACTCATTGTGCGCCGCTAAAATCTTTTCTATCTCGGCAACTGAAATATCTTTTTTCAGTTTCATGGTGATTGCCTGGCTGTGGCAACGCATCGCGCCAATGCGCACGCATAAACCATCAATGGGAACCTGTTTATCGCTTGTGCCTAATATTTTATTTGCTTCAACCTGCGCTTTCCACTCTTCTTTACTCTGCCCTGAAGGCGTTGCTACATCAATCCAAGGGATCAGGCTGCCAGCTAGCGCTGCGCCAAACTGCTCTGTAGGCAGGGCGTCACTGCGCAGATGCTCGGCAACTTGTTTGTCTATTTCTAAAATAGCCGAAGCGGGATCGGCGAGTTTATCGGCAACTACCGCATGAATCGATCCCATCTGGCTAATTAATTCACGCATATTACGGGCGCCGGCACCCGATGCTGCCTGGTATGTATGTGGTGTTACCCATTCGATAAGGTCTTTTTCAAACAAACCGCCCAGCGCCATTAATAATAATGAAACCGTACAGTTACCACCTACGTAAGTTTTAATACCATCAGCCAGACCTTGTTTAATCACCTCTTTGTTAACCGGATCTAATACTATAATACTGTCATCTTTCATGCGCAGTGAAGAGGCTGCATCAATCCAGTAGCCACTCCAGCCGGATGCGCGCAGTTTTGGGTAAACTTCATTGGTATAATCGCCACCTTGACAGGTCAGAATAACATCCATTTCCGCGAGTGCTGCAATGTCGAAGGCATCTTTTAATGTCGCGGTTGGTTTCCCAATGTCAGGTGCGCTAAGACCCACTTGTGAGGTGGTGAAAAACAGAGGCTCAATCGTTGCAAAATCATTTTCATCACGCATTCTTTGCATAAGCACAGAGCCAACCATACCGCGCCAACCAACTAAACCCACTTTTTTCATTGTCCAATATTCCTTAAAGTTTAAAAAGATAAAAAGAGTATCCGGTTAACCATTAACCTAATAGGGAATTTACCATTATCAGGTTTGCTCTGGCTAGTTTTTTGACTAATCCGAGTGAATAAATATTCCCAAAAATTGGATAACTATTTAAACAACCTATGATTTAGAGACAAACCACTTAAAATAGAGCCCTGGTTTCGGGCGGCCGTGCAAGGGGAAATAGCACAAACGAAGGGCTGTCTGTGCTATTTCATCAGAGCCAAGCGATAGGCTTTAAAAACCGTTAGATATCGTAATCATAAATCGTTGGCGTAGGTAAACGTTTATGCTGGGTGCGTAAATAGATGGCGAGTAATTTATCTTCAATCTCTTGTGCGACTTGCTTGCCCTCTAAAAAGTCATCAATTTGACTGTAAGTCATGCCCAGTGCCACTTCATCTTCGAGTTGTGGTTTATTTTCTTCTAAATCTGCTGTTGGTGCTTTTTCTACTAGCAGTGCGGGTGCGCCGAGATGTTTAGCTAATGCGCGTACCTGGCGTTTATTTAAACCGAATAACGGTGCTAAATCACATGCACCATCGCCATGTTTAGTATAAAAACCGGTTATGTTTTCTGCGCTGTGATCTGTACCGACCACTAAACCACCTGTTAAGCCGGCAATTTCATATTGTGCGATCATGCGCATACGCGCTTTAACATTGCCCTTAACAAAATCAAAATTAGCATTGTCAGTAAGTTTAGCCTGGCTATTTTGCAGGGCACTAATGGTGCTTTCATGAATCCCATCTGTACCTGCCTGAACATTCACTGTTACGCAATGTGAGGGCTGAATAAAGCGCAGGGCTAATTGTGCTTCATCTTCATCTTTTTGCACAGCATAAGGCAAACGCACCGCGATAAACTGATATTTATCGGTGTTCTCGGATTGATTGAGTTGTGCAACTGCTAATTGGCATAAACGCCCGGCAGTACTTGAGTCGACGCCACCACTAATACCCAGCACTAGGCTCTGGGAAGAAGCATGTTGCAGTTTAGTTTTGATGAAGTCGATGCGCCGCTGGATTTCGTTATCAATATCGATCTCGGGTAAAACACGCATCTCTTGTAATATTTTTTGTTTCATTAAAGCAGCCTATTAGTTGCGGTTAGTCACTCTGTAGTGGATGATTATGCAAAAAAACGTCTGTTTTTTACAGTGAAAAGAGATATTAATTTCACTCTTTACCATTTTTGCTAATTATTTTATGCAGATCATTATATAAAATGGGATGTTGTCATTTTCTTATTCGTTCTGATCGCAAAGTCCGTTAAAATATATTTTTCTTTTTCTCTTTATTAAGGTTTCAATTATGTCTCTAAGTGTGGTTATTCTTGCTGCTGGTAAAGGCACGCGTATGTGCTCAGCCCTTCCAAAAGTACTTCATAAAATTGCCGATAAGCCGATGCTGCAGCATGTTATTGATACCGTTAAAGGGATTGGCTCTGAGAATATACACCTGATTTATGGTCATGGTGGTGAGCTGCTGCAGGAGAGAATATCCGAGCCGCAGTTAAATTGGATCAAGCAGTCAGAGCAATTAGGTACCGGGCATGCGATGCAAATTGCCCAACCCCATTTTAAAGAAAATGAAAAAATACTGATGGTTTACGGTGATGTGCCGCTTCTTTCCGGGCAAACATTGCAGCGTTTAATTGCCGCGCAGCCACAAGATGGCATCGCGTTATTAACGGTGGAATTAGAAAACCCCACCGGATACGGGC
>Ga0075011_10002355_pt1 | contig 10214 bp, 10 predicted proteins | sample TARM_MetaG_T_14_FD_72354 | JGI IMG/M metagenome (GOLD analysis project Ga0075011, IMG submission 72354) | Freshwater microbial communities from Pennsylvania, USA, analyzing microbe dynamics in response to fracking - TARM_MetaG_T_14 | ecosystem: Environmental > Aquatic > Freshwater > River...
TTCATCAGCCACGACCTCGCCGTGGTGCGCGCCATGGCGCACCGCATCATGGTGCTCAAGGAGGGGGAAGTGGTGGAGAGCGGCGACTGCCTCGCGGTGCTGGAGAACCCGAGCAGCGACTACACTCGTGCGCTGGTGGCCGCAGCGGGGCTGGCGCCGCGGGTGGAATGACTTGGAAATTATCCTCTGGAGGGGTTATTGGTGCGTTATCCCCTCCGGCGGATAATGCGTCGCCCGGGCGGGCGCTGCCACCCTACCGGCTGGAACCCCCTGCATCGAAAGCGGGAGGTTTCGAGGCCGTTAATGTGAATGCCAGCAGTAGCACCAGCCAGCTCCCATAGACCAGGATCCCGACCGGGTAGGCGAAGAAGGCATAGCTCAACCCGAAGTCGATGAAGGTCACCGGCAGCAGCAGGCCGGCCACCGACAGGCTGCGGGTTTCAGGATCGCTGGCCACGAGGCGGGGGGTGAAAACCCACAGCGGCAGCAGATAGAGCGCCAGCAGAGCGAGCAGAGCCGGCAGGCCGCGCCGCACCCAGACATCCAGCAGGTCGTTATGGGCGTGCCAGTAACGATCCATCCCCGGCGCCACCCTGCCCTGCTCCACCAATTCGCTCATGGCCTCGGCGTAGCCGCCGTGGCCGCGCCCCATCCAGGGGGACTGGGGGATCAGCAACAGCGCGCCGCGATACATCTCCAGCCGCGCTCCCACGGAGCCGTTCGGCTCGCCCGCCAGGTAGTCCGCCGCCTCCTCCATGGCCACGCCCACCCGCTGCTGTACCCCGCTCTGGGGCGTGAGGTAGAGGCCCGCCAGCAGCAGCGCCACCGCACCGACCGTCAGCCAGCGCCAGCGCGCCGGCCAGCCACGCAGCCAGGCGCGGTAGAAGACCAGCGTCGCCAGTGGCAGCGCCAGCCAGCCACCGCGGGTGCCCGACAGCGCCGAGGCCAGCAGCCCTCCCGCCGCCCCCAGCAGCAGGACCACGAGCCAGCGCCGACGAGACTCCTGCTTCCACGCCCAGCCCAGCCCCGCCAGGCAGAGCAGGCCGGTAAGCAGGGCCAGGTTGCCGAACAGGATCGCGTTCACCTCACCATGGCCATTGGCGCGACGCACGCCCTCGACGCCCGCCTGCCAGAGTGCCCAGAGCCCGTTGCCTACCCCCCCAAGCGACAGGCCTCCCCACCACCAGGCCAGCGCTGGCCTCAGGCGGTACACCGCAGGACCCACGGCCGCGGCCAGCAGCGCGGCCAGCACCGTGGGCCAGGCGAGCGCCAGTTCGCCATGCCATAGCCCCGCCGCCAGCTCCGCCGCGCCAAGGCCCAGCAGCAAGGCGGCGGCACACCATACCGGGCCTGCCGGTGAAAGCGGGGCCGCCCCATGTCGCCAGGCCAGGAGGGCAATCAGCAGCAGGAAATGCGGGGCCAGCCAGTAGCCCATGGGCAGCAGCAGCGGTGCGGCCAGCATCCCGACAACGGCGATGTCGCGACTTCTCCCTATAAGGAGCTCATGGCGTGATCGTCTTCCTTCTTCCATCGGCGGCTTGTTCCTCCTGAGCGGCGGCGGGTCGCGGCGAACCCGACTATCGAAGACCGGCGACCATTGGACAGAACCCGGCGGCTATTCGCAACGAAGAAAGCCGCGGCCTCGATCGCGCGAGGCAGCGGCTTTCCTTGAATCATGCCTGGTTCCGGTAGCGCCCGAGAGGGAACCGCTCAGCTCGCCGTGGAGGTGTGCTGGGGGTGCAGCGTCACCACCTTGTGACGCTGCGCTGACGGTGCCGAGGCACCTGCCAGCGCCTGGCCATCCTGCTGCTCCCACACCAGGTCGACGAGCTCGCCCTGCGGCTGGTAGCCCAGCGGCGCCCCGACCAGCAGCTCGCGGATGCGCGGGACGTCGAAGGCGAGGCAGGCATCGAACAGGGTCTCCAGCAGGCAGTCCATCTCGTCCCACTCCAGCGAGATCTCGTTGGCGGTCATGATCCGCGCGTGGCTGGTGGCCTCCACCTTCTCGCCGATCAGAAGCTCCTCGTAGAGCTTCTCCCCGGGGCGCAGGCCGGTAAAGCGGATCTCGATGTCACCGCCAGCCGCGGCGCCATCCTCGCCACCGGGATAGCTCGGCTCGAGCCCGGAGAGGCGGATCAGGTGGCCGGCCAGCTCGGCGATCTTCACCGGCTCGCCCATGTCCAGCACGAAGACATCCCCGCCGCGGGCCATGGCACCGGCCTGGATCACCAGCTGGGCGGCCTCGGGGATGGTCATGAAGTAGCGGGTGATCTCCGGATGGGTCACCGTGACCGGGCCGCCGGCGGCGATCTGGCGACGGAAGAGGGGCACCACGGAGCCGCTGGAGCCCAACACGTTGCCGAAGCGCACCATGCTGAAGCGTGTACCCTTCTGGGCCCTGGCCAGCCCCTGGCACACCAGTTCCGCCAGGCGCTTGCTGGCGCCCATCACGTTGGTGGGGCGCACCGCCTTGTCGGTGGAGACCAGCACGAAGCTCTCCACTCCCGCCTCCACCGCCGCCCGGGCGGTTTCCAGGGTGCCCAGGACGTTGTTGCGCAGCCCCTCCACCACGTTGTGCTCCACCATCGGCACGTGCTTGTAGGCCGCGGCGTGATAGACGGTCTGCACATGGAAGACGGTCATGATCCTCTGCACGCGGTGGCGGTGCTGCACCGAGCCCAGCAGCGCCCTCACCGGGCAGGCGATGCCCTCTTCGCGGGCAATCTGCGCGAGCTCCTGTTCGACGCGATAGAGGCTGAACTCGGAGAGCTCGAGCAGCAGCAGCTGCGCCGGGCCCTGGCGCAGGATCTGGCGGCACAGCTCGCTGCCGATGGAGCCGCCGGCGCCGGTCACCATCACCACCTTGCCGGTGATATTGGCCCCCATCAGCGAGGGATCCGCCGGCACCGGATCCCGGCCCAGCAGATCCTCCACCGAGACATCGCGAAGATCGTTGATCTGCGCCCGGCCGGCCACCACGTCGGCCATCCCGGGGATCGTCTGGACCGGCACCTCGAGGGGCTCCAGATGCTCCAGGATCTCCCGACGCCGCGCCCGCGACGCACTGGGGATGGCCAGCAGCACCTTTTCGACGCCGTAATCCTTGACCAGGCGTGCCAGCTCCGCCGGGGCATAGACCTTCAGCCCCTGGATGAAGGCGCCCTCCAGGCTGCGCGCATCGTCGGCGAAGCCCACCGCCTCGTACTCGGTGCCGTGGCGCAGCGACTGCACCAGCTGGCGACCCGCCGCCCCGGCGCCATAGATCACCACCCGCGTCTTGTAGCGCAGCTGGTTGCGCAGGTAGATCCCGCGCAGGGCAAAGCGCACCCCGCCCACGGTCAGCAGGGCCAGCATGGCGTAGATGAACGGCACCGAGCGCGGCACCGGCAGCTGGAACAGGTAGTTGACCACCAGCAGCGCCAGCGCGGAGGCCCCCACCCCGGCCGCCACCGCCTTCACCGCCTTCATGCTCATGTAGCGGATCACCGCCCGGTAGAAGCCCAGACGAATGAAGATCACAAGGCTCACCGGGATCACCACGGGCAGCACCCACCACACCCGGGGCTGGGTCACGAAGGCCCAGCTGTCCAGGCGCAGCAGCATCGCCAACAGGAAGCTCAGCGTGATCAGCAGGCTGTCGGCCGCCAGCTGCAGCAAGCGTTTCTGCCGGCGTGGCAGCCGGAACAGGGGTTGGACCAGCGTCATTATCACAGGCAGGAGTCCTCTCATCCGTGATGAGGAGAAACATCAGAAGAAAGTACGATTCTACCAGTACCGGGCCGACACTTCAGTTTCCTGAAGTGCCAGATTGACGACAGCTGATGTAAGACATGGATTACAACGAAAGGCAGGAGTGGGGCGCCGGGCTAGCAGGAGGCACCCTCTATGGCAGGCTTGGGGTCGCTCAGCTGGGCCTGAGCCTGACACTGCTTGCAGGTGACCAGGGCGAGACTGTTGGGCCGGGGCTCGATCTCGAACGCCTGCCAGCGAATCTCACCGCGCCCGATCTCGACGCTGCCGCAGCGGCAGCTCAGGATGAAAGTACCAACCGCATCGCGCTCAAGGCTGATAGATGACATGGGGTCCCTCCCATCAATTTAAGCCAGCTTAAGCCCCGAAGTGACGCCCCCATAGTGGAGAACGCCGACACACCGTGTAGGCCTGGGCCGACACCCGTGTAAAACACTCCGCGAGATTCACCGCCCTCCCGCCCTCATCACCCCGCCTGGGTCTCGTGCCGGGTGGCAACAGGCAGGGTGTCTGGCAGTGCCTGAAGCGCCGTCAACGGCATCGGCTTGGCGAAGAAGTAGCCCTGGAGCAGGTCGCAACCGCGCTGGACCAGGTCCTGCTGCTGCGCCGATGCCTCGATCCCCTCGGCGACCACGACCAGGTCCAGGTGGTGGGCCATGGTGATGATGCCCTGCACGATGGCGGCATTGCTGCGGCTGGTGACGATGTCCTGGATGAAGGCACGGTCCAGCTTGACCTTGTGGATCGGCAGGTCGCGCAGGTAGCTCAGGCTGGAGAATCCGGTGCCGAAGTCGTCCAGGGCGACCCGCACACCCATTGCCTTGAGCCGGTTGATCAGCTCAATGGCCTGATCGGCGCCGTCCAGCAGGACGCTCTCGGTGACCTCCAGCTCCAGGCACTCCGCGGGGAGGCCAGACGCGACCAGCGCCGCTTGCACCTCGTCCACAAAGCCCCCGCGGCGGAACTGCAGCGAGGAGATGTTCACCGCGACGGGCACCGCCGGGCCACCCGACGCCCGCAGCGCCGCGGCATCACGGCAGGCGCGTCTCAGCACCCATTGCCCGAGCGGGATGATCTGTCCGGTCTGCTCGGCCAGGGGGATGAACTCGCCGGGCGATACCATGCCCTTCTGCGGGTGACGCCAGCGGGCCAGCGCCTCCAGACCACAGATGCGACCGCTGATCGCATCCACGATGGGCTGATAGTGCAACTCGAACTGTTCGCTGCGCAGCGCCGTATGCAGGTCATGGCGCAGCAGCACGCTGTCTTCGGTCGTGGCCTGAGCGTTGCCCCGGTACCAGTGCCAGGTGTTGCGCCCCTGTCGCTTGGCCTGCGCCATGGCAAGCCCCGCGCGCTGCAGCAGCTCGTGGGCCTGGCGGGTGACATCGCAGTTGCAGGCGATGCCGATGCTGGCACTGATATGCAGCGGCTTGCCGTCGATCACGATGGGAGCACTCACCTCCTCCAGGATGCGTTCGGCCAAGGTCATGCCGGCCTGCTGGCTCTCCAGGCGCTCGAAGAGCAGCGCTTCCCGGTCTGGGTCGCCGGCCTGGCTCTGCACGGCATAACCAAAATCATCCTTGCCAAGGAGTTCTCTGAGCTCGGCGGCGATGTAGGCCTGGAGTGCGCTGTCGGCTGCTCGCACCTCGTCGAGCAGCTCGGGGCGGCCATCCACCAGATTGAGGATGTCCTCGATGTCGTGGCTCCACAAAGGATCACCCTCGCCGCGCCCCTTGTAGGCCTCCAGCTTGGTGGCAACGAACAGCGGCGGCGTAACCACGCGAATCGTGAGATCGCCGCCCAATGAGACGGGCACTGCCGTTTTGAGCGCCTCGGGGTACCACCTGTTGCTGAAGCCCAGCACCTCGTCATGGTCCGGCATCAGGTCGACGCGCAGCTCCCCCAGCTTCATGGCGCAGATGGGCACCTCCTCATCCATCGTAGAGGGCTCCTTGAACCCCTTGGCCTTCAGCGCTTCCTTGAAGCGGTGCAGGTGCGCATAGGTCATGACGCTGATGATCAGATCCACGTCGTCGGTGCTTCGTACCTGCTCGCGGGTAAACGAATCGGTCAGTAGCAGCCCGGTTGTACACCCCCCGACGAAGGCCACCTGGTTGCGCAGTTCGGCCCCAAGGGCCTCGGCCACCTGACGCAGCATGGCCCGCTGATCGTCGAATAGGCTCATCGCTTACTCCAGATACTCTGCCAGTCGCTCGGCAGCGACCTTGCTCTCGCGGGGGTGGCCAATTCGAATGGCATCGACCAAGGCCAGCATGGCGTACAGTTCGGGGTCGCGACGCACCGCGAAGGGCACACTCTTGAACAGCGGCTCGATGGCCTGGCCTTTGCTGTTGCCCCGAGCATCCGGCCACACCATCGGCAGCTCACCCGAGCTATATAGCTGGCCCTCGAGCACCGGTGCGGCGAAGGTCGTCGCGATGCCACGAGTGATCTCGCCGGGCTTGGCCGGAAATACATAGCGCACCCCGTGCACGATGAAGTTGAACAGGGCCCGGCCGTTGGCGCGCGGCACCCCCGTGCCGCGCTCCCTACGGATCAGGCCCACCTCCAGGCAGCGCTGCAGGGCAAGGCTCACCTGGCTCTTGCTGATCCCGGTTTGCTCGGCCAAGGCTCGCACGCTGTAGCGGGAGAGCAGCTGATCGCCATCGAGCCCGGGCAAGCCCTCCCGATGCCTGTCGATGTCGAGATCATCCAGCGCCCAGTCTCGCCAGTCATCGGGAAGCGCCCTTGCCCCCTTGCCAGCGTGGGTGTCGTGGCCAGGCCCTTCCCTACCCCTTATGGACACCAGCTTTAAAAGCAGGCCAATATCTTGACTTTTCATGAGGCACCTCACCAGGGTGTCCCTAGTCCCAGGACACAGGACATGCTTGATGAAGTTACCGCGTGATGTCAAGGGCAGCCCTTCTGCGCAGACGAATCCGCTTGTTGCCTGGTTGACCTACATCGATCAGTCGCGGGCAGGGGTTGGTTTCTTTCAGCCCTGTCGCCTCGATCACGGTGCGATGCTCCCAGCCGTCGCCAAAGTCGTATAGGTAGTGGAAGGCGCGAGCCGCCAGCGCCTTCAGCTTGGCATTGCGCGCCAGGGCGATGGGCCGATCGCTCCATTCGTCCGGCTCGCCGTAGAAGCGACCGTTGCACTCGAATTCGTAGAGGTGACAGTCCCCCCAGCCCATCACATCCTGGATAAGCTCGTGGAGACGGTGCAGATTGATCTGCTCGGGCACCACCACCCGGCGCCAGACCAGCGGGTCGGTGTCGAGCAGTTCGATGCGCAGGCGAATATCGGGCACAGAGACTCTCCAGCAATCAATGTCTTCATGTTAGTGCGGGTGGTCCACCGGCGGACAGTGGCCCGCTCTCGACAGGGTGGTACACTGGGGCGGCAATACTTCACTGGCGAGCGCCGAATGCCCAAACAGTCAACCGTCCTGCGTCGCCTGTCTGATCTGGCCGCTACAGAGCACGACATCGCAGTGCTGTGGCTCTACGGCTCCCGTGCCAAGGGCACCGAATCGGCGGAGAGCGACTATGACCTCGCCGTGGCATTTCAGGACTTCCACCAGGATCCGCTGGAGCGCCGGCTGCGTCCCGAGATCCTGGCACAGGCCTGGCAGGATAAGCTGGGCCTGGCGCATGAGCAGCTCTCCATCATCGACATCAACCTGGCGCCCCTGCCCCTCGCTCATGTCGTGATCCGCACCGGGCAGGTACTACAGGCCAACGACCGCCTGCGCCTGATCCGCGAGGAAAATCGCATCACCTCGATGTGGGAGCTCGATCATCAGTATCACCAGCGGCATTTTGCTTGATGGCGAAGGGAGTCTGGACGTGGAAGAGGAATACATCGATGCCATGCGCGAGCACTGCGCCACCTTGGCAGAGGAGCTCGAGCAGCTCCATCAGGCCGCCTTGTCACCGCAAGGCCTGAGTCCCCTTCTCCACCGAGCAGCCGAGCGCAATCTGCAGCTGCTCACCGAGGCGTGCATCGGCATCGTCAAGCAGCGCCTGAAGTCGCTAGGTAGCGTCGTACCGAGCGATGCGCGCAAGGCCTTCGATAAGCTGCGCAGCCTGGGATACGACGACAGCGATATCCCCTGGAGCAAGGTGATCGGGCTGCGCAACGCCCTGGTACATAACTATCTGAACCTCGACGACTCGATTGTGGCCGGCATCATCAGCCGCAAGGAGTACCAGCAGCTGCTCGAGTTTGCCGGCAAGCAACTGGAAGATGCCGCACTAGCAGCGAAGTCCACTTCAGGGTCAGACCCTTAAGGGTAATTAAGGGTCTGACCCGGGGGCGGTTACCCCGAGGCGGTGGGGCTAGCCCTCATGCTCCCAGCCAACGGCCAGCAGGCCCAGCGCCTCATAGAGCGCCCGCTCCGACTTGCGCAGGTGGGTGGCCGATGGCACCCAGTGGCGAAGCTGGCCGGCCGGCTGATGCTGGGTCAGGTAGTGGGTTGGCGCCGCCAGGGGCTCAAGGCCGGCCTGTCGGAAGTGACGCATGGAGCGCGGCATATGCGAGGCGGAGGTGACCAGCACCACCCGCGCGCCCTCGCCCAGGGTCTCACGAACGGCCTGGGCTTCCAGGCCGGTATCGGTGGGCCAGTCCAGCACCGTCAGGCGCCCTTCCGGCACGCCCAGCTCTGCGGCGGCAGTGGCATAGCCCCGGGCCACCGGGGCAATATCGGGATCACGGCTGGCACCGGTGACCACCAGCGGCAGCTCAGGGTTCTGTCGCCACAGCCGGATGCCCTCCATCAGGCGAATCGCCGAGCTGTCGTTCAAGCGGCTCACGCTCGAGCGCGGCGCCTCGGGTCGCCAACCGCCCCCGAGCACCACCACCGCGGCCAGGGCCTCATCCTCGGGCAGCGCCTCCAGGGCCGGATAGCGCGCCTCCAGCGGTTCCAGGAGACGCTCGGCGACAGGCCCCCAGCTGGCCAGCACCAGAACCGCCAGGCCGATAGCCGCGGCCGCCACACCCGCACGACGGCAGCGCCAAGCCATCAGCGCGAGGCCCAATGCCATCAGCCCAAGGCTGACCGGCAGCGGCATCAACAGCTGGGACGCCAGCGCCTTGATCGTATCGTACATGCAACACCACGTTGGCTGGCGGGGTCAGACCCTTAAGGGAAATTAAGGGTCTGACCCCGAAGGGGGCTGAGGTTGGGCTACACTGAGGCAGGCCACCTGACGTCATCAAGGGGGATTGGCCATGCCCCGCCCGACTCGTATTCTTCTGCCCAGTATACCGGTGCACCTGGTGCAGCGCGGGAACAACCGCGGCACCTGCTTTCACTTCCGCAGCGATGCCGAGCGCTTTCTCGATCTGCTCGACGAGACGCGCCGGGAGTATCGGGTCGACGTGCACGCCTACGTGCTGATGACCAACCACTTTCATCTGCTGGCCACGCCCCGCGACGACCCGCAGGCCGTCAGCCTGCTGATGAAGAGCCTCGGGCAGCGCTACGCGCAGTATTTCAACCGGCGCCACGAGCGCACCGGCGGGCTCTTCGAGGGCCGTTACTACTCCTGCCTGGTCGGCGAAGAAGCCTACCTCTTCGCCTGCTACCGCTATATCGAGCTGAATCCGGTGCGGGCCGGCATGGTCGCCCATCCCGGCGACTACCGCTGGTCCAGCTACCCGGCCAACGCCCTGGGCGCCGAGGACCCGCGGGTCACGCCCCATGCGCTCTACCTGGCCAGCGCCCGCGACCCCGAGCAGCGCCGGCACCACTACCGCCAGCTCTTCGACGCGCCCCTGCCCGACGCCACCCTGGAGGAGATCCGCCAGCAGACTCGCCGCGGCCACGCCTTCGGCAGCGAGGCCTGGCGGGAACGGCTGTCGGGGCAATCCCCATAGGGGGTCAGACCCTTCAGAAGACTTAGGCGGGGGTTGGCCTAAGTTTGCCGAAGGGTCTGACCCCGAAGGTTGGTTCGCTCAGTCGCTGCCGAACAGATCGCGGGTGTAGACCTTCTCGGCGACGTCCTGGAGCTCCTCGGCCATGCGGTTGCTGAGGATGACGTCGGCTTCGGCCTTGAAGGCGTCGAGGTCGCGGATCACCCGGGAGCCGTAGAAGGTCTCCTCGGCGAGCACCGGTTCATAGACCACCACCTCGATGCCCTTGGCCTTGATGCGCTTCATCACACCCTGCATGGCGCTGGCGCGGAAGTTATCGGAGCCGGTCTTCATGATCAGCCGGTAGACCCCCACCACCCGCGGCTTGCGCTTGAGGATCTGCTCCGCGATGAAGTCCTTGCGGGTGCGGTTGGCATCGACGATGGCCGCGACGATGTTGCTCGGCACGTCCTGGTAGTTGGCCAGGAGCTGCTTGGTGTCCTTGGGCAGGCAGTAGCCGCCGTAGCCGAAGGAGGGGTTGTTGTAGTGCTTGCCGATGCGCGGGTCGAGCCCCACCCCCTCGATGATCTGGCGGGTATCCAGGCCG
>Ga0075011_10002356_pt1 | contig 10214 bp, 6 predicted proteins | sample TARM_MetaG_T_14_FD_72354 | JGI IMG/M metagenome (GOLD analysis project Ga0075011, IMG submission 72354) | Freshwater microbial communities from Pennsylvania, USA, analyzing microbe dynamics in response to fracking - TARM_MetaG_T_14 | ecosystem: Environmental > Aquatic > Freshwater > River...
CCGCCGGTGCCTCCGTCGCCCGGACCGGCATCGCCGCCGGTGCCTCCGTCGCCCGGACCGGCATCGCCGCCGGTGCCTCCGTCGCCCGGACCGGCATCGCCGCCGGTGCCACCGTCTCCGCCGCCGTCTCCGCCGTCACCCGGGTCCGTCGGCTCGGGGCGTTGCGCCGGCCCGCTGGAGACCTGCACCTGGATGGTGGACCCCGGCGGAACACGCGTGCCCGCGCCGGAGCCGACGGCAAGGACCGTCCCCTGGGGCTGGTCGGACTCCATCGGCGTCGCCTGGACGACGAGGCCGAGGGCCTGGAGCTGGGACGTGGCGCTGCTGATCGAGCCGCCGACGAGCGCCTCGGGGATGGTGGGCCACCCCTCTTGCGGGTCGGTGGGCTCATCGCTGGGCGGGCACTCGATCTCGTTCCCGTCGTCGTCGAGGCAGACCTCGGGCGACGGCGTCGGGGACGGCAGCGGGCGCGGGGGCGTGAAGGGCGGGAAGTCCACCACGGGCTCGCCCTCGAGGGCGATCTGCATGAAGTCGGTCCACGCCCGCAGCGGGAAGGTGGAGCCGGTCATGCCGTTGCGGTTGCCGGTCCACTGGCCGAAGCGCGTGATGCCTTCCTCGCGCCGCGTCTCCGGGTCCTGCTGGTGCAGTCCGACGACGGTGGTGAGCTGCGGGGTGAAGCCCGCGTACCAGGCCGAGATGTTGCCGTTCGAGGTGCCGGTCTTGCCGGCGCTCGGGCGCCGCTCTCCGTTCGGCCCGCGCAGCTCCCGGGCGGTCCGCCCCGAACCGCTCTCGACGACGGCCTGCAGCGTGTGGGTCGTCGCGGCGATGACGTCCGGGTCGAACTCCTGGACCGCCTGCGCCGGGTTCTCGAAGATGAGGGTGCCGTCCAGGCCGTGCACCGTCGAGACGACGTGCGGGGTCACCCGGTTGCCGCCGTTGGCGATCGCCGAGTAGGCGGTGGCCAGCTCGCGGGGGCTCACGCTCGTGGTCCCGAGCACGTTCGACGGGTCGGCGGTGATGGTCACCGACTCGGGGATGCCGAGGCGGTGACCGACCTCGGCGGTGCGGTTCGGCCCGATCTCGAGGTTGAGCTTGGCGAAGACGCTGTTCACGGAGTCGGCCATCGCGTGGGTGAGGTCGATGTACCCGAAGTTGACCTCGCCGAAGTTCCGCGGGCCGATCCCTTCACTGTTCCAGCCCGGCAGCGGGATCTGGTTGTTGCCGTCGAAGCGCTCGTTGAGCTGGTGTCCGTCCTCGAGGGCCGCGATGAGGGTGAAGGGCTTGAACATCGATCCTGCCTGGGCACGGCCCTGCGTGGCGAAGTTGAACTGCTGCTCGACGTAGTCGTGGCCGCCGTAGACGGCGCGCAGGGCGCCGGTGGCCGGATCCATGGCGACGAGCCCCACGGAGAGGCGGGCGCGGTCGGCCGGGTTGTCACCGGCAAAGGCGGACTCGGCGACGGCGACGGCCGCGTCCTGGAGCCGCTGGTCGATGGTCGTGACGATGTTCAGACCGCGCGTCCGGATGCGGTCCGGGTGGTCACGGAACTGCTCGGTCTGCGCGAGCTCCTCCTCGACCATGCGCACCAGGTAGCCCGCCTGGCCGGCGAGCTGGTTGGTGCGCGGGGGCCGCGGGTTGAACTCGGGGAAGGCGGCGGCGTCGCGCTGTTCCTGGGTGATGTACCCGTAGGTGAGCATGCGGTTGATGGACCGGGTCCAGCGACGCTCGGCCTGTGCGCGGTTGACGTCCGGGTCCCAGTTGTTCGGAGAGGGGATGATCCCGGCGAGCAGCGCGGCCTGGGACGGGTTGAGGTCGCGGGCCGAGACGCCGAAGTAGGACTGCGCCGCGGCCTCGATGCCGTGGACGTTGCGGCCCCAATAGATGGTGTTGAGGTAGTCCTCGAGGATCTGTTCCTTGGGCGTGGTGCGCGTGACCTTCATGGCCATGATGGCCTCTTGCGCCTTGCCGATGACCGTCGTCGTCGAGTCCATCTTGGTGCGCTCGATGTACTGCATCGTGATGGTCGAGCCACCCTGGCGCGAGCCCGTGGTCAGGTTCGTCCACAGGGCGCGGGCAAGGCCGCGGAAGTCGACGCCGGGGTTGGTCCAGAAGGAGGTGTCCTCGGAGGAGACGACGGCGCCGGGCACGAACGCGGGCAGCTCGTCGAGCCCGATGAGCACCCGCCGCTCGCGTTGGAGCGTGCCGATCGGCGTGACGCCATCGGCGAAGAAGATCGTGGTGACCTGATTGTCGATCCCCTCGAGGTTGTCCGGGACCTCCGTCGTCACCCAGGCCGCGGCGAAGGCACCGGCGCCGAGCGCGACGAAGCCGAGGAACGTGCCGACGACGATGCGCCACGACGGCAGCCAGCGCTGGATGGGGCCCTTGCCGCGCCGTGGGTAGTTCCAGAACTTGCGACGGCGTCGCGCGTTGCCCTTGGTGGCCACGTCCGAAATCCTCCTGGGTACATCGGCGAAGCGGCGCCAGTCGGCCGGGAGGCGCGCTGACGGCACACGTCCGCTCCACCGTGGAACGCTAGCGGATGGCCGAAAGCGCCGGACTCTGCCAGGCGCCGCGACGACCGCTCCCCTCCGGCTCTCCCCCGGCGCGACCTGCGCGCTCCGCCGAACCTTCACCAACGCCACGGTGTGGGAGACATTGCGCCAGCAGGGGGTGGGTGCCTAAGGTCGGTACCTTAGATGTATCGAGTCGATACGTCGCCCCGACACATCGGAGCGACCGATCGGGGGATAGTCATCTCCTCACCGCGTCGACTCTACCGATGGTCGACGAACCGAGGAGGAACCCGTGCGCAGTCGTTCGACCGTGCTCGAGACCGCCACCCTCGGGCTGCTCACCACGGTGCCGCTGCACGGCTACGAGCTGCGCAAGCAGCTCTCGCTGCTGCTCGGACCGCTGCGTGCCTTCTCCTACGGCACGCTGTACCCCGTGCTGCGTTCCCTCCAGCAACGCGGCCTGATCGCGACGGTCGAGCCTACGCAAGCGACCGCCGCCACCACCGCGCGTGGCACCTCGTTGTCGGGGCGGCGTGGCCGCATCGTCTACGAGCTCACCGCTGACGGCAAGGAGCACCTCCAGTCCGTCCTCTCCTCCGCGGGCCCCTCGGCCTGGGAGGACGAGAACTTCGACGTTCGCTTCGCGCTCTTCGCGCAGACCGACGCCGACACCCGTCTCCGCATCCTCGAGGGCCGGCGCACCCGGCTCACCGAAAAGCTGGAGGCGGTCAGGGAGTCCGCGGCTCGCATCCGTGAGCGGCTCGACGAATACACGCTCGAGCTGCAGCGCCACGGGCTCGAGCAGGTCGAGCGTGAGGTGCGCTGGCTCGACGGCCTCATCACCCAAGAAAGGGGCCGTGCGTCGCGCGACCCTCGAGAGAATCAGAAGGAGCGAGGATGACCTCCATCCGCGTCGCCATCGTTGGCGTCGGCAACTGTGCTTCGTCCCTGGTCCAGGGCGTGCACTACTACCGTGACGCCGACCCGGCCGGCAAGGTGCCCGGCCTGATGCACGTCCAGTTCGGCGACTACCACGTGCGCGACCTCGAGTTCGTGGCGGCGTTCGACGTCGACGCGAAGAAGGTCGGCTTCGACCTGGCCGAGGCGATCAACGCCTCTGAGAACAACACGATCAAGATCGCCGACGTCCCGCCGACCGGCGTGACCGTCCAGCGCGGCCCGACGCTCGACGGACTGGGGCTCTACTACGCCGCCACGATCGACGAGTCGGACGCCGCGCCGGTCGACGTCGTGCAGACCCTCAAGGACGCCAAGGTCGACGTGCTCGTCTCCTACCTCCCGGTGGGTTCGGAGGAGGCCGACAAGTTCTACGCCCAGTGCGCCATCGACGCCGGCGTGGCCTTCGTCAACGCGCTGCCGGTCTTCATCGCCTCCGACCCCGAGTGGGCCGCGAAGTTCGAGGCGGCCGGCGTGCCGATCATCGGTGACGACATCAAGTCGCAGGTCGGCGCCACCATCACGCACCGCGTGCTGGCCCGCCTGTTCGAGGACCGTGGCGTCATCCTCGACCGCACGTACCAGCTCAACGTCGGCGGCAACATGGACTTCAAGAACATGCTGCAGCGCGACCGCCTCGAGTCGAAGAAGGTCAGCAAGACGCAGGCCGTCACCTCGAACCTTCACGACGGCCCGCTGGCCGGCAAGACCGAGGACCGCAACGTCCACATCGGCCCGTCGGACTACGTCGCCTGGCTCGACGACCGCAAGTGGGCCTACGTCCGCCTCGAGGGCCGCGCGTTCGGTGAGGTGCCGCTGAACCTGGAGTACAAGCTCGAGGTGTGGGACTCGCCGAACTCGGCCGGCATCATCATCGACGCCGTCCGCGCCGCGAAGATCGCCCTCGACCGTGGCGTCGGCGGCCCCATCATCTCGGCCTCGACCTACTTCATGAAGTCGCCGCCCGTCCAGATGGAGGACTCCGAGGGCCGTGCGCTCCTGGAGGCGTTCATCGCCGGTGACGCCGAGCGCTGACCCTCCCGGGCGATCCGCCATCCCGGACCCCTGACGACGGCGCCCCGGTGCGCGCCCTCCGATGTCCGCCATGAAAGGTTGACCGCGTGAACGTGATCACCGAGCTGCGCGAGCTGCTTCGGCTGCCGGGCTTCCGCCGGCTCTTCCTGGTGCGGGTCCTCTCGCAGGCGGGCGACGGTGCCTTCCAGGTAGGCCTCGCGACCGTCCTGTTCTTCTCGCCCGAGAACGCGGGCACGGCGGCCGAGGTGGCCGGCGGCTTCGCGATCATGTTCGCGCCCTTCGTCATCGCCCCGTTCGTCGGGGTGCTGCTGGATCGCTGGCGGCGCCGTCAGGTGCTCCTGTGGGCGAACGTGGCCCGCGGCCTCGTCACCGTGCTGGCGGCCGTCGCGATGCTCGTCTGGGGTGGCACCTGGGTCGTCGCGGCGATCGGCCTCGTGGCGCTCAGCCTCAACCGCTTCATCCTGTCCGGGCTGTCCGCGGGCCTGCCTCTGGTGCTCGAGGAGGACGCCGTCGCCGTCGGCTCCACGATCGACGGCCGCGAGCTCCTGCTGACCGCCAACTCCGTCATCCCGACGCTCAGCGCCGGTGCCGCGTTCGTCGGCGGCGGCGGCGGACTGCTGCTGGGAATGCTCATGGCGGAGGGCCGCACGCGCGACGCCGCCGCGCTCCTCATCGCGGGCGTCCTGATGACGGTGGCGGCCCTGTGCGCCCTGCGCCTGCGCGCCTCCCAGCTGGGTCCCGAGCACCTCTCGCGGACGCGCATCCGCGACGACGTCGCCGTCGTCCTGGCGGACCTCGGCCGCGGCGCGCGCTACCTCGCCGCCCGGCGCACCCCCGGCGAGGGGCTGCTCGCGATGGCCGCGCACCGCTTCCTCTACGGCATCGTCTTCATCGCCGCGATCCTCATCGCGCGCAACCTGCTCAACCCCGGTGACCTGAACGCCGGCATCGCGACGTTCGCGACGATCGTGGGCCTGATCGGCGTGGGCGGGGCCGGCGCCGTCGTCGTGACCCCCGTGGTCTCCCGCTACACCGGGCCGCAGGCGTGGGTGGCGCTGATGCTGGTGCTGGCCGCCGTCTCCCAGGCCGCGATGGCGCTCAGCTACGCCCGCTGGGTCATCATGGTCTGCGCCTTCCTCCTGGGTCTGGCCGCGCAGGCGGCCAAGATCGCGGTCGACACCATCGTCTCCAAGGACACCCACGACGACTTCCGCGGCCGCGCCTTCGCCTTCTACGACCTGCTCTTCAACGCCGCCTTCACCGGAGCGGCGGGTCTCGCGGCGGTGCTCGTTCCGGACGACGGCTGGTCCCGCTGGCTCTTCCTCGGCATGGCCGCCGGCTACCTGCTGGTCGCCGCGTGGGTGTGGCTGCGCGCGGCGCGCGAGCCGCGCGAGGTGGACCTGGCCGCCTTTGAGGCGCCGACGACGCCGGTGGCCTCCCCCGCCGGCTGACGTCCACTCCGCGGACGCGGGGAATAGGGCGGACCGCCCGGGCGTAGGCACCTCCAGGCCCTGATCCCGTCCGGGCCACCCCGCCCGGAGGAGAACTCCATGGAAGCCGCACCACCCACCCAGGTCGCCGGTGACCGCTCGGCCTCCCGCTCGGCCGCGAGCGCCGAGCGCGCTGCATCGTCCGCGGACCGCCTCCCCCGCGCCCACTTCACGGCGATCGCGCTGCTGCTGGCCTCGACCTTCGTCGTCATCCTCAACGAGACGACGATGAGCGTCGCGCTGCCGCCGATCATGGAGGACCTCGGTGTCCCTGCCGCCACGGGGCAGTGGCTCACCACGGTGTTCATGCTGACGATGGCGGTCGTCATCCCCACCACGGGCTTCCTGATCCAGCGGGTCGGGACGCGGAAGTCATACCTGCTGGCGATGTCGCTGTTCAGCGCGGGAACGCTGCTGGCGCTGCTCGCCCCGGCCTTCGGGGTGCTCGTCGTCGCGCGCGTGGTGCAGGCCTTCGGCACGGCGATCATGATGCCGCTGCTCATGACGACGGTGATGAAGCTGGTGCCGCCCCGGCACCGCGGCACGGTGATGGGCAACGTCTCGCTGGTCATCTCGGCTGCTCCGGCGCTCGGCCCCACGCTGTCGGGGGCGGTGCTGGACCCGCTGGGGTGGCGTGGCGTCTTCGGCGTCGTGCTGCCGATCTCGCTCGCGGCCCTCACGGTCGGCGCGGTGCTGATCCGCGACGTCTCGGAGCGGGAGCGCAAGCGCCTCGACGTGCCCTCGATCCTGCTCGCCGTCCTGGCGTTCGGCGGCCTCGTCTACGGGCTCTCGTCGCTCAGCGAAGCGGCCGGCGGGCACACGGCGATGCCGCCCGCGCTCCCGCTGACGATCGGCGTGGTGGCGCTGCTGGCCTTCGGCTGGCGGCAGCGACGGCTTCAGCGCGACGACGACGCGCTGCTCGACCTGCGCGTCTTCGCCTCGCGCGGCTTCTCCACCAGCCTGGGAGCGCTGGCGGTGGCGATGCTGGCGATGTTCGGCTCGTTCATCGTCTTGCCGCTGATCCTCCAGGAAGCCCTCGGCCTGGAGCCACTGATGGTAGGGCTGATGGTCCTGCCGGGCGGCCTGGTGATGGGCCTGCTCGGGCCGGTGGTCGGCCGGCTCTACGACCGGGTGGGCCCGCGCCCGCTCGCCGTCCCCGGGGTGGTGCTGGTGGTGCTCGCCTTCACCGGGATGGCCACGATCCGCCCGGACACCGCCTGGTGGTTCGTGCTCGCCGCCCACGTGGTGATGAGCCTCGGCCTGGCGCTGCTCTTCACCCCGCTGTTCACGACGGCGCTCGGCTCCCTCGAGCCGCACCTGTACTCCCACGGCTCGGCCGCCGTCGGCACGGTGCAGCAGCTCGCCGGGGCCGCGGGCACCGCCATGTTCATCGCCCTGCTCACCGCCCGCTCCACCTCGCTGGCCGACGGCGGCGCCACGGCTGCGGACGCGCTGACCGGCGGCGCGAGCCTGGCCTTCACCGTCGGGGCGGCCGTGATGGCGGCGTGCACGGCGATCGCGGTGACGCTGCGGCGGCCGCCGTTCGGCGAGGGCGGACCCGCGGGCGTCCACTGATCCCGCAGCGTCCGCTGATCCCGCAACGTCCGCTGATCCCACGACATCCGCTGAGGGTGCGCCCCCGGCGACGCCACGGCGCCAGGTGACCACTGGCCACCCGGACGAGTCGCCCCGCCACCCGGCACGCCCCGCCCTAGGTTCTGGGGTGGCGGGCGCCGGCGCCCGCCCCCGCCCCTCAGCACGAAGGAGTCTGACCCGTGACCATCCCCCCGCTCACGCTCAACAACGGCGTGTCCATCCCCCAGCTCGGCTTCGGCACGTTCCAGGTGCCCCCGGAGAGCACCCGTGAGGCCGTGCTGACGGCGTTCGAGGTGGGCTACCGGCACATCGACACCGCGCAGATGTACCGCAACGAGCGCGGTGTGGGTCAGGCCGTGGCCGACTCGGGCCTGGCGCGCGACGACGTCTTCATCACCACCAAGCTCAACAACAACGGCCACCGCCGGGACGACGCGCTCCGGCTCACGGACGCCTCGCTCGCCGCCCTCGGCGTCGAGCAGCTGGACCTGTACCTCGTCCACTGGCCGCTGCCCACCATCGACGTCGACTATGTCGAGACGTGGAAGGCGATGGTCGAGGTCCTCGAGGCCGGCAAGACGCGTGCGATCGGCGTCTCGAACTTCACGCAGCACCACCTCGAGCGGATCATCGACGCCACCGGCGTGGTCCCGGCCGTGAACCAGATCGAGGCCCACCCGTACCTCGCCAACGACGACCTGCGCGCCTTCGGCACCGAGCGCGGCATCGTGACGGAGGCGTGGTCGCCGCTCGCCCAGGGCAAGGTGCTCGGCGACACGACGCTCGAGGCGATCGCCGCGCGTGCCGGGCGGACCGTGGCTCAGGTGACGCTGCGCTGGCACCTCCAGCGGGGCGACGTCGTCTTCCCCAAGTCCTCGACCCGGGAGCGGATGGCGGAGAACCTCGCGCTGTTCGACTTCACGCTCTCCGCGGAGGACATGGCCGCGATCGACGGGCTCGACCGCGGGGAGCGGATCGGCCCGGACCCGGAGGTCTTCGCCTCGATCCCGCGGGACTGACGGTCAGCGGTTCGCCCACCAGGCGCGCAGCGCCTCCTCGGCGCGCTCCGGCCCGAGCGGGCCGTGCTCCATGCGCAGCGCGAGCAGGTGCTGGTAGGCCTGGCCGACCTCGGGACCCGGCGCGATCCCCAGGACCCGCATGATCTGCGTGCCGTCGAGGTCCGGGCGGATCGCGTCGATCTCCTCCTGCGCGCGCAGGGCCGTGATCCGGGCCTCGAGGTCGGTGTAGGCGTCCGCGAGGCGCTGGGCCTTGCGCTTGTTGCGGGTCGTGGAGTCGGCACGGGTCAGCCGGTGCAGGCGCTCCAGCAGCGGCCCGGCGTCGGTGACGTAGCGGCGCACTGCCGAGTCCGTCCAGGTCGGGGACTTCGCCGGGGACGTCGGGTCGCTGTACCCGTGGAAGCGCAGGTGCAGCTCGACGAGACGGGCGACGTCCTTGACGACCTGCTTCTCGTACCTCAGCGCGCGCAGGCGCTTGGCGGCCAGCTTCGCCCCGACCACCTCGTGGTGGTGGAAGCTCACCCCGCCGCCCTCCTCGAAGCGGCGGGTGGCGGGCTTGCCGATGTCGTGCAGCAGCGAGGCGAGGCGCAGCACGAGGTCCGGTCCCGGGACGGCGCCGCCGGGGCCGGTCTCCTGCGCGATCGCCTGCTCGAGGACCGTGAGGGAGTGCTGGTAGACGTCCTTGTGCCGGTGGTGCTCGTCGATCTCGAGCTTGAGCGCGGGCAGCTCCGGCAGCACGTGGTCCGCGAGCCCCGTGTCGACGAGCACCTCGAGGCCGAGGCGCGGGCGGTCAGAGAGGATCAGCTTGGTGAGCTCCGCCTGGACCCGTTCCGCGGAGACGATCTCGATGCGCGACGCCATGGCGACGAGCGCGGCGAGGGTCCCGGCGTCCACCGTGAAGCCGAGCTGGGCGGCGAACCGGGCCGCGCGCATCATCCGCAGCGGGTCGTCGTCGAACGAGCGCTCGGGGGCGATCGGGGTCCGCAGCACCCCGCGGGTCAGGTCGCCGAGCCCGTCGAAGGGGTCGACGAACACCGTGTCCGGCAGGCGCACCGCCATCGCGTTCACGGTGAAGTCACGGCGCGAGAGGTCTCCCTCGAGCGTGTCTCCGAAGGCCACGACGGGCTTGCGCGAGGCCGGGTCGTACTCGTCGGAGCGGTACGTGGTGACCTCGACGACCACGTCGTCGGTGTCGCCGCCGGACCCGCTGCGCGCGAAGCGCCGGGCGCCGATCGTGCCGAACTCCTTGCCGATGTCCCAGTGGGCGTCGCCCCAGCGCGCCAGGATCTTCTGGGTCTCGTCGGGGGTGGCCGACGTCGCGAAGTCCAGGTCGTTGCTCGAGCGGCCCAAGAAGGCGTCGCGCACCGGCCCGCCGACGAGCGCCAGCTCGTGACCGGCAGCGCGGAAGAGCTCGCCGAGCTCGATCGCCGTGGGGGCCATGGCGGTCAGGGTGCGCAGCGCGCGCAGCAACAGGTCCTGCTCAGGGGTCGACACGGCAACCGATTCTCCTGCATCTGCCGCCGCTTGACGCGCCGATGACACCGGACGCCGCCGACCGTGCCTGCTCTGCGCCCGCTCTGCGCCCGCGCGGCGATCGCCGCGCG
>Ga0075011_10002357_pt1 | contig 10213 bp, 12 predicted proteins | sample TARM_MetaG_T_14_FD_72354 | JGI IMG/M metagenome (GOLD analysis project Ga0075011, IMG submission 72354) | Freshwater microbial communities from Pennsylvania, USA, analyzing microbe dynamics in response to fracking - TARM_MetaG_T_14 | ecosystem: Environmental > Aquatic > Freshwater > River...
AGGGATGGTTTTTTGCTTCATACTTACAAAACCCTTCGCTAGAGCGTCTTGGCAACATGGCGCGTAGATAAATAGTCACCCACGACAGAACCCGGCTTACGCTCTGCCATGGGTTCTTTTAGCCCTTCATTCCTTTTAAATAGGCTTCAACACCCATATTTTCGAGGTTTTTTGCTTTGGCTTCTACTTCTTCTTCCATCTGTTTTTTATAGGCTTTGATTTTTTCGCGCACCTCTTTGTGCTTGATGCCTACCATTTGGGCCGCTAAAATACCCGCGTTTTTGGCATTGTTGATAGCAACGGTTGCCACAGGAACGCCTCCGGGCATTTGGACGATGGAGAGCAAAGAGTCCATGCCATCCAAAGAAGAGGTTTTTACAGGCACACCCACCACCGGAAGCGGTGTAAGCGAAGCAACCATGCCAGGCAAGTGCGCAGCACCACCAGCCCCCGCGATGATGACCAAGAGGCCTCGTTTTTGGGCACTTTTTGCATACGTAAACAATTTTTCAGGGGTGCGGTGGGCAGAGACAACACTCACCTCATAAGGCACGCCAAAGGCATCGCACATCTGGGCGGCTGCTTGCATAACAGGAAGGTCGGAGTCGCTTCCCATGATGATTCCAACAAGAGGTTTATTCATAGGGGTTTGGTTCCTTTCACTTTGAGGATATTTTTGGCGCGAAGTGCGCGTTCAAGGGCAAGGTCTAAGTCCGCATCTAGCACGGTAATGTGGCCCATTTTGCGAAAAGGTTTGGTGTGGCCTTTCCCGTAAAAATGAAAAGAGAGCTTGTCTAGCGCTAACACTTCTGCAAGCCCTTCTAAAAGGGGTTGTCCTTCGTAGTCCTCTTCGCCCAAAAGGTTGACCATGACCGAGGGCATCAGCAGTTGCGTGGAGCCAAGGGGCAAGCCTGTAGCCGCGCGAACGACTTGTTCAAACTGACAGGTTGCGCACGACTCGATGGTGTAGTGGCCTGAGTTGTGGGGTCTGGGGGCGATTTCATTGACCAGAATTTTCCCCTCTTTGGTCAAGAACATTTCCACTCCAAAAATACCCACCCCCTCAAGAGCTTCGATGCACGAAGTGGCGATTGCTTCCACTTCTTTGGCTAGTGCGGGGGCAATGCGCGCGGGAGCCATGACGCTGTCGCAAATGTTCACCCGCTCATCAAACAGCATCTCCACCACAGGATAGCACGCCACTTCGCCTTGGAGGTTGCGCGCTACGATGATGGCGAGTTCTTTGTCGATGTTAACCATCTCTTCAAGGAAACTTTCGCCTTGGATGGCATGTTTGAGGTCTTCTTTGGACTTTAACACCATCACACCGCGCCCGTCGTACCCGCCTTTTTTAGCTTTTTGCACCACAGGGAATCCAAAGCTTTCTAGGCAAGTGGGGCTTGTGACCTCTTTGTAGGCAGGGACGGGAATGCCTTTGGTGTCTAAGAATTTTTTCTGTTCGTATTTGTTTTGGATGAGAGCGAGGGTGTAGGGGGAGGGGTAAATGGTGTGGCCTTTGTCAAAATAGGGTTTCAAGGTTTCAACATCCACATTTTCAAGCTCAAAAGTCACCACATCGCATCCCTCTACAAGCGCAGCAAGGCCTTCTTGGTCGTAAAATCCACTCACAATCTGGCGATCAGATACCTGACCCGCGGGACAGTTGGGTGTGGGGTCTAGGATGGTGACGTGAAAACCCATTTTTTTAGCTTTTTGGGACATGATTTTGCCAAGTTGTCCACCGCCAATGATACCAAGCTTAAGGTAGGAGTAGTTTAATGGTGCGTTCATAAGTATTGATTCTCCGAATAGTTGAGGGGGTTAAAGTAGGCAGTATTGTAGCGATTTTTGGCTTTGAAACTCCAAAGATTTCATTTTGAAAGAAAATCCTTAGACACTTTTTTTCTGAGCTACACTCTCGCCATGGCAAAAACTCTTTTTGAAAAAATGGCGATTTTAAGCGACAGCGCCAAGTATGATGTCAGTTGCAGTTCTAGTGGGAGCGACCAAAAAGGCGCGCGTTTAGGCAAGTCCCATGCAAGCGGGATTTGCCACAGTTTTAGCGCCGATGGACGGTGTATTTCCTTACTAAAAGTGCTGATGAGCAATGTGTGTATTTATGAGTGCGCGTATTGCATCAACCGTGCTAGCAATCCCATCCCGCGCGCCTCGTTTTCGCCGCGCGAACTAGCAGACCTTACCATCGACTTTTACAAGCGCAACTATATTGAGGGGTTGTTTTTAAGTTCGGGTATCGTTAAAAACGAAAACCATACCATGGAGCTGTTGCTCCAAGCTTTGGAGATATTGCGCTTTGAGTACGGTTTTGGGGGTTACATTCACGTTAAACTCATCCCAGGATGCGACACCGAGCTTATCGAAAAAGTCGTCGCATTGGCCAGTCGGGTGAGTTCCAACATCGAACTGCCTAGCAACCGCTCCCTTGCCTTGCTTGCCCCCAATAAAACCAAAGAAAAAGTACTCCAACCCATCCGCGCCGCGCGCGACATTAGCCTGCAAAAAAGCTCCGCGCCTATTCCGATGAGCACCCAACTCATCGTCGGGGCCACGCCTGAGAGCGACTTTGACATCTTGCGCCTAAGCAGTGCGTTGTATGAAAAAGCCTTGCTAAAACGGGTTTATTACAGCGCGTACATTCCCATTAACGACAACCCTTTACTTCCTTCCACGCTGAGCGCTCCACCGTTCTTGCGAGAACATCGGCTCTATCAGGCCGATTGGCTGCTGCGGTTTTATGGCTTTAGGGCTGAAGAGTTACTGGATGAGGCGACCCCAAAACTTGACGTTGAGCTAGACCCAAAAACCTTTTGGGCCCTGCGCCATTTGGAGCATTTTCCTGTGGAAATCAACACGGCACCCAAGGAGGTTTTAGTGCGCATTCCGGGCATTGGGGTGCGGGGTGCACTCAAAATTCTGCAAGCAAGAAGGTTTGGAGCGCTGGATTTTACAATGCTAGGGCGGCTTGGTATCGCCCTCAAGCGCGCAAAATATTTTATTACATGTAAAGGGGTGTACCAAAAAGAGGTGCCGCTGCGGGATGACGCGATTCGGCGCGTTTTGGTGGGCGTAAAAAAGCCTCTACAGCCCAGTTTGTTTGACTGGTACCAAGGGGTGGTAGGAGGTGAAGTGTGACCGTAGTGTACGATGGGACGGTAGAGGGTTTTTTGAGCCTAGTGTTTGCGGTGTACGCCCATAAGCTTTTTCCTACACAGATTCTTAAAACAGACCCGCAAACCCTTTTGGAAGTTCACAGGGTGCAAAGCGACGAGGAACACGCCAGGCGCGTTTTGGAGGGCATGAGGCGTACTTTTTCTCCTTTACATGTAAAGGAAGTAGAGCAGGTGCTAGGGTGTGATACGCTTGCTTTTGAACTGCCTCTTTTGGCGTATGTGCAATTGGGATTCAAAAACCCAAGCGCGCTTTGGAACCCTACGCTAGAGCCCGTACAAACCGTGCGCAAATGGGCTAGGGCTTACACAAGGGCCTTGCACTGCATGAAAGGCTTTGTGCGTTTTGAGGAGGTCAAAGAGGGGGTGTTGTATGGAAAAATCCAAACAGATTACAACCTCTTGGCCCCATTGGCTCGCCATTTTGTAGAACGTTTTGGGAAAGAGGAGTTTATCTTGCATGATGTGGGGCGAGGGCTTGCGTATGTAAGCCAAGAGAAAAAAATCTACACTGTCGCCCATGCAGATGTGCCGCAGGTGAGCGCAAAAGAGCGTACATGTAAAGGGTTGTGGCAAACCTTTTTTAACCACATCGCCATCCAAAACCGCACCAATCCCAAGCTTCAACAGGCATTTGTGCCCCTAAAATACCGCACCTATATGTGTGAGTTTGAGGCCTTGCATGTAAGCGCTAAGACGCACGTCAGGAAAGATGCCGCTTTGGTGCATAAAGGGGAGGGTGTCTAGCCCTTTGAAAAAGCCATAGCTTTCAATGAGAGCACTTTTCATGCCCATGGCGTTGGCACCTAGCACGTCGGTGTGGAGGGTGTCGCCTACCATCATGACGCGGGAGGCATCCACGCCCCAACGTTTTTTAGCAAGGTGCAAGGCGTAGGCAAAAACATTGTTAAAAGGTTTGCCTACAGGATGCAAGGCGCTAAAGAGGGAGGCCGGCTCTAAAAAGGTGTAAAATCCTGGCTCTTTAGAAAAGCTGCCATCTTCCCGTGGGGCGGTGAGGTCGGGGTTGGCAACCCATACGGTGCGAGGTCTTTGGCGCAACGCTTCCCTCCAGCGTGATTGCAGGGATTCGTCCCAATTTGCGGTGCTTAAAAACAAAAACCCCTCGCTTTCCCAAAACCCCTCGTCTTCTTGAAACTGCACGCGCAACGAGACTTCCATGTCATGGGGGCTTCCTATGACTCCCCAGTCCAAAGAGCTGGCTGGGAGCAAAGACCACAGCACCTCGCGGCTTGAAACGATGTCATGGGGTTCAAGGGGTAGTCCCATGGCGCGAAGCTTGTGACGCACCTGCGACTTAGGCGCGGAGGCGGAGTTAGTGAGGACTAAAAAAGGGATGGCACGTTCTTTTAGCCTCTCTAGTAAACGTTTCGCTCCCAAGATGGGCTTTGTGCCTACATTTAACACCCCAAAGGCATCCAAAAAAAAGCACTCGGCTTGGTCCAAGAGAGCATCAATATCCTTTACATGTAAAGGAGTTTTTGGGGTGCTGGAAGAGGGGAGATGGCCTCTTATGCCCTCATAAAGAGAAAAAACAGCGCGTGAATCCATTAAATAATCATCTTTCTAACCTTTGCTGAAATCGCCTCGGAGACAATGACAGTGCCCAAAATCACCACTACAATGAGGCTCACTTGGGGCCATGCAAGGGTGTTAAGGGAGTGTTGAAGTTGCAAGCCGATACCGCCCGCACCTACTAAGCCTAAAATGGTAGATTCGCGGATGTTGATGTCCCAGCGAAAAAGAGAAATGCCCAAAAAAGAGGGCAAAATCTGAGGAATGATAGCATAATCCATCACTTGCAAACGGGATGCGCCCGTGGCAGAAACTGCCTCTACACTCACGGGATTTATCTCTTCAATGCCTTCGTACAGCAGTTTTGCCACAAACCCAATAGAGCGCAACGCAATGGCCAAGATGCCAGCTAGTATCCCGGGCCCCAAGATGGCTACTAGCAATAACGCCCAAATAAGCGAGTTGATAGAGCGGGAGGCTACGATGATAAACAGCGCAATAGGGCGCACAAACAGCACTGAGGGTGTCGTGTTGCGTGCGGCCAAAAAAGCCACAGGAAAGGCGATGATAATCCCCAGCAGTGTCCCAAGGGTAGCGATGTTAAGGGTGTCCCACAACGCGCCATAAAGGGAGTGAATGTATCCCCAGCGCGGCGGTAACATGCGCGAGAGCAAGTCCGCAGCTTGTTCGGGTGCATCGTACACAAAAACCCACAGGGTGTTTTCGGTCATGATATTCCAGCAAAATACGCTTAGTGCTACAGTGACTAACCAACCGCCCCAGATAATCCACGCTTTTTTGTTCATGCGGCGGTGCCAGAGCTTTTCTTGTTCTAACTGACCCATTTGCGTATCCATCCCGAAGTGTATTCGCACGCCATCACGATGAGAATGATGATGATAAGTACTGCCCCTGCCGAGTCGTATTCGTAGCGGTCAATGGCAGTGTTGAGTGTCGCCCCGATGCCCCCAGCTCCCACGATGCCGATGACGGCAGATTCACGAAAGTTGATATCAAACCGATAAAACGAAAGCCCTACAAGGCGCGGCATCACTTGGGGCCAAATGGCGTAATGAAACCGCTGAAACCACGAGCCGCCTGTAGCGCTGATGGCTTCGAGTTGGCGCGGGTCGATTTCTTCGATTTCCTCAGCCAAGAGCTTTCCTAAAAAGCCGATGGTAGCGTAGGTGAGGGTTAAAAACCCCGCAAACGCCCCAAACCCAAAGAGCGCTACGAGGAAAATGGCCACGATAATCTCTTGCATGGAGCGGGAAAAGGCGATAAAACCACGGCAAAAATAGTAGATAGGTTTGGGGGAAATATTGCGGGCTGCACCCATGCCAAAAGGGACGGAGAGGATAATGCCTGCCACCGTGGAAGTCACGGTCATGGTGAGGCTTTCAATGATGCCTTGTTTGATGTCCGTAAAACGGGAGGTGAAATCAGGTTGTAAAAACCCTTGCACAAAACGCGCTCCCCGCTCCAGCCCCTCGTAGGCCCGTAGCCAGTTTACTTCCACGCTTCCAATGCCTACAAAAAGGTAGGCCAATGCCGCCACATAAAGCACTATGCGCCACGAGGCGCTAGGAACGATGTAGTGGGGGCGCTTCCACGTTGTTGGGTAATTCACTAGGCCACCTCTTTGGCTGTGGAGGTTTCTTGGGCAGTGAGTGTGTCCCAGTTTTCATCGCCATAAATGGCGGTTAGCGCGGTTTCGTCCAGCTTTTCTGGTGCGCCATCGTACACCACACTTCCTCCGTGCAAGCCGATGATACGGTGGGTAAACTGCATGGCAAGGGGAACATCGTGGATGTTGATGATAGCAGGCAAACCTCGCTCAAGGCAGATTTCTTGGATGAGGCGCATGATTTGCCGCGATGTTTTGGGGTCAAGGCTGGCGGTAGGCTCGTCCACAAGCAAAAGGTCGGGTTGCTGCATGAGGGCTCTGGCGATACCTACCCGCTGACGCTGGCCGCCTGAGAGTTCATCGGCACGCTTGTTGGCATGGTCGATAAGCCCGACGCGGTCAAGCAATGCAAAGGCCATTTGAATCTCTTTTTCTGGAAAACGGCGTAAAAAAGTCCGCCAAAAGGGCAGATACCCCAGTCTTCCAGAGAGAACATTCTCCATGACACTGAGGCGTTCTACAAGGGCATATTCTTGAAAAATCATCCCAATGTGGCGGCGCTGTTCACGCATTTTTTTAGGAGAAAGGGTGCTAAGGGGCGTGTTATCTAGCCAGATTTCTCCGCCACTGGGGTCGATGAGGCGGTTGATGCAGCGAATGAGTGTGGATTTGCCTGCACCGCTTGGGCCGATGAGGCCGACAATTTGACCTTTTGGAACTTCAAAACTCACCCCTTTAAGAACCAGGGGTGCGTTTTTGTACTGCTTGGTGAGTCCATTAATGCGTAGCAAAACTGTTTCCTAACGGCATGTGTAGGCAACACCCATAGCTGCGTCGATTTGACGGATGACAGCCCAGTGCTCTTTAAAGGTGATGGGTAAAAATTGCCCTTCGGCTTTGAACTCATTTTGAAGTTTTGTGCCTTCCCATTTGAAGCTAAAAAATGCCTCTTTAATTTTTTCTTGAAGTTCAGGTTTGAGGTTGTGCGCGATACCGTAGCCTGTGGTGGGGAAGGTGCCAGACTTGTAGATAGTCTGAATTTGCTCAGGCTTCACTACGCCACGGTCCATCATGCGTTTCATTACCGAGTTGGCAATGGCAGCAGCAGGGTAGTCTTTGTTGGCGACACCCAAGACGGAGTTGTCGTGTTTGCCAGAGAAAACAGGCTCATAATCGCGCTCAGCCTTAAGGCCGTACTCTGCTTCGAGCAAAGCAGAAGGGGCTTTGAAGCCTGAGTTGGATGTTTGGGAAGTGAAGGCGAGTTTTTTGCCTTTGATGTCTTCGATTTTAGCGATACCAGAACCTGGGTAGGTGATGATTTCCATTTCGTAACCGTAAGAGCCGTCCTTGGCCGCCATCATGGTGAAGGGGCGAAAGCCAGCGCATGCTACAGCAAGAGGATTGGAGCCTGTGTTAAATCCCGCTACATGTAAACGGCCTGAACGCATCGCTTCGATTTGAGCGGCGTTGGATTGGACAGGAAAAAATTGCACTTTTTTGCCCGTAACTTTCTCCATATGCGCTAAAAATTCCGACCACACATCTGCGTACACCGCAGGGTCTTCAACGGGTGTGTAAGCAAAAATAAGCGTACTTGGGTCCACCCAGCGTTTAGGGTCGGTAGGAATGTCGGCAATCATATCGCCGTCATTGTCACTGTAGCGAGAATCAAGCGTAAACTCCGCGTGGGCAGCACTAAGGCCCAGCAAAAGCGCCACAAAAAGGGTTGCAAGTCGTTTCATTGTTTGTTCTCCCGAGGATGAAATGTAGGAGAAAGTGTAACACCAAGGGGTTACGAGGCGGTTACATGTAGAGGGGATTCGCGCCTCCAATTGAAATATTTATCTGATTATCGTATAATATTTAAAAAAAGGAGGGGTGAGGATGAAAACAAAAGAGATTCATACCATGCTCGGTGTTGCTCCAGCTACTTTTTTTGATTGGAATAAGCCAACGAGTAAAAAACAAAATCTTGCAAAACTGTTAAAGGCGCTTGATAGCGGCACCGTTAATGCCATGTTAAAAAAAGCGAAGCAAGCTCCCAAAAAACCAACCATGCTTTTATATACAGTTAACCAATCCATCGGAGATACAACACGACATTTTAATCTTACGGCGCTAAAGAAACTGTTTTATAAAAAAGAGCCGTTGACGCGTTACGAAAAATACGCCCTAAAGGTCATCAAAAAAGAAGCTTTGCCTGTTGAAGTGGAAGAGTTTTTGGCGTATTATAAAATTCCAACAAAGAGGGTTGAAAAGGTTTTAGAGGCATGTTAAGTAGCGTTGATTTTGTCAAAAAATACTACCAAAACCAAATAGAAACGCTAAAAGATTTCATCAAAGAAGCCTATCCAAATCTTCCCAACAAAGACAGTTCTTGTGTTCGTTTTGGCGGTGGAACTGCTCTTGCGATGTATTATTTTCAACACAGGCTGAGTTTTGATGTGGACTTGTTTGTCCGAGACCCACAAATTATCAATTACCTAAGCCCCAAGCATTGGATTGAAGAGAGTAGTGCCTTTGGTGATGAAACGTATTTGGATTTGGCAAATCATATTAGGGTGCTTTCGTCAAAAAATAAGATTAAGCTAGATGTGCTTGTCGCTCAAGATAACCTTGGTGCTTGTTTGGTGGATGACTCCTATGTGTTTTTTGACATTCCTTTACATGTAGAAAGTATTGAAGATATTATCGCTAAAAAAATTGTTTACAGAAGAACACAAAACCTTACTCGTGATGTGATTGACATTGCTGTGGCCATTGAAAAAGAGAATATTTTAGAAAAACTTTTACGTATGGAAGCGATAGCCCACAAAGACATTGACGAGCTCAATGTCGCCATGTTGAATTTAGACATAGCGCAGTATGATTTTGAGTTAGAGCTTATAAAACCTTTTGAAAAATACCGCAAAATAGCCACAAATGCACCACGTATCATCAAGGAAAATTGCGCTTTATTAATTTGAGAAAAACCTTTACATGTAAAGGTTTTTACAAATCCTCGGGCTTTAATAATGCTACATCTTCACTCAACAGCGCCACCATTGCCGCTTGAAATACATCCTCATCAACTTTAAAGATAAAAATCCCAAACTCTTTTTCGTTGACGGTATAGGTATAGCGGATGTCCACGTTAACAGAAGCGAGGATGCGCACAATGCGGTTAAAACTGCCGATGTGGTTGTTGATTTTTACGCCTAGCACATAGGAGGACTGGGCCATGAAACCCTGTTCTAGCAAGACTTTTTTGGCGCGCGCCACTTCGGGGGTGAGCAAGCGTAAGAGGCCAAATTCGGTACTATCGGCCAATGTAATGGAGGTGAGTGAAATACCCTCATCTTCCAAAAGCGAAGTGATGGCCAAAAGCTCTCCCGAGCGATTTTCCACAAAAACAGTGAGTTGTTCGAGTTTGTACGATTCCACCTTAGCTCCTTTGGTCGATGACGCGCACGGCTTTGCCTTCGCTTCGCACGATGGATTTTGGCGCGACGAGGCGGATGGCGACGTTGATGTATAAGTGGTTTAAAAGGGCGCGTTCAATCTCCCGTTTTAGGCGATCTAGGGCAGCCACATCATCTTTCATGAGGTTTTCATCCAACTCCGCATCGACTTCTAAGCGGTCAAGGTGACCTTTTTTCTTGGCGATGATTTGGTAGTTGAGTGTGATGCCTTGCACGCAAGAGAGCACGTGTTCGATTTGCGAAGGAAAGACATTGACCCCGTTGATGACGAGCATGTCATCACTGCGCCCCGCGATGCTCTCAATCCGCGCCAAAGTTCTGCCACACGCACAAGGTTCGCGGGTGAGGCTCGTGATGTCGCCCGTACGGTAGCGGATGATAGGCAAGCCGTGTTTGGTGAGGGT
>Ga0075011_10002358_pt1 | contig 10205 bp, 15 predicted proteins | sample TARM_MetaG_T_14_FD_72354 | JGI IMG/M metagenome (GOLD analysis project Ga0075011, IMG submission 72354) | Freshwater microbial communities from Pennsylvania, USA, analyzing microbe dynamics in response to fracking - TARM_MetaG_T_14 | ecosystem: Environmental > Aquatic > Freshwater > River...
ACAATGGATAATGGTGATGTCTTTGAAGCTGCCGGCAACGAAAAAGTAATGTATGATGGTGAAGAGCACACTGTTGCTAACCTATACGATGCCCTGAAAGAAGGCTACTACGGCAAGTTTTAACTTACACATGGGGAGGATCCTCCCCATTTATAAAAATAATAGGAGATATTGAGTGCAAGAACTGAAAGGAAAGATCGTAAACTATAAGATTCTCAAGGACGAATCAGATGACGTAGAAAACCAAGATTCAGAAGAACATGTAATTGTCACCGACGTCAAAATGCAACATGACGCGCCTGCTCGTATGAAAACCCTGAGAGCAGACGGTAAGAAATGGTACATGACTGTGGTGTACCAGCCCGGTTCAGAGAAACCACATGCGCTGTTTTGTACAACCAACCACCGTGAGAAAACTGCACCAGTAAGTGACGCCGTTGACCGTTTAATTTCGCTTGCTGAGAAGAAAGGCATCCTCCAGGAGCATATTGATAAGCTACGTGAGAAAATTGAACAGGATAGCAATGTCAACAAACTGACGCGTACTGTTAGTTTGCTTCTCCGTCACAACGTCAGTATCGTCAACATTGTCGGCACCCTAGACAGGATGGATGACATTTTTGTTGGTTCATTCCTGTTTCAGGTGAAGAAGTTTCTGTCTGCCTATATCCGTGACGGTGAAAAGGTAGAAGATGGAAAGTGTGAAGAGTGTGGGAGCAAGAACATCGTGTACTCGGAAGGCTGTCTACAGTGTGTTGATTGTGGATCTGGGAAGTGCGGCTGAGTCAATGTATCCAGATATGTAAAATTGAAGGTGGTGTCTGTGTCGGATGCCACCGGTCTCTAACTGAGATCGCCGAATGGAGTAGTTATTCGATGAGTGATCGAATGGAACTTATGAAGAAGCTCCAGGAGCAAAATCCAAAATCATATTGTCCCAGTTGTGGTTCACCAAACAAATGCGCCATGGAACTCGGGAAGTCTGCTAATACATGTTGGTGCATGACTGAAGAGGGAAAGACAGAAGGTGAGCTATTTGATTATGATATCTGTCTCTGCCATAATTGTCTAAAAGAGGAAAGGTAATGAGGAAAGTTTTCTATATCGATATTCGAGATGAAGATCTCCCATCAGCTAAAGCATATATTCAAAATCTAAAGAATAAAATGGAGAAGATGAAATGAACAAGATTGCAGTGTACGGTGCTGAATGGTGCGCTTATTGTAAGCGGGCTGTTGAGTTCCTAGAATCAAAGGGACTTGACCATCAGTACATTGACATTGAAGACCCAAAGAACAGTCACCACCAAGAGTTCCTACAGAAGGAACGCCATCGTTCAATTCCGCAAGTTTATATGTGGGATAACGATGAATACCAATACCAAGAACATATTGGTGGATATACTGAACTGGTTAAATGGATTAACGAAAAATCCGAAGCATGACAGAGAAGGGGCACTGTGCCCCTTCTCTTATAGTTGTTCTATAATCTTTGACAGGGTTTCCCTGTCGATTTTGTGACTGATGCCTTCATCTTGAAGCAGATGTGTATCAGCAGTCACATCAACTTTCTTGTACCTCATGCGTGGACCAAAACGTTGTAGAAGAAGATCATAGACTTTTTCAAGACGATCATCACTGGGAGTGAACGTCGCAAAATTTGGTCTGTCTTGTCTGACTCGGTCAACTACTGCATCGATAATCGTGGGAATAATTCGATTATCAACGGCAGTTTGGGTCTGTCTGAACTTTTCTGTTCCAAAAACAGGATCACTTCCTTCATCTGGTTCAAACGCAAAACCAGCATCCATGACTGAATAGTTTTGACCATCTACTGTGACTTGGTCATCAGCTAGGGTGATCCCATACTTGAGTCCATTGTCTGTTTCAAAAGTACCACGCCAGAATGTAGGTCTCTTTGTCCATTCTACTCTATACGGGCGACCAGTTACTTCATTGATTCTCATGTAGATATTCTCCTATTACATTATTTATATGGTAAATAGTTATAGTATGCCTAAAGGAGATCTAAATGAAAAAGACTGCGTATGCTGTGGTGGCATTTATCATTATCTTAATTGCTGCCGGTTATTCAATGAAGTCAAATGCTGACGATGATCAGTTCTTTACTATTGGTATTGGTCAATCAGTAGTGAATTCTCACTTGAAGACGGGTGAGATTGGCTACCATATTAATGACTGGGAGTTTAACGCAACACTCCAGGAAGCTGGTCCCACTAAGCGGGGAGACCAAGACAAGGTGAACATTTATTCAGTATCGTACGTAACTGAGCCCGGATGGGGCGTTTGGGGTGTTGAGCCATATTTCCGCCTTGGTGTAAGCTACAACGATGACAGTCCAATGGTTGGTGATACTAACTTCCGACTTGGTATTGGAGTGGACTTCCACAATGTCTGGCGAGTAGAATATTCACACCATTCTTCTGCTGGAATTCATGACCCCAATACCGGCATTGACTATGTCACCATCAATTACAAGTTTGATCCTTTCTGGGAATAATCACATGGAACTGTATATTTTGATCTTTATTCTTGGCTTATTTGTCATTCCTTCTCTGTTTGGTCTGGCAATGATCTACCATGTTTTCATCCGCGGCAAACACTCACCTGCTGATAAGTCAAATCGCATCAACCATCTTCGCCTTGTGTGGTTTGCTCTTACACGGGAAGAAGAATTCGTTGATCAATTTCCGTGGATGAAAAAAGACGAATGGGAAAACATGAAGTGACATGAAAATAACAGAATTAACTGAAGGGATTGCCAGACCATATCCCACTGAAAGAAAGGTAGCCAATTCGTTTAAGAGCAAATATGTGAAGTCACTGTTTAAGGCAGACAGTGGGATCACCTATGAACTGACTCTCAGTATCAAGACTGTTGACGGTGTTGTTATTGGAAGAGTCATGTTCGTCGCAGAGGGAAATAACGAATTTGATCTAATCATGGGAACAGATGCATTTCGAGATAAGTTTGGAATGCAGAATGACCCAAGGGTCTTGTCTACTATTATCAGTGAACTAAAAGACATGCTCGTTCAAGAAAAGGTGGAAGTGATAGGTTACTCTGCATCTGATTGGCGTCTGTCTCGATTCTATGATGCAGTCGTTGGGAGGATGGCAAAATCTCTCAACTTCAAAACAGTATTCTCAGAAGGACTTGAGAGGGTCCTGGCAAAGGAATCTGTTGATGTCACAGACGAAATCATATCCAAAGCCTTGAGATTTTGATAAATACTATTATAGCCCAATAATGGGTTTATGCGGAATCCCAACCGCGTAGTCCCTAGAACGGACAATATAACCAATAAGGAGAAACAAATGGGTCGTCCAATTAATAAGCGTTATCTAGGAGCCGGCACTGGCAGTGTCGATGATGGTCAATTCACCGCAGTGGTTAAAGTTGGCACTAACCTCGTGTCTACTGAAGGTGTTATCCTCCGCCAGCGTGCTGAAACTGAATTCCTCGTTAACGATGCCGCAGATGGAACCGGCAATCAAGGCGTCTGTCGCCTAGTTGACAAGGAAGTCCCCGGTGATGATGAAATGGTCATTCGTGGCTTCGTTCAAGATACTTCAGAATTCGTTAATATCCGCAAACTTCACAACCGCACTGTAATCGACTACGACAACAATCGTTACGACTGGGAGATTCAAGACGACTCTTCTACTAACGTCCTAGTTCTTACTCGTAAGCTCTAAGATAATAGCCCCTGATCAAGGAAGACGATTATGTCGAAGTTTATTTCAGTACCCAATGGTGACATTAAGCTCACTGTCACTGGGTCTGGTAATGTAATTCTTGACACAGAGGGCGGTAGTGACGTTCTAGTAAGGACAGGTTCCGGGACTTTCAGCGTCACGGGATCTGAAACCAATCTTGAATCCGATAACCTCTACGTCAGCGACAACTTATTCACGATCAACTCTGGTGAACTTGGATCCGGAGTAACTGCTGGCGAGTCTGGTTTCGAAATCAATCGGGGAGGATTGCCAAACGTCAAACTCGCCTATAAAGAAGGCGATGATGTTTTTGAATTCTCAGATGACACTGGTGACCTAGTCGGCATCAGAACTGATGTGATTACTTCGTCTTCGGATGTTTTGTTCTCACCAACAGGGGTTGTCTTAACTGACTTTGACTATGCTTCACGTGTTGACAGCCATCCTGACATTCAAGATGCTGTCCCCAATGTGCAGTGGGTCAATACTGCAATCGACACGGCAATTGATGAGTATCAACAACTTGGAACTTATCAGTTGTCCCGTGGTATTGATAACTACACACAGGTGACAACCCGTCATATTTCAGAAGGTGACGAAACTAACTCAATCACGTTCCTAGTTGATGATAAGTTAGTCGGAAGAATGACCGATGAGTATTTCGACTATAACTATCTCAGATTTAGAACAAAAAATGATGAGTTCGGCAAAAACCCGATTATCGAAACAAAAGTACCGGGCAAAGATCTTGTACTGAAAGCTGAGACTGGGGGTTCACCCAACAATAATGGATCCGTTAGGGTTGATTACGTCTTTGAATTAACTGGGCAGTTGAGTCCAGATGCAATTGACAACATTGTATACCCCGGTTATAAATCATCAATTGTCATTCCAGAAGAAGATTACGTGGAGGGATACAGCACTGAGGATGCGTATGTATCTGACTTTGGTGATCCCGACAGTGAATCAGACAATGATTACATTGACCGTGTGAATCTATACGATGAGAACACTAACGGTGTGAAAATCGTTGGCTCAGTAGAAGGTGAAGGTGGGACTGGTATTTACTTTATTAACGGAAGCAACACCCGTGATGAATTGATTAGTCGCCAGAGGTCACTGTTTATCAGTATGATGTTCTAAAGGATTTTAATATATGGGAGTCATGAATTCTCAATTAAAAACTACTCCTCTTGATATTATTCAGGAGGCGACCGGTGACAGTTCAGAGGGTGTCCCGGTGGGGAAGATGTATGGCATCGTGAGTATTACTATCTGTAATACTTGTGATCCAGACGATAGTGATGCAGCCAATAGAAGTGCATCATTTGACATGCATCTCATTCCAAGTGATAAAGACTACACGACGCACTCAGTAGAAACTACCGTCCTGAAAAGTGTTGAACTTGCTCCAGGTGAAACATATCTTTACACATCTGGAAAGATCGTCCTGAACGAAGGCGAAGCCATTGTTTTTGTGGCTTCGCCTGAGTCTCCGGAATATGTAGGTACGGATCTCACTGACCTGTCTGCAACTGTAAGTTACCTTGAAGTCTAAGAATATTGGACATTGATCCAATAGTTTCAATCTTTGCACGGTTTATCTTTTTAGAAAGGGTGCTGTGTAGACCATGATGTAGAGGCTTAGGGTAATTTACATGATCCGACCATGCGTATCCCCCATGTTCATCATTGAGTATGGGGATAAATTCAGAACGGATAAGACAAAGAAAGGTGTGGAATCTGAAGTGACCATCTGAACTCTTGAATACTTCAAGGGATAAAGTTTGAAGGATAGTGGGGACCTTCCCCACTTCTTCTTTCACTTCGCGAATTGCTCCTTCCCACGGCGTTTCGCCATTCTCTAACTTACCACCTGGTATGCTCCAGACATGTCTCCGTCTACTCTGCAATCGATATAGGAATAATACCCTATTAGTTTCAAGTGTGTGGAAGATTATTCCGGCACATTCTATCTTTTTCATTGTAGATCAATTCGCCATGTTCCGATGGGGTACTCACCATCAACGCTAAGAGTCCACTCACCGTTGAAGTACTTGTACTGTTCACCGGTATTTAAGTTCGTTGAATACACCACGTCACCAACAAATTCACTTGAATCAAAGACAGTAATCCACTCCGATCCAGTCCATTCCAGAATATCATTGGCGCCTGCTACTGGGTCGCTTCCGTTATTGTTTTTCCAGGCAGTTGGTCCTGAAGTGTTATCTGGAGACCCGAGATCTTCGAGGATCAAGATTCTCAACCCGGGGTACTTGATGGACGTTGGATTATAGTCAGTCGGATCAATGATATAATCCATGCCGGTTTTCCCCATCAGTGGAGTATCACTTGGTAGTGAATCAACGTCCCAATCAATGTGAATCATCCTCGGGTCACCATCGTTTATAGAGAATGTTCCAACGAAAATGGAATCAACGTCATAGTTGTTGATAAAGATCCGTGCAGCCCATGGGACGTACTCACCCGGATGCACTTCAATGACTTCGTCCCACGATCTCACGCCAACCCTACCACGTTCAACCAGTTGAGCAACACCATCAGAAACGAAGATTGAGTATTGATTGTAGTTGACATTTACTTGATTATCTGATAGAGAACTTCTGGCAATGCGTGAACCATCTTCATCAGACGCTCCAGAATATAGACTGTCATCATAGGCATTTAACTCAGGCGCGGTGACACCGTCTTCAATGTTACCACGCGACTCATCATGAATGCTGGTGATGATATTTGTGATGACTCCCATCTTCTTGACTTTCGCTGGAGTACTAATGTAGATGGGGATAGTGAACGACATTGTCGCAACGTCAATCTCAGAATCCACACCAACTGGAATACTGTTATTGGAAAAGTTTACGTTGTCGAGATCCACAACGGTAATACTAGTCCAGTCAACAAAGTTATCAGTGGTTTGAATTTCAAGACTTGGATTAAACCAGACTAGCATCTGCTCAAGTAGTTGCAGTTTCTGATCAGTGTTTGATGTCCATAGATCAGCATTGCATTTTAGAGTATATGGAGTCGGTATCAGCCGCTCGACTGTATAACCTGGACCTTGCTCAGTGGTGTAGCTTTGGGTCTCTTCATCAAACTTCCGTTCTCTGATGTTAACTTTGTGAGTGTGAGTTGAATCAGTAAGGCGGTTGCGGTCCAATTGTAGATCAGTTATGTATACTGAAATCCTAGGAGCACTCGGAAGTTTATTCTCAGAATTGTCCTTCAGGATGTGACCAACCTGCCGTGAAATATTCCCGTATGTGACAGGAACTTGTTTGATGTTTCCTCTGCCATCCATCACCGGGAAGTTACTCAGTAGTCTCATCATCTGAGTAACATATCGTTTTACTTGACCATCATATGACCAGAGCATATTTTCCCCTTATTTGTTATCTGGACGTGGGCGGAGTGCTTTTGAAAGCCACTGGCGTTCTTCGACTTCTTCACCACCAATGGTGTTGACGTTGGTGTTATTGACAAACGAAGTACGATGAGTCAGTCGATCATCTCTATTTGTAAGAGTCATTCGGACGTTGTCGTACATCTTTTCCCACTTATCTCCATCGAATCGGAATAGTCTGTTGGGGACAAGATCAAGCCTCAAATAATAGTCACCTTCTTCTGGTTCGAGAGGTAATGACGACCCGAAACCAAAAGAGTAACCATTTGGTGCAATATCACCACATTCAGATGAATCAGAACTGTCAAAAGAATCATAGAACGCATCACAGGGAAGATTACCATAATTGACTAGATAGCCACTGTAACCTTTGGTGCGAGGTGATCCATATGACTTCCTGATGCTATCAGGATCAACTTCATCTTTTGGAAGTTCGTAAATTTCAAGTGTGTTATTTGAGTCCATCACCACACTGTAATAGTGGTCCATATCAAAACCAGACGCAAGTGCATCTTCTTCTGCCTTGGCGATAATTCCCTGATTGATCTGCATTTCTTTGTCGTATGTACTTAAAACATCACGAAGAGAAGTATCATCATCTCCAAATTCATCAGCAGGTTTGTCGAGGATGTCATTGAACTCTTGACCATCATAAATCTGCTTTAGCTTCACTCGGTAGAGATGTGGATACCAGGTTGGTGAGAAGCCTTCTGCTGCACGGTTTATGTCTTCCACAACATAGAAGCGTTTCAGAGCCACATCATAATCATTAAGGGCATATTCGTCCTTTAAGTGTGGCAGTTCAAAAACATCTCCCGACATGATCTTCCGCCCAATAGTCTTAACAGAACTATTGATATGAATGGTCATGAAGAGGATGTCATTGCTCAAAAACAAGCCAAATTGTGACAAGTCAAAGTCAATGTTCTGGACGTTGTAGATTCCACGAATTGAGTAAACATGCTCGCTATACTTGCGGTCACGGTTTTCGAGGAACACAAGATCCTGAATGTTTGTCTCTGACAGGACATCATAATGTGGCTGTTCAGGAGTTGCTTCTTCTTCAGATGGCGATTCGGGTCCCAGATACTTGTGGACAAGCACATCTGTTCCGCCGATTGTGAATTGTTCCTGAATGACCCGATCAAGGAAAAAGTAATCTTTTCCCCGTTCTGGTTTCCAGAGTGATAATCTTGGCATTTTCTCTTCCCAAAGGTTCTTACTGTATTTACCGTTGCAGAATGGCTAAATACAGATAGCGGAGAACCATCTATGGCAGACATCACAAAACAGAAACAGGAAATATTTGACTATGTCCATTCCATGCTGGGCGGTGGAATGGTTGACGTTGAACTAGGACAGAAGGAATACGAAACAGCTCTCGATCGTGCATTTGCCCGTTATCGCCAGAGATCAGCAAACGCCGTCGAAGAATCCTATATGTTTTTGACTACCGTCTTGGATCAAAACGTCTACACTTTGCCCAAAGAGATCATTGAAGTACGTCAGATTTTCCGTAGATCAATTGGTTCACGTACTGGCATGGGTGATGGTGGTACTGTCTTTGAACCGTTTAACCTGGCGTATTCAAATGCCTATCTACTATCCGGTCAACAACTGGGTGGTCTGGCAACATATGATTTCTTCGCGCAACACCAGGAACTTGTTGGTCGCATGTTCGGCTCATTCATCGAGTTCAAATGGAATACGTCAACCAAGAAACTAACCATTCTGCAACGTCCGCGTGCAGAAGAAACTCTGATGATGTACTGCTACAACTACCGTCCAGATGACCAACTTCTCTCGGACTATATGGTGATCCAATGGATCAGAGACTATACCCTGGCAACCTGTAAGTTCATGCTGGGCGAAGCCCGTTCAAAGTTTGCTGCCATTGCAGGCCCACAGGGCGGCACGACCCTCAACGGTGACGCACTGAAGACTGAAGCACAAGCAGAACTTGATAGACTTGAGAATGAAGTTGCAACGCAGATGACCGGTGAGAATAGTTCATACACTTGGCTCATTGGTTAATAGTTGGGACCTATATTTATCTTTTGGGGGCTATTTGAGCCCCCTTTTCGTCTTTCGCCGATAAATACTTATAAGCGATATTGAGAGTATCGATAATTAATCCACAAGGAGAATGATAATGGCATTAAACTCTCCGGGCGTAGAAGTCAATGTAATTGACGAGAGTATCTACACTCCATCAGCGCCAGGTAGCGTGCCAATGATCTTTGTTGCCACTGCCAGCAACAAAACGAGCGCTACTGGCTCGGGCATTGCCCCTGCGACAACCAAGCAAAATGCTGGTCGTCCATATCTTGTAACTGGTCAGCGTGAACTTGGTGAGCTATTTGGCGATCCAATCTTCTATTCTGACAATAACAACAACATGATCCACGGCGGTGAGCTAAACGAATATGGTCTCCAGACTGCGTATTCTGCACTTGGCATCACCAACCGCGTTTATGTTGTGCGTGCAGACATTGATCTGTCCAAACTAACTGCTTCTGCCTTCCCGCCAAGTGGTGAGCCAGCAAACGGAGCACATTGGTTTGATACTGCGACCACTTCATTCGGTCTCATGGAATGGAATGGCGCGCCAATTACCGCCACTGGTGGTCAGAGTTTCAGTTCAGTGTCACCAATTCGTCTGGATGATGCTTTCTATCTAGTTGATCCAGATAACAGTGACTTCACTCCCAAAGGAAGTGTTGGATCAATTGGTGACTACGCTGTGGTGACCTACGCTGACTCTAATCAGGTCTGGTACAAGTCACCAGGTCGAGCAGTTGGTCTCACTGCTGGTCAATGGGTACGTGCTGGTTCCACTGACTGGATGGCTTCATTCCCAACTGTCCGTGGTGACTCTGCTCCGGTTATTTCTGCTGGTGATTTTGAAATTAACGGCACCCCAATTACTGTTGCATCTGGTGACACCATTGACGATGTTGTTGCATCCATTAACAGTGCAGTTGGCTCCAGTGGTGTCTCTGCTGCTAATGTACGTGGCGTCATTGAAATCTACTCAGATGGTC
>Ga0075011_10002359_pt1 | contig 10204 bp, 8 predicted proteins | sample TARM_MetaG_T_14_FD_72354 | JGI IMG/M metagenome (GOLD analysis project Ga0075011, IMG submission 72354) | Freshwater microbial communities from Pennsylvania, USA, analyzing microbe dynamics in response to fracking - TARM_MetaG_T_14 | ecosystem: Environmental > Aquatic > Freshwater > River...
AAGGTTGCGGTGGTTTACGCCGATGATGTCTGCTCCTGCAAAAATCGCCTTGGTTAAATCCTCTTTGTCGTGAATCTCCACCAAGGCTTCCATGCCAAGATGGCGTGTGTACTCCAAAAGGCTTTTGAGTTCTTTAGAGCTTAGTGCTTTGGCGATGAGCAATACAAGGTCGGCCCCGTACACCAAAGCTTCCACGAGCTGATACGGGTCAATGATAAAATCTTTACGCAACAGCGGCGTGCCTACGTAGCGGCGAATCTGTGTGAGGTATTCTAAGTCTCCTTGAAAAAAATGGGGTTCGGTGAGAATGGAGAGAACATTTGCCCCTGCCCTTTCGTAACTTTGCGCAATGGCAATAGGGTCAAAGTCCTCACGAATAACCCCTTTGCTGGGGCTTGCTTTTTTCACTTCTGCAATAATGCGATAAGGCTCTTGCGGTGTTGCTTTGAGATGAGAAATGACATCTCGTGGCGCGTAATTGTTGTAAGCTAAAGAGCGGCCAAGCCACTCAAGGGGAAACTCCACTTTGCGGCGCTCTAGGTCTTCTTTGGTTCGTTGGATTATCTTGTCTAAAATCATTCACCCTTCCTTATGCATGCGTTGATTGCGTCGTAGTGTTCTTTAACCTCAGGTTCATTGATGGTGCCTACAATGGGCGCTATAAGCGCATAGGCTTCTTGGCATCGCCCTAACTTGTAATACCCCCATGCCAATGAGTCAATGTAATAAGGCGAATCGGGTTCTTTTTTTAAGGCCCGCTTCACCAACTCTACCCCTTTTGAAATATCAATATCGTGATCAATAAGCAAGTATCCGTAGTAGTTTAAATACAGAGGGTCTTCAAGGGTTTTGACAACTTTTTCAAGTTTATTAGCAACCAAATCCAACAGCACCTTGTCCACACTTTCTTTGTGCTGTTCATATTGATAAATAGCCATTCTTCCTAAATATTCCACTTGCCTAGTCTCTTGATAGCTTTTTTTGGCCACTTCGTAGGCTTTGTCAAAAGCTTTCTTGGAGGCGTGCAAATCCATCAGCATCATAGGGTCATGACTAGATTCTTCTAAAAAAGCGATAGCGCCTGTAAAGTCCCTCTTGAACATGAGAAGCTCAACCGCTTTGGTGGCGTATTGCTCTTCTTTGTGGGAAGTGTAGAGCATCTTGTAAGTAGAGATAAGTCCATCAAGGTTTTTGGTTTTGCCATAAATTTGAACCAAACGATGGCACAATGCCTTACTGCACCCTCCTTGCATCCTGCGGACAGTTTCGAGGTAAGAGATGGCCTCACTGGTGCGGTCAAGATGTACATCTAGCAAATCCACAATCACCAAAAGCGCTTCTTCGTTTTCTTCTTGGGCATAAATACTGTCGTAGTACTTTAATGCAAGGTCGTATTCTTTAAGATGAAAATGGATAGACCCCAAAATAGTGAGATTTTGCACAGATTTATCTTCCTGAAGAAGGCCTGCCATGACTTCTTTTGCTGCGTCAAACTCTTTTTCGTTGAGCAATTTTCCCACATAAATTCGCAAGACATCCCCGTCTCTTGGGGCATGCTTAAGAGCTTTTTCTAGCAGATGTTCCGCAGGAAGACTGGCAGAAAAAGCAACCTTAAGGGCTTCCTTGAGATATTCAAGTTTGTTGGTTCGGGTGAAAAGCTCTTCAAACAAAGCAACCGACTCCTGAACGCGCCCCTCCCTAAATGCATAAAGGCCTTGGAGTGCCATAAGGTCCTCTCCTTCAAAGCTTACTGTTTGGCGCTTTGCGGGATGTGGCTCAATAGAAGCGCATCCTCCTAAAAAAAGAAAGAAGCCTAAAATGATAAGCAGACAATACCTGGACATTCTTCCTCCACTTCGCTAAGGTGATGCTTAAAATAGTTCCAAAAAGGAAAAGTGCGGCATTGTTGTGGTCGCACCTCATAAATACTACATCCCCGCTTAGTATCATCAAAAAAAACGCACGCCACGCCTGTTGGGTGTGGAATTTCTTTGATACTAAACCGATACGATTCTTTAAACAAATACTGTTCCACAAAAGCCGCTTCTTCTACATGTAAAAAAGTTGCAATGGCTTTTATTTCCTCTTTGTTAACCCAAATATACCCGCTTTCTCCAATGCAACAATTTCCTTTACATGTAGCACATGCCTCCGGGTTGAATCTATAGGAAAACCCCTCTTTTTGGATTAACATGAAAGACTCTTTGTGTTGGCTTTTTGAAAAATAGCCGCAGCTTCTGGCGTATAGCCATGGCTATCGTGTACTACCAAAGGCGGCAAAACCTCACAAAGGCTCTTAGAGTTGCGCTTTGCTTCAAAAAGAACCAAAGAAGCACTCTTGGTGGTTTTGGGATGCACGCATTGTAAAGCGCTCAACGTAAAGCCTTCATCCTTTAGTAAGCCCAACAAAAGACCTATTTGCTTGGCATCATAGCACCACAGCAGTTTACCGTGGGGTTTAAGAATACGCTTGGCATGGCTTAGGAAAAGACCAAGAGGCAAGGCACCATTATAGCGACTTGTGCGCAAATGCGCATCTTCTGTCTTAACTACGCCTTCGTGGTAAAAAGGAGGATTGCTAATGAGTACATCAAAATACTGACGGTGCTCCAATGCTAAAAAATCCCCCTCAAATACTTCGATACTGAGGTTATTGTGTTGGGCATTTTTACATGTAAGGGCTACGTTGGAGGGTTGAATATCAACAGCACTCATCCGGCAAGCAGGCAAATCCCTTTTTACCAAAAGGCCCAAAACCCCACACCCAGATCCCACATCTAGCACTTTTCCTGCGCACCCACGGCGCAAGATAAAGTCGTAGAGCATCATGGTGTCGCTTGTGTAGCGGTATCCGCTACAAGGCTGGTACAACTCCACTAGCGGTACACCCGAATCACAAAGCCTCTTTTGTTGGGAACTTCTACAATCTCAGAAGCGTAACTTACCCTAGCCAAGCCATCAAAATGGCTCTCAATCAGCTTTCCACCCGCCGCAGCACGGTCTTTTCCTAACCCCAAATTGGAGAGCCGTGTCAAGCGCCCAATCTCCTCTTTGGGTACGTTGAGTCTCGTATCTCCCTCAATGCGCCGCAAGGTTGCAAACCCTCCATCATCTACAATGGGTAAGACTTCAAAAAAATAAGAAGGGTTGTATGTCTCCAGAAAGCTATTTACACGGTTTTTACAAGAAGAACTAGGTTCATTGGTGCCACTTTCCATGTCGTCACATGTAATGGTTTCTAGCAATTCAGGTCTTTTAGACATAGCTTCTTTTAGGAGATTTTGACTCTCGTTGCGCTCTTGAAGCAAGGCTGCGTTAAGCTGAGTAATCGTATCTTCGTACTCTTTCTCCCGCTTTTTGAAAGCCTCTTGCAAGCTTTCAAACTCTTCTTTGAGGGCCAAAAGCTGCTTATCTTGCCCTAATTTCAATGAAGCATTTTCTTTTTCAAGTTTTTCATGCCGTGCTTGTAGGCTCACACGTTCTTCTTGGAAGGCCTTTTCTGCTTTTGCGCGAAGGGTTGCCAGCTCCTCTTTTTCTTTAGTAAGAGCATCAAGATGCGCTACAGTTTTATCAATAAGTGTGGTACGTTCTTTTTCAAGATGGACTATTTTTTCATTGAGCTCCTGATAGTTTTTAGCGTGTTTTGCTTCATTGATTGCAACAGCACTAGAAAGCTTGGCGTGAGCTTCATTAAGAGATGTTTTTAGGGCACTGATTTCTTCCGCAAGGGCTTGCTTCTCCTCTTGTATTTGCAATACTGCTGTGGTGTGGGTTTCAATTTGCTTTCGCAAAGAAGCAATCAATGCTGCTTCTTGTTCCCTTCCTCCAAGACTCTGTTGGCGCAGCTCGTCTAGGGCTTTGGCGTATTCTCTATCTTTTTGGCTTATCCGCTCTTGTGCAATGCGTTCAATCTCTTTTATCTGGTCACTAATCCCTTTTTGCTGTGCCTCTTGGCTTGCAAGCTGTGCTTGTAAGTCCTTAAGCGCCTCCTTATGTGTCTCCTCCATTTTCTCTCGCATCATGCGTTCTTGTTGAGCCCGACTTTCAAGGGCAATGGCTTCGCCTCTTAGGGTGTTTAAAGTCTCTTCATGGCTGCGCACTAGGGTATCAATCTCACTATTTTTTGCAGCAATTTCTTCATGCTGAGACTGCTTTAACATATTCATATCGTTCAAAAGCTTTTGGATAGCCTCGTTGTGTTTGCGTTCTTGAGCTAAAATATCACGGGTGTGGTTGGTGAGAATGACGTTGTATTCTCCCTCTTTTTCTCGCAGCAAAACCCGCAACTGGTCGGTTTCGCTTTTACTTTCGCGCAATGCCTTTTCTTTTTCATCCAATAAGGCGTTCATGTTTTCTTGCAATACCTTGTGTTGCTCCAAAAGATAGCGATTTTTCTCCGCCAAGGTGGAGTTACTAATGCGCTGTTCTTTGGTGGCAAGGCTTACTTGCTTATCAATTTGCAGCCCTTTTTCCCGCAGCTCTTTTTGTAGCTCATATACTGTATTTTCCAAACCAACAATTTTTACTTCATACTCTTTGGAAGAGCGCATGGATTCTTGCTGAAGGCTGGTGATGCGTTTGGTGAGGTCGTTGATGTTTTGGTAGTGTTGCTGTTCGGCTTGATTAATAAACTCTAAACTTTGCATTTGAACTTTTTGGCGTTCTTCATCTAAGGCTTTTTTCTCTTCATTGAGGCGTATGGCAAGCTCCCAATTTTTGTTGGCTAAATCCATGTTGTCTTGATACAAAAAGCGATTTTTTTCTCGTAATGTCATCACCTGCGCACGTAGCTCCTCTGCTCCTCCTTCGATGGGTGCTTCGACATCCACGGAAAACTCTTTGGTGGTTGAGGGAACCATACCAAGGGCGGCGATGGTTGGAAGTTCGTTTTTATGAAGGTATTCGCGCTGTATCTCCAAAGGCAAATCCTCAAAACGCTCCGTTTTTATCTCTTTGATAACAACAGGGTCAGTTTTTGTGACCATATACACAATGCTTGCTCCTAATGTTGCTAACCCGCCAAGGGCCATGCCAGCAAGAAGAAAGGGAAGAGAGCTTGCCTTTTTTTCCATCGCCTACCTTTTGCCTAAAATATGCTGAACAATGTGGTAACTGTGGTTAAGCGCCATGGCAATAGAACCGCCTGAGTTAACAGCAATATCGCCGCTAAGGTAAAGGCCTGGAACTTCCGTTTCGTGGTTGTGGTCAAAAATAGGGTTGCCGTTTTCATCCAGTGTAATACCGCATTTTTTCAAAAAATCCACAGGAGTTGTTCCTCCGATGGCATACACAACACGGTCATACACCGTAAAGTTGCCATCGGTAAAATTGACCTGCACTTTTCCTGAGGCATTTTCCAAGCTGGCAATATCCACCCCTAAACGCAATCGCAGCAGCTCTTGTCCGTCATAAGCCATGAGTTGTTTTTGGTTGATATCATTAAGTCTTGTAAAGGTGGGTTTGCGGTAATTAAGGGTTACGGTGTTTGTCCGAGAAAGCTCGATGGCATACTCTGCCGCAGAGTTTCCGCCGCCTACGATTAGCAGCTTTTCCCCTTGTGAACACTTGTCAAGGTTAAAGTTAACCAGCTGTTTGATGGAAGGCGGGATGGGGTAATCAGGCTTGTTGGGCTTACCCATCTTGCCGATGGCAACGATGACATTTTTTGCTTCGTAGCCGGCTTTGGTAGTCACCACCTGAAAAGAGTCACCCACTTTTTTTACACTTTCAACTTCACTATTAAAAGCAGTATCAATTTCGCCGTTATCAAGCAAGGAATCAAAATAATTCAGGGTACTTTCCTTCGAGCCATCAGAAAATTTTACATTTCCTTCAAGCTCAACCACCTGTCCTTTGTAGTCCTTATCTACCCGTTTGTTGTCTTTGTAAAATTTGCGAATGGTTTGCGAATGGTTTTCACCTTTTTCGATGAGCAACACACTTTGCACGCCGCGCATTTTTGCTTCCACGGTCGCGCTAATACCTCCGGGCCCTCCCCCGATCACAATCATATCATACACACAATTCATCTGGTTCTCCTAGGGTTATAATCACTCCTAAAGCGTTAGGAGGATAGAATTTACCCACTTTTACATTAAAAAGGAAGAAAACCGTGGAACTATTCCTCCAAAAAGCCAAATCTTTAACCACATTCCTTGCCACTATGGAGCCAAAACGCAAAAACACCCTTCTTTTGGCTATGGCTGATGCTTTGGAAGCAGAGTGTGAACAGATTCTTAAAGCCAATGCTTTTGACATGGAAGCCGCCAAGGAAAATAACCTTGATGACGCCCTGCAAGATAGGTTGCGTCTAGACAAAGGGCGTGTTGGTGCTATGGCCCAAGCAGTGCGGGAGATTGCCTTGCTAAAAGAGCCAGTAGGCAGAGTACTGGAAGGATGGGTGGTGCCCAGCGGGTTGCGGATTGAGAAGGTGAGCATTCCTGTTGGCGTAGTGGCCATCATCTACGAAAGCCGTCCTAATGTGACCAGTGACACGGCGGCATTATGCTTTAAAAGCGGCAATGTGTGTGTGCTAAAGGGGGGGAAAGAGGCTAAAATGAGCAACCAAGCTATCGCCAGTGTTTTGCAAAAAACCCTTGCCCTTCAAGGGGTTGACCCTGCGTGCATCTCTTTGCTGCCCGATGATAGCCGTGAAGGCGTGGCTACACTGATTCGCCATGATAGATACGTCGATCTTGTGGTGCCACGCGGGGGCGAGGGACTCATTCGCTTTGTCTCCCAAAACGCAACCGTTCCTGTGGTAAAACATGACAAAGGGGTGTGCCATACTTACGTGGACGCATCGGCCAACACAGAAGAAGCCTTGGCTATCATCCTTAATGCCAAATGCCAGCGCCCCAGTGCTTGTAATGCCTTAGAAACCCTGCTGGTGCATGCTAGTATTGCCCCAACGTTTTTACCCATCGTCTTTAAGGCATTAGAGTTGGCAGGAACAGCAGTGAAAGGATGCCCTAAGACGCGCGGAATATTGCCAGTTCCTTTGGCAACCGAAGAGGATTTTCACACGGAGCATTTAAGTAACGCCCTTAATATTAAAATCGTCCAAGATACCGAGGAGGCTATCCGTCACATTCAAACCTATGGCTCCTCTCACTCTGAAGCTATTTTAACTGAGCATTATGCCACGGCAGAGTACTTTCTCAATGCCGTTGACGCGGCGTGTGTGTACGTGAATGCTTCCACCCGCTTTACCGATGGTGGAGAGTTTGGTTTTGGGGCGGAGGTTGGCATTAGTACCAACAAACTGCACGCCAGAGGCCCCATGGGTATCAATGAGCTTACGACCTATAAATTCAAAGTCTATGGCAAAGGAAATGTGCGTGGGTGAACCCATCTTGCATGTGGAAAAACTACGGTTTGGCTACACGCCCCAGTCTTTGCTATACGAGGATTTCTCTCTTTCTTTACATGTAGGGGAGGTGGTGAGCATTGTCGGGCCAAGCGGTTCGGGAAAAACGACGTTGTTTGAGCTTATTACCGGTGGACTTAAGCCTCTTGGGGGAACCCTTACATGTAAACCTTTTTCCCAGATTTTTCAAGACCCTTACACCTCTTTTCATCCCACCTATGCTCTTTTGGAACAAATGGCTGAAGTGGCAGACACAACAGGGGTGGAGGCTTTGTGTGCAAAAATGCGGCTTGAACCAAGCTTATTGCAACGCAAACCCCATGAACTCAGCGGTGGCCAGTTGCAGCGAGCTTCCATCATCCGCGCATTGCTCATGAAGCCCAAATTGCTTTTGGCGGATGAGCCAACTTCGGCGCTGGATAACCTTATTCAACTTGAAGTAATGCAATTGCTTATGGGGTTGTTAGATGAGGTTGGGATACTTTTAATTACCCACGATGAGGCGCTTGCATCGTGGTGCAGTGATTCTATCATAAGGCTAAAATCATGAAACGCTTTTTAGTAGCAGTGTTGTGTTGTGCTCCTGCTGTGTTGCTAGGAGATGAGAATGTTTTGTTAGAGCATATCACGACCCATCCGCAAGAGATAAAACGTGCGCTTGTGGTGGCAGGGTCCATTGCATTGCTTTACGGGATGATGGTATTGGTGCGTTACTTGGCCCATCGGTATGCAACACAAGTGGAGGACGAAGAACGAAACCAGCGCTATTTTGCCATTAAAAAACTCTCCAATATTGTGTTTGTCATCTTTTCTTTGTTGATTATTGCGCTGGTGTACACTAAAAACCTCGCGCAGGGATTGGCTATTTTTGGTGTGATTGGCGCGGGCTTAACCATCGTGCTTAAAGAGTTGGTTCTAAGCATCGTTTCGTGGATGATGATGATGGCTAGCTCTTCTGTGCGTTTGGGCGATCGTATTAAAATTGACAAAGACGGCAAGCCAATCATTGGCGATGTAATTGACATCTCTTTAACCAAAATCACGCTCTATGAAAATATTACGAATGATTCTATTACTGACCACAAAAAAGCGGGGCGCATTATCTTTGTGCCTAACTATTTTATGCTCACCCACGATATGTATAATTATACGCATTTATCCATGAAAACCATCATAGACCTTGTTGAAATAAACCTTTCATTTGATACGAATATTGAAAAAACAGAAGCCATTACCTTTGAAATTGTTGAATCCATCAGCGGAAGGTACACAGAAATGGCGAAACGTCAGTATGACAGATTAAAAGATAAATACACGCTTCGTAATATGACAAATTACCCAAAAGTCGTTTTTTATCCCAGCTTTAAAGGAGACGGGATCACCATGGGGATTTGGTATGTGACGCCTTATCGAGAGATTTTACGTGTGAAAAGTGAGTTAACCAAACAAATCATTGGTCGCTTACGCATGGAAGAGGATGTACACTTGATGTATACAGGAACGTCTATGTATCTCGAAACAAGCGATATGAAAGCAACGCTTGCTTCGAGATTATCTTCTAAAGTTTAGGATTGGCGCGCTTCTTTTAAAGACTCAGCAATCAAGAAGGCAAGTTCTAAGGCCTGATCTGCATTGAGCCGTGGGTCACATTGGGTTTCATAGCGAGAACCGAGCCCTTCTTCGGTGATGGCTTGCGCGCCACCGACACACTCAGTGACGTCTTGCCCTGTCATTTCTAAGTGCACGCCGCCAGGATAAGTTCCTTCGGCTTTGTGGACATTAAAGAACCCTTTAACTTCAGCTAGGATTTGATCAAAAGCACGGGTCTTGTAGTTGGAAGAGGCCTTGACGGTGTTGCCATGCATGGGATCGATGCTCCATAAGACATTGTGCCCCTCTTTTTTGATGGCGCGCAAGAGGTCTGGAAAGTGTTTTTCGATTTTATCAGCCCCCATGCGCACAATGATGTTGAGACGTCCTGCTTCATTTTCGGGATTAAGTTTGTCAGCAAGTCGCAACAAGTCATCTGCTTGCATTGTAGGACCTGCTTTGATGCCAATGGGGTTTTTAACCCCGCGCAAAAATTCTACGTGCGCCCCGTCCACATCGCGCGTGCGGTCTCCAATCCACAGCATGTGTGCCGAACAGTTGTACCAATCTCCCGTGATGCTATCTTGGCGTGTGAGCGCTTCTTCGTAGTTGAGTAACAAGGCTTCATGGGAAGTGTAAAGTGCGGTTTGGTGTACACTGGGCGTATTGGCCGAAGTGATACCACACGCTTCCATAAATGCTAGCGTTTCTGTGATGCGATTAGCCAAGTGTGCGTAACGGTCTCCCAGCGCACTTTCTTTCACAAAGCCCATGTTCCAGCGGTGCACTTGGTGTAAATCCGCTAAACCACCCCGTGAAAAAGCGCGCAAAAGGTTAAGGGTTGCGGCGGATTGGTTGTAAGCACGAAGCATGCGAGAAGGGTCAGGGACGCGCGCTAGTTCTGTGAAGTCGATGTTATTGATAATATCACCACGGTAGCTAGGCAATTTCATCCCGTCAATTTCTTCAAAATCCGAAGAACGCGGCTTTGCAAATTGCCCTGCCATGCGCCCTACTTTCACCACAGGACAGCTTCCTGCAAAGGTCAAAACAACGGCCATTTGCATCAAGACTTTAAACATGTCTCGAATGGTATCGGCACGAAAATCTGAAAAACTCTCTGCGCAATCGCCACCTTGGAGTAAAAACGCCTTTCCTGCTTGCACATCAGCGAGTTGTTGTTTAAGGCTGCGCACCTCGCCCGCGAACACAAGGGGTGGGATGGTGGAGAGTTCTGTTTCAACA
>Ga0075011_10002361_pt1 | contig 10203 bp, 7 predicted proteins | sample TARM_MetaG_T_14_FD_72354 | JGI IMG/M metagenome (GOLD analysis project Ga0075011, IMG submission 72354) | Freshwater microbial communities from Pennsylvania, USA, analyzing microbe dynamics in response to fracking - TARM_MetaG_T_14 | ecosystem: Environmental > Aquatic > Freshwater > River...
CTGGACAAGCTCCGGGACGGCAGCACCCAGTTGGCCCAGATCGACCAGAGGTTGAGCGTATGAGGACGGCCGTTATCATAGCTACGCTGCTGGGGGCCATGTTGTTTGGCGGCTGCGCGGGCCAGCACGACCCGCGCACGGGCGGCTTTTTCGGCGGGGTGGCCGGGCTGGGTGGCGGCGGCTACAAGGATCGCGTGGCGGAACGCGAGGCCCGGCTCGAAGAGCTGCGGGCCACGCAGCGAGAACTCGACGCGGAAAAGAGCCAGCTGGAGACCCAAAAAACGGTGGCCCAGGCTCAGGTCGACAAGGATCAGGCGCTGGTGCGGGCCATGCAGACCGATATCGCGTCCCTGGAGAAAAAGACCAAGACTCTCGCCGCCAAGGAAGGCGCGGACACGCAGCGCGTGGCCGACCTGCAGAAGCGCATCACCGACCTGAAAGGGAAAATGAACAAGCAGGCGTCGTCGCTGGATGATCTGGAAGGCAGCGGTCTTGGCGACGCGGACATGGACCTGCGCCGCCAGCAGCTCGAAAAGCAGCGCGACGCCCTGCGCAAGGAGTATGACCTGCTCATGAAGATGCAGATGGAGCTTGCGAAGTGAGGGTAGCGTCCATCTGGACGCTGGCCGCGATGATGGCCTTGATGGCTCCTGCGGGGGCGCAGTCCGCGCCCCTGGAGGAGATCCGCCGGATTCTGCTGAACGAGGCCCTGGTGGCCCCGAATCATGCGGACCTGGAAAAATTGGACGAAGCCGGACTGCCCGCCTTTCTGGAACGGTTCGATCCGTATGCGCGTTATTTCCCGGCGCGGGAATATCAGTCCCCCATGACCGGGCGCGAGGCCTGGATCGGCATCGGCGCGGAACTGATCACCCGCGACGAGGGGATTTTCCTCTCGGTCTACCGGGGTGGCGCGGCGGACAAGGCGGGAGTGCCCGACCGCGCAAGGCTGCTTGAAGTCGACGGTCGCGGCGTGGCCGGGCTCGAAGCCCAGGCCGTAGCCTCCCTGCTTAAAGGAGAGGAGGACACCGTCGTGCGCCTGGCTTTGGCCCGGCCCGATGGCGGGAGCTTTGATGTCCGGGTCGTGCGCGAGGCCTTCAAGCCCCTGGACGTGGAACCCGTGCCTCCAGGGGACCGACAGGTGCTGCGCGTGCGCGAGTTCGTCGGCGGCATGACCCGGCCCGCATTGCAGGCCACCATCGATTTTCTGGTCCGAAAGGGCGCTCGGCGGGATGGGGTGTTGATTATCGACTTGCGCGACGCGGGCGGCGGCGACCTCTACGAAGCTTTCGACATGGCGGGCATGTTCCTGCCTGCGGGAACGCTCCTGGGCACCATCCAGGACCGGGGCGAGATGGTGCGCGAAGTGCGGGCCCCGTCCGGGGAAAAGTACTCCATGCCTCTGGCGCTCATCGTCGGCCCGGACACGGCCAGCTCCGCCGAGATCTTCGCCGGGGCCCTGCACCGGCAGGGCCGGGCCCTGCTCGTGGGCCGGCGCACCTACGGCAAATGCAGCTCCCAGACCGACGCCCGCCTGTCCGACGGCTCAGTGCTGCGCTACACCAATCGCGACGTCCTGCTTCCGGATGGCAGCTCCTGCTCGGGCAGGAGCCTCGTGCCGGACAGGGAAGTCTCCGTCGCCGAGCTTATGGATCTGGCGGGCCTTGTGCAGGTGGTGGATAGCGTCCTGGCCGGGAAGTGACCTCTGAATGGAGCTGCCGGGATGCTCTGCGATCACGGCTGGATCGATATTGGGGACTGTCGTTTGCGCTGAGAATCAAGCGCTTTGAACAGGAGGCAAAATGAAACGTTGGCTCGCTCTTCTTTTTTTCATGCTGATTCTGCCACACCCGGGTCTTGCCTCCGAGCCGGCTTATGACACGCTTCCGCCCGAGCTGGTCAGGCTGCGGGACGAAGGGCGGCTTACGGTCAGAGCCTTGTGGGCCTGGAAGCTGGTCCCGTCCTCCACTACGGGAATGGCCATGGAGTTTCGCGCCCTGGGCCTGGATCTCATTTCCGCCGACAGGGCGCAGCTTGCTTCCTGGCTGGGGCAGGCGGATGAGGGGAAACTTGCGCTGAGCCAAGCCCAGCGCGATGTTCTCGAACAGCTGATCAGCCGCATGGACGAAGGGTTGCCCTCGGGCGAAGAGTCCGTCGCAGCGCCATCCGTCGCCTCGGAGCCTTCCGTTGTCGAGGCCGATGGCAAAAGGGATGTCCCGGATCCGGGGGAAATGATCAGGGAACTTGGCGTTCAGGCGGAAGGCGGCAATCCCAAGGCGAAGGTTAGCCTGGCCCTGGCGGCCAGGGCAGGCCTTGACGGACCGCCTGATCCGGTCCGGTCCGTGGCCCTGCTCGAAGACGCCGCCGCGGCCGGGGATGCCGACGCCATGGCGCTGTTGGCCGACGAGTACGACTCGGGCATCCTTGTTCCCTACGACCCGCAGAAGGCAAGCACCTTGCGCGAGCAGGCCGCCAAGTCTGGATCGCTACTGGCGCGATGGGCTCTGGAGGAGAAATGACAACGCAAATGACGATCAAGCCATTTCTGCTGCTCGGAATCTGTCTGCTGCTGGCCTTTCCATGCGAACTCAGGGCCAATCAGCTCAAACAACCCGGCCTGGTGGATGCCACGGTGGAGACGACCATAACGGAAGTCGAAAAGCTGTTTATCAAATATCCGGAACTTGCAATCCAGATCAGAACCAACATGGTCAGCGTTGCTCACAATCCCAAAGTCTTTGACGGCATGGTCAAGAGACTCAAAGACTTGAGCCGTACGCCGACCTTTCTCGACAGCGCGTACACGCTGAAGGCTATCCACGATATCATCAAGCTGACTGAGCCCGAAGAGAAGGCTGCCAGCGCAGCCGGTACGGCCGTGGGCTATCTTGGCAATGTGGTTGGCAATGTGGCGGTGGCCACGAAGATGGCGGGCAGTTCGGGCATCCTGACGTTGGGTGGCGGTTTTCTGCCCGGACTGGTGGTCAGTTTGTCTGCGAAAGCTGTGACGGAGATGACCACTGAGGCGATCATGCTTTACTACGACAGGCAGAATGCAGCCTTCAAGGAACGCTGGGCCGAGATCGAACTGCGGGAGAACGCCATTCGCGGCCTGCTCAGGGTCAACGATCTGCTCAAGGCCGGCAAGCTCGACGAGGCCCAGACATATCTGACCAGGATCCAGAAGTATCTCATCAACAATTCCTTCCCCAAGGATGGCATCTTCGACCAGATTGACCGTCTCTCGGGCCTGATCAAAAAGGCCGAGGACAAGGCCTGGGCCAACCGGATCATAGCGGAAGCCCGGGTCTCGTTTCAGCAGGCTTACCGCTGGGCCGTGCTGGGTCGCAATCTGAGTACCGCCAAACGCCTGGTTCAGGAGGCCATCACGGTCCTCCAGAGCGGCGTGTCGCGTGTTCCGGAATTGCAGGCCAACATTGATAAGTGTGAACGACTGCACGCGTACATCGACGGTCTCATTGCCGAGGCTCCCCCCCTGGGGGCTGTAAGCGTCAGCGGTCCCGACCAAGTTGCCGCGGGAGAATCCTGCGAGTTTGAGCTTCGCGTCACCGGCGGCCTTCCGGACTATCAACCCATCGACATGTTCGGCTACGCCCACGCCACTGGAGCGACCGTTTACTGGGAGGCGCCTGCTGATCCGGGTAAAAAAAGCCTGACTTTCCGCATCAGGGACGACAGGGGCCAAACCGCCGAGGCGGTCAAGGAGGTCGAGGTGGCTGGAGAGGCGGCGGCTTTGGAGCAGGCGGGAGAGATGACGGGCGAACTCTGGGAGGTCATGAAGGACACGCCCATGCTGTCCATCATCTTCGAACCCTTCGCCTCTACGTACGGGACCAAGCGCAAGACCATAGAGGCAGAGGTCAGCCCCGGTACGGACATGGCCTTTCCGGTCAGTTACACGGAGCACGGGTTCAGGTACGAGGGCCGGGGACGGCTGCAATTCTCCGCTGACGGGAAGACCATCTCGCAGTTGAGCATTGACCTCGACATCGGCAACGATGACTACGGGGTCATGGGCAAGGAGGAGATCAGGCTCGGCCCCTTCCGCGACGTGTCCATCGACCCGGACTACAACCTGAATTACAAGGGTAAGGAATTCGTTTACAAGGCTAAAGACGGATTGCAGTACGTGTATGCAGTCGGCGATCGTGAAGAAAGAGGGACGTACCGTTATGGCGACCATGCATTTTCAGACACGGGGAAGGGGTTGCAAAAAGGGCCATTCGCGTGGAAAGATGTTGAAAAAGTTGAATTTTCTCCTGATTCAAATGCGTGGCATATGTTCAGTACAGTGAAAATCAGATTCAATATGAAGTGATGTTTTTTTCAATATGATGTCACTGCATGTTTGAACGTGGGGATGACAAGGAGGCGTGCATGCGTTTGTTGGCGACAGTTCTGGCGGCAGTCGGGTTTCTGCTCACCGCGGGGATGGCTTTCAGCGTTCCCGCCCAGTCCGCGGAAGTGGAGATAGCCACTGGCCCGGACGGGCTACTGCAGATGGCGCAGCAAGGCAAGGTCACGGTTCGCGCCTTGCGCGGCTGGGGACGCCTGCCGGACAAGTACGTCAGTCTTGCCCAGCGGATGCGGCAGGAAGCGGGGCTCGACCTCCTGGGCGCGGATCTGGACCAGGTCCGGAGGTGGAGCGCTGATGAGACCGCTGCCGTGTACTGGGACGAACTCCACGAGCTGACGGCGTTCATGGAGGGCGGCGAGCATCTGGACTGGGCCACAGTTGCGCCGGATGCCGCCGTGCCTGCCGGCACCCTGGTGCGCAGCGGCGGCGTGCGCTGGACCCAGGCCACTGATGGGCCCGTGGCGGTTCCCGGCACAGCCGCCCAAGCCGAGCCTGCCAAGGACAAACCTGAACAGGGAGTCGGGGCTGATACGGCGTCTTCCCTGCCTCCGGCCGCGCCGAACGATTCGGGTCCGCAGGACGGCGTGGAATTTCCCATCAACGACCAGGTGTCCGGCACGTACAGGGTCAAATTGCAGGTGGATGGCCTCACCGTCGCCGGGCCACAAGACGATCCCTATTTCCAGCGGCGCTTGCAAGCCATGCTGCCTGGGGCTGCGGCTGTCCTTGAAGGCGAAAAGCGCTATTTCGCCAAGCTTTCCGAGTACATGACCGTCAGCCCTGCGCTGGAAGGCGACACCTCCTACAACCTCGTCCTCGGGTTCGCCACCCCGGACACGCCGGTGGTCATCCGCGTCGATGCACCCGAGAACCCGGAGATTCCCTTGACCGAGAAGGAGATTACGGATCGGGTATCCTACCGCGTGGTCGGGAAGTCGGTCTATGTGTACCGGCACGACGACGCCATAGGTGACGCGGACATCGGGTTCGAGGAGAGCCATGACGGCGAGGTGCGCTGGACGCCTCGCACGGATTCCTCTTCGGGCCGTCCTGTCGGGCCTCGGGCTCTTGGGGTGTACATGGCCTACAGGGTCAAGAAATATGTCGGCGACAACGAACTGGGCACCCTCAGCACCAGCCAGCATCGTATTGGCTGGGTCGTTTTGGCCATGCCGGCCGACGTATACGAGCATGAAGGGGCGCTTTATGCCGTGGGACAGGAGGAATCCCTGTCCTCTGGTGGAACAGACGGCCCGGCGCCCGCTCCGGAGAAGTTCGATTTCGAGCTGCCCCAGTACGCCCTGGACGAGGGGGCCATCAAGCTGTCCGACGATTTGCGCCACGTGGCCTGGGTCGAAGGCGAGAAGGAGGGGAAAAAGCGCGTTGTGGTCAACGGCGTGCCCGGAAAATGGTATGACGACGTCAAGGGGTATGCCTTGCAGTTCTCGTCCGGAGCCGAAACTCTCTGCTTCGAGGCCGAGTTCGGGGACAAGGAAGTGCCTGTCTGCAATGGTGGGGACGGTCCGCTTTTCGATGACCTCGAGTTTCTGCGGATGAGTTCGGACGGGGCTCATGTGCTGGTGGCCGGCAAGGTGGACGGCCTGTACCGGGTGTTCCTCAATGGCGCGCAGGTGCGCCAGACGCCGCATCGCATGTGGCAGGGGACCGTGTCGTGGACCGGAAAAGGGGCCTGGATCGAGCGGGGACGGGACGAGCAGACGGGTGCGGAATTTGCCAGGGCGGTGACTTCGGACGGAGCCGAAGGAGTGGCGTATCCGGCCATCCACGGCGACCCGCTTTTTACGCAGAACCGCGCTGAACTCTATTATATCGCCGGAAAAGAGGACGGGAACCGCTTTCTGATCCGCGACGGCGAAGAGCTCAAGCCGACCATGGGCACGGGGTATCAATTCCGGGTCACCGATGACGGCGCGTATTATGCTTACGTTGCCCAGTTCGAGGACAACGTCGAGTCCATGGTCGTCAACGGCCGCATCGGGCCCGATTTCGACAGGATCGGGGACGCCGCAGTGTTCAGCGCTGACGGCTCGCGGCACATCTACGAGGGCAAGAAAGGGGACGAGGCTTTTCTGGTCATTGACGAGCAGGTCCAGACCCATGGGTTCGGACCTTTGAAAAGCGTTGTCGGCGAAACCTTCAGTCTTGACGGCCAGCGCTGGGCCGCCGGCTTTCAGCTGAACGCCGAAGAGTACGTGGTCGTGGTGGATGGAAAGGAGGTGGGGCGGGGCCAGGGTACGCCCAGGCAGATCGTGTTCAGCCCCGACGGGACCAGGGTGGCCTGGCTGGAAAAGCAGAAATCGTCCTGGCGCGTCGTTGTCGACGGCAAGCCCGGATCCGAGGCGCGGGAAATCTTCGACGACGCTCCTCCGCAGTTCAGCCCCGACGGGCGGCATCTGGTCTATTTCACCCGCGACAGCAGGGAAAAGAAGATGGGCATCGCCGTGTTCGGCGGGGAGGAACGGGTCCACGACATCATTCCGCCCCGCGCGGTATTCGTGAAGGGCGGCCTGGAATACCTGGCCATCGACGGGACCCACTTCCGGCGCGAGAGTATTGCCCTCGACTAGCACAGAAGGCCCGCTTCCGACCTGGGAGCGGGCCGTTTTCTTCGATCACGGGAGGAGGTCATGGCCGCCGAAAAAAAAGCTTCGGCCAAAAGGCATGCTTCGGAATCAAGGCCGCTGACTCCTGAGCAGACAAGGGCCTGGGTGCAAACCTACGGCCGCCATTCGCGCATCTATGCCTGGGGCTTCTTTGCGCTGATCCTGCCCGTAATCTTGGGCGTGATCTGGTGGGAGATGGGCGAAATAAACGAAGACGTGCTGTACTCATTCGCCTTCGCGGCCACAGTGACCTTTCTCCTGGCCCACTGGTCCCGCAAGCAGACGACGCAAAGTTGGGTCGGGGTAGTGGAGGAGCTGTTCATGAAGCAGGTGCGGGTGCGCCGCGACGGGGACAGGCAGGACGACATCGCCTACAGCCCCAGGGCCAAAATCCGTACCCGGGGCGGCAAGAGGCTGATCCTGCGTCTGTCCGAGACCCTGTACGAGTATTTCGCCCCCGGCGACAGGGTGTTCAAGATCTCCGGCCTGGACTGGCCGGAAAAAGCGGAGCTGGACCGCGAGGCGAGGGTCTGCCTGGCCTGTGGCAACCTCTACCCCCCCGGCGCGGGCAGATGCTCCCGCTGCCGGGCTCCGGAGCCGGATCACGGGACGCTGGTCCGGATGGCCGGATGCGAGTGAACCAAAAATATAGAGGCTGCCCATGCCCAAGATCATGACAACCCTCATTTCCGCCTGCCTCCTGCTCACCGCGCTGGCCCTTGCCCCTCTGGGTGCGGCGGCGTCGCTGAAACCCGCCGATGTGGACGACCGATTGCTCGAACTGGCCCGAGACGGACAATTGACCGTCAGGGCCCTGCAGGGCTGGGGGATTCTGGACGCGCAGAGCCAAAAACTCGTTCTGGAGTTGCGTTCCAAGCTTCAGCTGGACGCTCTTTCGGCGGATGGCGCGCAGATAGATGTCTGGTTGGCCGATGCCGCGCGCGGAAAACTGGAACTGACACCCGAGCAGCAGGCGGGACTGGCGCAAACCCGAGAACTGTTCCGGCAGGTCGAGGCCCTCGCGGTTTCCTCTCCTGCCGACGGGAACCAGAGCGGCGACCACGAACCTGCGCAGATTCTGCCTGCCGATCCGCCGCAATCCGCCGCAGGCTCGCTCCTGCTGACCGGCAGCGCAGGCCCTGACGGCGAGATCTTCGGCATCGTCGGCTCCGGGACCAAAGAGGCCACCATGAAGGTCGTGGACTACGCCAGGGGCAGGGCGGTCTTCGACCTTGAGACCTCGACGCAGGTTGTCAGCGATTTCGTGTCCAGCGGCCGAGTGGAGGAGGAAAAAGGCGTGCTCGGGGCCTACATCGATTTTTTGAGTCCAGTGGTCGGCGGCATCGAGGCCTTCACTCACATCGGCACTGGGGGCGGTGCCTTCGCAGGCGCCCTGGGCTCGTTCTTCGGCGATTTCGGCGGGAAACTGTCGACCAACATCGCCACGACCGCAGGCTATGCAAACCTGCTCATTGCCGCCGTGCAGACCTACGACGACGTGACCACCAAAGGATTGCAGGACAAGGAAACCGGAGCTCAGGTCTACAAGAACATCCTGGGCAATTTCTCGACCATAGCCTCGCTCATCCGGGGGCCCTACGTGACATCCGCACGGGCCTACGCGCTCAATCTCGGCTTCGCCGCCGTCTATGTTTTCGGGTTCACCCTGGACAGCCTGGTGGAAGAGGCGAAAAGCGTGCGCAGCCAGACGATCAAGGCCGTGCACAATGCCTATTATTCGGCAGGGAGCAACTTTCATATCACCGATGACGGTTGGTATCGGATTTTTGCAGGGCATTACGACGAGGCCATGAAGAATCCGTCGGACCCGACCGGCGCGTTCCAGGCCGCCTACAGCGGCATGCAGCATGACATCGAGAAGTATGTGACCGGCTACTGGAACCATGGCGAAAACGATATTTTCACGGTGCTTGAAGCCGGACGGCGCTTCAACTACGACGCCACTTCCAAGGAACGCGAGTATCTGAACGCCGTGGCCCGCCGGGACCTCTACAAGCGCCTCAACGCGAGCGTCTTGCCGCGCATCCAGCGCTACATGCTGACCCGCTTCAGCGAGGAAGCGGCCAATGCCCTGGACAAGATGTGCGAACCCATGAATACTCTCTGCCGCATCCGGGTCTTCGAGAGCCAGCCCGACGAGTTCACGGAACGCACCTACGCGGGCTACGTGCTGCGCTTTGGCCATACCGGCGGCGACGGGCGGGTCTCCTTCGCCACGGGCGACGGCTGGACGCACACGCTGCCCACCCTGGACGAAGATCCCGCGCCGGTGGACGTGGAGATGACGGTACTCGGCTACCTTCAGTGCGGCGCGCCCAACACGCTGCTGCTGTTTGGGCCCGGTGCGGACATCGACGATCCCGAAAAGGCGGAGAGAACGATTTCCTTCCAGCTGGACAGGCGCTTTCCGGAGGTGGACATCCGCGGCGAGCCCGCCGGGAACGTCTGGACGCTGACCCGGGTCGAGCCCTACAATATGGAGCATTTCGGGAAGTACAGTTTTGCCGGCCTGCCCGAGCACATGGACAAGTTCATCGAGTCGTCCGCCAGTTCCACGGCATTCCGACTGCAATACACGGAGGTTGTCCGCTGGAAGGACAAGGGCACCGAGACGCGCACCGGCGGCGTGGAGTTCTCGCTCCCGCCCTATTTCCAGGCCGACGTGGACGGGTCCTTGACCATCAAGGCCACCTTCACGCGTAACGAGGGGTTCCTGAACCGCAAGGGTGAAAACATGGTCGGGATGTTCGTCATCCTCGACGGCGCGCAGATCGGGCAGGGGACCACGGTTGCCGGAGAAACCGTGGACGTGGCCTTTTCCGCCCAGATCGAACCGGGCAGGATGTGCCAGCTTCCCGGCGGGGGCATGAAGCGCGGCAAGGACGCGCATAACGTCGACGTGGGCCTGTGGCATGCCCCGGGCCTGGGAGCGGTGCCGAAATACGGGGCGCGGTACACCTACGAGTGGATGCCCTTTGCCGAGGCCAGGGGCAGGCAGCCCGAAATAATGGGGCGATAGCGGAAGCGGCGGGGATGAAAAACGTTTGGCGGAAGCAGGCCGGGAGGATTGCGTACAATCTCCCGGCCTGCTTGTTTATGATCTGTTTCCGAATTTGACGGCCCCTTCCAGCAGGTAGGTCATGTCCTCGACCACATCGGGGATGCTCTTGCCGCCGGTCA
>Ga0075011_10002370_pt1 | contig 10181 bp, 8 predicted proteins | sample TARM_MetaG_T_14_FD_72354 | JGI IMG/M metagenome (GOLD analysis project Ga0075011, IMG submission 72354) | Freshwater microbial communities from Pennsylvania, USA, analyzing microbe dynamics in response to fracking - TARM_MetaG_T_14 | ecosystem: Environmental > Aquatic > Freshwater > River...
GGAAATGATGGATGTACGGCACCGCACTGATGCCGCCAACGATTCCTGCAACACTGTCGACAGCGCCCGGAGAACTGATCGCGACTCCCTCAATCGAATCAGTTGCCGCAAAGCCATCAAATACTGACTTCATCTCATTTTTCATTGCATTCCAGCTTTTCGGAGTCTCAAAAGAGCCTTTCCTGCTTAATGCTTCATCTTGCCATAACCCATATTTCACGGCGGAACCGCCGATATCAAACACAACTATCCTCATACACACACGCTCCGTTCACTCAGCTTGCTTTTTGTTCAATTACTTGTAAGAACAAACTCCGCAGAAAAATTATCATAGCGATGAACAGATGTAGAGAATTCAAATGCGCTACCGGTATCCAGATAACCTACTTGTTCCGCCACCGCTACCGGATCACCTTTTTCCATACCCAGTTCCTCAGCTTCAAAATCTGTCGCTTTGCGGACAGAAATCGTTCGATGGGCGCTTTGAATGTTCAGATGTAGCTCTTCCTTGATATAGCCGTAAATGGATCCCTTGATATTTTTCTCCTTTAAATTCGGAATGAGGTCAATCGGCATATATATCTTCTCCATCACAGTCGGGTTATCATCCACATAGCGAACCCGGTGGATGTCATAAACGAAACTGTCGGATGCGATATTCAGCTTATTGGCAGCCAGTTCCGGAACCTTTTCAATGGAGAAATTCAAAACTTTGCTATAAACCTTTTTATCTGGGTACAGAGAAGTCGTTCCGCGGAATTGGTTCGCCAAAGTGATGCGGTTGATGGCATCCGCACTCAGATCCTTGACGAAGGTACCGGAACCGCGCCTTTTGATGATCAAACCTTCCGACACCAACATATCCAAGGCTTTTTTTACCGTCATTTTACTCGCATTATAATGGACACACAAATCCTTTTCAAAAGGGATTTGCTGATTCGCTACATATTCGCCATTCAAAATTTTATTTCTGATATCATTTGAAATGATGACATATTTTTGCATACTTTTTTTACCCCTCTCGTTGACAGCTTTCGTGAGAAACGCCAAAAAAAGCAGCTGCCTCAACTAAAAGTCTATATTTTTAGTATATCGAAAATATGCCCCACTGGCAATGATCTCAATCTCATAAAACGATTTCCATCGGTTCTTTACTCACCTGTTCTGTCCATTTAGCAACGATTGTATCTGGAACTTCCAGCTGATTCTCCTCTACTACCTTACGGAACCAACGGCCGGACTTTTTGATTGTCTTCACTTGAGTATGGATATTGTTAGAGATGAAACCATAGCGATTGCGGTAAGCATTCATCCAAGACCAGCAGTCGATTGGAGTCCATAAATGGAAACCAAAACAGTTTGAGCCTTCTGCCATTCCCTTAGCCAACCAGAATAGGTGCTCTTGGATAAATTGGATCCGGTAGTCATCCTGGATAATGCCTTCCTCGTTCAAGTATCGCTCTTCCTTGGAAACGCCCATCCCGTTTTCCGACACGAACCAAGGGATATTCCCGTAATTATCACGGATATTCAAAGCGATATCATACAGAGCTTGCGGATATATCTCCCATCCCTTGTCCACATTCATGCGGCGCCCCGGCATTGCGAAACCATCGAAATACTTGGTTGGCAGCCAGTCGACCGCCAAACTGTCGGCTGAAATATCCGGACGTTGGACCCGATTCGGATGATAGAAATTCACACCGAGCAAATCGATCGTGTTCTCCGCAATCAGACAAAGTTCAGCCTCAGACGCATCCCACAAGACACCATCCTTCTGGAACGTATCAGTCAACTCCTTAGGGAACTGTCCCTTGACAGCTGCATCCAAAAACATTTCGTTCATCCATAGATCAGCAAATCTTGCAGCAGACAAGTCCGCTGGATCATCCGAAGCCGGATAAGAAGGTGTCAGATTCAAAATGATGCCGATTTTTCCGTCAACATGTGTATTTATCTTTCTGTATGCTTTGACTGCTTTTGCGGAAGCCAAAGCGATATTGTACGCCACTTGAACGGCCTTTCTGCCGTCCACAAGTTTTGGATAATGGAACTGATACAAGTACGCGCCGTCAACAATGACAAGTGGCTCATTGAAAGTGAACCATTCGGTCACCCGATCACCGAAAAGTTGGAAACATTTGGATGCGAACTTCACGTAAAGATCAACTACGTGTTTCGATTCCCAACCGCCATATTTTTCCTGCAACGCTATCGGCATATCAAAATGGAAAAGATTGATGACAGGCCGGATGCCTTGGAGTAAACATTCATCAATGACCGCATTGTAGAAACGAACGGCATCTTCATTGACAGTCGCTTCCTCGAAATCATCGATCAGACGCGTCCATTGAATCGAAGTTCGAAACGAATTCAATCCGATTTCTTTCATCAAGGCAATATCTTCCTTGTAGCTGTTATAGAAGTTGGAAGCCACATCCGGTCCGACCTGATCGTAGAAGGCATCCGGTTCTATCTCAAACCAATGATCAAACACATTGGCGTGTTTCTTGTTGAAACGACCCTCGCTCTGCGGACCTGATGTCGCTGCACCCCACCAGAATTGCTCTGGAAAATCTATTTTCATTACTTTTCATCCTCACTGTTGTTTATTGTTTGCAAATGATACAGGCGACTTGAAAAATCTCCTGACATTTCCCGGCTCCAGTAATCCTGAGCGCGTCCGATATAGTTCCCACCTGAGAGAAGTCCAATTTGCATCAGATCATCTCCGTAGCGGTGTGCTTCCTCTCCCTCTATCCGATAAAGTGCATGGGCATCAAGTCCCTCCAACAGAACGCGTTCATATACAGGATTTGGTTTCGCCAATACGTGGTACACACCTACCAACGCTTCGGACTTATCTTTCGAAACAACCATCCAAGCTGTGGTGTTGCAATCAAACGGACTCATCAGGCGATAGAAATCCCCTTTGTGAATCAGTGTCTGCCATGCCTTCACCTGAACAATTTGCTCCCGGATGGTTGCTTTATCTGCTTCTGATAGTTTCGTGCTGTCCAGTTCATAACCAAATGTACCAAAAGTAGCCACATCTCCGCGCATCTTCAATGAAGTGACACGTCCCACTTGATGGTTGGGCACTTCCGAAACATGGCTGCCAATCGAAGCCAACGGATACACAAGGGAAGTTCCATATTGAATTTTCAGGCGCTCCACTGCATCCGTGTCGTCGCTCGCCCAGGTTTGAGGAGCATAGTACAACAATCCTGGATCAAAACGACCGCCTCCACCCGCGCAAGACTCAATCAGCAAATCAGGATAACTGGCAAGAAGTTTTTCATAAAGGTCATAGACGCCCAGAATATAGCGGTGCAACACTTCCCCTTGTTTACTTGCCGGAAGGGCTTGCGAAAAAGCTTCGGAAATATAGCGGTTCATGTCCCACTTAACATAATCTATCAGCCCGCATGAAAGGATTGCATCCATTTGGGTAAAAATATTTTTTACAACTTCCTGACGCGAAAAATCAAGAACATACTGGTTACGCCCATGGGAAATATTCTTATTTGGATGGCCTATCTTCCAATCCGGATGCGCTTCGTCAATCGGAGTCCTCTCCGAAACCATTTCCGGTTCGAACCAGAGCCCAAATTGCAGTCCCATTTCGCGTATCTTTTCAGCCAATCCAGCCACACCATTCGGTAACTTGGCCTTATCCACCGTCCAGTCCCCCAAGGAGCTGGCATCGTTGTCCCGCTTACCGAACCATCCGTCATCCAATACAAACAATTCGATTCCTAAATTTTTCGCATCGGCAGCCAGTTCCAGAATCTTTTCTTCATCGAATTCAAAGTAAGTAGCTTCCCAATTATTGATCAGGATTGGCCGTTTACTTCCGGACCATTTAGGGCTGATCAGATGTCCCCGGTACAGATTGTGGAATGTGCGACTCATCCCATTCAGTCCGTCCTCACTGTAGACCATCACCGCTTCCGGCGCTGTAAAGATCGTCCCTGGGGTCAGTTCCCACTCGAATTGATGCGGATTGATTCCCAGCATCGCACGTGTGACGTGATAAGCATCCACTTCTACTTGTGCAAGAAAATTGCCGCTGTAGAGTAGGCTGAAACCAAATGCCTCGCCCTGCTTCTCGGTAGTGGTTTCCTTAGCCAAAGCGAAAAATGGATTGTGCACATGACTGCTGGCTCCACGTGTACTCGACACCTGCTGCACGCCGGTCAAGAGCGGTTTTCTTTCGATTTGCGCTTCTCTGGCCCAAGCACCGTGCAAGTGAATGAAGTCATATCCATCCGTCGGCAGATCAAGGTTCAGGCTCATCAGACGTTCCAGAGCATAAGTTTCTTCCCCGCGGTTTTCAATGACAGCATGCCGTGTCATGGCTGCATGTTCATGGAATATCGTGTAGGCAAGTGTCAAATACAATTCCGAATAGCGGTCCTTTAAAATGATCTCCAGTGTCGTGGCTTCTGCCGATTCGGCAAAAGTAGTCGGCATTCCCGACAACTTGCGTTTTCCCTCCTCGATCCGGAAAGATTGGTATTCGAACTGACTGATGCGATCACCTTCCGGATAACGTACTTCCAAGGCAGGATAGCGGAAATCGGTCGTCCCAAACACCGGCATTTCTTGTTTGACATGTTCAAGAGAAGTCGTATGGTCCCCAGTAACTTGATTATTTGAGGGACGTATTTCGCGTTCAATCAGATAACCGAATGCTTCCCGATGTCGGATGGCCTTTCCGGCATACAATTGCTCCATTACATTCGTTTGTTCCATCACTCGGAAAATATAGCTGATTTTACCGTTCGTAAGATGAAATTCATTCATTTCTTTATTAACATAAACATATTTATTCACAGGGCACCTCTATTATAATTTTCTGGTGACTTCTTAATGTCCGGATACTTTTTGCAAATTTTTAGCCATACGGATCTTGATTTTCGAAACAGTCCAAACGCTGGATATCCCCAATATGCCTGGTGCAAAACCGAAGAGGAATATACCGTTCTGCAGACTGAACCAGAGAACCAAAAGAATTTCCATTAACAAAAGGATTGTCCAGCTCATGCCTTTTACCAGCATGTAGACCTGTAAAGGTATCGACCATTCCAAATTGCTGAACGCTCTTTTAAAAGATTCGCGGGTAAACAACATCAGGAATGTCCCTCCCTCCATAAATAAGACCAGATGGGTGATTCCTTGCCACAGTGTTTCTTCAATCAATTTTGGCGCCGGCAGAAAGGGAATGATGAACAGATACAACATAAGAAAAAAGAGAATAACAGAAAGAAATCTTCGTCGATCATTATTCTTGTAATTACGCTTAAAATTTTCAAAAGTGTGTTTTCGTTCATTTACCAAAACATCGGAACTTACTGCAAGTAAAGCATCAATAGCTGCATACAGTGTAAAAATACCAGCGCCTTTGATCAAATATAGCCAGAAAAAGAAGCTATTTTTGATCAATTCATAAAGGAAATCGGTTAACAAGTAAATCCTATGCACGAAAGCATCCATTTTGTTCGCATTTTGTTGCATGATGATTCCTCCTTTCAGAAATGATATAAAAAGACTGAAAGCACATCGGCGCTTCCAGTCTCCCAAACAATCCGGATAAATCCGCGCTTAATCCAATTTGAATTCCTTGCGCAAATCTTCAGCAAGTTTTTTCAGTGGCTGTTCCACAGGCGTATTGTTCAAATTCAATGTTTCGATCAGAGCAGTTATTTTTGACTCAACTTCCGATACAGCCGGATGGTAAGGTGTGTTCAAAATAATGCTTCCGTCACTCAGTTGGTTCACAAGTGATTGCGCATTGTCAGGTGCACCAGCAAGAGACAATACGTCATCGGCAGCTCTGTTTACAACCGGCACAGCTGATGCAATTTCTGCTTGGATGTCTTGTCCACCGCCGTAAGTCAAGAATTCAAGCAATTCCCAAGCTTCTTCCGGATATTCCGTATCAGCATTGATACTGATCGGCAGATAAGCTGCAGAAGATTGCGTTCCTTTATCGCTTCCTACAGGCAATGGTACAACATCGAATTCAAAGTCAGCATTTTTTTCATACTCAATCCAATCCCATGGCCCCGTCATCCGCATCGCGGCAACTCCAGAAAGGAACAAGTTCGAAAGCCCTTCTTGTTGTGCTCCGGTAGGCTGTACATTATACTCATTGACTAATGATTGGCTGAAGGCGATTGCTTCAATGGTTTGTGGATCGTCCAATTTTACAGCAGCAGTCACTGGATCGAGCATGCTTGTGCCGTATGCAGTCAACAACTCCTTCAGATAGAAGTTCTCTATGCCGAATTGTACAGTCCGTTCACCCTCTTTGACCGTCAGTTTTTTTGAAATCTCAAGGAACTCATCCATTGTCCAATCATCTTCCGGATAAGGAATTCCTGCTTCATCAAACATATCTTTGTTGTAACCGATTTGGACAGTAGAGCGATCGCGCGTCATTGCATATTGTGCACCATCAACCTGTCCCAACTCCAATACACCCGGCTGAAATTCTTCCGTATCCAACGCAGCAACTTTATCGGTCAAGTCCGTTAATAAACCATTTTCAACGAAACCGCCGAATCCTGAGGGCTGAACCCACAGCAAGTCCGGGAGATTTCCGCCCGCAGCCATTGTCAATACTCGTTCATTGTACTCAGCGTATGTGGCGGATATTTGTTCGATTTTTACATTCGGATGTTCTTTTGTGAAGGCATCAAGAATTTCTTGTTCTTTCTTTGTTCCTTCCGGGTTATTGTTCCATGTCATGATTTTTAACGTAATCGTATCTTCACCATTGGCATTTTGACCAGAAGAATCCGTTGCAGCTCCGCTACCGCACGCAGCCAATAACGTCGCACCAATAACTGCCATCGAATATAATGCTTTTTTCCCAAATTTCATCTTTATTTCCCTCCTATAATTATCCTTTATTTCCTTGCGTCGCAATTCCTTGTACAAAATATTTTTGTCCAGTAAAGAAAATAATGATCAACGGTACCAACATCAACGTACTTGCAGCCATCATCGGTCCCCAGTATACCGTCAGCGCCCCTTGGAATTGCATGACCCCAATCGCCAACGTGTATTTTTCCATGCTGTGCAGATAAATCAGTGGTGTCATGAAATCATTCCAAAATCCCATGAAGCTCAATAAAGTGACCGTTATGATGGAAGCACGTGACATTGGAAGGATCAGCTTCCAATAAATCTGAAACGTATTGGCCCCATCCAGATAAGCCGACTCTTCGACCTCTTTTGGGATTGTACGGAAAAACTGCCGCAACAAGAAAATATAATAAGAATTACCCAGAAAAGCCGGCAATACCAGCGGCACTAGCGTATCCACAAAGCCCAACTTTGACCAAATCACGTACACCGGAATCATTGTTACTTGAGGCGGTAACATCAACGTGGATAACAGTAAAGCGAACCAAATCCCTTTCCCTTTAGCCTTTATGCGGGCAAATCCGTAGGCTACCAGTGAACTGGAAACCACCGTACCTAATGTTCCTAGCCCCGCAACCAACAAGGAGTTTTTATAAAACGTTGCGAATGGAACGACTTCGAATACTTCCTTATAATTATCCCAATCCCAAATTTTAGGAAGCAAGCTTGGCGGAAACGCCATCGCTTCATTTTCCGGTTTGAATGCTGTGAAAATCATCCAAAGGAACGGGAATATAAACAATAATGAAAGTGAGATCAAGAGTGAGTATATCAGCAGTCTGTTTAATTTATTAGCTTGTTTCTTGCTTCTCAATTTCTTGTTTGTCTTTAATGCTTCTTGCGGTATCTCCATTTCAAATTCTCCTTTCTTTTATTATTAGTCCCCTGCTTCGTAATAAACTTGCTTACCGACAAATTTGAAAATGAAGACCGTCAGTACAAGGACTATAACGAACAGGACCCATGCTAATGCAGATCCGTAACCTTGATTGAAGAAACGGAATCCCTGTTGATACAAATAAAACACGTAGAACATCGACTGGTAATTGGGTCCTCCCGTACCGCTGCTGACAACGTAAGCTTGGGTAAATACTTGGAGCGATCCGATCAAGCCCATGATCAGTTGGAAGAATATCACCGGTGAAGTGATTGGAACCGTAATGTTCCAGAATTTGTTCCAAGTACTCGCGCCATCCAATTCGGCCGCTTCATAAAGCGTAACAGGCACTTCTTGTAGGCTGGCTAAGTAAATGACCATCCCCCCGCCGATTCCCCATAGACTCATGATCACCAAAGTAGGCTTGACCATCTGCTCGCTCAACAACCACATCGAAGTAGGCAGACCAAAGAAATCCAAGACAGCGTTTGCAATTCCGAAGTTAGGTTGGAAGATAAGCGTCCAAAGCAGAGATGTAGCAACTGTCGGCACAATCGAAGGCAGATAAAAAATCGTCCGGAAAATACCGATCATCTTCACCTTCGCGTTCAATAACACTGCCAACAAATAACCGGTTACCAGACTCAACGGTACGCTCAGCAGCGTGTAGAACAAGGTGTTCCCCATAGATTTCCAAAACAGAGGATCCTCCGTGAACATTTTTTGATAATTCTCCAAGCCGATCCATTGTGGAGCTCCAAAACCGGTAGAGTCGGTAAAGGAAAGATAAAGCGAATAAAGCATGGGCCCCGCTGTCAGCAGGATGAAGCCTGCAATCCATGGGAAAGTAAACATGTAAAATAATTTCGTTCTATTTTTGCTTAACATTCTGTACTCCTTTCTCACTCGCTGACGAATGCCATCCATCGTAAATACTGCGGCTTTTACGAATGCATGCATAACATCCTATAAATGATACCCTTTACAATTTGTTTGATTGCCAAATTGTGCTTTTTTCAAGAAAGCATGTATTTATCACTCATTGCATTCGATACTGATGGTCGAATCTTATTTCCGCTCCTCTCCTTAAATCTTCATTCCGCTCATGCACAGTAAGCCGTCGCCGCAGCCTGTTTTTCATTTGATCTCAACCACAAGCATATTTTAACATATATACTTTTAAAAGTAAACGTATAATCATATCTTTTTTCGATAATGTATTGACATGCTTTTTTTAATGTATATATTTATTTGTATGCGGTACCATTATTATTCCCTATCCGCTGCACTTTGTAAAGTACTGATGTGTTCAAGATTTCTGTACATGCACTAAGAGGTTGCAAAAAATATAAAACAAGGAGAAGTATGAATGAAACACTCTGATTGGAAAAGCTATTCAGGAAGCGGGATACGGCCGCAGGATTTCGACGCATTTTGGGAGGCTGGATTGCGCGAGATGGAAAGCCTGCCGCTTGAATACAAGTTGGAGATTGAAGGGATTCCTTCAGAAGTAGCCACTTTTTATCATCTGACGTTCATCGGTGTCGGTGGCGCTGAAGTGCATTGCCAGCTTGTGGCACCGAAATTTACGGCAGGCAAAAAATTAAAGGGCATGCTGCAATTCCACGGCTACCATGGCGATTCGGGGGATTTCCAGGACAAAGTCGGTTGGGTGGCGGAAGGTTTTGTCGTATTGGCGATGGATGCCAGGGGCCAAGGCGGTCTTTCCGAGGACTGCACGAAGACAAAAGGAGGAGTCATGAAAGGGCTGATCATGCGCGGTTTGGAAGAAGGCAAAGAAAACCTCTATTATCGACAAGTTTTTCTGGATACAGCCCACGCAGCACGCATTTTGAAGTCGCTTGATTTTGTGGATGAATCCAGAATCTATGCGCAAGGCGCTTCACAAGGAGGCGGTCTGACGTTAGCTTGCGCCGGACTCGTTCCGGATCTGTACCGGATCTACGTCACCTACCCGTTCCTTTCCGATTACCGCAAAGCCTATGCGCTCGGAGCCCAGACTTCGGCCTTTGAAGAAATTCCGTACTGGTTCCAATTCCGCGATCCACTGCACAAGCGTGAAAGGGAAGTCTTCGATACGCTGGAATACATCGATATCCAGCATTTCGCGCCGCGCATCCAAGCGGAAGTCTGCTGGGTTGTCGGGTTGCAGGATACTGTCGTTCCACCGATCACGCAGATGGCTGCCTACAACAAAATCACTGCAAGAAAACAACTGGTTGAGCTGCCGGAATACGGACATGAGTACCTGCCGAAAGTCAGCGATGAGCTGCGCGGGTATTTTGTGGAGTAAGGAATTGATAATAATTGGGCAATGATGACCGCTTAACGGAGGGTTTCTTTGTGA
>Ga0075011_10002371_pt1 | contig 10180 bp, 8 predicted proteins | sample TARM_MetaG_T_14_FD_72354 | JGI IMG/M metagenome (GOLD analysis project Ga0075011, IMG submission 72354) | Freshwater microbial communities from Pennsylvania, USA, analyzing microbe dynamics in response to fracking - TARM_MetaG_T_14 | ecosystem: Environmental > Aquatic > Freshwater > River...
CTGGAAGTGCTGGGCGAGGAGAAGACCCTGTACCCGAACATGACTGAGACCCTGGTCGCTGCCGAAGCGCTGATCAAGGATGGCTTCAAGGTGATGGTTTACTGCTCTGACGACCCTTTGCTCGCTAAACGCCTTGAAGAAATGGGGTGCATCGCGATCATGCCGTTAGGCGCGCCCATCGGCTCAGGCCTGGGGATTCAGAACCGCTATAATATCCGCCTGATTGTCGAGAATGCCAACGTGCCGGTTCTGGTCGACGCCGGGGTGGGCACGGCGTCAGACGCGACGATTGCCATGGAGCTGGGCTGCGATGGTGTCCTGATGAACACGGCCATTGCCCAGGCCAAAGACCCCATCAAGATGGCCAACGCCATGCGCCTGGCTATCGAGGCGGGTCGGGAGGCCTACCTGGCGGGCCGTATGCCCAAGAAGCTCTATGCGAGCGCATCCTCGCCGATTGATGGCACCTTTTTCTGATAAAAGCTAAAAAAGGGGTCAGATGAAAGCGTTCATCTGCCCCCTGGTCTCAACATAAACGAGGGCCGGCACTGAACGACCGGCCCCGACAACGATAAATCAGAGCGCTGCTGTCCTGCCATGACTGACCAGAAACCCAGTCGCCGCGAGGCGATTCTCCATGCCCTTGTGGAACTCCTGGAGACCGATCCGGGAGCCCGCATCACCACCGCCGGCCTCGCCAGATCCGTGGGCGTTACCGAGGCGGCCCTGTATCGCCACTTTCCCAGCAAGCGGAAAATGTTCGAGGCGCTTATCGAGTTCGCGGAAGAGGCGGTGTTCTCCCGCTGCCAGGTTATCCTGCAGGAGCAGGAAGACGTGCGGGTTCGTCTCCAGCAACTGGTGCACCTGGTGTTGGTGTTCGCCGAACGCAACCCCGGCCTGTGCTGTGTGCTGACCGGAGACGCCCTGATGGGCGAAAACGACAGCCTGCGCAAACGCGCTTCCCAGTTCTTCGAGCGCCTGGAAACCCAGGTGCGCCAGACCCTGAAAGAGGGCGAAATCCGCCAGGGTTTGCGCCCCAGAACCAGTGCCGCCCGGGGCGCCGATTATGTCCTGGTCTTCGTTGAAGGGCGGATCCAGCGGTTTATCCGCTCGTCGTTTTCGCGGTTGCCGTCAACGGACTTCGACGAGAGTTGGGGATTGGTTGCCGAGGGTGTCTGGGGCTGAGCGTGGAGTTGGCCTCTTTTAACTTTGTAGCCTGAAAGCTGGGGAGTCTGGCGCTGTTAGGTGGGACTTTTACGGAACCGCTACGAGCACGTCCATGTGCGCTTGACGTCGGCCATCCATGGCCGCCGACATTCCGTAAAAGCCCCACCTAACAGCGCCTCTCCGGCTTTGGAGATATATCTCTCGGTTAGGACCTATCCAATTTTCCTTCTAAACTTCCGCCATATCGCCATAGCAACGCCGGCAGCTGTAGGTTGGATTAGGCGAAGCCGTAATCCAACAAGACAGTCTGGTATGGCTTTCACTATGTCGGATTACGACTTCGTCTAATCCGACCTACCAAACTTCCCTTTCAAGTTTTGCGTTATCACCACAGCAAAGTCGGCAGGGGATGGGAACCTTCTTCCCGGAATGTCGACGGCCAAGGATGGCCACAGTCAAGCGCACATGGATGATGCTCGTAGCGGTTCCGGGAAGAAGGTTCCCATCCTCTGCCAGCCCCATAGCGGGAAGGCTAGGTCCAAAAATCTGCCGGCGAGCACAGGTCTAATCAGTCATACCCCGAGGCCGACCGAAGGATAGACCGAACAGGCTCCCAGACAGCCGGCGCTGAAATCAGAATATCCCGGCCCCAGAGGTCGGCGGGGTAGCCCTCAGGTACCTCGCTGAAGTGGCCGGCTGTGGCGCCTGCTTCCAGAGCGATCAGGCGGGCGGCGGCGAAGTCCCAGGGGCTGACGTTCTCGTAGTAGATATCCAGTCGGCCGCAGGCCACCCAGCAGATATCCAGGGCCGCTGAGCCAATACGGCGCAGATCGCGGCACTGGTGAATCATGGCATCCAGCCGTTTGACCAGAGGCTCAAGGCTGTCCTTGGTATACGGGAATCCGGTGGCGAACAGGGAGTCTCGGGGCACCGTGGCGCCGCTGTGGCGAATGGGACGATTATTCAGGGTTGCGCCCTCCGAACGGGTTGCCCGAAAGGTTTCCCCGGGAAAGGGCGCGTGCACGACTCCGACCTGAACCCGGCCTTTTTCCGCGTAGGCAATGGACACTGCCACCTGCGGGTGGCCATAGGCGTAGTTCACGGTGCCGTCAATGGGATCGACGATCCATAGCGGTGTGTCGAGTTGTTCGGCCTGGCTGAGGTCCGGCATGGTTTCCTCGGAGAGGATTCGATGGCCGGGGAAGCGCTTGCGGATGGCGCCGGTGATGAATTCATCGGCCATCACGTCGGCGTGGGTGACCAGCTCGGTCTGGTGCTTGTAGTCGGTACGCAGGGCATTGCCGTCCCGCTCGCGGCGAATCAGTTCGCCGGCCTCGCGGGCCAGGTTTTCGGCAAAGTCGGTAATCTCGAGCAGAGAAACAGAATCAGACATGGCGCCCCCGTTGATATCCCGTAAGAGAGTGAGGGCGCCAGTCTAACACGGCAGAATCAGAGGCTGTTGAGCCACTGCTCCATCTTGTCCATGGCTTTCACCAGTCGTGGGCAGGCCTGTTTGACGAAATCGTCACCCAGTTCCTGGTCTGCGTAATCATCGCCCGCCAGGTGCAGGGATTCGGCGCCGTCGAAGTCGACAAAGGCCAGGCGGGCGGCCAGATGATCCGGTACGAAACCGAAATCGCTGGCAGGCAAAATGGCCACGCCGGTATTCTCCAGCAGGGCCTGGCAGAAGGCCTGGCTGGTCTTGATGTCTTTCCTGGCCAGCTGTTCCCGGAACCCGGAGAAATCGGGGAACAGGTAGAATGCCCCTTCTGGCTTCTGTACCACTGCGCCCATCTCGATCAGGCGGCGATGCATGTATTCACCCACCACCTTCAGCACCCGGCGCGACTGTTTGAGGTATTCCTCAATGTCGTCACCACCGTTGAAGGCCGCAATGGCCGCGTGCTGGATGGGTGCGCTGGTGGCGGTGTAGGTTTCGCTGGCGATGATCGCCATGGCGTCCTGCAATGGCCTCAGCTCCGGCGGAAAAATGAAGGTGCCCAGTCGCCAGCCACCTGCACCGGCCCATTTGGAGAGACCGGTACTGATAATGGTGCCTTCGGGGTAGTAGCGGGCAATGGATTTGTGCTTCCCCTCGAAGTGTACCTCCCCGTAAATCTCGTCCGACAGCAGGATCAGTTTGTACCTGCGTGCCACGTTGGCGATGGCCAGCAGCTGGTCGTCGGTGTAGGTGCAACCGGTGGGGTTGGAGGGATAGTTCAGAATCAGGATCCGGGGCCGCGAGGGATCATCGCGGCAGATGATGTCCAGCTCCTCGGCGGTGAGCTGCCAGTTGTTCTCGGCATGGGTCGGCAACCAGTGCACCGAGCGGCCGATAATCCGCGCCTGTGGCGCATAGGAGACCCAGCTTGGGCGGGGTATCAGCAGGTCACCGTAATAGGCCAGCTGGAGCATGAACAGCAGCTCCTTGGAGCCCGGGCCGATCAGGACATCCTCCCAGGTGCAACGCATGCGCTCACTGCGGTTGATGTAGCCGGCAATGGCCTCACGCAAGCCTTTCAGGCCCTTGACTGGAAGGTAGTCCTTTTCGTGGGCGTGCTCCCTGAGCGCCTCCACCACGCGATCCGGAACCGGGAAGGGCGACTGCCCCAGCCCGAGCTTGATGATGTCCTTGCCCTCGGATTTGAGCTGGTTGCTCAGTTCGTTGATGCGAAGGGTGGCCGAGGGCTGGATGCCCCGAACGTTCAGGTTGATCGCGAAACGGTGGTCGTTTTGGATGTCCATTGTCCCTGTCTGTTGGTTGGAAATGACGGCACCAGTATAGAAAACCCAAACACATCTGTGATGTAGCAGCAGATAGGTGATTGCCGCAGTTTCAGGTTGAGTTCTGGTTGTCCGGCTCTGCTGACGACGATCGGCCCGCGCTGGCGGCAGCCGGCATTGATGTCAAGAAATGTTAATCAGGCCGCGGAGTCGCGGCGCTGCCTCCCCTATAGTGGGGTTTCCGCGGTAACAAAAATAAACACAGCGGGGAGAGGCATGCCCATGACTGCCATGATATCGGAGCCGGACCAGCACCCGGTTCAGTCCGTTCCATCACTGCCGCTGGCGAGTGTGCTTCTGGTCGATGACCACGTCCTGTTTGCCCAGGCACTGGCAGAACTGATGCAACAGGAGGGGCTGGCCACATCCGTTACGCTGGCTGCAACAGTGGAGTCTGCTGCCGATCTGCTGACCCATGGAGACGGCTTTGAGCTGGTCCTGCTGGACATCGCACTGCATGGTGAAACTGGCCTGGCGCTGTTACCCAGGCTGGCAGGCCAGAAAAAGACGCCCCCGGTGGTCATTATTTCCAGCAGTGAAGATGAGAATACGGTGAGAGCCGCAAGAGCTGCCGGGGCGAGCGGATTCCTCGCCAAATCCGCGGGTCGGTCTGCCCTGGTCAGCATGGTTCAGGCGGTCACCAGAGGAACGGGCTATTTTCCCGGTGGGGTTCAACCTTTGGGACGACACCTGCCGTTGACCCCGAGACAAATGGATGTGCTGGTTCTGCTTGCCCAGGGGTTCCCTAACAAGCGGATTTGCCAGAGCCTGGATCTTACCGAGCATACGGTGAAAACGCACCTCAAGGCGATTTTCAGTCAGCTGGGTGTTCACAACCGGACGGAGTGTGTGAACCTGGCTCGGGCCCAGGGCTGGCTGTGATCGCGGCAGGGAGTTGCACCCAGAATGTCGAGCCCTGCCCCCTCCCGGTATCCATGCCGCAACGGCCCTGCATAAGGGTAGTGAATTCTCTCACGATGGCCAGGCCGAGACCCAGGCCGGGACAGTCGTTTCGCCCACGCCCTCGAACATAGGGTAAAAAAAGGGTGTCCTTCAATGCTGCCGGCGCGCCTGTCCCATTATCCGAGACGTACACCCGTACCTGCTGCCCACGGATTCTGGCATAAAGCTGAACAAGGTTGCCGCCGCTGTGCTCCATCGCGTTGAACACCAGGTTCTGTAGCACTCTCAGCAGCAGGCCGGGGTCGGCCAGGACCTTGAGGTGACCGGATTGCTGGTCGATCCGAAGTTGCACATCCTGACGGCCCATGGCGTCGTTCATCATATCCCCCAGGTCCCGGAAAACCGGAGCCAGCGACACCGCCTGAAGGTCGGGCTGGATCATGCCCTCGTTGAGCCTGGCACTATCCAACACGGTGCCAAGCAAACGCCGGAGATGCCGGATCATGTCCTTTAACTGGATCGTCGCCGGATGCTGGTCGGCCTGCCCGTGAACCGGGAAGAAACTCTCCAGTGTGATATCGATGACATTGAGTGGCTGGCGCAGGTCATGACTGGCGGCGGTGATCAGCTCCGTTTTTCGCCGGCTTTCATCCCGCGTAGCCTGATGCATCAGATCCAGCAGCTTGCGGTCCAGAAAGTGTGCCCGGTGGCGGTAGTCGCTGCTCCAGGCTCCAACCATACCGATGGCGTTTGCGGTCAGCAGGAAAAACAGGTTGCTCAGAACAGCGGGGTGCACGGTGCCGGTCCAGAGCTCGGTCAGCAGATAGCTGATGATCAGAACCAAGGACGCCAAAGACACACTGAAAAACGGCAGTCCCATGGCAAAATAGCCAAACATCAGCACCAGGATCATGCCTTCGTAGGGTAGGGCAAAGTCCAACTGCCGCGCCGCGCCGATAATGGCCACCACAGTGAGTCCACCCAGCAGATACGCCAGCGTGTAGATTCGCTCAAACTGTCTGTCCGAGGGCGTGGGGCGATAGGCCAGCCAGACCACCAGAGCAATCAGCGGACAGGTTATGGCCAGCCGGATGGTCACCGTAATCTTTGCCAGCTCGGTGGGTAAGGTGAGCTGGTCCACGCCGGCATAGATCAGGAACAGTATCAGGCCGGCAACTGACACCAGTCTGGCCCGCAGCCGGATCATCGCTGCCCGGTTCTGTTGGTAGATGTCCTCAAGGACAGGGGCAAAACGCAGGTTGAGGAATCCGGCTGCCTGTTGTTGTCTGATGTGCTCGGAGTTCATGACCGTGTCCGATAGCGGGCAAGTCTACGGATTGTAGCTGGCCCGGGCTGACGCTTTCGCGAGCCCGGACACATTCTGGTCAGCTGTTGCCCAGCATTCTCAGGCGTGCCCAGGTTCGCTCCTGCTGGTCCGGGAAATATTGCTGCAGTAGCGCTTCGTGATTGGCATCGATGTCCTGCTCTGCCAGTCCGGGAGCTGCCTGCTGATCCAGGGCTTTCTGGAACGTCTGAAAGCGCTGGTTGAATCGCTCTCGATCTTTCAGGTAACTCACCACTTCGGTGGTACCTTTGGAGTCCAGACCCAGCTCTGAAAGCCGCTGGCCGGCTTCTTCGGGAGAGCTGGCGGAGGCTATGGCAGCGACCCGCGCCTGTTGCTGGCGGCTACTTTCGGCAAGCTGTTTCTCGGTTGCCTGCATGGCCTCCGGCAACTGGTTGCGGTGCCACTCGATCAGGGCCTGCTTGCCCTGGTCGCTCAGATCCTGCCGTTGCTGTATGGCGAGGGCCGAGAGTGTGTACTCACTGTAGGCCTCTTCCTGCCCGAAGAAGGCATCGTGAACGTTGGCGTCAAAGTTAGCCTGGCGGAGTTTTTTCAGCTGTGTCAGAGCGTCGCCCAGGGCCGCGAGCTGATAGGCCGGGTCGCCCCGGCGTGCCGGATCCAGCCGGGTTTGCATTACTGTCAGGGCCGCCTGTTTATAGGCCAGATACTGGTCCAGCAGAGCCAGGGCCTGGTCAGCCGCCTGACTCGGTAAATGGCTCTCGGCCATCTGCTGAATCTGGCCGATAGCGACTTCTGGCGACACTTCCCCGACGGTGCTGAGGAAATAGTCGAAAAAGTCGCGAACCTGCAGATTAATGATCAGTTGGCCGTTTCCGTCTGCCTGCAAGGCACCGTCGATGTCAGTGCCGGCCAGTGACGGAGCGAAAGGTTCTGCCCCGAGTGACTCCGGAGTTGTGGCGTTTGCCGGAGCCTGTCCAATGTCACCGATCGCCGGTTTGGTGCCAGCCTCGGAGGGTGGGGCGACCGACTTGGTGGCCCCGGCAACTGAACCCGGAGTGTTCGCTGTGGGCTGGGGTGTCCCGGTCAGGCCATACCAGAGGACACCGCCGGCGAGAGCGGCCGACAGTGCGCCCGGAATCAGCCATCGACGCGGTCCGATGGATATCCGAGTCATCATCACCTCACAGCCCTCGGTTTTGCAGACGGTTGGCCTGGGTGCGATAGAGGGTCACCGGGTTGGTCCAGAGCGACCGTGCGCCCAGCAGGTGGTTAATGGCATCCACATGGTTCATGTCGTAGTGGGTGCCAATCACGTTACCCATCATGGTGGAGCAGACACCGACCAGTCCGTCGTTTGGTTCACTGCCGAAAGCCAGGGCGGTAATGCCGAGGAACGGATCGGTAATGTCAAAGACATTGGTCCACACTCCGCGGCCGGTCCAGGAGAAGAACTTGATGCGGTTGCCGTTGATCCAGACATCCTCGCTGGTGCCGGCGCAGGCATTCCGGTTGACGCCTTTCCAGCCCAGTGCATCGTTCAGGCTGGTGGTGCCGGGTGTGGTCAGGGTCTCCAGTGCGGCCAGGCCATCCTGGGGATTATCTGCGCCGGATAGGGCATTGACCAGGTCGCCAAGTGCGTTGGCAATGGCGTCGGCCCCGCCCTCCACGTAGCTCCCGGGTGGAAGGATGCCCCGGATCACATCAGCCACCCGGGAGCCCTTGTTCACCCCGTCGATGGAGGTGATGGACGCAATCCGGTGGGGAACCAGAGCCGCCGCAACCCTGGACGTCGGGGCGCCCTGGCTGTGGGCCATGAGGTTTACCTTGGCGTGGCCGAGACTGTTGATGTAGTTGGCCAATTGCTGGCCCCGTTGTTCGCTGCTGTTCACAAAGGAAACGCTGGCGGTGTAGACCTTGGCGCCGCTGCGTTCGAGATTCCAGGGGATGGTGTGAAAGTAGTTGATCAGCCCGCCGATAGTGTTGAATCCGGTAACGCCATGAACCAGCACGATCGGATGGCGGGTCTGGGTATAGCCGGCGTGGCTGAGGAACGAGGCGGACAGCAAGGCCAGCCCCAGCATGATTGCTGTGGTGATTCGGGTACGCATGATTGACTCCTGTTGTTTTTGTTGACGGCGGCACAAGGCAGCCGACGGTCTTCGATGCGTGGTCGATTATTCGTACAAAGCTAAGGGGCAGGAATCGCCCAAATGGGTGAGGCCAGACAGGCTGCGTATTCAGGGAAGCCGGTGAGGTTCCAGCTCCATATGCTGGATACGCTGACCCAGCATGATGATCCGGCCGGTATAACGCTCCTCGCCGGTGGAAGTGAAATCGAACAGGAACCGGCGCCAGACCCGCAGCCGGCCCTGGTCATCGCGCTTGAACCAGAGTCCACGAAGAAACACGGCGTCGTCCAGAAGCATGACGTCCATGGTCTTGCAGTAGCGACGGGCGGCCTGAAGCACAGAATCCTTGATGGCTTTGGCGCGCCACCAGTACCAGATGGCGAATCCGGCCACAAACAGCCAGAACAGGGTTCCAAGAGTCACGGTAATGGCGATCTTCCACGGTCATTCAAGGGGTAGACCGCCAGACTACCTTATTGCACCGGCTTGGGAAATCGTCGTTTGGCCTTGGGCGACTGAACCGGCAGCAATCGATCGCACAGCATTTGCAGGAAATGACTGGTCAGCAGTTGGGCCTGATCGACGTTATTGCCGAGGTGTTCCGACTCTTCCCGGGCACTTTCGCTACTCCGGACCGAACGGTTGCCGAGCTCCAGAAGCCGCTCTGCCTGTCGTTCCACCTGAACACTCAGCGCGGCCTGCTGCTCGGTCGCACCGGCTACCTCATGGGTGCAGGAGGTAATGACATCGACATCCCTTAGGGTTGCCTCCAGCGTTTCGCTGGCTTCACCGGCGATTCCGGCGGTCTGCTCGCAGCAGCGTGTCCCGTTATTGATCACCTCAACCACATCCCGGGTTTCGCTCTGCAGAGCGCCGATCATCTCATCAATCTTGCGGGTTGATTCATGGGTACGCTGCGCCAGTCCCCGTACTTCGTCTGCAACCACCGCAAAGCCACGGCCGGAATCCCCCGCACGGGCGGCCTCTATAGCCGCATTCAGGGCCAGCAGGTTGGTCTGCTCCGCGATATCCGAGATCACATCCAGAACCATACCGATGGCATCGCTCTTTTCCGACAGCGCCTGCATGCGGTCATTGGCGACGGACAGCTGGTCCCCGAGCTCGGAGAGGGACCGGTTCATGGCTGTCATTTGACCGCGACACTGACCGGCGGATTGCCGCGCATCATCGGTTGCCTCATGAGTGCGGGCGGTGAGCTCGCTGACTCGCCGGACACTTTCAGCCAGTTCCTCAAAGGCCCGGGTTATGTCCTGGATGTCATCCTGCTGGCTGCGGATGCTGGCCACCGAATTGGCTACCCACTCGACGGTCCGCTGTTTCCGGCCATGGAGCGCGCCGACATTGGCATGCATGCGGGCGGAAACCGCCCGCAGCACCGCGTCCCGTTTCTGCCGGTCGAATTCGATCCAGGCGCTTTCGTCGCGGCGTCCGGTATAGACCCAGGGCATGGCGGGGTGAGCTTCGCAGCAGGCCGCCCGGGCGCTACGCATCATCGGCAGGGTGAGCCAGAACAGGACCGCGAAGACGGACAGCACCAGGCCCTGAATGGCCAGCATATAGGGCAGGGTCAGCTCCGCCAGCCCGAATCCGAGAATGGCAGATGCCAGCACTCCGTAGAGGCATCCCAGCTTCAGCGCCAATGGTGGGCTGATCGCCAGGTACCGTCGGGGTACCTGCCCCCGGTTCCAGGCGGTATACAGTTTCTCCGCCCGGGCCACCTGCTCCGACCGGGGCCGGGTTCGGACCGATTGAAATTCCACAATCTCGCCGTCTTTCCGGATGGGAGTCACGAAGGCATCCACCCAGTAGTGGTCGCCATTCTTGCAGCGGTTCTTGACGATACCGCGCCAGGATTCCCCCGAACGAATGGTTT
>Ga0075011_10002373_pt1 | contig 10173 bp, 9 predicted proteins | sample TARM_MetaG_T_14_FD_72354 | JGI IMG/M metagenome (GOLD analysis project Ga0075011, IMG submission 72354) | Freshwater microbial communities from Pennsylvania, USA, analyzing microbe dynamics in response to fracking - TARM_MetaG_T_14 | ecosystem: Environmental > Aquatic > Freshwater > River...
GCCACTTTCTCCTCAAGCTGCGAGAATTGCGCCGCCGTCAAACGTTGCACCAAACCTCCCAGTTGCGAGCGGGCAACATCCGCCACCACACCCTCCTGCGCAGCCAAGCCCTTGCGCAGGGCGCTGGCGGCATAGGCAAGGCGCAACTGGTTAGCGGTGTGCTGTTTCACTATGTGCCCCATTTCATGGCCGATCACAAATCGAAGTTCGCCATCATCGAGCATGTCCATCAGGCCGCTGAAAATCCGGATCGATCCGTCCGCCATGGCAAATGCGTTCACCTCGTCGCGCAAATACACCTTGTAGTTGAAGGTGTAACCATCCTGCTTATGCAGATCGCCGACCAGCAACCGCAACCGCCGGGCATAGTGGTTTTCGGCCGGAGCGACCGCATGTTCGTTGTCCATTAACGCGGAGGATTTCCCGGCCAGCTCCGCCACATCCTGGTCGGAAAGGGTGACGGCTTTAATGGCGTCAACTCCAGCCTCGGTGGCCAGTTGCATGTCGGTATTGTCGCAGCCAGAAAGAAGCACGACCAACCCGGTCGCCAGCAAAAGAGGAAGAAGGCTTTCGCGCCAAACCCGAAGTGCAATTCTTTCTCTCACGAGTATATCCTCAACAATGTTCGCCATTCGTCCCAGGAAAGCAGTTCAACAGACAACAAAAAACCGAATGCCAAAACGCATCCACCGATGCCGCACCAGAAATCGCCCCAGCTCCAGTGGCCTTTACTCCATACGTCCAGCGCCTCCTTGACAACAGTGACGATCAAACCCGAGAGTAAAAGCAGCGGCCAGTACACACCACAAAGCGTCAGAACAAATCCCCAGAAAAAATGCAGCTGGAGATCCCATCTGAAAAAATTCACAATCAATTCGCCGTAATAGCGATACCTCTCCAACAACGTCATATGCATGTTTCTCTCATATTTATTTTGTTCTCAATCCCAAGGCATTCCCGTCCCATCCCTGAAAATTCATTCGGCTTCAGTTCTTACGACAAACTCTTCATCAATCTCGAACAGATCCGGTGAGGAACGATGCACTCCGATGCCGTGTTCCATCAAGAGCATCACAAGCTGTTCCCCGTTCATCAGGGCGATGGGGGTCTTGTCTGCCTGTGCGGCTTCCTTGACGGCTCCTGGGCTGAAGTCGCTGGTGGTAATAATCAGGCCTTGCTCGTGCGCTCCGAGGCTGCCGCGCACCTGCTGCACGACAGGAGCCTGAATATTGTTCTTGAGCTTCCACTTCTTGACCTGGACGGCCATCTTGATGCGGACCACGTCACCAACCACTAGGGTGCCCCTGACATCGATGCCGCCGTCGCCGCTGAGTTTGGTTACCTCGACCATCTCGAAACCCATCTCCGCCAGCAACTGCGAGATGAGTTCCTCGAACTCTCCGGGCTTCATGGCCAGCAGGCGTTCGCGCAGGACCTTTCGAACCTGGTGGTTGTGCTGCTCGATCTGGAACGCCAACCCGCGCCCCATCCATTGGCTCAGGCCCACATAGCCACGACCGTGCTGAACGAAGCGAGGGCGCTCACCGCGCTTTTGCTGCCGCTTGATCTCGGTGATCACCTGGGCGTACATGGTGGCTTCGGGCGTTTTGCCGCCTGTCACCATCCAACCTTTTTGCAGGGCCTTCTCGGTGATCTCCTTGTAGTGCATCGGCTTCTTGCCGCCGAACTCCTCGAGCACCTTCTGAGCGCAATCGGTAAAGGAGAAACCCGCGTTGGCAGGATGAGGTCTTGGGGCTTCTTCGACGGCCACAGGAACCGGCGCAGCGCTGCTCGGTATTTCAGCGGAATTCCGAAGTGCGAAGGTCTGAGGGCCGACTTTTACAAAGGGCGACTTGTCCCCATTGCTCTTGATGTCGGAGTAGAGCCGGGCGCTGACGGTGGCGTCTGGGGTCTTACCTCCGGACTGCCAGAGACCGGCAGCCATGATCTGCTCGGCGATGTCCTTGGCGTGCAGCGCCGTTCCGGCCTGCTGCAAAACCTGAATGGCGGCCGTTTTAACGTCCATGGTGTCCCCCCTCTGCTTTTTCCCGTTTCGCCGTCATCGTCATGTCCTCAGATCAGGCCGAAGAAACGCTCGAAGAACGCACCCAGCTTGTCCAACACCGTTTGCTTCTTCACCGCATGGCCGTTGTTTTTGTTGAACCTTGAAACCGGCGGCAGAATCTTCGTGATGGCGGTGCCGGTGGCAGGGATCGCGCCGTCCCGGAACGCGTTGTCAACAAACGCCTTCGTCTCGTCTACGTTGAGACCTTCATCCGCGATGATCCGGTCAAGTTCCTCCGCCTTTTTGGTCGTAATGAATGCGACCCATTCCGCATCGACCTTGGCTTTCGTGGAGACGGAATCCACAAACTGTTCGATGAGGTCTTTTTTGTTGCGCAAGCTGGGGCTGGCATTGATCGCACGTTCGATAGTCGCCCGGATCTCTTTGTCTTCGCCCGAGCCTTTCTTCTTCAGGTACTTTTCGACCAGCATCAGGATGAAATCGACGTTGATCTCGACCTGTTTGATCAGCTCGATCTCGAACACCACGTCGTCGTTGATCGACTCCTTTTCCGCTTCCGACGTGCTGCGGAACTCAGCGTACAGGTTGAGATACAGGCTCTGGTAATCCTGGAAGTCGCGTTGGCTCAAGATTTCGTTGCCTGCGAAATCGTCAAATGCCGTGAGAATATTTTTCAGCCGCAAGATCGAGCCAAAGAGCTTGATAAACGCCTTCTGAGCCGCTTCGCCGACGATGGCTTTACCGAGAGGAAACTTCTCGACCAACTCCTCGATCCGCTTCTGGTACTCCTTGTAGTACTCGGCGTAAGGTTTCAGTAGCACGATGCCCTTGGCATCCTTGTTGCCGAACAGGGCCAAGGCGTCGTTGGTTTCCTGTTCGAGATCGCGGAAGGAGACGATGTTGCCGTAGGTCTTGACCGAATTGAGGATGCGGTTGGTGCGTGAATAGGCCTGGATCAACCCGTGGGCTCGCAGGTTCTTGTCCACCCACAGGGTGTTGAGCGTGGTGGCGTCGAAGCCGGTCAGGAACATATTGACCACGATCACCATATCCAGCTCGCGTTTTTTCAGACGCTGCGACAAGTCTTTGTAGTAGTTCTGAAACTTGTCGGCCGAGGTGTCGAAGCTGGTGCCGAACAGGGCGTTGTAGTCTTTGATCGCGGCATCCAGGAAATCGCGTGAGCTTTTATCCAGCCCTTCGGTTTCGAATTCCTCTTCGCTCAGCAGGCCATCGGCTTCTTCCTCATTGGCGGCAAAGCTGTAGATCAGCCCCACCTTGAGACGCCGTGCAGGCGGCAGTTCTTTTTCTTGCTCGGCAAATTCGGTGTAGTAGCGTTTGGCCGCGTCGATTGAGGCGGTGGCGAACAGCGAGTTGAATCCGACCAGCCGCTTGCCATCATGGCGGTAGCTGGCGCTGCGCTTGGTTTTCTGGTCGAAGTGCTCTCGGATATAACTCACGACCTGCGTGATGCGTTCCGAGGCCAGCAGCGCCCGCTCCGTGTCGATGGCCGACACCTTTTTGTCCTTGATACTTGGGCGTGACTTGATCGTGTTGATGTAATCTATGCGGAAGGGCAGCACATTCTTGTCGTTGATGGCATCGACAATCGTGTAGGTGTGCAGCTTGTCGCCAAAGGCCTGCTCAGTGGTGCGTCTGAGCGGGTTGCCGTGGCTCCCGGCGTTGTCGGCGAAGATCGGTGTGCCGGTGAAGCCGAACAAGTGGTAGCGCTTGAAGACCCGGGTGATTTCGGCATGCATGTCGCCGAACTGACTGCGATGGCATTCGTCAAAAATCACCACCACATGCGCATCGTAGACCGGGTGTTTTTTGTTCTTTACCACGAAGCGTGAAAGCTTCTGGATAGTGGTGATGATGATGCGAGCGTGTGGGTTCTCCAGCTGCCGTTGCAACACCGCCGTCGAAGTGTTGGAGTTGGCCGCACCTTTTTCAAACCGCTCATATTCGCGCATGGTCTGGTAATCCAGATCCTTACGGTCCACCACAAACAGCACCTTGTCGATCTCCGGCAGGCCCCGCGCCAGTTGCGCCGCCTTGAAACTGGTCAACGTCTTGCCGCTGCCGGTGGTGTGCCAGATGTAACCGCCTGCGCTTGCTTTGCCCAGCTGCCGGTGGTTGGTGCTGGTCGCGATGCGTTGCAGAATCTGTTCAGCCGCCACGATCTGATAGGGCCGCATCACCAGTAGCTTGCGGTCTACGTCGAACACGCAATACCGGGTCAGAATGTTCAACAGCGTGTGTTTAGCAAAGAAGGTCTTGGTGAAGCCTGTCAGCTCGGTGATGGGATGGTTCTTCGCGTCGGCCCACCAGCTGGAGAACGAAAAGCTGTTGGAGGTTTTCTGTCGCGAGCGTTTGCTTCGTTGTTCAGCCAGATGTCCGTCACGCACCGTGTTGCTGTAGTACTTGGTCAGCGTGCCGTTGCTGATGACGAATAGCTGTACATACTCAAAGAGGCCGGAGCCCGCCCAGAAACTGTCCCGCTGGTAGCGGTTGATCTGGTTGAAGGCCTCGCGGATGTCCACGCCCCGGCGCTTTAACTCCACATGCACCATTGGCAGACCGTTGACCAGCACCGTCACATCGTAGCGATTGGCCCGGTTAGCCCCGCCATCCCCCTGTGGCACCTCGTATTGGTTGATGACCTGCAAGCTGTTGTTGTGGATATGCAGCTTGTCGATCAGGTAAATGTTCTTGACCGTGCCATCGTCGCGCTTGAGCACCTGGATATGGTCTTCCTGGATGCGTGCAGTCTTTTCGACGATGCCATCATTGGCACTGGCAATACAGGCACCGAAAAAGCGCTCCCACTCGGCATCGGAAAAAGCGATCTTGTTAAGGATTTCCAGTTGGAGGCGCAGATTGGCGATCAGATCGGCCTCAGAGGTGAGCGGCAGGTATTCATAGGCCTGTAACTTCAATTGCCTGATGAAGGCTTTTTCCAGCTCGGCCTCAGACTGGTAGGTCGTTTCCCTGACCCTGTCGGGCAGAAATTCGGCGACTACGGTGCTCTCATTTGACAGCGCAATAGGTTCGATTCGGTACGGCGTGACGTCTTCGCTCATGCAGCCTCCCGGAAATCGAGCAAACGGTCGCGGTAGTACTCGTACTGCTGGCGGCGTGCCTTGATCTCGGCGGGAAGACCGCTCCCGAGGTCGTTCACTAGGGCATCGAACTTGTCGAGAATGGCGACGATGCGTTCTTGTTCTTCGGCCGGTGGGACCGGAATGGTGAGCTTGCCGAGGTTCTCAGCGGACAAGCGTTTGACCTTGGCCCGGGCCACGAATTTATTTTTTTCCGCGTGGAAGGCCGCAGTCTGGAAGTAATATGAGACGAACTTCGGATTCAGCGAATGATGGAATGCGAAGCAATCATCGTGAATGGCCACCTCTCCGTCACCAAGCCATGCGACAGCTTTACCCACATCCTCGACCGTTTCTCCTACCCCGGCGATCACAAGGTCTCCTGGTTTCGCGAATCGCAGGTTAGATGCCATGTCCGAGCGCACGTGCGAAACCGTCGCTGTGGTGGCGGTACCGTATTGAGTGTAGATATCGCCATAGTGAATGCATCCGATTCCATCCGGCGCGTAATCGTCTTTGGTGAAACGTCGCCCACGAATAAACTTGCCAATCTCATTCAAAGTCGCCCACCTTATGCTTGCTTGCTTGCTTGCTTGCTTGCTTGCTTGCGCTCGCTACGCTCGCGTCAGCAAAATTCAAGAGCGCGTCGCGGTAGTACTGGTACTGCCGCCGACGCGCTTCCAGCTTGGTGAACGTGTCTAGCACTTTCACGATTTCGCGCTGCACTTCGATGGGCGGTACTGGAATCCTGATTTTCGCGAGGTTCTTCGCAGAGACATCGATAACCTTCGTGCCCGTTGCATGCTTCTTCTTCTCAGCAAAGAATTGTGGGGTTTGCAGGTAGTAAGAGAGATATTTCGGATCTTGGTTGTGCTTGAGCACCGTAGCATGACCACCAGTTACAATTTGGGATTCCCCGATCCACGCTACCGCCTTGCAGACATCGTCTATGTTTTCGCTGGTGTTTGTAATAACTAGGTCGCCCGGGTCGACCTTTGCGAGTTTTTTAGCTTTTTCTGCCGAAACAAATGAAATCGTTTCGGTGGTCCAAATGCCGTAGTAGGTATAAATCTGGCCGTAATGAATGCAGCCGACCCCAGACTCCACGAAATCTGACTTCGGCATCCCGTTGCCACGCACCAATTCTCCGAAGTCACCAATGGCTTTGTATTCCACACCATTCGGGCACAGATGTGTGATGATGTCGTCAATACTGCTCATGATTGTGCTCCTTCAAGATCGGCCACGATGGCATCGATCTGTTTCCTCAGTTCCGTTTGCCTTGAGACTATGCGAGCAATCTCAGCGTTGAGTTTCTTTATGTTGATTTCCTCGCGTTCGTCCTTTTGCGCTACATAGGAGGAGACGGCGATGTTGTAGCCGTTCTCTGCAATATCACCGTTGTCCATCAATTGTGCGAAATGCTCGATGCTCTTGCGCCCGATATAGGCATCCAGAATTTTTTGCTGGTGTTCCTGCAGGAGTTTGTTCTTGTTACCGCTACGCACGAAATCGCTGGATGCGTCGATGAACAGGGTCGCGTTGTCGTGCTTGGATTTTTTGAGAACGATGATGCAGGTGGCGATGGTTGTACCGAAGAAGAGATCCGGCGGGAGCTGTATAACCGCATCGATGTAGTTGTTGTCGATCAGGTACTGGCGGATTTTCTGCTCGGCTCCGCCGCGATAGAGCACACCGGGAAATTCAACAATGGCCGCCGTGCCGTTCACCGCCAACCAGGAGAGGATGTGCATGGTGAAAGCGAGATCGGCCTTGCTCTTGGGTGCGAGCACGCCCGCCGGAGCGTAACGCGGGTCGTTGATGAGCAAGGGGTTATCCTTGCCCGCCCACTTGATGGAATACGGTGGATTGGAGACGATGGCCTCGAATGGCTCGTCGTCCCAGTGGGCAGGGTCGGTCAGCGTGTCGCCATGGGCAATGTCGAACTTCTCGTAATTGACGTCGTGCAGAAACATGTTGATCCGGCACAGGTTGTAGGTGGTCAGGTTGATTTCCTGGCCAAAGAAGCCCTGCCGAACCTTGTCATGGCCAAGGACCTTGACGAACTTGAGCAGAAGCGAGCCGGAACCACAGGCGGGGTCGTACACCTTGTTGACCTCGCTTTTGCCAACGACGGTGATGCGGGCGAGCAGTTCAGAGACCTCCTGCGGGGTATAGAACTCGCCGCCGGACTTGCCAGCAGTGGAGGCGTACATCTGCATCAGGTATTCGTAGGCGTCACCGAACAGGTCGATGGTGTTGAGTGAAAAGCCACCTCCATTGCTCAGGGGCAGATCGCCGATGGCATCGAGCAGCTTCACCAGCTTTTCGTTGCGCTTGGCCACCGATGGGCCGAGTTTGCTGCTGTTGACATCGAGGTCGTCGAACAGCCCCTTGAAGTCATCCTCACTCTCCGCGCCAATGGCGGAACCTTCGATGTCGGCAAAGACGCGGCTCAGTGTTTCATTCAGGTTGGCATCCTGTCGCGCCCGCGCCCGTACATTGACAAAGAGTTCAGTGGGCAGGATGTAGAAACCCTTTTCCTTCACCGTCTCGGCGCGGCCGAATTCGGCATCGGCGTCGCTTAAACAGGCGTAGTCGAAATCCTTATTACCTGCCTTACGCTCCTGTTCATTGAGATAGCCGGTCAAATTTTCAGAGATAAAACGGTAGAACAGCATGCCGAGCACGTAGCTCTTGAAATCCCAGCCGTCCACACTGCCACGCAAATCATTGGCAATACGCCAGATGGTTTTATGAAGCTCGGCGCGTTCAGTTTCCTTGTTGTTTTTCATTCGGATTGATCCTGTCTGCTCTTGTCCGCCGCGCCGCCAGCCTTCACCCATTCGTCGACTTCGTCTTTCTTGAACTTCCAAAGACGGCCCATGCGATGGGCGGGCATCGCATGCTTGTCGATCCAGCGGTAAACGGTGTCACTGCTGACACCGAGGTATTTGCCAATCTCGTCTACTGATAACCAGCGGTCTTCCATCTCGGCCATTTCTCAAGCTCCTCGTGGGCGATTGGTTTTCTTGCCACGCCAGAGGCGGTAACGGGGATACTGGGCGCAGCTTCCCCAACTTAAAACATCCTCTAATATATTTAGGCAGGGGCCGATTGTCAAACGCTTTCGTCCGGATAAGGCCGCAAACGTCGGCTCACGGACGTAACCACTGGCCGCTGGCGACTCTCTCCGCGTATGGAGGGCATGACATCCAATAGGTCCAGGCTGGAATCGAGGTGCGCCCGCACAGCACCGTCACCATCACCCGCTGGTACATGCTGTGCCCGCCGGGCCGGAAGCCTTCCAGCCGGTCGATGGGCGGCAGGTCGCGCTGCGGGTCGGTGAAGGTCACCAGTTCCCCATGGATCAGATCCCAGTCGCCGGTCGGGCGGCCGAAGCGCGGTGTGCCGCTCTCCTGCTGCCTGCGGGCGTCGGCCAGCGGGTCGGCGGTGCCCCGGGCCAGGATCAGTCCCTCCGGCACTTCGAGGGCCGGGAATCCGGCATGGAGATGGTAAAGCCTGCCCCAGACCACGGCCGGTTCAATGCTGCGGGCCTGGGCGCAGAAGCGTTGATGGTTCCAGTAGCCCCGTTTCAGGGTGCCGTAGACGAAGATCCGGAGGATGGTCTCGGGAGTGTCTTCCGGGTTTGTGTTCAGGTTCGCGGTGTCTCCAATGTTCATGCATTCACTCCTTCGGGCAATGTCCCTTTGCGCTCCTGGGGTATGAAGCGGAATTCGCTGTTTTCGATGGCCCGCACATCCGCGTGGCGGATGGTGAGCATGGTCATGGGCGGCACCTCCAGCTCGCGCCAGCCTTTCTCGTTGTCCACGGCGAAGTCGATGAAGGTGTCGTCCGAGGCGTAGAGCACCACCCGGTGCTGGCGGTGGATGCGCAGGCAAAGCGGCTTGTTGCCCTTGAGCAAGGTGATGCTGCCCGGGTCGAGCCGTGAGGCCAGCACGGCGCTCATCTGGCCGCGACAAAGGGTAAGCGCCTTCTTTAGCCCTTCCTGGTCGATGGGGCCTTCGGGCGCGAAACGGTCGGCCAGGCGGAAGATCAGCTCGCTATCCACCTCGGCGTAGCGCGGCAGACCGAGACGGCGGAACAGATAATCGGCGTTGTAGATGGTGCCGTTGTGGGTGCCGATGACGATCCCGGCCCGGATGGGATGGTTGTTGCGGTTGTTGAACTCGTTGCCCCGGGTGCGCCAGCGGGTGTGGCCCATGAGAACGGTGGTCTCGTTGTCGACCTGCCCGAGCAGCTCCTGAAACGGCTTCTCGTAAACCAGCTCGTGCGCCCGCATAGGCCGCTTGAAGATGCGGTGGCTGCCGTCGGTCTTGAGCCAGGCGAGACCGGAGGCGTGCGGGCCGCGCTCCTCGCTGTGCAGCAGCATGCGGATGAAGAACTCGCGCAGATAATCCTGCTCGTCGGGCCGTCTGCGCTTGCGGCCGAAGATGATGCCTACTTGTCCGCACATGGAGCCGGGTCCTCCTTGCCGCCGAAGTTCTTGCCGAGCGGTCTCGTCCCCTCAAGGACGAAGGCTGCGTATTCGGGCCGGTGGACCGCCAGCCACTCGGCCACCTCCGGGTAGCCCATCTCGGCGGTCAGCCGGGTCACCTCCGGGTGGTCGAGCATGTTGGTGCGCCCTGAGAGCCGCACCGTTTCCAGGGCTTCGAGGAAGCGTTCCGGCCAGGGATCGCTGGCCTTGTCGTCGGGCAGAAACTCGATCAGGCCGTGCCGAGCCAGACGGGTGAGAAACTCGGCGGCTGCAGCGGCGGCATCCTCCGGCAGAGGCTGGGTCGGCCCGCCTTCGATGCCGGAGAGCACCTCGGTCATGTAGTCCCGGGGCGCTCGGCTGGCGGTAAACGGCGTCTGGCCGCGCATGAGCTCGATAATTTCGAGGCAGTCGGCGGCTTGCAGGGTTTCCCCGCTGCCGGGGATCGGTTCGCCGTCCAGCGTGGTGGAGCGGATCAGAATCTTCATGGGGCACCTCCTTAAACAGTGAGGCCGGGAACTTGCCCGGCCTCGTTGGTGAGAGTGGTGGTTTCG
>Ga0075011_10002374_pt1 | contig 10173 bp, 9 predicted proteins | sample TARM_MetaG_T_14_FD_72354 | JGI IMG/M metagenome (GOLD analysis project Ga0075011, IMG submission 72354) | Freshwater microbial communities from Pennsylvania, USA, analyzing microbe dynamics in response to fracking - TARM_MetaG_T_14 | ecosystem: Environmental > Aquatic > Freshwater > River...
ACCTGGCCGTTGTGATCGCGGATGATGAAATTGTAGTCTTCGATGATGGTGCGCAGATTCTCGGCGTCATCCGCCGCCTCGGCAAGCCCCACCCCGGGCAAGACGACCACGAACTCCTCTCCCCCGAACCGGGCCGGAAAAAAACTGCGGTTCGGAGATGTGCCGTATTTCTGCGCATAGCCAGTCAGCTTGCTGGCCACGGTGACCAGGGCCTGGTCTCCGATGCGATGCCCGTAAGAGTCGTTGAATTCCTTGAAATGGTCGATATCAAGGAACATGAGACTCATGGGCTTGCCCGTGACCAGATACTCGACCAGAGTCGTCTGGAAATAGCGGTCAAAGGCCCGGCGGTTGCTGAGCTTGGTCAGGGAATCCGTGTAGCTCATCTCCACCAGATCCCGGGTGTCCTGCTCCATGTGCGTGAGGACCTTCTCGAAGGCGGCCTTGATCCCAAGGACTATGTCTTCGAGGGCGTTCTGGTCCGTCACCGTACCGATGGTCGTCTCCCGCAGGTCTCGGACTTCCTTGGTGCGCTGGATGTTCTGGGCGCGCACATGCTCGATGAGAGCCACGGTTTCGCGAAAGGTCTCCTCCAGCTTCTTGTTCCAGGGCTGGTAGAGAATCTGCTCCTTGCGGCGCACGACTTCCTTGAATTTTTTTTCGGAAAAATCCCCGCCCTTCACAACGCCCATAACCAGAGTCTGCATCTGGCGTTTCTGTTCAGCGGAAAGAAAATCGTACTCCGAAAGGGAGCGCATGTAGAGAATGAGCGCGCCCCATTTGGAATTGGCCGGAACCCCCGCCTTGATGAGGGATTTGACGACCTCGTGCGAACAAAAAAAGTTTTCGTGCTGCATGCTCCCACCCAAAATTTCGTGTTAGCTCTTTTCGCCGAAAGACCGCCCCATCTCGAAGGCCTGTCCCACATACCGACCCACGGTATGGTAGGCCCTGGTCACCGGAGTGAAGATGATCGACTGGACCTTGGCCGCGTCGGGATAGCCGTTCTCGTCGAGGACATCCTCTTCGGCCTTGACATCAACGATCTCCCCGACAAACTGGGTATGCATGCCAAGCGCCACGGTGCGTAGCAGGGTACATTCAAGCACCAGAGGAAACTCACCCACGTAGGGGGCATCGACCAGCTCCGACCGTACCGGGGTCAATCCAGTGGCCGCGAACTTGTCCTCGTCCTTTCCCGATGCGATGCCGAAATAATCGGCCTGGGCGGCGTATCGGGCCGAAGGCACGCTGATGGTGAACGCACGACGCGCCAGAATGGATGCATAGCTGTGACGTTCCTCACGCAAGGAGACTGCAATGCACGGTGGTTTGGAGCAGCATATGCCGCCCCAGGCAGCAGCCATGGCGTTGGCCCTTCCCGCTTCATCATACGACCCGACGATCCACAACGGCGCAGGCTGGGCCAGCGTTTTCGCACCAAGCGAAATTTTCATTCACGTCTCCGTAATGCAACACTATTTCATCGCGCATTTCCAATGCCACTTGTCAGCCATTCCCATATGGTTATAGGAAGCATCCCGCAAGTCAAATATCACCCTTCAACCCTTCTCAAATGAGACTTCATGGACACCAAGATCATACACATAGCAGGCGCGCGCCAACACAATCTCAAAAACCTGACCCTGGACATCCCCCGCGACAAGCTGGTCGTGGTCTGCGGCCCGTCCGGGTCGGGCAAATCCACGCTGGCATTTGACATCGTCTACGCCGAAGGCCAGCGCCGCTACGTGGAATCCCTGTCCGCCTACGCCCGCCAGTTCCTGCCACAGATGGACAAACCGGCCATCGACCTCATCGAGGGGCTGACCCCGGCCATCTCCCTGGAGCAGCAGACCCTGTCCAAGAACCCGCGATCCACCGTGGCCACGGTCACTGAAATCTACGACTTCCTGCGCGTCTTCTACGCCCGCCTCGGCACTCCCTGCTGCCCGGACTGCGGCGTACCCATCGCGGCCCAGAGCAGCGACGAGATCATGGACCGCATCCTTAGTCTGCCCGAAGGCACGAAGTTCATGCTTCTGTCCCCACTGGTGGACCACAAGAAGGGCTCACACGCGGACCTCTTCAAGAAGCTCAAGACCCAGGGTTTCGTGCGGGCCAGGATCAACGGCGAGGTGCTTCCACTCGACCCGCTGCCCGAACTGGCCAAGAATTTAAAGCACAGCATCGACCTGGTCGTGGACCGACTGGTCCTCAAATCGGACATGCGCAAACGCCTGGCTGATTCCGTGGAACTGGGCCTGAAAAGCGGCGAAGGGCGCATCATCGTCTCCGTCATCGGCGGGGAGGAAATCTTCTTCTCCACCGACGCGGTCTGCCCCAGATGCAGTCTGAGCCTGCCAAGGCCGAGCCCCCAGCTTTTTTCCTTCAACAGCCCCCAGGGCGCCTGCCCGCACTGCTCGGGCCTCGGGGCAGTCGAATACTACGAGCCCGCGCTGCTCGCGCCCAACGGCGGCCTGTCACTGCGCCAGGGGGGCATCCTGCCCTGGAAGGGCCGAACGCTGGACCGCTACGCCACAGACCTCAAGGAGCTGGGGCTCAAGCATGGATTCACGCTGGATACGCCTCTGCGGGACTTCAGCCCAAAAGCCCGGCAGGCCCTGTTCCACGGCGAAGGACAATGGCCGGGCGTAACCCATTTTCTCGAACAGGGCGGAGGCCTCGGTTACATCTGGCGCGACGAACTGGCCCGGTACCGCCAGACCATGGACTGCCCGTCCTGCAAGGGCGCACGACTGCGGCCCGAATCCCTGGCCGTACGCGTCGAGGGTCTGAGCATCTTCGATTTCTGCTCTCTGCCCATCAGCCGCGCCCTGAACTGGCTGATGGGGTTGAACTTCTCCGGCGTGAACGCGGAGATCAGCACCCCGCTTCTAAAAGAACTCCGCCACCGCATGGAGTTCTTGTCCAACGTGGGCCTCGACTACATCAGCCTGGCCCGCAACATGTCCACCCTGTCCGGCGGCGAAGCCCAGCGCATCCGCCTGGCCGGGCAGCTCGGCTCGGGCCTGGTCGGAGTGACCTATGTCCTGGACGAACCCAGCATCGGCCTGCACCCGCGCGACAACCAGCGCCTCATAAATACCCTGCGCCAGCTCCAGGGACGCGGCAACACCGTGCTCGTGGTCGAGCATGACGAGCCAACCATCCGCGCCGCCGACCATGTACTGGAGCTCGGCCCCGGCTCTGGTTTCCTTGGCGGGGAACTGGTCTTTGCCGGCTCGCCCCATGATCTGGTCACGAAGTCAAACAGCCTGACCGGCAAATACCTTCGCGGCGACTTGCGCATCGCCCGGCCGAGTAAACGCAGAGCCTCGGACCGCGCCATCACCCTGCGCGGAGTGACCACCAACAACCTGCGTGGCATCGACGCCCGTTTCCCCTTGAGCTCCCTGGTCTGCATCACCGGGGTGTCCGGATCGGGCAAGAGCTCGCTGGTCATGGACTCGCTCTACAAACACCTGGCCCTCATGCAGGGGCTTAAAGTGGATTCTCCCGGCAGCATCGGCGGAATAGAGGGGGCCCAAGGCGTGGAAAAAATCATTTCCATCGACCAGAGTCCCATTGGCCGCACGCCCCGCTCCAACCCGGCCACCTACACCAAGGTCTTCGACGAGATCCGGGCCATCTTCGCCGGAAGCAAGGACGCCAAGAAGCGTGGCTACAACGTGGGACGTTTCAGTTTCAACGTACGTGGGGGACGCTGCGAGGCATGCCAGGGCGATGGCCAGATTCGGGTCGAGATGCACTTTCTGCCCGACGTCTTCGTGACCTGCGAAGTCTGCGGGGGCAAGCGCTACAACCGCGAGACCCTGGACATCCTGTACCGCGACAAGTCCATCGCCGACGTCCTGGACATGACGGTCAGCGAAGCACGGCAGTTCTTCGCCAACCACCCGGCCCTGGAACGCAAGCTCGGGGTGCTGGAGGAAGTAGGTCTCGAATACATCCGCCTGGGACAACCCGCCACGACCCTGTCCGGCGGCGAAGCCCAGCGCATCAAGATCTCGCGCGAACTGGGCAAGAGGAGCCTGCCCGGCACCCTCTATATCCTGGACGAACCGACCACGGGCCTGCATATGCACGAGGTCGGCAAGCTCATCAGTGTACTGCACACCCTGGTCGACAAAGGAGCCTCGGTCATCGTCATCGAGCACAACCTGGACGTGGTCGCGGCGGCTGACCACGTCATCGACCTCGGCCCCGGCGGGGGTGAAAACGGCGGCCTCATCGTAGCCCAGGGCACTCCGGAGGATCTCAAGCAAAACCCGGGCTCGGTCACGGGGCCGTTTCTGGAGTTGTGATTTTCCGTCATTGCCCGTGAACGTCGAAAGGCGGCCTAGTTTCCCGGGCCGCCTTTCTAATTTTCGCAGGGGCGAAGGTCAGTACCGTGACGTCAGGTGCGAATAGCCCTGCATCAGATAGTTCTGCACATAGTCGGTGACTCCGTCCTCCAAGGGACGGAAAGGCACGTCGCACCCCCGACCGGCGAGCTTGGTCAGATCGGCGCAGGTGTAGTACTGGTACTTGCCACGCAGGGCGTCCGGCATATCCACGTATTCGATCTGCGGTTCCCGGCCCATGGCCGCAAACACGCCCCGCGCCAGATCGTTCCAGGTCCGGGCCTGGCCCGTACCCACGTTGAAGATACCCCCCACGTCCGGATTCTTGATCAGCCAGTCGATGACCTTCACGCAATCCTTGATGTAGACGAAATCGCGGCGCTGCTCGCCGTCGGCGTATTCCTCACGGTAGGACTTGAAGAGTTTGAGTTTCCCGGTCTGCCGGATCTGGGTGAAGGCCTTGCAGACCACGGAACGCATATCGTCCTTGTGGTATTCGTTGGGGCCGAAGACGTTGAAGAACTTGAGGCCCGCCGCCTTGTCCAGCAGGTTGTCGCCCTTGAGCCAAAGGTCGAACAGATGCTTGGAATAGCCGTACATGTTCAGCGGATGCAAGCCCTCCATGGCCTCGTCCGAGTCGTCGAAACCCCGGCTGCCGTCGCCGTAGGTCGCTGCGGAACTGGCATAGATGAAACGGGCGTTGCGCTCCTTGGCAAAGCGGCACATTGCCTTGGAATACTCCAGATTGTTGCGGATGAGGTAGTCACAATCGGCTTCCGTGGTCGCGGAGCAGGCTCCAAGATGAACCACGGCTTCGATGCGCCCTTCCATGTATCTGGTATTGAGCAAGTCCAGAAATTTGTCCTTCTGGATATAACGATGGTAGGCTAGCCCCACCAGATTGCGCCATTTGTTCGTCGAGGCCAGATTGTCGACTACGACGATATCCTTGTACCCCTGCTGATTCAGCTCCCAGACCATGGCGCTGCCGATAAAGCCCGCGCCTCCGGTGATGATGATCATACTCCCCCCTTCAAGATATTCTTCCCCCGCCCCTAGCCCGAAACCCGTGTCGCGGCAAGACGCGGCACGCAGCCGGGCTCCCCTGGCGGATGTCCGGGAAAAGAGCCCTTCCGGGCCTTGGTTTTTAGGATGTCTTTGGCTAAGATACTCTTTTTCCTTTCACCCCATGCTACAGGAGCTCCCCATGCTAGCCATCCTTGACTACAAGGCCGGCAATCTGACCAGTGTCAAGCGCGCCCTCGATTACCTTTCCATCCCGTGCACCATCACCGCCGATGCAAGCACCATCGCGGGCTGCCAGGGCCTCATCTTCCCCGGTGTCGGCGCGGCCGGTTCGGCCATGGCCAATCTGCATCAGTCCGGCCTGCACGACGTCATGGCCCGGGAAATAGCCGCCGGCAAACCGCTCCTGGGCATCTGCCTGGGCTGCCAGATCCTGCTCGAATACAGCCCGGAGAACGACACCAAGACCCTGGGCCTCATTCCGGGCAGTTGCGACATATTCACCCCGGACCTGACCGAAGAGGACGGCGCGCCCATCAACATCCCGCACATGGGCTGGAACACCGTTACGCTGAAAAAGGACTGTCCGCTGTTTGACGGCATCTCCACCAAGAGCGAATTCTATTTCGTGCACAGCTACTTCCCGAACCCGGCCCCGGAATACGTCATCGCCACGACGTATTACGGCCGCGAATTCTGCTCCGTGCATGGCCGCGACGGGCTTTGGTCCGCCCAGTTCCATCCGGAAAAAAGCGGGCGGCCGGGGCTCAAAATGCTCTCCAATTTCTACGCATACTGCAGGGAGGCGGCCAATGCTCAGTAAACGCATCATCCCCTGCCTCGATGTCAGGAACGGCAAGCTGACCAAGGGCATCAAGTTCGAAGGCAACGTCGACATCGGCGATCCCGTGGAAACGGCCCGCCGCTATTACGAGGAAGGGGCGGACGAGATCGTCTTCTACGACATCACCGCGTCCCACGAAGGCCGGGGCATCATGCTCAAGGTCGTGGAGGCCGTGGCCTCCCAGATCTTCATCCCCTTTTCCGTGGGCGGCGGCATCTCCACCGTGGCCGACATGCGCGAGGTGCTCCTGGCCGGTGCGGAGAAGATCTCCGTCAACTCGGCCGCGGTGAAGACCCCGCACATCATCTCCGAGGGCGCGGCGGCTTTTGGTTCCCAGTGCATCGTCGTGGGCATGGACGTGTTGCGCGTGCCGAGGAGCGAGACCATCCCGTCCGGCTACGAGATCGTCATCCACGGCGGCCGCAAGCACATGGGCATCGACGCCCTGTGGTGGGCCAAGGAGGTGGAACGCCTGGGCGCGGGGGAACTGTGCATCAACTCCATCGACGCCGACGGCACCAAGGACGGCTACGAGCTGACCCTGACCCGGCTCATCACGGGCAACGTGCGCATCCCGGTCATCGCCTCGGGCGGGGCGGGCAACCCGCAGCACATGGTCGACGCCGTGACCACGGGCCGGGCCTCGGCCGCGCTCATCGCCTCCATCGTGCATTACGGCGAATACACGGTCACGGACCTGAAGAACTATATGGCGGACAAAGGGGTCAAGGTGCGCCGGATCTGGTAGCACCTCCCCGCACAAACATGCCGCACCTAAGGCCCTCGTCTCCGGACGGGGGCCTTTTTGTCTGCAGGGGCCGTCATTGCGCCATGAAAAAAGGCCGACCACCGCGTGATCAGCCTTTTTTCGGAGTCAGGAACGATGTGCGCTACTTCTTCACCACCGGTCCCAGCGGCAGCACCGTGCGGCCGTAAACTTCGTTCAGCACCTGCGCAATGGCCGTATAAAAAGCCGAGAAGCCGCACAGGATGCCCACATACCCGCCGATGACCTTGTAGGCGACGATGTGGGTGAAATCGCCGATGGCCAGCAGCCAGAACAGGGCGACCAGCGTGCCGAAGACCACCTGCAAGGCCCGGCTCAGGCGGAACGTTCCGATGAACATGCCGAAAGTGAAAAGCCCCCATATGGCCAGATAAAAACCCATGGCGGTCTCATCGGCCTTCTCGGCCAGGCCGAGGGCGGGCAGGGTCCAGATGGCCACGAGCGAGAGCCAGAAAGAGCCGTAGGCGGTGAAGGCGGTCAGGCCGAAGGTGTTGTTCTTCTTGGATTCGAAGATCCCCGCGATGATCTGGGCGATCCCGCCCACGAAAATACCCATGCCCAGAATCATGGAGTTGGTCGGGTAGAGGCCGGCGTTGTGGATGTTGAGCAGGATTGTGGTCAGCCCGAATCCCACCAGGCCCAAGGGGGCCGGATTGGCGGAAGTGTCCGTGATGCGCATTTCTGAATTCACAAATTATCCTTGTATTGTCATGAAAGCCAAAGGTTATCATTGACGATGACCATGCCCGTGCCTGCAAAAAAAACGCGCCCCGGAAATCCAGAACGCGTAAACGTAATGCTCGAAAATTCGGTAAACTACTCGGCGTTGAACTCTCCGCTCTTGCCGCCGCTCTTGTGCGTCAAGCGGCAATCCGTGATGACGATGTCGCGCTGCACGGCCTTGCACATGTCGTAGATGGTCATGGCCGCGACCTGGGCGGCCATGAGCGCTTCCATCTCAACGCCTGTGGGCCCGGTGGTGCGCGCCTCGGCCTCGATCTCGATGGACAGGTCTTCCGGGACCGGAACCAAGCGCACATCCGCCTTGGAAAGCAGAATGGGGTGGCACATGGGGATGAGTTCCCAAGTCCGCTTGGCAGCCATGATCCCGGCCACCTTGGCCGTGGTCAGCACATCGCCCTTGGGCAGGGCGTTTCTGGTCAAGAGGTTGAACGTGTTCGCGTTCAGGAGTACCCGACAGCGAACCACGGCCCGGCGGCGCGTATCCACCTTCCCCCCCACATCCACCATGACCACGTTGCCGGCCTCATCGATATGCGTCAGCTTCTCACCCATCTCCCCCTCCGCAAAAGAAAAGGCCGGAAACATGCGCTCCCGACCTGCTCGATTCATTCATGCTGATTAATCGCCCATGGCTTTCTTGAAGAAATCCTTGACCTTGTTCAGGGGGCGGCTCTCTTCGAGCTTGTCGAACTCGCGCAACAGCTCTTCCTGTTTCTTGGTCACTTTGGTCGGGATGCGCACGGAAACCTCCACCAGCAGATCCCCCTTCTGGGTGCTGCCCAGATGCGGCAGGCCCATGCCCTTGATGCGCAGGATCTTGCCGGACTGCGTGCCCTTGGGGATTTCCAGAGTCACAGGCTCATCAAGGGTCGGGACCTCGATCTTGGCCCCGAGGATGGCCTGCACGATAGAGACATCGGCCACAATGACCAGGTCCTGGCCACGGCGGGTAAATATCTTGTCCTCTTCGACGTAGATGACCACATACAGATCACCGTGCGGACCGCCGAAATCGCCGGGCTCTCCTTCACCGCGCAGACGCAGGCGGCTGCCGTTGTCCACGCCCCCCGGAATGCGCACCTTGAGATTCTTGTTGACCTGCACGATGCCCTGACCGCGACATTTGGCGCAGGGATGGGTGATGACCTTGCCCTCGCCCCGGCACACGGGACAGGGCACGGAAATGCGGAAAAACCCCTGGCTCTGGGTCACCTGGCCCTGGCCACGACAATGCTGGCAGGTCTCGGGTGTGTGTCCAGGCGCGGAACCGGAACCGGAGCAATCGGAACAGACTTCCTTCTTGGGAATGTTGAGGTCAACCTCCGTGCCCTTGGCCGCGTCGCGGAACGGCACGGTCAGGTTGTAGCGCAGGTCGGACCCGGCCCGAGGACGGCGGCGGCCGCCGGTGGCCGCGCCAAAGCCGAAAAAATCACCGAAAATATCCCCAAAAGCGCTGAACACGTCTTCGGAGGAATGAAAATGATCTCCGAAGCCCTGGCCATTGACCCCGGCATGTCCGAAACGGTCGTACTGAGCACGCTTGTTCGCGTCGCCCAGGACTTCGTACGCTTCCGCCGCTTCCTTGAATTTGTCCTCGGCTTCCGGATTGTCGGGATTGCGGTCCGGATGAAACTGCAACGCGAGCTTGCGGTAGGCGCTCTTGATCTCGTCCGCCGAGGCGCTGCGGCCTACGCCGAGCACTTCGTAATAATCACGCTTGTCAGCCATTATTCATCCTGATCGTCAGCGTCAAAACCCAGATCCTCGACGCGTTCCACGTCGGGCAACACCTTACCTTCGGCGATCTCCCTGAGGGCGGTCACGATCTCCTTGTTCTTGCTGGCCACAAGGGGCTCGTATCCTTCATGATATTGCTTGACCCGCTTAATGGCCATCTGCACGATCAGAAATCTGTTGTTGACCTTTTCCAAGCAATCTTCAACGGTTATTCTGGCCATTGCACCTCCGAAAAATGTATATAAATGTGTGAATAAACGACAAAATTCCCACCCCCTAAAAAGTCGAGTCGGGAATAACATTTCACGCTACGCATAACCCTTGGCCACTGTCAACTCACAATTCGCACATCCTTGGCCCAGACTCTTTACACGGCGCTGCGCTCTTTGTACTTACCTGCGCTTCCAGGGGCTCATAATACCCGACGCGAATCTGTCAAACCCGTTTGGCGAAAATCGCCCCGCAACCCGCAACGCAACCCAGGACAGCAGCATGGCCCAGTGGGGTAGACTCAAGTACGCACAACAATCCTGTCTGGGACAAACGGGCAAGATCATGCAGCAGACCGGCATGGCCTGGCCCGGGGCGCGCATTGGATTGGCCGTTTCCGGCGGCATCGACAGCTGGGTCATGCTCAAGGTCATGACCCTGCGCCAGCGCATCATCCC
>Ga0075011_10002376_pt1 | contig 10173 bp, 5 predicted proteins | sample TARM_MetaG_T_14_FD_72354 | JGI IMG/M metagenome (GOLD analysis project Ga0075011, IMG submission 72354) | Freshwater microbial communities from Pennsylvania, USA, analyzing microbe dynamics in response to fracking - TARM_MetaG_T_14 | ecosystem: Environmental > Aquatic > Freshwater > River...
TACCGAGCAGCAACTCTGCCCACTCAATTTGCAACGTATCAAGGGCAACAATAGGCTCAAGCTTATACAAAGAGCAGATCATTAGCGCTTGCGCCTCCCCTTCCCTTTCTCAGGAGAGTCAAACGTCATTGGTTTACCAGGTACCCCACCCTCATCCTGCAACAGGGGATGGCCATTCTCTTTGCATCCCCAGAAGAAGAAACCCTGCTTCTTGCGACTCTCAATACGCCTCAAGGGGCCTCCGCATTCCGGGCAAGGAAATGCCTGTGCAGACTCACCCGCCCCTGTTCCACTGGAAGCGGATCTTTGTACCGGTTTTCCTCCATCGTCGTCCCAGAATAATGGTTCACCCAACTTATGTTTGCCCTTATTGAAGCACGACCAATATTTCCCTCGCTTATTACTCCTCAAATCCAAAGGTTCACCACATTCAGGACAAGGGGGCAGGGATATTCGACCAGGAAGACTCACTGACGCAATCGCTGCCAGATGCTGGCGGACCAATCGCTCCTGTTCAAGCATAAAGTCCGCCAGCGGGACTTTGCCAGCCGCCATTGCATTCAGGATCATTTCCCATAGTGCAGTGGTGCCCGGATCTTTAATCGGGGAAGGCACTGCATCGATTAACATCCTGCCAGTATCCGTTGACATGAGCTGCTTGCCCTTTTTCACTAGGAAATGTCTCGTCTTCAGCGTCTCGATGATACTGGACTGTGTAGCACTGGTGCCAATACCTTTTGCATCCCGCAATAATTTCTTGAGCTTTTGATCCTGGACATAACGATGGACATTTTCCATCGCCTGCAACAGCGTGCCTTCTGTGAATCTTGCCGGAGGCTTGGTCATTAAGGAATCATAGGCGGCCTGTTCTGCGGCAACGGGATCTCCCTGCCGAATACCCTGGGGGAGCGCTTCGCAACGTTCGTTATCACCGGCAACGGAGCGCCATCCGAGATCCACGACACTTTGCCCCTGGCCTTTCCAGCGCTCCTCTGCCAGTGATACGATGACCGTATGGGTCATATAACGGTACGGATTGTAGAACTGACGTACATATCCCTCCGCAATCAAAGAGAAAACTGCTGCCTCCTCTCTGGATAGCCCTCTAGGCTGTTCACCAGTGGGAATAATCCCGTGGTGGGCATCGACCTTTGCGGAGTTCCATGCCGGAGACTTAATGCCAGGATTCGCTCCGGAGGCACCTGGGCAATCATGCTTGGCCAGCATCATCAAAATACCAGGAGCATCATCAAATTGTTCTTCTTTGAGATAGGCACAATCAGTTCGAGGATATGATGAGATCTTCTTCTCATAAAGCGCCTGGGCGATGTTAAGCGTTTGCTGGGCCGACAAACCCAACTTTTTATCAGCCGCGGCCTGCAGTGAGGCCAGCGTATGAGGAAGAGGAGGATTCTCCTTTTTCTCTTCAGACTTTGCTTCGGCTACAACTCCAGACTTTCCAGTCGCTTTTGCGACAATCTGCCGAGCGACCGCTTCATCAACCAAGCGATTTTCATCGTCCATTCCTGCAGATTCATCGCCTGCAACCCATAAAGCCTTGAACGTTCCCTTTGCGTGGACAGCCATTATGTACGGAACAAAGTAAGCCTTGGGCCTGAAATTCTCTATTTCACGATCCCTTCCAACCACGATGGCCAAGACCGGCGTTTGAACGCGCCCGACGGAAAGCACCCCACCCGAAATGACTCCCTGACTTCTTGCTGTAAGGGTCATAGCCCGAGTGAGGTTCATACCGACTACCCAGTCTGCTCTGGATCTGGCCAGAGCAGACTGGGATAGGTCTCGATAATTGCTATTGTCTTTCATCTCCGCGAGAGCCTTTCGGACACTCTTCTCATCCGCAGAGTTCAACCACAATCTCAGGGTTCTTCCTTTCCAGCTAAGGTGCTCCAGCAGCTCATCAACGATGAGTTGCCCTTCCCGTTCGGGGTCACCGAAGTTCACGACCGAATCGCATTCCTTCAGAAGCCCCTTGATCACCTTCACCTGAGCTCTGGCGTCCTTGCGAACCCCCATTTTCCAGCTGACCGGAATAATCGGCAGATGGGACATATTCCACGATTTATAGTCAGGGTCATAGGCCTCAGGCTCTGCCTGCTCCAGCAGATGGCCAAAGCACCAGGTTACTATGTCACCCCCGGCGCAACGGATATGTCCCTCTGACGGTTTAGGTGATCCCAAAACCTCAGCCAACGCCCTTCCCATACTCGGTTTTTCTGCGATAAAAAGACGTCCCATGATACAGCGCTCCTACAGAGCCAAGGAGATAGCCTCTTCAGGCCTCTGCAGTTGCTCGGCGTTTACTTCGGGAAACCAGGCTGCCTTCGGCTGCAGCCCCTGATTGAAATCCGTCACCAGCTCCAGCATTTCCATAGCCTGAGATGCTGCTCCAAAGACCTCTTTTATGTCTCCAGCGAGCCTTTCTTTCCAACTGGCTATATATGCAGCATGGGTACGAATTTCGAAGGGCAGGTCGAAGGCCTTCCCTATACATAGCGAAAAGATTTCCGCCCGGAGCTCCTCCATCGCATAAGCAGGAGAGCCAAATCCGCCGGTTATATCTCGGGACTCTCGGGAGGAGTGTCCCGTCCAATGATACCATTCATGCATTTTGGTCGCGATATAGGCCGCTTCATCTTCAAATTGCGCCTTTGGGGGGAGGAGGATGCAGTCGCTAACATAATTATATGCAGCGACATCCCCGAAATGCTCACATCTTGCGCCACTAGCCTGAAACAAACGTTCTGGCAGAGACGCTTCATTCCATTGAGGCTCTTCCGGAGCAACCAAGGGTTCGAGACCTTCAATCTGCGATCCATTGAATACATGGTAGGGTTTAAAGAAGACGAACTCCCGTTCGGCTGACAGGCCTTCAAAGGCTTCTTCCGGGGACGTAATCTCATGGGGATCAATCTCGGCATCAGCTTCCACCGTTCTGACAAACGGCCGCAAAAGCTTAATACCCTTTGCCCCCTTCATAACTCTGCACCCCATCTCTTCAGCTTGAGTGAAGGTCATAAATCGGGGGTCATTATATTTTTGGATGATTGACCAGAGCATCAACCGAAACTGATTGCCACCCCGAAACCGGTGACCAGTTGCAGCATTGAAAGGGACACTCATTCCCTGATTCTTCCAGGGTTGCACATAATCCTTTGCTGTAACTGCTTCTCGCTCCATGAAATTAAAAAGCTCGGACATCGTTTCACTCAGAAACGCTTCGAGCTCCTGTTTCTTGGATTTCATTTGAGACGGTGAGGGGGAAAACGACTTCTTCCTAGTGAATCGCATCTTCCTCATCCTCCTCTTCAGGCGTAAACCCCAGAGCTTTCGCTTCTTCCAGAGTGATTCCGCCGATCACGTCTTCCATTCCATCATTTTCTGTCGTCACGGGCCCTCCCAAGCCTTGCAGGCTTTCATTTTTTTGTGTATAGCACCTCGTATACCGTAATTATTGGGGGCTGTGAAGGTGGAAAATTACACAGAGTACGCCGCGTTTCTGGACTGCATCCGATGGTGCTTCGAAATTTCGAAACGGGGAATCGCTCAGTTACGTTATGTAGGCGATGCTTACCGTTGCCGGCTTTCAGACGAGGCCGTTAACGCGACGTTTACCCTTGTTTATGATGAAGGTGGCCAGATTCATATGTACTACCCGTCCGGCCCCGATCATCTCTGGCTAGGTGCTATGCCGTGGGAAAAGTTCATTGTCAGCAAGAAGCGCACACTGTTGGCCCTGGTCTGCCCCCCCATCACACCTCCCGGCCCTTTCCCGGTCATCTGCGCCTCTTACTTTTGCCTCGACATACCTTGCTCACCAGCCCTTTTCAGCGAGAATGTAATTATAGATAGTTTGGGAATACGCAGCGGATCATATGTCAACGGCGTTCTAACTCCGGTAGGCTCAAGCAAGGTGCTGCCTGTGGATTTCTAAGCAAAGGAGTAACACATGCTGGAAATTAGCGAATTAACCATGCGGGGAACCCCGTCAATGCCGTCTGGACTGACTCCCACGCCGGTCATTGATTCAGCTCTGGCAAAGCTCACCGATCCGTCTACCGAGGGATTCCTGGGAGTGATCCAGAATTTAGCACTGGCAATTGACCTCAAGGACGTTGCGCAGGGCCTCATCAACGGAAATCTCGCCGACATCGGCAAGGGCCTTATTGGAATGGCAGACGAAGCGGAAAAACTGATTGCTCAGCGCTTCGCTTCTGAAGCTCCCGAACTCGAAATCGGTGACTCCATGGCAATGTCCATGTAGTTAAGTCCTTCTCCCCAAACGCTTATACGCAGTGTCCCCCCCACTGGGTAAAGCAAGAGGCCCCGGCGTGTTGCCGGGGCCTCTCTCTTTTCTAAGCGCTCAACAGGGGTTCCTCACCATCGTCCAGCGCCCAATCAGCGGCGGAACTGTTTTCTGGACTCAACCAGTCTTCGTCTTCTTCCAGACCATCATCTTCCTTCTGCTGCTTTGACTGCTCCTCGATCGCGGCCAGTATTTCCCGGTGCTGAGCCCGCAAAGCCACAAGCTCCTCGTCATGCTCCCATGGAGTCGATTCAACTGTCCTCGCATCCTGGATCTGCTTATCGATGCCTGACATATCTGAGATTAAGTTCTTTTCTTTGATCTTATAGTCCCTCAGATATCTTTCGAGCATGCCGGCTTGGTCGAAGGTAAACTTGCGGTCGGAACCCAAGGCCCACTCAGCCCCTTCAGGAGTCCGACGGAGATGTACGGGAATCCCTCCGCATGTAATCCCCTCTACCGACTTAAGCCGTTGCGTCTCGATCAGCTTCTTTATCAGATCCATAAGATGCTGCCGATCTCCCTTGAAGGCAGAAGAATGGCCATACCTTTTCAAGTCCAACGTCCAAACTGCTGGCTCGTCACAAGGCTTTATGGCCTCCAAGTTTTTGAGACCAACCTCTTTAGCCTGACGATCGCGAACCAAGCTACGTATCTTGCACCGGGCATGGTACACTTGATCTGCATGAAGGCGTGAAGACATCTCAAGCTTGGCAATGCCAGCCTCCACTTCAAGCTTTTGCTTAATCAATGCATTATTACTCGTTATGGCAGCCGTTTCAGCGAACGTCGGGTCGACCTCAAGAGTAATTTCTCTGACTGACGCATCGCCCTTCAACACCTGGGTGAACAACTCGGCCTTGTGCTTCAGGGTATGCCACATGAAGACATCAAACGTATCCTCAGTCGTATAGATATACCGTCGGATGCTGTCATTGATGTTCCCAAACCGCACCCCTCTGCCACCTCGTTGTTCAATATCGGTGGCCCTCCACGGCGGGTCCATATCATGGATGGCAACTATACGTTCCTGAACATTCGTCCCTTCGCCCATTTTGGCTGTTGACCCTATCAGCACTCTGACTCGCCCAGAGCGGACCTGTTGGAACAGAGCAGCCTTCGCCTCGTCTGACGACGCATCATGGATGAAGGCTATTTCTTTCTTCGGAATCCCCTGCCGTACCAACTCTTCCTTCAACGAGCCGTAAAGGGAGAGCCTGCCAGGCTTTGGCGTTCCAAGGTCACAAAAAACCAGCTGCGTCCCTTTTATGGCGTTATGTGCATGATACTCTTTTACCATGTTCCGCGCACATACAACGACCTTTCCTTCGGGATTTTGAGGGAGATGGGGAATTAGCAACCTCTCATCCAGGGAGAGTCTTCTTCCTTCAGATACAATTTTCAAAATGTTGTCCACACTCGGATCAACATCCTGCTTCTGCATACGCTCAACGCGCCGGCTCAATCCTTTCATAAGCCGTTTCTGGTTAGCACTCATCGGCAGGCTGACGTTGATCCTCTCACACCCAGGCTTGGGGATGCCGGCGTCAGCCGTAGTGACGACGTCCATAGTCATCCTGAGCATCTGCATGAGTTCAGGCACGTTAACCAGGGTGTACCGGGTGCGCAGCTTCCACCCATCTCCACTTGGGGCCGGCTCCCAGGCTGTTCGAGGTGCAAGGAAGGTGCTCGCCCATGCCGAAGCACTCGCAACCCCAGCCTGATTCAGAATATCCGGCTGCAGCAGCCGTTGCTGATTGTATATTTCCAACACATTGTTGCTGACAGGGGTGCCACTGGCAAAATATACGCCACTTGTCTCACGCCGCAATTCGTAGAGCCAACGAGATTTTACATACAGGTCCCAAGCTCGCTTTGAACCATTAATCCCTGCTTGGACTTCTGTTCCCGGAGCTTCTACAGCCAAGTTTTTAAAATTATGGCTTTCATCGACACAGAGAGCATCCAGGCCCAACTCCCCAAAGTTGATTCCATCATCTTTGGGCGCATCCTGCAGGCGATTAATCTTGGCTTCCAAAGTCTTCACCTTGGATTCAATTTGCTTGACGCTTCGGCCCTTCACTCCATCACTGCGCTGCCCTTCCAGCTCCACCCGATAGTTGAGGAGTTCTTCCTGCAACATGCGGATCTCAAAATCCTTCGGGACTGATATCTTGGGAAATAGAGAGTGAGGGAAAATCACAATATCCCAATCATTATTCGCGCAACGGCCCATGAACAAGCTACGCTTTTCTTCCGAAAGCTCCTTTTTGGTGACTGCGAGAATCTTGAGTGTCGGGTAGAGCTGACGAGCCTCGCGCTCCGCCTGCTCCAGCATATGGTTTGGAACAATCCAACACGGTTTGTTCCATTTACCGATCCGCTTCCCTTCGACTAAGGTCGACACCTGTTCCAGCGTCTTACCTGTGCCAACTTCATGGTTGAACAGAGTGTTACCGTGCAGCGCTCGCCATATCGCATCCCTCTGAGTCTTTCTGGGCTGCAATGTCGCGCTCATCCCAGGGAACGTCAGATGGCTCCCATCATATTTAGGCGGCACGTATGAATTATACCTGCGATTATATTCGTCCAACAAACGCTCGCTACGATCAGCATCCTCCCACAGGAAAGATTTGAACTTTTGCTGGATCAGGTCCATTTTCTGCTGGGCTGCTGCTGTCTCGGTGACGTTGAGAATCCTTGCCTCGCCAACCTTATCGAAAACCGTCACAGCCTGGTTGTTCAGAGCTCGTTCAAGCAGGTCGTAGAAACTTCGACGCGCTGTACCGTATGTGAGCGTTGCATTCGATAAATGTTTCAAACCCTTACAATCCACAACCCAGGAGTTATCGACGTCTCGACGCTCTATGGTAACCCGACGTTGATCTCCATACATGAGCTCCATTGTTGAAAGCACAAATGCTTTAACATCCTCGGGGGCAATCCAGGGTGCACCCAAACGCACATGAATATCTGCCGGGCCAAGGGGCTTCGGCTGGATGAGCTCCAACTGTTCAACGTTGCGGGAATACCTATCGTCGAGCTCTGCGGCCATGCGAGCTTGGTCCAGTTTTGTCCGGACATCTCCTGATAGATAATCCGCGGCCACTTCAAGTGCGCCACCATGTACAGGATTTGGGAACGCGAGGCCTGCTGCATGCAACTGCTCTGAAACCTCGGCGGGAGATGTGTGCACCAACGTTGCAATATAATCCAAATTCACGAATCCATGACGGTCCAAACTCAGGAGCAGTGCATGTTGGATGTTCTCGGCAGTAGTAATTTCAGGTCGGGGATTTATTACTCTGTGTCTAAATATGTCTGCCTTAGTGGCGGTTTCTTTCTCGGCATCGAAGCTCTCCAACGCCATTACCTTCCCGCACGCAGGATCGCCTGAAAGCAACTTTCGGTGCTTCCTTAGATTGAGAGCCCCGTACTTCTGGTAAAATGCATCATATTCAACATTAAGGAGGTTTCTAGCCTCCTCCATATCAGAACGACCTGAAAGCTCCGCCTTGAATAAATCATTCAATGAATCCCGAACACGGATAAACGCTGCAACTGTTTCAGCCTGAGTCCCCTGCAGCCCGGCCTCCACGGCTTCAGACTTGGAGGAGAGCACCCGATAGATTACCCCTCCATCTTCAATAAAGGAGCCTTCAGGCAGATCCTCTTCAACTGAGATTTCCCTGGCCGAGTCCTGTTTCGCCTGACGGGTGATTGCTTCTGGAGCAACCCAGTTTTCGAAGCAAGAACGCACCCTCGCTTCAAGGAGGGGTTCGAAGGCCTCATTCGAGGCACACCGTATTCGTGGGCTCCCCGCTATCCCTCGGTCTACCTCCAAGTTACCGAGCACCCACGTTGTGTTGGAACGGAACCATTCATTAAGGTGGAGTGGCCACAGGCTGCCGTCCATATCCGGATCATCCTTGTGCGCGTGTATCCATTCCGGAGAATCGTCTAAACCGCGCAAGGGCGTTTGGCGACGGACGAAAAACAGAATGTCCGTCGTGGTATCTGTGCCGGCCTGAGCCTTAAACGCTTCGGAGGGCAGACGTAAGGCTCCTGCAAAATACCCCCTCTGGTGCATCAACATACGCGCAGCCTGGTTAGGCTTGTCCAAAGTATAAGATGAGGTGATGAGCGCAACGACTCCACCAGGCTTGGCCAGATCCAGACTCTTTACGATGAACTGATCGTGTATGGGCATCCCATATTGAGCATATCTTCCCTCATGAACTTTGAAATTTCCAAACGGGACGTTGCCTATAACGAGGTCAAAAGCGCCATCCGGGAAACGGGAGGCCTCAAACCCTTCAATCCGAATCTCAGCGTCGGGATAAATGATTTGCGCAATCCTGCCGCTAATTGAGTCCTTCTCTACTCCATGGAACTGACTGCGATCCACGAGATGGTCAGGGCAGAGCCCCAAAAAGTTTCCTACACCACATCCTGGTTCGAGAACCCTGCCGCCTGAGAAGCCCATCTTTTCAATCGCATGCCACATCGATCGGGCAATCGCGGGTCCGGTAAAATGCGCATTGTTTACGCTGGAGCGAGCCGAATCGAGTTCCTCGTCGGTTAACAGCTCACGCAGCAGCCCGTACCCCTGCTTTTCCCACTCGCTCTGACGAAAACTGTACACATCGAAGAGAGAAGAGAGTCCTCCCCAACCGCTGTACAAGGCCAGAATGCCTTTTTCCGCATCACTCGCTTCACGATCTTCTTGTTCGATTTGCTTCAAAACCCGGATCGCGGACATGTTCTCTTCAAAGCGAGTTCTGGCCACAAAGGCATCTCGCTCTATCAGTCCATCAAGTTTGAAATGGCGAGGGTTTTTTACTTCAATCGAATCGGCTTCCTCCGGAAGCAATTCAGCAATTCTGTCGCTGTCTGATCCAGCCAGATCCTCTCCGCTTCCAGCTTCGCCCGCTCCTCTGCTTGTGCGTTCAGCAGGAAGCCCTTCTCCTCTTTTCTCTCCTCCTGGCTCAGAGATTCGGTCAACCTCGGTATAGTCTCCTCGGCGTCCTTTTGCACTTGCCTCAGCGCGGCCGCGACTTCTTCGTCCACCTGCAGATCCGGAATCTCGCGAACCAGGATCTCGTGTATCCTCTTCGCGTACATCCCCATGTGCTCCGGATTCATCGGGTCTTTCGGTATCAATTTCATTACGGTCATTGTGTACTTCCTCTCTTGGGGTAAAGGTTGAGACATTGATGTATTGGGCACCGGGGAGCTTCGCAAGAAAGCGGGCATTTCCCTTGGTCATTTTAGCCGCATAACCGAAACCAAACTTCCTAAATCCTGCGCTTTCCAGCTGCTTCTCAATCCCTGTATCAGGAATTCTGCCCTCCAGCTTCCGCAAGATGAACAGATGATACTGACCTGAATTATGCAATATGCTGGTCAGGTCAAAGCCCAGCTGCGTTAAATCTAGCCATTTCTTTGTTTCAGCAAACTCTGCATTTTTCGACATGTGTCTCTTCCCAAAAAATTAAGCGCCGGACTGAGAAGCCCGGCGCTATGATGTCAGTTCGATTACATGGATGGTGACAGGTCGTCGTTGTCCCCGGTGAACAGCCCCGCATCCTCAAGCCCATACACGCAGACACCGAATTCAAAATCGCGATGCCACAGGTGCGTGCCGTATCCAGAGAATTTGGGCGAATCACCATCCTCCTCTCCGATTGACGAATCATCGGGAACCTCGAACTTTCCAAGCGCGTGATACCCTGCGCCATCAAGGCCTTCCAAATGACTCCAGCCCATAAGACGGGCACCAGAGTCGTGTTCCCAAACAGTGATTGATAGCATCACAGGCTCCGCTACATGGACGGACCATAGTC